>Ga0209370_1001641_pt1 | contig 18864 bp, 16 predicted proteins | sample AgamicAtPrz_FD_187164 | JGI IMG/M metagenome (GOLD analysis project Ga0209370, IMG submission 187164) | Agave microbial communities from Guanajuato, Mexico - At.P.rz (SPAdes) (version 2) | ecosystem: Host-associated > Plants > Phyllosphere > Phylloplane/Leaf | place: Guanajuato, Mexico... | reverse complement strand
CCAAGGCACCTCTCTATACTGCGGCGCCACAAGCCCTGATGGCGGAATTGGTAGACGCGGCGGATTCAAAATCCGTTTTCGAAAGGAGTGGGAGTTCGAGTCTCCCTCGGGGCACCAAGATCCAGAAAAAACCGACCTTATGGTCGGTTTTTTTGTGCCTGTCGTTTTGCTGCCCGTCACGCGCGTGGGAGCGGGCTTGCCCCGCGCTGAAGCAAGCCAGCACCTCATCCAGAAATTTCGGTCAACTCGTTCTAAGTTCTTCAATCTGCCTTTAGGGTCATCCCTTTCGGGGTCTTTTGGCGCTGGTTTATTGATCGAGTGGGGGCCACCAGGTGCTTGCCGCGAACTTTGCAGCGCCTATGAGATCGAGCGCCGCCCGCATGGCGCATCGCTGGCAAGCCAGCTCCCACTGCAAGACGCCCAATTGGGACGAGCCACGAATTTGGCAGAGGTCAGACCTGATCTCCCAATGCAGCCCGCGCCGTTGCTCCCACTTTTCGATGCCAAGCTCTCCGGCATGGCGACCTTGGGATTTGTGCTGAGTGGCTTCGAGGTGATCGATGGTTGCACTTATGCGCAGTCCTGGTGGTGCCGATTTGAATAGAAGCAGGGGCCGAGGCCCCTGTTTTTCTCACGACATAACCTTCGTATAGAGGTCGAAGGCACCGTTTGAGAAGTTAATGAAGTACAACACTATGAAAGCTGATAACTGGCACCTACGGCGCCACTTCGGCTTGATCTTCAAGGCTATCTACTCGGTGGTTAATGGGCTCCGATCCATGGAGGGTTTCCCACTGATCCGGCCGCCGACGTACATATACCCCCAAAAATCATTAAATATTACCGCTAACGGAAATATAGGGGACGGGCATTAGCATGCTGGACGGCAGTTGACGACATCGTCAGGTACAGATAGCCTTCAAGTTCCTTACGCTTGAAAGCAGTACCTGGCTCAGCGGTTGAGGCAGATAGTAACCACGAGAAATCCTCTTGTGAAGCCCCAACCCCAAGCCTTCTAAGGCCCGCACACTGTGCGGGCCTTCGTTTTTTCAGCGCCCTGATGACCGTCCGACCGCCGAACCCCGCGTCATTACTGGGCTCTGTAAAATTGACGATTCCGTTAAATGGAATTTTTTTTCAACCAACTTTTTTGAGATTTTTTTCCCAACAAGCTGATTCAACAAAAAATAAACGTTAAATATTAATCAACCACAAGATCCCGCAAGCGTTAACAACTTCGAACATCACATAGCGCTGCCGGTTACATCGTCGAAATCGTCGTTGAAGCGAGTGTCGAAAGTTTAATCGCATCCCTATGATGTGATCGGCTTAAGCCTCGTCGCGAGCATGAGCGCAGAACCGGCGCATCGTGTGAACGCTGCCGCATTGCTCGGCGGTGGCGTCGAACCAAGCACGTGCCCTGCCAGCTGAGTATTCAGCTCCTGGACCAGGTCGAGCAGATCACAAAGCACCTGCGGCACGTTCACCCCTTCCGACCCCAGCCAAGTCTTCGGCGCCTGCAGACGCTGACTACCCGCAGTGATGCTCTTGCGCATCCCCTCAATCCGCTGCCGATCGCCGCATTGATCTTCTACCCCACCGCTAGGTTGAGGCCGCGCCCCGTCGCCTGGTGTAGGTCATCGATCACGGCCAAGCTCACGGATCCCCCTCGGGGCACCAAGGTCCAGAAGAAACCGATCTTATGGTCGTTTTTTTGCCTGTCGATTGGTGTATCCATCGCCTGCGCGGTCACTGTAGGAGCGGCCTGTTGCCGCGAAAGGGCTGCGCAGCAGCCCCGACATTTTGAGCCATGCCCGAGGTCCTGGGGCTGCTGCGCAGCCCTTTCGCGGCACCAGGCCGCTCCTACAAAAACGTGCAAGCCTGGCGACTTCGAGTTCGTTTCACGCCCAGTCCTTTAAGACTTTCCCCATTCCCTGTAGTCCATTTCCCAAACATACTCCCAACCCCTTTCAAGCCATTGCGATGGTCTGGATCGGCCTCTAGTCTCGACCCGTCGCTGCCAAATCAGCGACCGGCTTTGACAGGCCGACCAGAAGCTACCAACGCAACAGCTGGCTTTATGGCGGTTGTGCGTGGGGCACTTTCGAGTGCGCCGGGTTCCTATGCTTCCTCGGTCTGTCAACCCACGTACTGCCGCCACCCTCTTGTTTGACAGCAGGTGGTGATGGCTCCTTTCGAAGCTAGGAGTTCACCATGTTGAAGATTGTCCCCGATCCACCGCTTTCTCCCGAAACAGCCCACTCGCTCGAAGACCTGCTCATCCAGATCTCAGAACGCTTGTTCTGCGCCCTCTCCGTCACCCACCAGAACGCCCTCACCCAGGTCACCAGCACAGCGCGCGGTATGTCCATGGCAACGATGCACGAAATCGAGGCCGCACGCGGGCTGGTGGAGCTGGCACTGAGCAAGCTGCAGATCAAGCACTGAACAGGGAGAAAACACGATGAACGACAAGACTGCCGGCGTGACCGGATTCGGCTATGGCGATGGCGAGCAACCACTGTTCCGGGTCGAACCGGGGCAGGACGGAAAGTCAGCCATGGAGCAAGCCTCTGCGATCATGGCCTGCGTGAAGCGCATGACATTGCTTGCAGCGACTGATGGCGAGGTCAACCTTGGCTGGGGAGCACACTTGATGAGCGATATGGCCAAGGCGGTGATGGATGATGTGGAGCTGGGTCGCCAACGGGGCTCGACTGAATAGCCCTGCCCCAACGTCTACCGTCTAAATCGGCTGCGCCCGCTCCCACACGCTCGATAAAGCCCTATGGGAGTGGGCTCGCCCGTCTACGCGTTAATGCCTTTCGAGCTGCATTACCGCCTCTAGCCAAGCCTTTACGACAGTCCTGACTGCACAGAAAATCACACTTGGTGCAATTTACTGTAGAGCCACAGCATTGACTTCATGTTACCGACCGCACAGGGTAAGTAGCTTCTAGCCCCATCGGAACATTCCCCGTGCCACTAAGCCATCGCCCTGTCCAACCTGCCGACATCGCCACGCTTTGCAGCTTTCCTCAAAGCGCGGACGAACTCTTCTATATGTTCCCCAAAGCCACATACCCGCTTACACCCGCACAAATGAACGAGGCCATCGCCCAGCGCAGCGGCTCAACGGTGGTCGAAATTGACGGGGTGATCGTTGGCTTCGCTAATTTCTACAAAGCCGAACAGGGCGGTGCCTGCGCGCTGGGTAATGTGGTGGTGGCGCCGGCTGCGCGGGGTCAGGGCGTGGCACGTTATCTGGTGCAGTGCATGATCGACTTGGCTCGCCAAGCCTTTGCGGCGCGGGAGGTCTGGGTGTCGTGTTTCAATCACAACACCGCGGGGCTGCTGCTTTATCCACAGCTGGGTTTTGTGCCGTTCGGGATTGAGGAGCGGCAAGCGCCGGATGGAAGCCGAGTAGCACTGGTGCAGATGAAGCAGGTGTTGGGCTGAGGTTGAGGTGGTTTACGAGTGTGCGGTGTAGCCTGGATTGGGGCTGCGTTGCAGCCCATCGCGGGGCAAGCCCGCTCCCACGCTGGCGATGCTTGCAACTTTGCTCATCGCGCCAAAGCGCTGGACTAGCGTTCTGTATTGCGCAAGCGCGCGGCCTGGACATGGGACTGGGCTCGAATGATTTCATCAGCGTCACCTTCGGCCGCTACCTGTGACAGGTATTCCTGAATCGCTGCCTCAGAATCCAGGAGATCCGCAATCTTGAATGGCGTCAGTTCACTGGCCATGCTCGACTACCTCGCAATGTGAATGTGTCACGAGCCTAAACCATAGCCTCGAGGGAAGCTTTACCGATTGCTGTAGGCCTCTTCTTTACCGTCGACCAGAAAAACCACGTAACACCCTGCGTCAAATCCCACCGAACCTTGCCCCTCCCGCGACGTCGGAACCTGCATCCCCTGCATCGAGGTTCCCCCCACGTGAAAGCCCTCCTCGCCCGCAAATACCGCCTGGTGGTCAAGACCTTCGGCTACATCGGCTGGTCGCTGTTCTGGCTGCTGATCTGGGACGTGCTGGTCACCATCGACTTCATGCTGTTCTTCAACAGCAAGTTCAGCCTGCCGCTGATCCCGCTCACCCTGCTGGGCTCGGCGCTGGTGGTGCTGGTGAGCTTTCGCAACAGCAGCGCCTACAACCGCTGGTGGGAGGCGCGCACGCTGTGGGGCGCGCTGGTGAACAGTTCGCGCAGCTTCGCCCGGCAGGTGCTGACGCTGGTCGACGATCCGGCCGACGGACCGAACCCGGTGAAGGCGACCTTGCTGCGCCGGCATATCGCCTATGTGAACTGCCTGGCGGCGCACCTCAAGGGCGAGCAGTGCCCGGATGAGCTGATGGCCTTCATACCGCCCGGGGAGTTCGAGCGGCGCAATCGTTCGAACAACTTCGCCAATGACATCCTCGGCGGCTCGGCGGCCTTGCTGGCCCAGGAATACCAGGCCGGGCGCCTGGACAGCATCCGCCTGGCGCGGCTGGAATCGACCCTGGTGGACCTGTCCAACGCCCAGGGCGGGATGGAGCGGATCGCCAATACGCCGCTGCCCTACCCTTATGTGTACTTCCCGCGGCTGTTCATCACGCTGTTCTGCCTGATCGTGCCGGTGGGGCTGGTGGAGTCGCTGGGCTGGTTCACGCCGCTGGCCTCGACGGTGGTCGGCTTCATGCTGCTGGCCATCGAGCGGATCGGCACGGACCTGCAGAGCCCGTTCCGCTTCAGCGAGCACCAGATCCCGATGGACACGATCTGCGAGACGATCGAAAGCAACCTGGAGTCGATGCAGCGGGAGGCGCAATGTGGACGCGAAGTGTTCGACGATAGTCCTGTTACACCCGTGAGATCGAGCGCCGCCCGCGCGGCGCATCGCGGATGAATCCGCTCCTACATCTGTTGCAACGTACCGAACCTGTCAGGCCATGGTTGCCTGCCTTGGCGCAAGGCTTGAGACAGGTGGGGCGGCGGCAATGCCCGCCGAGAGATCGCGTCGAACACACAAGGCTAACAACCATGGCCTATCAGGCATGGCCACGTTGCAACAAATGTAGGAGCGGATTCATCCGCGATGCGCCGCGCGGGCGGCGCTCGATCTCCCAGGCGCTGCAGAAATCTCGCCGAACACCTCGCAGCCCCCGCCGCTCGCAAACCTACCCCCGCCGGGCGTACTCGCGGCAATCCTCCCAGCCGATCCCGCTCTGGGCCGTGTGCTGCAACAGCCACTCCAGCGCCGGCTGCGTCTTGGGCTGGTTGTCGTGGAACTGGATCACGCCCTTGCGCCAAAGCAGCATCAGCGTCAGCACCCGCTGTGCCGAGGCTTCGGCGGTCAGCGGCCCGTCATCCTGGGCATCGATGTCCCACAACGATACCCGCAACTGCTGGCTGTCCATGAATGCCTCGCCATCGGCGCGGCGTTGCCCGTAGGGCGGGCGGAACAAGGGCACGTACTGCTCCGCCAGGTCGGCCTGGACCCGCGCCTGGCTGCGCCGCAGCGAGTCCTGCCAGTCCTGCCACTGGGCGTGGGAGCGGTACTCCCAACCCTGGATACCCACGCACTGGCCGGCATACAGGTCGCTCACCGGGCCGGCGTCGCGACGTTGCTGCAGGCGATTGCCGAGCACGAAGAAAATCCCGTCGAGCTTCTGCCGCCGCAGGTAGTCGGCCACCGCATCGGTGCTGCCGTCCTGGGGCCCCGGGCCGCCGGCGAAGGTCAGGAGGAACATCCGGTCGTTGAGTTCCTCGCCATTGCGCTCGCGGTTGGACAGCTTGGCCACCTCGCTGGTGGTCTGCGGGAACAGCGCGGCCTTGCGCAATTGCTCATCCAGGTAGCGGGTGTGGAACTGGTGACTGGGCTCGACCCATCCGGTATAGAACGTGCCGACATCCTCGGCGAAAACGGCGGACTGCGTGCGCAAATCGGCCATTGACTCGACCGGGTAGCAGAACGAGGCATCCTGCTCGCAACTCTTCTGCGCCTGTTGATAACTTGTCCACAGGCGCTGCCACAGACGTGCCCGTACGGCCCTCACGACGGTCAGGTTGATCTGGCGCAGGCCCAGCCGGGCCTTGAGCGCCTGCTCATCGAGCATCTCGCTTTCGTGCAGCACCCGGGCGAACGACAGGATCTCCGCCCGCGACGCCACGTCGAACAGCGTCGGGCTGTCCAGTTGCTCGGGCCACAGCTCACGGTCGAAACTGACGAAATTCGCCGGGGCCGCCTGCGCGCCCAGGCTGAGCAGCCCGGCGAGCAGGGCAAACGCGATACGCACGATGAGCAATCTCCTTGAAGGCATGGCGCGCACTATAGCGCGACCGCCCGCGGTTTGATGTGGCGATGTTCGGTGACTATCGTCGCCATAGTTTGGCGTTGTGCCAGCGGCCCCGTAGAATTCGCCCGACGATTCCAGGAGCCGACCCGATGCTGACGGTGATTTCCCCCGCCAAGACCCTCGACTACGACACCCCGCCGGTAACCCAGCGCCACACCCTGCCCCAGTACCTGGACGATTCCCAGGAACTGATCGTGCAACTGCGCGAACTGGCGCCGGCGCAGATCGCCGAGCTGATGCACCTCTCCGACAAGCTCGCCGGCCTCAACGCCGCACGCTTCGGCAGCTGGACCCCGGACTTCACCCCGGCCAACGCCAAGCAGGCACTGCTGGCGTTCAAGGGCGACGTGTACACCGGGCTCGACGCCGAGAGCCTTAGCGAGGACGACTTCAGCTACGCCCAGGACCACCTGCGCATGCTCTCGGGCCTGTACGGCCTGCTGCGCCCGCTGGACCTGATGCAGCCCTACCGCCTGGAGATGGGCACCAAGCTGGCCAATGCCCGTGGCAAGGACCTGTATGCCTTCTGGGGCACGCGCATCAGCGAATGGCTGAACCAGGCCCTGGCCGACCAGGGTGACGACGTGCTGCTGAACCTGGCCAGCAACGAGTACTTCAGCGCGGTGAAGAAGAGCGCGCTGAAGGCGCGGGTGATCGATGTCGACTTCAAGGACCTGAAGAACGGCCAGTACAAGATCATCAGCTTCTACGCCAAGAAGGCCCGCGGGATGATGAGCCGCTTCGTGATCCAGGAGCGGATCAACGATCCGGAGCAGCTCAAGCGCTTTGATGTACAGGGTTACTACTACAGTGCCGAGCAGTCGAAGCCGGATCACCTGGTGTTCCTGCGCGATCACGCTGAGGGCTGATTTTTCAGAGCCGCTTCGCAACTCATCGCGGGGCAAGCCCGCTCCCACGATTTACGCCTCAGGTTCCGGGGCTCTTTGTGGGAGCGGGCTTGCCCCGCGATGAGGCCATAAGCCCCGCAACGGGGCACGCTGCAAATTGCCATCAAGCCAAATTTTCAGCGCCAAAAAACCAACACGCACATCCTTATTGCAAAACGCCATAAGACCGTTCGTAGTTTTTTGACGAAAATCGAAAAATATTTTCGCATGCTGGCCTAAAACCATCTCCCTGCGATTTCGCCCTTTATATACGGGGACGAAACTGCCGTGTGCTATCAGATTGAAAGTATTTTCCTCTGAAAAAATATTTAGAAATCTTTCATCGTGACGAAACCGCCCCCGGAACTTCTGCCAAGGGAGATGGCTCATAGCACCCGTAACGAGTTTCAAGCGCCCGGCGTGAGAGATGACTTACAGATGACAAAGGGCCGCCATTCTCAACCGGCCCGAAAACTTCAACGGCGGTACAGGAAGTGCCAAAAGCCATGATCCATGTAGGAGACAAGCGCCCCTAAAATTCGTCCTAGTGGTTGATTTCAAAGGATTTATCCACTTGAAAAAACAAGCACAGCACTTCACCAATGGTGAATTGCAATAAAGACGGCTGCATTTCAGGGCACGCCTTTTTAATACTGGCCTTTGACTGCCAACTTTGAGTGCATAACTTTTTGCGCTCCGGATTTATTCATGCCTGCGTTCGGTGAAGTGTCAATTCGCCATGGATCCGTGCGCCCGAAAACTGCTGGTCAATCAACCCGGTCGGCTCTTCGCTGAAGGGCTGGCGTGATAAACACACGAGGTGAATGCGATGCGTATCAGCATCTTTGGTTTGGGTTATGTGGGTGCAGTCTGTGCAGGTTGCCTGTCGGCACGAGGCCACGAAGTGATTGGTGTGGACGTGTCCAGCACCAAGATCGACCTGATCAACAAGGGCAAGTCGCCCATCGTCGAACCGGGCCTGGAAGAGCTGCTGCAGCAAGGCATCGCCAATGGCCGTCTGCGCGGCACCACCGACTTCGCCGAGGCCATCCGCGCCAGCGACGTGTCGATGATCTGCGTCGGCACGCCGAGCAAGAAGAACGGCGACCTGGGCCTGGAGTACATCGAGTCGGTGTGCCGCGAGATCGGCTACGTGCTGCGCGACAAGGCCAGCCGTCACACCGTGGTGGTGCGCAGCACCGTGCTGCCGGGCACCGTGAAGAACGTGGTCATTCCGATTCTGGAGGACTGCTCGGGCAAGAAGGCCGGCGTCGACTTCGGCGTCGCGGTCAACCCGGAGTTCCTGCGTGAAAGCACCGCGATCAAGGACTACGACCAGCCACCGATGACCGTCATCGGCGAACTGGACAGCGCCAGCGGCGACGTGCTGCAGGCCCTGTACCAAGAACTCGATGCGCCGATCATCCGCAAGCCGGTCGAAGTGGCCGAGATGATCAAGTACACCTGCAACGTCTGGCACGCGACCAAGGTCACCTTCGCCAACGAAATCGGCAACATCGCCAAGGCCGTCGGCGTCGATGGCCGCGAGGTGATGGACGTGGTCTGCCAGGACAAGGCGCTGAACCTGTCGCAATACTACATGCGCCCAGGCTTCGCCTTCGGCGGTTCGTGCCTGCCGAAGGACGTGCGCGCCCTCACCTACCGCGCCGCCAGCCTCGACGTGCGTGCCCCGCTGCTCGACTCGCTGATGCGCAGCAACGAATCCCAGGTGCAGAACGCCTTCGACATCATCGAGAGCCACGACAAGCGCAAGGTCGCCCTGCTCGGCCTTTCGTTCAAGGCCGGCACCGACGACCTGCGCGAAAGCCCGCTGGTGGAGCTGGCCGAACGCCTGATCGGCAAGGGCTACCAGCTCGACATCTACGACCAGAACGTCGAGTACGCCCGTGTCCACGGGGCCAACAAGGACTACATCGAGTCGAAGATCCCCCACGTCTCCTCCTTGCTCAACGCCAACTTCGAGCAGGTGGTGGACAACGCCGAGATCATCATCCTGGGCAACCGTGACGAGCAGTTCCGCGCCCTGGCCCAGCAGGCACCGGAAGGCAAGCAGGTGATCGACCTGGTCGGCTTCATGAGCAAGCCGACCTGCGCCACCAGCCGCACCGAAGGTATCTGCTGGTAAACCCGGCCGGGCGGCGCGTCCCTCCCCAGCGCGCCGCCCGCCCTCCCCCGAATTCTCGACGGATGCCGAACATGCAAAGGTTCCAGACCATGCTGCTGCAATGCGCCGGCTGGCTGCTCTACATGAGCCTGCTCATGCTGATCGCCCTGGCCCTGCCCAGCGATATCTTCGACTCGCAGTCGAAGCACTTCATCTTCCTGGTCGGTGCCGTCGGCATCTGGCGCTACTCCATGGGCGCCACCCATTTCATTCGCGGCATGATCTTCCTGTACATCGTGTACCCCTACCTGCGCCGCAAGGTGCAGAAACTCGGCAAGGCCGCCGACCCGTCGCACGTGTACCTGATGGTCACCAGCTTTCGCATCGAGGCCCTGACCACCGCCCAGGTGTACAGCTCGGTGATCCGCGAGGCGATCGACTGCGGCTTCCCCACCACCGTGGTCTGCTCGCTGGTGGAGAAGTCCGACGAGCTGCTGGTGAAAAGCCTGTGGGCCAAGTACAACCCGCCGTCCCGCGTGACCCTGGACATCGTGCGCATCGCCGGCACCGGCAAGCGTGACGGCCTGGCCTATGGTTTCCGCGCCATCTCGCGGATGCTGCCGGACGAAAACGCCGTGGTGGCGGTGATCGACGGCGACACCGTGCTGGCCGAGGGCGTGGTGCGCAAGACCGTGCCGTGGTTCGGCCTGTACCCCAACGTCGGTGGCCTGACCACCAACGAGTTCTGCGAAGTGCGCGGCGGCTACATCATGAGCGAGTGGCACAAGCTGCGCTTCGCCCAGCGCCACATCAACATGTGCTCCATGGCCCTGTCCAAGCGCGTGCTGACCATGACCGGGCGCATGTCGATGTTCCGCGCAAGCGTGGTGACCAACCCCGAGTTCATCGCCGACGTCGAGAGCGACTCGCTGATGCACTGGCGCCTGGGCCGCTTCAAGTTCCTCACCGGCGACGACAAGTCCAGCTGGTTCAGCCTGATGCGCCTGGGCTACGACACCTTCTACGTGCCCGATGCCGCGATCAACACGGTCGAGCACCCGCCGGAAAAAAGCTTCATCAAGGCCAGCCGCAAGCTGATGTACCGCTGGTACGGCAACAACCTGCGGCAGAACTCCCGCGCCCTGGGCCTGGGCCTCAAGCGCCTGGGACTGTTCACCAGCATCGTGCTGCTCGACCAGCGCGTGTCGATGTGGACCAGCCTGCTGGGCCTGACCGTGGCGGTGATCGCCAGCTTCAAGTTCGGCCTGCAGTTCCTGCTGGTGTACCTGCTGTGGATCGGCATCACCCGCCTGATTCTCACCGTCATGCTGCTGTGCTCGGGCCACAACGTCGGCCCGGCCTACCCGCTGATTCTCTATTACAACCAGATCGTCGGCGCGGTGATGAAGATCTACGTGTTCTTCCGCCTCGACAGGCAGTCCTGGACCCGCCAGCCCACTGCCCTCAAGCGCGACCTCGCAAGTTTTCAACAATGGTTCAACACCTGGTCCTCGCGGACCATGACCTTCTCGGCCGCGAGCATCTTCGTCGCCGTGCTGTTCATGGTCGTGTGAGCCCCCGGATCGGACAACAGGAACGAATATCGCCATGAATACCGCCGTGAACGTCAATGTCGTGCATGAATCCGAAGCGCAGCGCCAGCACGCCCGGGTGCGCATCCCCGCCAAGCTGCGCTACCTGGACGGCAACCGCGAAGCGCACGAGGTGAAGGTCGACGACCTGTCCGCCGGAGGCCTGTCCTTCCACGCCAAGAAACCGCTGCCTGAAGGCGAAGTGCTGCGCGGTCGCCTGCAGTTCGTGGTCGACAACCTCGGCCTGTCGATGGACGTCGAACTGCTGGTGCGTACCAGCAGCCGCGAGACCGCCCGCACCGGCGCCGAGTTCCAGAACCTCGAACCGCGCGACATCGCCACCCTGCGCCACATCATCACCAGCCACCTGTCCGGCGAGCTGATCAGCGTCGGCGATGTGCTCAGTACACTGCAGCGCGACAACTTCACCAAGGCGCGCAAGCAGAAGGACGGTGGCTCGGGCCTTTCCGCCTTCGGCCGCCTGCGCGCGGTCAGCGTAACCGCCGGGGTGTTCGTGGTCGGCCTGGTGGCCTTCGGCTTCGTCGCCAAGTCGCTGTACGGCCTGTACTTCGTCAGCCATGCCGAGGCCGGCGTGGTCGCGGTGCCCACCACCAACGTCACCATGCCCCGCGACGGCAGTCTGCAGAGCCTGGTGGAAAGCGGCGCGACCGTGGCCAAGGGCGCACCGCTGGCGACCTTCAACACCAGCATGCTCGACCTGCTCAAGGGCCACCTGGACGACTCGCAGCTGGAGCCGGCCAAGGTCGAGGAGCTGTTCGGCAAGCAGCTCTCCGGCACCCTCACCAGCCCGTGCGACTGCGTGGTCTCGCGCCAGCTGGTGGATGACGGCCAGTACGCCAGCAAGGGCCAGCCGGTGTTCGCGCTGATCCCGCGCACCAGCGTCCCGACCATCGAGGCGCGCTTCAGCTATCGCCAGTTCGACGAAGTGAAGCCGGGTACCCGGGTCAACTTCCAGATCGCCGGCGAGGACGAAGTGCGCACCGGACGGATCACCGGCAGCTCCAGCCTGGACACCGACAACCTGGCCTCCGACATCCGCGTGCAGATCAAGCCCGACGGCGGCCTGCCGGCCGAGCTCGCCGGGCGCCCGGCCGCGGTCAACAGCGACCGTGGCCCGTCGCTGAACTGGCTGATCGACAAGGCCGTGGCCCGTGGGTTGTAAGAGGATCGGACGATGAAACCTTTGAATGGTTTTTCTCCTGCTGGAGTGGCGTCGCCTGGATCGCGGCACAAGGCCGCTCCTACAGGGACCGCGCCGCACCCTGTAGGAGCGGGCTTGCCCCGCGATCGAGCGCATAGCGCTCGCCCCTACACCTGGTGCACCCTGGCCCTGGCCATCACCCTGGCCGGCTGCGCCGGCCTTCCCGACCAGCGCCTGGCCAATGAAGCGCTCAAGCGCGGCGACACCGCCACCGCCGAGCGCAACTACAAGGCCCTGGCCGACCTCGGCTACAGCGATGCCCAGGTAGGCCTGGCCGATATCCAGGTCGCCACCCGCGAGCCGGCGCAACTCAAGGAGGCCGAAGCCACCTATCGCGCCGCCGCCGCCACCTCGCCCCGTGCCCAGGCGCGTCTCGGCCGCCTGTTGGTGGCCAAGCCCGACAGCACCCAGGCCGAGCGCGAGGAGGCCGAAACCCTGCTCAAGCACGCCGCACAACAGGGCGAAAGCAACACCCTGATCCCGCTGGCGATGCTCTACCTGCAGTACCCGCAGAGCTTCCCCAAGGTCAACGCCCAGCAGCAGATCGACCAGTGGCGCGCCGCCGGCAACCCCGAGGCGGGCCTGGCCCAGGTCCTGCTGTACCGCACCCAGGGCACGTACGACCAGCACCTGGGCGATGTGGAGAAGATCTGCAAGGCGGCACTGGCCAGCACCGACATCTGCTACGTGGAGCTCGCCACCGTCTACCAGAAACGCGCCCAGCCCGACCAGCAGGCCGCCCTGCTCGAACAACTGAAGGCCGCCCATGCCCGTGGCGCCGTGCCGGCCACCCGGGTCGACAGCGTCGCCCGCGTGCTGGCCGACCGCAGCCTCGGCCAGACCGACGAGAAGACCGCCAAGGACCTGCTCGAACACATCGCCCCGGCCAACCCGGCCTCGTGGGTGAGCCTGGCGCAACTGCTCTACGACTTCCCCGAACTGGGCGACACCGACCAGTTGATGGCCTACATCGACAAGGGCCGCGAGGCCGAGCAACCCCGCGCCGAACTGCTGCTGGGCCGCCTCTACTACGAAGGCAAGACAGTACCCGCCGATGCGCAGAAGGCCCAGGAGCACCTGCAGGCCGCCGCCGATGCCGGCGAGATCAGCGCTGATTACTACCTCGGCCAGCTCTACCGCCGTGGCTACCTGGGTCAGGTCGAGCCGCAGAAGGCCGTGGACCACCTGCTGGCCGCCGCTCGCGGCGGCCAGAACAGCGCCGACTATGCCCTGGCCCAGCTGTTCAGCGAAGGCCACGGCATCCGCCCGGCACCGACCAATGCCTGGGTGTTCGCCCAGCTCTCACAGGTCAACCCGACCCCGCAGTCGACCGAACTGCTGCAACAACTCGACCAGCAGCTCACGCCCGACCAGCGCAGCCAGGCGCAGAACCTGCTGGCGCAGGAGAAGCAGGCACGCGGCAGCATGGCCCAGGGCGCCAACAGCACCCTGGCCATCGAAGCGCTGCAGGACGAGAAAGACGACGTAGACGCCGAGGATTCGCTATGACGCTCAACCCCTTCGTGAAAGCCGGCATCGGCCTGGGCTTCGCCCTGCTGTGGTCGATGCCGACCCTGGCGGCCGAAACCGCGCAGAAGAACTTCGGCCTCGACGTGAAGATCACCGGCCAGTCCGAGGACGACCGCGACCTGGGCACCCGCTCCGGCGGCGACGTCAACGGCCTGGGCCTGGACCTGCGGCCTTGGGTGTACGGCGAGCGCGGCAACTGGAGCGCCTTCGCCATGGGCCAGGCGGTGGCCGCCACCGACATCATCGAGACCGACACCCTGCGCCAGAACGACGACGGCACCACCAGCGACAACGGTGACGACAGCCGCAAGCCGGACAAGAGCTACCTGGCCATGCGCGAGTTCTGGATCGGCTACAGCGGCCTGACCCCCTACCCCGGCGAGCAGCTGCGCTTTGGCCGCCAGCGCCTGCGCAGCGACGACGGCATGTGGCGCGACACCAACATCGAGGCGCTGAACTGGACTTTCGACACCACCCTGCTCAAGGCCGACCTGGGCGTGGCCCAGCGCTTCAGCGAATACCGCACCGACCTCACCGAGCTGGCCCCGGAGGACAAGGACCGCACCCACGTCTATGGCAACGTCGCCACGCAGTGGACACCCGGCCACTGGGTCGGCCTGCGCGCCCACCACAGCCATGACGGCGGCAGCCTGAAAAGCCCCGGCGAAACCGTCGACGCCCTCGACAAGACCCGCACGGGCGACCTGACCTGGCTGGGCCTGGAGGCCAACAGCGACGCCTACAACTGGCGCAACGACCACACCGTCAACTACTGGGGCAGCGTCACCTGGCTGACCGGCGACCGCGACACCCTCAGCAGCCAGGCGGTGGGCAACGACCAGGTCGCCACCGGCAAGCAGAGCGGCGACGTCAACGCCTGGGCCACCGACCTCGGCATCCGCCTGCGCCTGGACCCGCAATGGCAGGTCGGCGCGGCCTATGCCCGGGGCAGCGGCGGTGGCGGCAGCGATGGTTCGAACAACTTCGAGCAGACCGGCCTTGAGAGCAACCGCTCCAACTTCACCGGCACCCGCTCGCGCGTGCACCGCTTCGGCGAAGCGTTCCGCGGCGAGCTGGGCAACCTGCAGGCGGCCACCCTGTTCGCCTCCTGGCAGCTGCGCGACGACTACGACGCCAGCTTCATCTACCACAAGTTCTGGCGCGTCGACGGCAAGCAGAACATCGGCTCCAGCGGCATCAACGCGGTGGTCGACGACGGCGGCATCAGCCGTCCGCTGGTGCAGGGCGAGAAAGACCTGGGCCAGGAGATGGACGTGGTCGTCACCAAGTACTTCAAGCAAGGCCTGCTGCCGGCCTCGATCAGCCAGTCGATCGACGAACCGTCGGCCCTGGTGCGTTTGCGCGCCGGTGTATTCAAGCCGGGCGATGCCTATGGCAAAGAAGCCGACTCGTACATGCATCGCGCCTTCGTCGATGTGATCTGGCGCTACTGAGGCCGGGAGAGGATTTGACATGAACCTGCACCCGAACCTTCGCCACAGCCTGCTGGCCAGCGCCCTGCTGCTGGCCGCGGGCCTGGCCCAGGCCGCCGAGCCGGAAATGGCCAAGGGGCTGCAACAGGCCAAGACCTACACCGTTGCCAGTGCGCCGATCGAGCCGCTGCTGATGGACCCGCCCAAGCTGCCTGACCTGTCCGGCTACACCGCCGAGGCCGTGCAGAAGAAGATCGACCGCCGCCACAAGGGCAAGGTCAGCGTGCGCCGCATGCTCCAGGAGGACACCCTCAAGGAGTTCATCGGCGGCGACAACAAGGGCGCCGAGTGGGTGCGTCGCCAGCACGGCATTCCCCAGGCGATCTTCGTCGACGACGGGCATGTCGACCTGGTGGAACTGAGCAAGAAGGTACCCAGCCAGTTCCTGCGCGAGACCGCGCCGGGCGTCTACCTCGCGCGCCTGCCGATCGTGGTCGGGCGCAAGGGCGTGCTGGAGATCGACGGCAAGGTCAAGGAACTGCGCCTGTCCGAAGAGGCCGGCTCGTTCATCGTCAACGACGGCAAGCTGTTCGTCAGCGATACCCGGGTGAGCGGCTGGCGCGAGCAGGCCAACGGCCCGGCGACCTTCCGCAAGCCCGACGAATTCCGCCCGTTCCTGCTCAGCTGGGGCGGCACCGAGACCTATATCGTCAACAGCAAGATGGCCAGCTTCGGCTACGCCAAGTCCAAGTCGTACGGCGTGAGCATCTCGCAGTACACGCCGAACATGGCCAAGCAGATGGGCCGCCCGGAACCCACCGGCTGGATCATCGGCTCCGAGTTCAGCGACATGTGGTACGGCTTCTACTGCTACGAGACCCAGGACTTCGTGATCAAGGACTCGACCTACCGTGACAACATCGTCTACGGCATCGACCCCCACGACCGTTCGCACCGCCTGATCATCGCCGGCAACACCGTGTACGGCACCAAGAAGAAGCACGGGATCATCGTTTCGCGCGAGGTCAACGACAGCTGGATCATCAACAACAAGAGCTACGACAACAAGCTCTCGGGCGTGGTGATCGACCGTAACAGCGTCAACAACCTGATCGCCTACAACGAGATCTACCGCAACCACACCGATGGCATCACCCTGTACGAAAGCGGCGACAACCTGATCTGGGGCAACAAGCTGATCAACAACCGTCGCCACGGCATCCGCGTGCGCAACAGCGTGAACATCCGCCTGTACGAGAACGTCGCCATGGCCAATGGCCTGGTGGGCGTGTACGGGCACATCAAGGACCTCTCCGACACCGACCGCGACATCGCCCTCGACCCGTTCGACACCAAGGTGTCGCTGATCGTGGTCGGCGGCGAGCTGGCGGCCAACGGTTCAGGCCCCCTGTCTATCGATTCGCCGCTGTCGGTGGAGCTGTACAAGGTGTCGATGCTGATGCCGCGCAAGGCCAATGGCATCAGCTTCAACGGCGTGCTCGGCGAGCGCCAGGACGAAATCCTCGACCTGCTGGTGCGCCAGCAGAAGGCCGTGCTGATCGACCCGGTCGAACGCCAGACCGAAATGATCGACTAAGGAAGCCCAGACCATGACTCCACACCTGATGAAATTGCTGGGCCTGTCCGCCGCCCTCCTGGCCATCAGCCAGGGCGTGCGCGCCGATGAGGTCAAGGCGCCGACCTTCAGCGCCGAGCCCTGCTGCCAGCTGTGCCCCGAGGCCCACGACGCCAGTCGCTACACCACGCGCTACCAGCAGAACTTCACCACCTTGGTGCAGGCCCAGGGCGACTGGCTGTTCCGTACCCGCGAAGACCTGCGCACCGAATTCGACACTACCCCGGGCGGCTACAAGCGCCTGCAGCAGGTGCACGACGCGTTCAAGAAGCGCGGCGTCGAGCTGGTGGTGGTGTACCAGCCGACCCGCGGCCTGGTGAACCGCAACATGCTCAAGCCCGAGGAGAAGGCCGCCTTCGATTACCAGAAGGCCCTGCGCAACTACCAGGCCATGCTCCAGCGCTTCGCCAAGATGGGCTACAACGTGCCCGACCTGTCGCCGCTGACCAACGAGCAACTGGCCGCGGCCGACCAGGGCAAGGACTTCTACTTCCGTGGCGACCAGCACTGGACGCCCTACGGCGCCGAGCGCGCGGCGAAGATCGTCGCCGATACCGTGCACAAGATGCCGGCGTTCGAAGGCATTCCGCGCAAGGAATTCGAGACCAAGAAGTCCGGACGCATGGGCAAGACCGGCACCCTGCACAATGTCGCCGGCCAACTGTGCGGTACCAGCTACGCAGTGCAGTACATGGACCAGTTCGCCACCGAACCCAAGGGCGGCGCCAGCGGTGGCGACGACCTGTTCGGCGATTCGGGCAACGCACAGATCACCCTGGTCGGCACCAGCCACAGCGGCAAGAACTACAACTTCTCGGGCTTCCTCGAGCAGTACATCGGCGCCGACGTGCTCAACGTCGCCTTCCCTGGCGGCGGCCTGGAAGGCTCGATGATCCAGTACCTGGGCAGCGAGGAGTTCCAGAACAACCCGCCGAAGATCCTGGTCTGGGAGTTCTCCCCGCTCTACCGCCTCGACCAGGAAACCATCTGGCGGCAGATCCTCGGCCTGCTCGATGACGGCTGCGACGACCGTCCCGCGCAGATGAGCGCCAGCGCCACCCTCAAGCCCGGCAAGAACGAGCTGATGGTCAACGGCAAGAACGGCGTGATCAAGGACCTGGTCAACCGCAACCACCAGCTCGACATCAAGTTCGAGGACACCTCGGTGAAAGTGCTGCAGGCCACCCTGTGGTACCTCAACGGCCGCCACGAGGACATCAAGATCGAGAAGCCCGAGACCTCCGACACCGATGGGCGCTTCGTCTTCCAGATGCGCGAGGACGAAGACTGGGCAGGCCAGAACCTGCTCGCCCTGGAGGTCCAGGGGCCGGAAAGCGGCACGCAGAAAGTCGAAGCCAAACTCTGCAAACGCAACAACTTCGCCAGCCCCGCGCAGCACACCGCGCAGGCCGGCCAGTGAGGCAAGCATGACAGCCATCCACCGCAAGACCGCACCCGCCCTGCTCGCCCTCGCCCTGTTCGGCGGCGCGGCGCAGGCCGCGCTGGTACCGCCCCAGGGGTACTACGAGGGCATCGAGAAACTGAAGACCGGCGACGGTGATTTCCGCTGCGAGGCTGCACCGAAACCCTACACCGGCGCGCTGGTGTTCCGCAGCAAGTACGAAGGTTCGGACAAAGCCAGGGCGACGCTCAATGCCGCCTCGGAGAAAGCCTTTCGCAAATCCACCGAGGACATCACCACCCTCGAGAAGGGCGTGAGCAAGATGGTCGGCCAGTACATGCGCGATGGCCGCCCGGCACAGCTGGACTGCGCCCTGACCTGGCTCGACACGTGGGCACGCGCCGATGCGCTGATGTCCACCGATTACAACCACACCGGCAAGTCCATGCGCAAATGGGCGCTGGGCAGCATGAGCGGGTCATGGCTGCGCCTGAAGTTCTCCAACTCGCAGCCGCTGGCCGCGCACCGGGCCGAGGCCGAAGAGATCGAGAAATGGTTCGTGCGCCTGGCGCGGCAGACCGTGCGCGACTGGAGCGACCTGCCGCTGGAGAAGATCAACAACCACAGCTACTGGGCGGCCTGGTCGGTGATGGCCACCGCCGTGGCCACCGACCAGCAGGAGCTGTTCGACTGGGCGGTGA
>Ga0209370_1001639_pt1 | contig 18876 bp, 13 predicted proteins | sample AgamicAtPrz_FD_187164 | JGI IMG/M metagenome (GOLD analysis project Ga0209370, IMG submission 187164) | Agave microbial communities from Guanajuato, Mexico - At.P.rz (SPAdes) (version 2) | ecosystem: Host-associated > Plants > Phyllosphere > Phylloplane/Leaf | place: Guanajuato, Mexico... | reverse complement strand
CCTGCACCTGGCACCGGACACGCTGGTGCAGGTGGATTTCACCTTGCTGCGCCGCGTGGTCCGCCTGGCACGCGGCGAGATCTTCATCGACACCGGCAGCGACCCGCGCTCCCTCGCGGGCCGACGCTCCTTCTGGGTGGAAACGCCGCTGGCCCGCTTCGAGGCCCTGGGCACCAGCTTCGGCGTGCGCCACGAAAAACACCCGGACACGGCCACGCGCCTGTACGTCACCGAGGGCCGCGTGGCCATCCATGTCAGGGCGCTGGACGGCACTGCGCCAGGCCCCCTGGACGCCATCGTCGCCACCTCCGGCGAAACCCATGTGCTGCACGCCGGCCAGCACCGCCCTGTGCGCCTGCCCGACGAAGGCCTGGTGCCCGACGCTTGGACCGACGGCGTACTGGTCGCCCGCCGCATGCGCCTGGACGCCTTCATGACCGAGCTGTCACGCCAGACCGGCATTCCCATGGAATGCGCCGACGACGTGGCTGCCCTGCATGTTTCAGGCGTGTTCCAGCTGGACGGGCCGGATCCGGCAGGTCGTGCGCTGGCCGCCATTGCCCGCACGCTGCCTGTGCGTGTGGAGCGCGGACAAGGTGCGGCCAGCGGTGCCCACAGCGCCATGCGCCTGGTCAAAGCCTGATCCGGAATTTTTTTCAGGCAGTCATTACGGGTTTCACACCGCCCGTTCGGCATAGGAGCAAAGACATCGCTTTTTCCTTTGCCGCTTCTCAAGGACTGCCTCCATGCCCAGCCTGCCCAGTACCCGCCACGCTGCCCATCCGCCCTCCTGCACACGCCCCACGGCGCTGGCCACGCAGGCCTTGGCGCTGGGCCTGTTGATCACGCTGGGCCTGCCAGCGACCGCTATGGCCCAGAGCCCGAGCTCCGCCCCGGATGCCAGGTCCATCCGGTTCGACCTGCCGGCCGGTGATCTGGAGACCAGCCTGCACAGCCTTGCGCGCCAGGCAGGCATCACCCTCTCGTTCGATCCAGCCCTGGTCCAGGGCCGACAGTCGGTGGCGCTGAGCGGCACGCGCGGCGTGCAAGAAGGACTTGCCGCCCTGCTCGCCCCGCACCAGCTGCAGGCCACGCGCACGGCCGAAGGCGGCTGGGCCGTGCACCGTGCGCGGCCCGGGGCCGCGGCCGAGCATGCACTGCCTACCGTGAACGTGCTGGCCGATGCCGAGCATGAAAGCGCCTGGGGCGCCGTGCCCGGCTACGCGCCACGCCGCAGCGCCTCGGCCATGAAGATGGATGTGCCGCTGCTGGAGACGCCGCAGCAGGTCAGCATCATCGGCGAGGCCCAGATCCGCGACCAGGCCATCTCCAGCGTGGCCGAGGCCGTGCGCTACAGCGCGGGCGTGCGTCCCATGGACTACGGCGTCACCGATGACGACGTGGCCGTGCGCGGTTTCTATCTGACCGGCACGGGCCTGTACCGCGACGGCATGCGCATGGTCCACAACGGCTTCATGACCAACCTGGAGCCATATGGGCTGGAGCGGCTGGAAGTCGTGCACGGCCCGGCCTCGGTGCTGTACGGCCAGTCCGCGCCCGGTGGCCTGATCAATGCCGTCACCAAGCGCCCGCGCGCCGGCATGCAGCGCGAAGTGGGCGTGGAATTCGGCAGCCACGACCGGCGCCAGCTCACGGCCGACATCGGTGGCGCCATCAATGAACAGGGCACGGCACTGGCGCGGCTGACCGTGCTCAAGCGCGAATCGGGCACGCAGTGGAATGGCCTGCGCGCCGATCGCAGCTACATCGCCCCCTCCTTCACATTGCTGGGCGAGCGCACCAGCCTCACCCTGCTGGCGCAGTACCAGGAGGACGAAACCGGCTTCGTCATCCCCTACTACCGCCAGACGCCTGCGGGCTGGTCGGCCACGGACATCAACGTCAGCGGACCGGGATCTGGCCACCACAAGCGCAATGCCAGCGTGGGCTGGCTGCTGGAGCACCGCCTGAACGACCAGCTCACGCTGCGCAACAACCTGCGCTACCTGGACGGCCGCAACGACCGGCGCGAGATGCGCAACCGGGGCCTGACGGCCGACCAGCGCGGCATGGCACGCCTGGCCATGGTGCGGCCCGACGCCGAACAGACCTGGGTCATGGACACGCAGATCGAAGGCCGCCACCGGACGGGTGCCGTCTCGCACCAGTGGGCCGTGGGCTTCGACTACTACCGCTCCAGGCTCGACTGGCGCATCTACTCGCTCAACGGCGCCGTGGCGCCGCTGGACCTGGTCAACCCCATCCACATCGCGCCGAACTGGAATGACAACTACCTCAGCGACCGCGCGCTGGCCCGCACGCACCAGGCAGGTCTGTACGTGCAGGACCAGATCAAGTTCGGCGAGCGCTGGGTGCTCAGCGCCGGCCTGCGCCGCGACAGCGCACGCATAGACACCGACTACGACGCGCGCGCCGCAGCCAACGCGCCCTTCGCCATCACCACCGTGCGCCGCACCGACAGCGCAGTCACCGGGCGACTGGGCCTGATCTACCTGGCGCCCAGCGGCCTGGCTCCCTATGTGTCCTTCAACAACTCCTTCCAGCCGCCGCTGACCACGGTCACGGCCACCGACGCCAACGGCAGGCCCTACGAGCCCGAGACCGCGCGCCAGTTCGAAGCCGGCCTGCGCTACGCGCCGCCATCGGCCGGCTACACGCTCAGCGCCGCCGTGTTCGACCTGCGCAAGCGCAATGTGCGCACGCCATCCACACTCAACCCTCGCTTCGACGTGCAGACCGGCGAAGTGCGCAACCGGGGGCTGGAGCTGCAGGCCCAGGGCGAGATCGGCGGCGGCTTCTCGGCCATTGCGGCCTATACCTACCTCGACTCCAGGGTCACGCGCAGCAACAACGCCATCGAGATCGGCGCGCGCCCCGGCGCCACGCCGCGCCATGCCGCATCGCTGTGGGGCAAGTACCAGCGCGGCGCCCTGGAGCTGGGCCTGGGCCTGCGCCACATCAGCGCCACGCCTGGCGAGCTGCCCATGGACGGCGTGAAGACCCCCATGAACGACGCCTACACGCTGTGGGACGCCATGGCCGCCTACACCACCGGCCCGTGGCGCTTCTCGGTCAACCTCAGCAACCTCACCGGCAGGCAGTACCGCACGCAATGCAACACCTTCCGTGGCGGCGCGCAATTCTGCGCGCTGGGCTTCGGGCGTGAGGTGCGTGTGGCTGCGGCCTATCGGTTCTAAGTGCCTCCATTGCTGCCCGCCAGGGCGGGAGCAATGCAGGCCCCGCTCTTGGAACAACGCCTGGCGGACAGCAACAGACAGCCCACTCGGCATGCATCTGCAGCACGCTCGGTGCAGCTTCCATCCGGCACAGCGCATCGCGGACCTGCTCGTCTGGATCGGATGGCGTTGCGCCGCCGCAGCTGCATTGATTCAGGCGCGCACGACGCCATCGACTTGACATTTCGCCCAGTCCACACCGCGCTCTGCTGGCGACAATCAGGTCTTTGAAAGGCGCGCATGCACTACGGCAAATCCCAGGCCATTGGAGACAAGAGCATCTTCATCATCGACACCGCCATGAGCGTGGTCGATGGCCGGCTCTACTACGAGTACTGCAACAAGGGGGACAGCACAACGTCCTTTCTGCGCGCCGTTGATGTGGCCACCGGCAACGTGCTCTGGGACCACCGCATGCGCGAGAGCGAGGGCATGTCGTGGTTCGTGGACGAGCGGCACCTGATGCTCTGCGACCAGGTGCTTGATGCCCGCACCGGCGAATGCCTGTTCGACTTCCATGCCGTGCCGGGCATGCAGGCCAGGCATTGGCCCGTTCCCGTGGAGCTGGACGCGCATCGCTGGCTCGTCGCGATGGAGGAGAGCAGTCCCGAGGGCCGCTATCTGCTGCTGGACCGTCGCAACTGGCAGGGCAGCACGCTGGCGCTGGGCCTGCAGGGTGCGTTTGTGCTGGAGGGGGCGGTCTACGGCTGGATCGTCCACCCTGAGCGCTCGGAGCTGCGGCGCTGGCATGAAACCGACGGGCACACCGAGCATGTGCTGTGGGTGGACAGTGCGCGCAACCTGTACTCGCCCGCCATTGCAGGCGCGTGGGCCGTGTTCGGCCCCGGCAGCAGAGACCACGTGGACATCGATGCACCCTGGCTTCGTATCCATCCTTGCAGCGGCGAAGTCCTGGCCATCACACCTCCCGTTCAACCTGACGATGAGCGCCGGCATGTGCATGCCCAGCGGGCAGCACATCGTGACGGCGTGGTCTATTTCTGCTTTGCACGCCAGGGCATGTATGGCTATGACATTCGCAGCAACCGTTTCGGACCGTGCCTGTCGCCTACCCATGTCAGCGCGCCGCAATGCCATGCCGGCGTCCTCTATGGAATACAGGACAGGCACGAGGACGGCATGGAGCGGGCCTATCTTGTCGCCGTGGACCCGGACACCGGCACCCCGCTTTGGGAAACCCCGTGCAGCAGCCGCAACTACAGGCATCTGAGCGTGAGCGAATGCGGTGTCTTTCTGGGCATTGCGGGCGGCAAAATCCAGCACCTTCCGCCAGCGGGCCGCAGGCGCAGCACCCAAACGGCAGAGCCTGCCAAACGCGCAAAACGCGCCAAGGCCGCCACCCAGCCGGTGCGCACCGTGCCACCCGAGTCTCCCTACGCACACATGCTGGACGACGCGCCCACGGTGCTCGATGCCCTGCAGGCGCGCGCCTGCGCGCAGAGCCCGGATAGCACCCTCACGGCCGTGGCCGTCTCCAGACCCTGGGCCATGGTGGCCTGCGTCGAATATGGCGAGGACCCCGACTTCCCCAATCTGCGCCTGCTGGATCTGCAGACCGATGCCTGGATCGCGCTCGACTGCAACGACCTGATCGACGCACCCATGATTGAAGGCATCACGTTCGTGGATGGCCAGGACGGGAAGCTGGACCTGCTACTGCATGACGGCGGCCGCCACACCATCCACATTGACCTGCCCGCACGCACCGTGCGTTGGAATGCCGAGCAGGCATAAGCAAAGACGCAGATGCCGCTTGCACGGCCGTGCGATACGCACTAAGTTGGAGGGCCGGCCCGGCCATCGGCGCCGGCTGCAGAATCTGCACGTATCCCATTCCTGCCCGTCTCTTTCATGACCACCCTCAAGCTCTACTACGCGCCCGGCACCTGCGCCCTGGCCACCCGCATCGCCCTGATCGAAGCCAATGCGCCGCACGAAGTCATCAAGCTCGACTTCCCCAAGGGCGAGCAGCGCAGCCCCGAATACCTGGCCATCAATCCCAAGGGCCGCGTGCCCGCCCTGGTGACCGAGCGCGGCGTGCTCACCGAAACGCCTGCCCTGCTCGCCTACGTCGCGCGCCGCTTCCCCGAGGCCCGGCTCGCCCCGCTCGACGATGCGTATGCCTTTGCCCACATGCAGGATTTCCACAGCTACCTGTCCTCCACCGTGCACGTGGCCCACGCCCACGGCCGCCGCGCAGGCCGCTGGGCCGATGACGAAGCGGCCATTGCCTCCATGCAGCGCAAGGTGGCAGCCAACATGGCCGAATGCTTTGGCGTGATCGAGCGCCATTACCTGGGCGATGCCCCCTGGGTGCTGGGCGCCGACTATTCCGTGGCCGACGCCTATCTGTTCACCATTGCCGGCTGGCTGGAAGGCGACGGCGTGGACATCGCCGGCTTCCCCAAGGTGCAGGCGCATTTCAAGCGCATGGGCGAGCGCGCTGCCGTGCGCGGGGCGCTGGGAAGCTGAGAGGGGGAGGCTGCCCGCGATACCCGCAATGAAGGTGCTTGGGTCAGGTATCTATCGCAGGTTTGCGGCAGATGCCGTCCACTTGCCGATTCATCAGGAAGGAACGCTGGCGCGCAATGCCTTGCCCACATCGGCAGCGCCTCGGCCAGCACCTGGCTGCGGAAGGCCCCCGGCAAGGCACTGGGCGTCAGCCCATCGACCGACATGCCCAACAGGCGCTGCAGTTCCTCCTGGATGGCGGCCTCATCCATCAGGGTCGCACGGTGGGACTTGACCACATGGCGAATCCCGGTACGGTTCAAAGCCAGCGCTTCGGAAGGTTTCATGCCTTCCTCGCCATGCATGGCCATCGCACAGCAGATGCCGCGTCGAGTGCATCCACTCCAGGTCGCCGGGTCAAAGCGCCTCGCAACCGCCTCGGCACATCCGCCAAATTCAACAGAAAACCCAGCATCTCCGAAAGCCATTCGTAAATTTTCCTTGGCAGTCCACCAAGCCCCGGGCCTCTACCGCCGTCCCCAAGCCTTGCCTACAGTCGCCAGGACAGGCAGGGGCGTTGCACAAGGCGGCGCCTTTTCGCCATTCCAGAAACGACGGATTCAGACGACAGGGTGGAGCATGCAAAGACAAGCCAGGGTGATTGCCATCAACAACCAGACAGGGCTCATCGGCCTGCAGCCGGAGGGAGAGGACAGCTGCGTGCTGGCGCAGCAGCTCGATACCCGCCCCGTGAATACGGGCCAGATGCTGTCAGGGGAGATGGACAGCGTGGGCATGGAGACGTTTGTGAACGCGCAGACACAGGACCGCATCGAGGTCTTTGTCGAGGCCTACGGGTTGTCTGCGGAGGCCGTGGAGCTCGCCCTGCGCTGAGCGGGCTGCAGGGCGGAATGTGCAGGTGCCAGCGTCAAGGCCGCGCCCACTGCGCCAGCGTGTGCCGCGCCAGGGCCTCGACATCCAGCGGAGACTGCGGGTCTAACGCAAGCTCTCCCAGCATCACCATGGCCTCGGGGATCTGGTTGCGTTCGCGCAGCACCATGGCCTTGTTCAGGAGCAGAAAGCCGCGGGTCTCGGCATCGGGGTCGGCCTTCAGGCCGCTGTCCAGCAGGGCGAGACGTTTTGCGGGGTCGTCCTCCAGATGGGCGGCCGTCTTCCAGGCGGGAGCGAAGCCGGGCGTCTCGCGGGTCATGGCCAAGGCGGCCTGGCGCGTCTTGTCGCGGTCGGTTTCCCACTCCAGGGCAAGGTAGCGCAGGTAGGTGCCTTGGGGGAGCTTGCCGTCACGCTCCATGCGCAGGCTGTGCACGGCCGTCTTGGCGGTGAAAAAGCCCCTGGGCGCCAGTGCATCCACGCGCCGGTAATGCCGATAGGCCGCGTCAAAGTCCTTTTGCAGCAGGTAGGTGAACGCAGCGTCGTAGACGGGATAGGGCCAGCGGGGCGCCAGCTTCGAGGCGGTCTCGAAATGCGCCAGGGCGGTGCGGTAATCGCCGTTCTGCCCTGCAGCGCGGCCCAAGGCATGGGCATCGCGCGCGGCCTGGCTGACGGGTGTGGCGGAGGGCAGCTCCCAGCTGAAGCGGCCATCGGCCTTGTCCAGGTCGCTGCGCCTGAGCACGCGGCCGGCGCTGTCCTTGAACACGATGTCGTCGGCCGCCAGGGCAGGCGCCGGCGCCAGCAGCTGCAATGCCACGGCCGCGGCAGCAAGCAAGGAGAACTTCATGGTGTATCGGGCCTTGTTGGGAAGCCCCGATATTAGGGCGCAGCCCCTGTGGTGCGGACGGCAGGCAGGGATTCCACTGCGCAGGCAGCCGGGGCAGGCCGGCTCCTGGCCCGGCCGCGCTTGCGGGCCAGGTGATTCATTTGCCATTCCAGCGATTCGGTGTCGAAGTCGAAGGCGTCGAGCAAGGCAATGGCCTTTCTGGCTTCCCTGAAGTCGATGTCCGTGATGGGCGGGCCATGCATCAGCGACAGGTCATGCTTGAGCAGCCACTCCTGCAGATCGGCCAGGGCGATGATGGAGACGCCCTGGTTGATGAGCTGTGACGCGCTGACCTGCGCGAGCACGGCCGGCGTCAGCTGCCTGGACGAGCGCAGGCCCAGCACCTGCTTGAGCTTGGCCACCAGCGGCGTGCGCAGCTCGAACTGGGGCAGGCTCTCGAAGTGGGCCAGGGATTCGAGGTACAGCTGCGGCTCCGCGTGGATGGCGGCCAGGTCGTTGGGCAGATGCAGCAGCTCGCAGATGCGGTTGAGCGCCGTGCGCGCGCGCTCGGTGCTGAGTTTCTCGGCCCTGCCCGCTTGCGCGAGCGTGCAGCCGGCGATGACGGACCGCAGCACGCTGGCCTTGGTGAGGTTGGAAATCATGGAGTCCCCCTGATGAACACCCAGGGACCGGTGCGGATGCGAATTCAGCCGCCCGGTCCCGACAACGGCTCCGCTACGGCAATGGGCCGCTCCCGAAGCCTCGGCGGCCGGCAGGCGCAAACGCATTGCGCCGCCGCCAAGGGACAGGAGGACGCCTGGCCTTGCGGAGTTCCAGGGGAAATGCATGTGCTTGCGCCCACAGTCAAATGCGATGCGCCGAAGCGAAAATTCCATGCAAACGGGGGCCGTACGGCCCCCGTGGCGTGCCTTGCCGACTCCAGGGCCGGCCGGCGATGTTTGCCGCGACTCAGCGGCGGCGCATGCGCTTGATGCCTTCGACAGCCGCCAGCACGATGGCACCGGCCACGATGCCGGCCACCGCGTTGAGCACATTCACCGCCAGCACCCGCCACAGGCCGCCCAGCGCACCCTGGGCCACGGCCTCGCCCAGGCCTTCCACGGCGTGGTGCAGCGCAGGCACGCCGTGCACGAGGATGCCGCCACCCACCAGGAACATGGCGGCCGTGCCCGCAACGGACAGCCCCTTCATCAGCCAGGGCGCGGCGGCGACGATGCCCCGGCCCAGCGCGCGGGCCGCAGCGCTGGCACGCTGGCCCAGCCACAGTCCCAGGTCATCGAGCTTGACGATGCCGGCCACCAGGCCATAGACGCCCACGGTCATGATGAGGGCAATGCCCGCCAGCACGGCGACCTGCTGCCCGAACGGCGCCGAGGCCACGGTGCCCAGGGTAATGGCGATGATCTCGGCCGAGAGGATGAAGTCGGTGCGCACGGCGCCCTTGATCTTGTCCTTTTCCATGGCGACGAGATCGACGCCCGCATCGGCATTGGCCTGGGTCAGGCGCTCGCGCTCCACGGCATCTTCCTCGGGCGAATGCAGGAATTTGTGGGCCAGCTTCTCGCAACCCTCAAAGCACAAAAAGGCACCGCCCACCATGAGCAGCGGCGTGACAGCCCAGGGAATGAAGGCGCTGATCAGCAGCGCCGCCGGCACCAGGATGGCCTTGTTGATCAGCGAGCCCTTGGCCACGGCCCAGACCACGGGAATCTCGCGCTCGGCCCGCACGCCCGTGACCTGCTGGGCGTTCAGGGCCAGGTCATCGCCCAGCACGCCAGCCGTCTTCTGCGCGGCCACCTTGGTCATGACGGACACATCGTCGGCCATGGCCACGCTCTTGCGTGCCGCCACCTTGGTCATGAGGGCCACGTCGTCCAGGATCGCTGCAATATCGTCCAGCAGCATCAGCAAACCAGCACCAGCCATCGCATTACTCCAGTGAATTGTTCGGGGAACTTCTTTTTGCCTGGGCGCCATCATGGGGCCTGGGCATGTCCTGCCCATGTAGGAGATGCCCGGCGGCCAGCCCGGTCACGGGGCCGACCGGCCGTGCGTCACTTGCTGGTCTTGAAGCCCTGCCCTGCCGCCCAGGCCGCCACGTCGTCGCGGCGGATGGCGGCGGCCATGAGCTGCGGGAAGGCGTCCGGCGTGCAGGCGAACGAGGGCACGCCCAGCGCGGCCAGCTTGGCGGCCAGTTGCGCATCGTAGGCAGGGGCGCCTTCGTCGCTGAGCGCCAGCAGCGTGATGAACTGCACGCCCGACTCCACCAGTTCGGAGGCGCGGCGCAGCAGGCCGCTTTCCACACCGCCTTCATAGAGGTCGGAGATGAGCACGACGATGGCGTTGCGCGGCTCGCTGATCAGGCCCTGGCAGTAGCCCACGGCACGGTTGATGTCGGTGCCGCCGCCCAGCTGCACGCCGAACAGCACGTCCACGGGGTCGGAGAGCTTGTCGGTCAGGTCCACCACCGCCGTGTCGAAGACCACCAGCTTGGTACTGACGGCCGGCAGGCTGGCCATGACGGCACCGAAGATGCTGGAGTAGACCACGGAGTTGGCCATGGAGCCGCTCTGGTCTATGCACAGGATGACTTCGCGCTGCGGGCGGCGCACCTTGCGGCCGTAGCCGACCAGGGTCTCGGGCACGATGGTGCGGTAGTCGGGCTGCCAGTGGCGCAGGTTGGCGCGGATGGTGCGGTTCCAGTCGATCTCGGAGTGGCGCGGACGGCGGTTGCGCTGGCTGCGGTCCAGCGCGCCCGAGACGGCGCTGCGCATGGGCTCTTCCAGGCGGCGCATGAGGTCATCCACCACCTTGCGCACGACGATGCGCGCGGTCTCCTTGGTGTTCTGCGGGATGACGGAGCCCAGGGAGATGAGGTCGGCCACCATGTGCACGTCGGGCTGCACATGCTCCAGCATTTCGGGCTGGAGCATGAGTTCGCGCAGGTTCAGGCGCTCCATGGCGTCGCGCTGCATGACCTGCACGACCTGGCTGGGAAAGTACTTGCGGATGTCACCCAGCCAGCGCGCCACGCTGGGCGAGGAGTTGCCCCGCCCGCCGCGGCGCGAAAGGCCGCCGTCCTTGTTGTCCTCTTCGTAGAGCGCGGCCAGGGCCTTGTCCATCTCGTCGATGGAGCTGCCCTTGGGGCCCAGCCCGCCGCAGCTGGCCTCGGACGGCTGGCCCAGCACCAGGCGCCAGCGTTGCAGGCGGGTGGTGGGCTGGGGGGCGGTCTCCTGCAGGTCGGCGCCGGCAAGGGATGCGTCGTTCACGGTGGCAGCGGTGTTCATGGCTGGGCCTCCTGCGGGCTGGACAGCAGTTGCACGGGCAGGTTCAGGCCCAGCAGTTGATCGAGTACGGGAATGGCGAGCACGGCACGCGCCTCGTTCCAGGCGCCGTCGTTCCCATCGCCTGCCGCACCTGCAGCACCTGCGGCACCTGCGGATGCGGCCGCCACGGCTGCACTGCCCTGGCCGCGCCGGGCCTTTTCGCCCAGGCTCTGGCGGTCATGGTTGGAGAAGGCCGAGAAGCTGCGGCGCACCAGGGGCAGGATCTGGGTGAACTGGGTCTCGCCCAGCTGCGCCAGCCAGGTATCGACGGCGCCCCAGATGGCGTCGTCGTGCAGCAGCACCAGGGCCTGGCGGTTGAGAAAGCCGTCCAGCCAGGCGGCAGCGTCCAGCGGCGGCACGCCCAGCGAGAGATTGCGGCCCAGTTGCGTGGCCACGGCCTCGCTGTCCAGGCGGTGGGCATCGAGCAGCAGGCGGCAGGCCGCGCCGCGCAGCAAGGCGGCGCCCGCGTCGCCCATGGCAATGCTGCGCAGGGCGCCGAACCAGGCTTCGCGCGGCTCCTCGGCATCGCGCAGGCGCAGGGCCTCGTGGGCCTGCAGCACCGTGGCCTGCATGTGTCTTGCAGCGTCTTCATCCAGCGCCATGCAGGCCAGGGGCAGGCCGATGGCGGCGCGCAGCGCCATGCTGTCGATCACCGTGGCCAGGGCCTGGGTGTCGGTCTGGCGCACGCTGCCGTAGCGCAGCACATTGGCCAGCGGCGGCAGCGCCTGCATGAGCTGGGAAACATCGCCGGTGCTGGCCGAGCGGTCGGCCAGGTCGTGCATGAGGGCATCGACCAGGTGCGGCAGGTCGGCCAGCAGGGCGTCGTCGATGGTCTTGGCCAGCTCGGGCAGCGGGGTCTCGGGCGTCAGCGCCTGGCGCACCTTGGCGGCGGCGGCCTGCACCAGGGTGCCGCCGTAGCGGCTGGCCTCGATGATGCGCACGGCCAGCTCGGGCTCCCACTGCAGCTGCCAGCTTTCGCGGAAGGTGCCGCGGTTGCGCTGCTGGTCGGTGGTGACGCTGCCCCACTCTATGCCCAGCAGGCGCAGGCGGTGCAGGAAGTGGCTGCGTTCGCGGTCCGTGTCCTTGCGCAGGTCCAGGGCCAGGACCTTGGCGGCCGCCTCGGGCTTGAGGCGCAGGCTTTTTTGCTGCTGCTCGATGTCGCGCTGCAGCGGCACCTGGGGCACGTCGGCGGGCACGCCGCCGATGCGGTCGCCCACGCTGAGTTCGCGCTCGATCAAGCGCAGCGGCGTGCGCTCGCCCATGCTGATGACGGTGACGATGGCCTCGTCCAGCTCGGGCAGGCCGGGGCTGGCGTGGCCGCGCAGGGCCGCCAGGCTTTCGGCCAGGCGCGTGGCCTCGATGATGTGGGCGCTGGAGCAGTCCAGGTCCTTGGAGCGCAGCAGATGGGCCACGCGCGCCAGCCAGCCGACGGTGCGCTGGGTGCTGGCGCGTGCCGGGTCGGCAGCAGGTGCGGGCTGGAGCAAGGACTCGGGCACAGGCTCGGAGCAGCGCCACAGATGTTCATACCAGCCCGGCGAATCCACGCCAGCGCCATAGCCGCTGGATGAGCACAGGTTGCGGTAGGTCCAGGGCGCCCAGGTGGCCTGGACCTTGACCTTGGGCAGGCCCTTGAGCGTGGCGGCATCGGCCTTGGCGGTGACCTGGGCCTGCAGGGCCGGCACATGCCATGCGCCGCAGACCACGGCAATGCGCTGGTGGCCGGCCTTGACGGCCTCGCGCATGCACTGGCGCATCCAGGCTTCGCGCAGCGCCTCGCGCTGGGCGTGGCGTTCTCCGCGCACTTCGTTGGGCAGCTCGGCACGCACCACGGTCATGGCTTCGGCAATGCCCTCGAACAGGGTGGCGCCGTCGCCGCGTTCCTCGACCATGCGGTTCCACCAGCTTTCGCCGTCGGGGTAGCCAGCGGCCTCGGCCAGCAGGTCCAGCGGATCGTGCCAGTCCTGCGGGGACGGTGCCGAGGGATCGACGGCCAGGTCGGCAGCCGGCACGGACTGCGTGGTGTCGTCGCGGTCCAGGGCCTCGGCGGCATTGCTCTGGAGCTGGCTGCCGTCTGCCGCAGCGGCGACGGAATCGGAGCCGGCATCTGCATCTGCATCTGCATCTGCATCTGCATCCTGGCCTTCATCGGCCGCATCCGCGCCTGCAACAGCTGCATCTGCTGCCGCCGCCTCGGCCCGGCGCCGCTCCTGCTCGGCCATGTCCAGCGCCATGCGGTGGGTCTGGGGCAGGTCGATGAAACGCGTGGCCACGCCCTGGCGCGCCGCCCATTGCAGGGCCTGCCATTCGGGCGAGAACTCGGCATAGGGATAGAAGGCGGCATGGGCCGGACTGTCCTGCACATAGACCAGCATGGCCACGGGCGGCTGCAGGTCGGCATGCTGCAGCATGGGCAGCAGGGACTCGCCCTCGGGCGGCCCTTCCACCAGCAGGCAGTCAGGCTGCAGCTGCTCCAGGGCCTGCAGCAGGCTGCGCGCGCAGCCCGGGCCATGGTGGCGGATGCCGAAGAAATGAAGCGGATTGGCAGAGGTGGCCATACAGGGGATGCGCAGAGGGTGCGGTCGGTCAGCGGTGCGGGACTGGGGGCTTCAGAGCTGCTCGCGGCAGGCGCGGTACAGGTCCTTCCAGTCGCTGCGTTCCTTGACCACGGTCTCCAGGTATTCCTTCCAGACCACGCTGTCCTGCACCGGGTCCTTGATCACGGCGCCCAGCAGGCCCGAGGCCACATCGCCCGCGCGCAGCACGCCGTCGCCGAAATGCCCGGCCAGCGCCATGCCACTGTTGATGACCGAGATGGCCTCGGCCGTGGACAGCGTGCTGCTGGGCGACTTGACGCGCACGGTCTTGCCGTCTTCGGTCTGGCCGTTGCGCAGTTCGCGGAAGATCTGCACCACGCGGCGCACTTCCTGCAGGGCCGGCGGCTCGGCGGGCAGGGCCAGGGCGCGGCCCTGCTCGGCCACGCGCTTGGTGACGATCTGCACCTCTTCGTCCTGCGAGGCAGGCACGGGCAGGATGACGGTGTTGAAGCGGCGCTTGAGCGCGCTGGACAACTCGTTCACGCCCTTGTCGCGGTTGTTGGCCGTGGCGATGACCGAGAAGCCCTGCACGGCCTGCACTTCGCTGCCCAGCTCGGGCACGGGCAGGGTCTTTTCGGACAGCACGGTGATCAGCGTGTCCTGCACGTCGGCCGGGATGCGGGTCAGCTCTTCGATGCGGGCGATCTTGCCCAGCTTCATGGCATTGACCAGGGGGCTGGGGATCAGCGCCTTCTCGGACGGGCCGTGGGCCAGCAACTGGGCGTAGTTCCAGCCGTAGCGCAGCTGCTCCTCGCTGGTGCCGGCCGTGCCCTGCACCAGCATGGTGGAGTCGCCGCTGACGGCGGCCGACAGGTGCTCGGACACCCAGGACTTGGCCGTGCCCGGCACGCCGTACAGCAGCAGGGCGCGGTCGGTGGCCAGGGTGGAGACGGCGATTTCCATCAGGCGCGAATTGCCGATGTACTTGGGGCTGACCTCGAAGCCGTTGCCGAGCTTGCCGCCCATCAGGTACTGGAGTACGGCCCAGGGCGAGAGCTTCCAGTTGGGCGGACGCGGACGGTCGTCCACCTTGCGCAGGGCTTCGAGTTCTTCGGCGAATTGCTGTTCGGCATGCTGGCGCAGGACTTGGCTCATGGTGTGCTTCCGGGAAGGGGTAAGGATTGGATTCGGTTCGGTTCGGGGTATGCGGCAGGACGGGCGCGGCTCAGGCCAGGCCGCGCAGGGCAACAAAGGCCTGGTGCAGGCCCAGGCGCAGATCGACGATGCGCTCCAGATGGCCACGCATGCGCTCCTCGTCCCAGGGCCGCACGCGGCTGCGTTCGAGGCGCGCCTGCTGCTGGGGCGTGAGGGGAATGCTTGCCGGTGCGGCAACTGCAGCGGCTGTGGCGGCAGCGGTGGCCGTGACTGCTGCCGCAGCTGCCGCAGATTCGGTTTGCGGCTCGGGCCCAGGCTCGGGTTGCGCATCCAGCACCGAGGGCTTGCGCCACAGTTCGGCAAAGCGCTCCAGCGCGGTCACGTCCAGCATGCGCGCACAGGACAGCAGGGCCTGGTCGGCGCGGTAGCTGTGCCAGTTGCCCGTGATCTGCTTGCCGCCCACGGCCACGTGCAGTGCCTCGGTCAGCCGCGCCGACAGCGCGGGCGAGAGCAGTTCGGCACCGCCCAGCGACTGGGACATGCCCTCGATGGCATCGATGAGCTTGTGCCTGTCGCGCTCGAACTGGGCAATCCAGCGGGACTCGCGTTCCTCGCGGGACAGTCGGGCCATGAGGGCGGGCAGGAGGGCGTCGTGGCGCATGTCGCGGCCCATGGTCTGGGCGGCATCGATCCATTCCACGTCCAGCTGGTACTGCAGGGCCTGCACCCAGCCCTGGCGCAGCGAGGACTTCCAGTCGCTGCGCCGGCTCCACTCCATCACTTCCAGGGGCGTCAGGCCCAGGGCGCGGGTCCAGAAGGACACGGGCGTGAGCTGCACCATCTGCTCCAGCAGCCAGGCCTTCTTGCCGCCACGGTGGTAGGCGTCGGGCTTGAGCGTGATGCCGTCGCGCTCCCATTCCTTGAGGCCTTCTTCGGGAGGCTCCACGATCCACTGGCCCTTGTCGTCCTGCTGCAGCATGGACTGCATCCAGCCCATGACGCGCTGGCTGTGCGCGCTGTCCGGCAGGCACGAGAGCATTTGCGCGGCGTTCTCGCGGATCTCCTTGCTGCGGTCGGACAGCAGTTTTTCGAGCAGCGGCTCATCGTCCATGCCCAGCCCCACGGCCAGGGCCTGGACCAGGGGCAGGCGCTCCTTGGCGCCCAGCTCCTTCAGGCTGCCTTCCAGCCGCGTGCGGGCCTTGGCGGCATCGGTTGCGCGCTCGCTGCGCAGCAGGGCCACGCGCTGCTCCACCGAGCCCTCCTGCCAGACCAGTTCGGGGTCGGCGGTTTCCTCCACGCCGCTGGCATAGCCCCATTGCGGGTTGAGCGTGCCCAGCCAGCGCCCGCGCTCGCCCAGCACGGGGGCCAACCACTGGCGCAGCTCCACGGACTGGCGGCCCTGCTCCAGCGCAGGCACCAGCAGGTCATGGGGCAGGCGCTGGCCGGCCTGGTCCAGGGTGCGCAGCATGGAGGCCTGCAGCTCGAACGGGCCGTCCTTGAGCACGTCGCCCATCAGCGTGTGCAGGCGCGCATCGGCAGGCGCGGTGCGCGACTCCGCAGGCGCTGCGGCCGGCACGGCCAGCGGTGCCGTCAGGCGCACCAGCGCGCCAGGCTGCCAGCCGGCCCGCTCGAACACGGCCGCCACGGCGCTGGCGCGCAGCAGTTGCTGGGCGGGCGAGTCACCGGCCACGTCAGCGCGGGGCTGCAGCGCGGCCTGCACGGCCTGCTGCGACCCGCTTGCGGACGGGTCCACGCCCGAAGCCAGCGCAGGCGGCACGGCCAGCCGGTCCGAGCCGACCATGGCCGATTGCTGCAGCGCAGCCCAAAGTTGTGCGTTGCTCATACCGGATCACCCTGGTTCTGCCAGATACATTGCTGGGCGGTTTCGCCCTCGCGGGCCTGCCAGGCACTCAGCAGCCGCCAGCGGCCCACGGCCGGGCCGGGTTCCCATTCGCCAAACAGCTGCATGGGCGCACCGCCGCTGAGCGCCAGCAGGCGCCAGGCCTCGGCATCGTCAATCGCCACGGGAACGGGCTGCACTGGCGCCGCCGTGCCAGGGGCGACCGGCGATGCATCCGGCGCTTGGGGCCAGGCCGCGAACCACTGGCCCTGGGCGGGCACCAGCCGCAGCCGGTCCTGGCACAGCGGCTGCGTGGCCTGCAGCGGGTTGGCAGCAATGCGCTGGCCCAGCAGTTGCAGGACGTCGCCCACGGCCGAGGTGGCCAGCGGGCTGGCGCCATCGGCAGGCAGCGCAGGCCCGTTGCCATTGGCCGCAATGGCGCGCAGCGGCGCGTGGCCCGGATAGAAATTCAGCGCGCAGCCGTAGCGATGGCCCGGCACCCAGGCCGATTCAAAGCCGCGCCCGCCCTGCGCATAGTCCAGCACCAGGGCCATGCGCCCCGTGCGCTGGCCCTGCAGCCAGACGCGCCGCTCCATGAGCCGGCCTTCCCGCTCGATCATGCGCAGGCCGGCCACCAGCCATTCGTCCTCGACCAGCTGGCCCCTGGCCTGCACCTCGGCCTTGTCCATGGGCCAGCCCAGCGCGGCCATCACGTCGGCCTTGACCTCGGGGCTGAGCGATTCGCGGCGGCGCACGGCGTCGATGATCAACTGCCAGTGACCCAGCTGCACCAGCATGTCGCGCGGCCAGTCTCGGTGGCTGTCCACCAGATCCCGGCAGTCCTTGATGCGCGCCGCCATGCCGGTGGCCTGCGCATCGACCATGCGCGCGGCCATGTTGTTCCAGCGCTGGCGCATCTGCGTGTCGCTGGCCTGGTTGGCCAGGCCCGCACGCACCATGTCCTGCATCCACAGCGACAGTTCCTGCAGGCCGGCTTCGACCTTGTCCCAGCGCTTGTCCTCGCGCCTGGCCTGCTGTTTGGCCGCGACCTCGGGATCGGGTGGCGGCTCGGCCGCTGCGGCGGCAGCCTTGGCCTCTTTCTTCTCGGCCTTTTCCTGGCGGCTGTCCAGCCAGGTCTGCACCCAGGCGGGCGGATCAACGCCTTCGGGGACTTGCCCGCCGGCACGCATCAGCATCAGCGCAAGCCCGTGCTTGCAGGGGAATTTGCGGCTGGGGCAAGAGCATTTGAAGGAAGGCCCCGACAGGTCCACCTGGGTCTGGTAGGGCTTGCTGCCGCTGCCCTGGCATTCACCCCAGACCGCCACATCATTGGCGCCCATGGCGGGCCATTTGGCGGGCGATTGAAGGCCCTTGGCGGCCTTGCTGGATGAGGCGTCCGGCGACAGCGCCAGCACTTCGCTCTCTGTTCCTAATACACGCGACACCGAAGCTCCCTCTCCAAGTGTTTGTCATCGCCGGGCGCATTGAATGAAACGGCACTGCCCGGCAAACCCGAAAGCCTATCAGCAATAGTTATCGGCAATTTGAAACAATTCACAACAACACCCAACGTCTCTCCCATGAATGGGGAACCCCATGGCGCGCAGTCAACGGCGCTATATCAGCGCGTGCATTGATGGCACCAAGCCGTGCCAGCCTTCACGCATTGAGAAAGACGCAGAAAACACGCATTCACCATTTCCTGCGATGCACATCGCCACCCATTGAAAGCAAGCACTCATTCCGCACTGAAAACGGTTTCATTCCATTGCACTGGCATCCATTGCAATCCGCTGGCCATTGCGATAGAGCGACGGTGCGCTCGACCCGCAGCCTGGCAAGGCCGGACCAGACCCTGGCTGGGGGATGGGCTCTCGAAAAACCGGATGTGCCAGGCAAATATACTGTATATTTATACAGCCATGGAGCTGCAACGCAAACTTTTCATCCTCGCCGACGCCGCCAAGTACGACGCCAGCTGCGCCTCCAGCGGATCGCAGGGGCGCGACTCGCTGGACGGCAAGGGCATGGGCTCGGTCACCGGCATGGGCATCTGCCACAGCTATGCGCCCGACGGGCGCTGCATCTCGCTGCTCAAGATCCTGCTGACCAATGTCTGCATCTTCGACTGCCGCTACTGCATCAACCGCAAGAGCTCCAACGTGCAGCGCGCCCGCTTCACGGTGGCCGAGGTGGTGCAGCTGACGCTGGACTTCTACCGGCGCAACTGCATCGAGGGGCTGTTCCTGTCCAGCGGCATCATCCGCTCCAGCGACTACACCATGGAGCAGCTGGTGGAAGTGGCCCGCCGCCTGCGCGAGGAGCATGACTTTCGCGGCTACATCCATCTGAAGACCATCCCGGATGCCGCCCCCGAATTGCTGGCCCAGGCAGGCCGCCATGCCGACCGCCTGAGCATCAATGTGGAACTGCCCACGGCCAGCGGCCTGGCGCAGTTCGCGCCTGAAAAGGATGGGCAGCGCATACGCCAGGCCATGCAGGGCGTGGACCGGCATGTGCAGGCCTGGCGCGCGGCCACGCGCGAGCAGCGCCAGGC
>Ga0209370_1001638_pt1 | contig 18878 bp, 14 predicted proteins | sample AgamicAtPrz_FD_187164 | JGI IMG/M metagenome (GOLD analysis project Ga0209370, IMG submission 187164) | Agave microbial communities from Guanajuato, Mexico - At.P.rz (SPAdes) (version 2) | ecosystem: Host-associated > Plants > Phyllosphere > Phylloplane/Leaf | place: Guanajuato, Mexico... | reverse complement strand
TGAAGCCGATACGCTCGGCTCCTGTGGCTATTTGTACATCGTAATTTACCCGACATCTGCAACAACCGCATAAACCCCGGACGCTTTTCCTTAGTCAAACCAGCCAACAAAGAGCGCATACCATGCAAACACAATCCCGGTCCCCTCAAAGGACGGCATCGTCACGTGTGTCGTCAGTCGAAATCTGGCGAAAATTACTGAAGTATCTGCTGGAACAACACTACGGTCTGATGCTGAATGACACGCCGTTTGGCAAGGACGGAGTGATCCAGAAACACATTGATGCGGGTATCTCACTGTGTGACGCGGTGAATTTTATCGTGGAAAAGTACGACCTGGTACGTACTGACCGTTACGGCTTCAGCGTGAAAGAGCAGTCTCCGTTTATCGGCAGCATCGATATGCTCCGCGCCCGAAAGGCTACCGGGCTGATGACCCGAAATGGCTATCAAACCGTTACTGACATCACCAGTGGCAGATCCAGCGGAGGGAAATAATGACGTTAGCCCTGATCGTTGACGCCGACACCGTCAACGGTCAGCCCCTCAGGCACCAGCACAACGACTGGTGCTTTTATCAGATCTCTATCAGTTGATACAGATGTTCGCTCAGACAGCGGGTATGGCGGTAACACCTTAGCGGAGATATCTGTCTGCAGTAGAAGAGAGTGCGGCAGGACGCCACCAGAACATCAGGGGCCGTATCATCTGCCAGGAGAGAGCTTAATTCCGGGGCGTTCAGTAAAATGAAACATTTCTCCGGGAGCATACCATCGGCATTCCCTTTCGGAAAATAACCGCCCAGATACAGTAACACGGCCAGCAGGCGAAACTGCCGGGTGAGTACCGCTTCGGTGTCCCGGTAATGTGCGGCTATCCACAGGCATTCCCGCAGCATAAACCGTCGGGTCCGTCGGGTGAGGTCACCGCCTTTATCATACCAGTGTTCGACGATATCCCTTGCGGAGCGAATGGAGTCATCACCCGTTGTCGCCGTTTGCCACGACCGCGCCAGAAGCGTTGAGATATCCATCGATTAACGCCGCACCTGCGAAACGGCTGCGGGAGTATTGCGGACACCAGGCAGATAAATATTGCGGACCAGCTTCAGGAGGAAAAAGACATCGCTCAGGTTGCTCACGCCGGTTACCAGATGGCGAAAGGCTATCCGCGCACGAAAACTCGCCCGGACCGCCTGCCGGTCACTCACCCTGCGCCGGTACAGGCCCAGAAAGTGACGGCTTTCCACCAGCGCATGCCTGACCAGCGCTCGTCTGACAGACCGGTAGTGCGTCTGTGTACTGAGTGCCAGAATATCTGCAATCACGTCGCTATAGCTGAACGCGCGGATATCGTAATAATCCGGGCAGTGGGTAATTGACGCCGGGTTATTCACCCACAGGTAATCCTGTCTGTCAGAGAAATAAAACCGGCCATCTGCGGCGGCAAGCTGTATCGTCCAGAGAATATCCTTGTGGCTTTTCCCTTCCTGGAATCGCAGGCCATGCTCGCGAATGTACGCTGAACGGATTATCTGCAGCCACAGATAATGCGGCCATTCCCTCTGACTGACGCAATGGCGTATCCACTGTTGACCCGTCAGCGTCTGGCCGTAAGGCTGTCTGCGGTGAACGGGATGCCGCAGATGTCCTGCGCTGTCTGTATGCCGGGCATTGAAAAGGACGACATCAGTCTGTGCTTCGCGTGCTGTGCGCAACCGTTCCTGCAGAAAACCTGCCGCAACCCGGTCATCCGCATCCAGGAACACCACCCATTCGCCACGGTGAATCGCCAGTGCAGCATTACGGGCAGCATACACACCCTGATTTTCCTGACGAATGAGAATAAGCCGTTCATCTGTAATGGTGCTGAGTACCGTCCATGTTTCGTCGGTGGAGCCATCATCAACAACAATGATTTCAGTACTGAGCGTTGTTTCGCCAAGCAGTGTATGGACCAGAATTCCGATGCTGTCAGCCGCATTGAAGGCAGGAATGATGACGCTGATATCGATGTTGTTTTTCATTGAATAAAGAGAATATAAACAGAGGGAAAGTTCAGCGTTATTACCCCATTAGGGCAATAACCTGCCGGGTAAGAAAGATTATCAGGAAGAGCGTTCCGGTGATTTTCGTGCTGGTGTGGATACCACTCGTTTTTCTCTGATTTCCTGGTTAACCACCATCAGACAGTCATCGCAGAATTCTTTATCCAGCCCGAAAATCCGGTCCAGAACGCCTCTTTTCTTGTTACATCTGGCACATCTTTTCATTCCATCACCTGCTGTCGCATTCCGGTGCCGTGCTCGCAGACAAAAGAAAGCCGCCCGCCAGAAGACAGAAAATAAATTAATAAACAATACGTTAAATGAGTTTTTTGGAATCTAGCACACACACAACAGGGCTGGATAATTCATTTTGCAGATCAATTTTTATCAATCGATCGGTTTAATCGATCATCTTTTTTACTCTGCTTTACACGCCATTCGTGTTCCTGCTCTCCTTACCGGCGCGATGGGTTTGTCGATCAGGAAAGGATGCACTACCAGTTGGATAGTAAAACCATTCTCGATAACTGACATTATGTGGAATAGAAAATCTACAGAAATTATTAATGCTTTGAATGGCTGCTATGAGCGAAGTATAGACTTTTATACCCTGAAAATTACGCTATTAGGTGATCCAGGGTATGCGCTTGCTGGCTACGAATATTGAGCGAGAATCATTCGATGATCACCGCTTTTCTTTCGAGCCAGCAAATACTCCACGTTCGTTAACGAATACTCAGGGCATGCAGACAAACTGCTGACTATATTTCTTTCGAAGAACGTGGAATGCATACCAATCACCGATTAAAAGGAGTTGGTGATGACTGCGATAAATCAGTTTGCTGCTCATATTGGCCTCGACTGGGCAGATAAAAAGCACGATGTCTGCGTTCGGTTTAACAATGGTGAACGAGTCTTCCTGCTGGCTCTGGAAGCGCGAAACTCGCCCTTGCTGAAGTCATAAAAAGCCTGTCGAATGTCTCAGGGCGTGAAGCGGACCTAACGCTCGCATTTGCGGCTGGGTTGGAGCGCGGCAGAAAGCCAGTCCGATAACACACGCTTGTCAGGTACTTTTTAGATATTCCTGTTGAATTAGATTAGTAAGTTCGACTCGCTGTATCTCATTTGGGGTAAATTGCAACCGCACAAAACCCGCTTGTGCAGCGCGTAAAGTCCCAGTATCTTTTATTTTTCCATCCGACTTTAATCTACATTCTATTTCATGGATGAGTCGTACTAATTTTTTACCTCTTGAGGTCAGTGGTGCCATAAAAGATGGTTGTCTATCATGTTCATATCTATCTATCATACAGTCAGAGAAATCAACATCAGCTATATGCTGGTGCACAATGAATTTTATATACTCAAACAGAAAATTATCCTCTGAGGCCCCCACTCCGACACCAAAAGGAGAATTTTGATTACTCAACTCAATCTCTGCCACGGTTAGTGGAACATCCATGCCAAAATATAAAGATCGGCAGACATTAGTTAGGCCTGTGCAGAAAAGATTGAAATATGAGACAGGAAATGAAGCATTGTTACTTTCAGTTTTAATCAAATAGTCAAGAACATCTTCGACCGACATAATGTCTTGATCTCCGACCGCAAATCCTTCAAAGAGGGTTTTAGCACTGGAAGATTGCAAGATATTTGATTTGGGTATAGTAATACCCTTTGCATCAGTTGGTTTGGCAGCTCTTAATGCGCGGCGAACATCTTGCCAATAACTTAAATTTGTATCAGGGTTGTGAATAATTATTAGTACAGGTAACGGAAATCTTTCCCAGTAAAAACGGTGTTTCTCTTCTGGATAGAAAACCCAATCTCCATAGATTTCCTTAAAAAAGGATGGCCCTGACTTTATCTGAACAGCTATCATCCTTCCTGTAGCAAAGCCCTCGGGATTAACATACTCAATCTGGCCATCAACTCCAACGTCAGCCATTGGAGTTTCACGCCAAATCTGGCCAATTTTTGCTATGGCTTCAGCAACAGCATTTACACCCAATCTTTCTTGAGAATTAGTCTGATTATATTTGGGGAAACTCATATTTTCCTCGATTTTCTAATGCTGGCCACAGTTGCAGCAGAAACTAGCCCGGAATTGCGCTATTAATTTAAGTGACAGATTTTGCGGTCCATTACTGGCTCTTAATAGGTTTTACTCAAATTGAGAAAATAATCTGACAAAGTCCATACTTCCTATTCGCAAATTGTTCATATATTAACTCATTAATACTACATTGAGCAAGTTTTGTCCGCTTCTGGCACGGGACGGACCTAACCATTGACTAGCGATTACCAGCAAGCTATGGGAGAAATTATGCAAACCTGGCATGCCACTCCCTATCCCCCAAAACGACCACAGGATTTTGATAGCAGTTCGAAGTCTAATAATAAAAAACGGGAAACTTTCGCTCCTGTTCTCACACAATCCAGAATGTGGATTACATGTTTTCGATGGTCGCATCGCTAAATTCTGGATATTTCAGCAGGTTAGCACCATCCATCAGACGTTAGAAATCGTAGATTACGGTTTTCTCGTTGATCGCGCCTTCCATACCTTTAATGATCATGCCAGCCGCTTCAACCCAACCTATGTTGCGGAGCATTACATGGTAAAAAATCGAATAACATTATGATAAACGAGAAATTATCATGTTTATAACTATCAAAAACTCCCTGTAACTACCTAGTGCAACTCATTGATTATCATAACAATGATTTCAGTTTTAGGGAGAGTGTTCATGTTCTTCACATCTTTAAACTATGAATTCTGCATTATTTTTTTGCACTTGAAAATATGCACCCCAAATCATCTTTATACATTTCAGTCGATGGGTTGTAACATAAGTCGCTTATGTACAATCCATTTAATATATCAAATTTTTCAATCAAATTAATAAAATCAGGATCACAATAAGAACTTGATATATTAAAGTAAATTAAAGCGAGTTCATGGCGAGATAGTTGAGCCCTAAAAATCTTTGCATACTTACTTCCATTATTAGATTCATTTGAGTGAGAGAGGATATAATAAATGTTTCTGATATATGATCCCGATATATGCCCATACTCATCATAAAATCTATCAAATGCTTTTCTTAAAATCTCAACCCTTTCTTTACAACTCATTTCTCTTATTATAGTGCGTCCAGTTTCAACCAATACGGGATTTAAATCCTCAGATATAACTTGGCGTTTTAATGTTATATCATTCAAAACCAGTTGTTTACTTTTAAATCTACTTAAATATTGTAAAAGCGTCAGTTTTATTTCTTCGTTGGTAATGGCATCATGTAGTCCGAATAATTTTTTAAGAAAATTAAAGTACGTAAAATCTGGTAACTCATCCGGCTTATCTACTATGCTATTTAATGCCACGCTAATACAGTAATAATTATATTTCCCTCCATATTCCTCGCATAAATATTTAAATGCATCAGCTTTATCGGAGCGCTCAGAATGTATTTTATCAACTTTGTTTGTATGGAGATTAAGAAGGTTGAAAAAAGTGCTCTCCTGACTTTGAATTTCAAACTGACTTTTTGTTAAGCTGATGGATTTTAATAACCCGATAAAAGCCATAACGCTAATTAAAGGGCCGGTAATACCACCAAAATACGAACCAAACTCACCCCATTTTGTATGATTATTAGATAACCCAGAGTTAAATTCCCACAAATATAAAACTAACGATAGAAATATAACAAAACCAGCGCCATAGAAAAACAAATTCCACTTGTCTTTATCATCAAACTCATTATTACATCCCTTACCCAACCCACTCTCTTTTTCCTTCGCCATTTTCATTACCACTGGTTACAAGTTTAATTTTCTCACTAGGAATTGAATATCAGTAAACGTATTATTTAAAGTCACTTTAAATATTGGCATGAATGTTCTCATTGTAATCTCACCCACATTTTAAGGTGTAATATCACTGTTTTCAAGTAAATTATATTCAGTAAACACTTACGGTGCATACAACTATTAGTAATCCAGCGAGGCAGATGTTCAAACCATCCCGAACCGACCAAAATCCTATAGAACTAGCTTATTATGGCCGTTTTTATGCCTGCTTTATGTATGTGATAAGTTTATTGGAACTACTGTGGAAATGCCGTCAAATTTTGCAACCAAGTCGTTTCCGAACACTATGATTTTGAATAACCTCAGTTTAGGGATTCATCAATAAGCGCATATCCTAAATCACTTAAAAGTGTAACCCCCAAAGTTCGAATGACTGTATCTGGCACGAAGCGGAAGTCACTAAATCAGTCTATGTTAATCAAAGGGGAGCAGATCATATTTTCAATACGCCAGCCAAATGGAATTGGGACTGATTGATTATCTAAAATCAGTGGATTTATCTAAACGCTTAATAGCTACATAGTTTTCTTAGATTATCAGAAAGCTGAACTTTAACATCTATCAGACTCACCCCCCATAATTTGGCTAACTGGGTCTCGGCAATCTCACTATCCCATGGCATTAGTGGATCATTACGAAACTTACCAAATGGCCCATCGGTTTCTGTAAGAATGCGTGATTTAGGAATTGTTGAAGCCAAGGCCTTCCCCTTAATTGTATCGAGCATAGCAGGCCCCACAGAGAACCAACACCCTAAATCGATTGCTCTTTCTAGCTGCTTGGGTGTCCCAGTGAACCAATGTAATATCGCTATCCCATCAATATTTTTAATTTCATCAATGGTAGCTGATGCACTTCCCCGACTATGAATAGTCATAATCTTACCTCCAGCACGATGCACACTATTGAGTATGTGTCGAAATACCTTCAGTTGGACATCCCAATGCTCTTTAAATCCCTTACCACCATCAAGCCCTATTTCGCCAACATACCTCGTCTCCGAAAGTAGTGAATCAAACAGCTCTAGCTCATGCGATCTTTGATGTGCAATTTGGGGATGGAGCCCAAGAGCAGTTCGGATTCGTTGGCTTCCTTTAGCCAGCGAAGAGGTTCCATGCCATGCTCTGGGGGTCGTTGTTACCGACAGTATATAAGTCCCTCGACGCTTGCACTCCTCAGCCACCTGTTCTGGCTGAGGATATAAGTCAAGGTGACAGTGCATGTCGATGCTCAAACAATACCCTCACTCAGTAAGTAGTTTTCGACCTCATTTAGCCCTTCCATAAACACCTGCTTAAAATTATTGAAAGCAGCCACAGGCAAGGGACCGCTCTTGGCGACCCATGCTCCTATTTTCAAAGTGGATTTCTGTGCGATTGCAATCCTAAGAGCGATAAGGTCATCCCTGCGATCAATTTCATTCATTACTTTAGCCAGAGACTGGAAAGTGTAATCTGCATCTCTACTAATCCCCCCAGCATGAAGCGATGCCCGTCGAATGATGCACGGTACACATACCCCGCACTGTTGATTCGTGCGTTTCCAATGACTGCAAGATACTGTACTTTCTACAATTTCAGTTAAGAGTGGCTTATTCAAACATTGATGAGCCATTTGCCCCTTTGTTTTGAACTGATATGGATTGATTATTTGGCAAGGAATTCCAACCGCATTAAAGAGTTGTTGTATGCTGGAAATAAAATATGGATGTGTTGTTCGTGTACTCAACGTACCGATCCGGCGTGGGGTTAGTGGTGCATTTAACGAGATAAACCCATTTTCAGGCACAAAAAGATCGATCTTTTCTTGTTGAGATACTTCTTGTACAGCACAAGCGCCCACTGCCGCAAAAGCAAGAAAATTGAGGCTCCGCGTTCGCATCGTAATGTCAGTCACCCCTTGATAGTGATGCGGATCAGCATTAATTTCAAACCGTGAGTATCGACCATTCAATCTTTCAGCAATTTGATCTTGTCGTGACTTATCTCCTTTATAAGCATGACTAACCAAAAGCGGAGCACGCCCCACTGTCAGAAGATCTATTGCGCCAATAGCCGAATCCAATCCTCCTGAAAATAAGCTGACACAATCAAGTTCTTTGAGCTTAATCAGGTGAAACCTTGAATGTTGACTATATGGTTCTGGCGGTGCATAACCACCAGTGCAAAACTCGAAATCCCAGATGTCTCCACTAAGGAAATGCAAAGCGCTTTCAAGTTCCTTCTTTAGGGCAATCCATCGAGATGGCTCATGAAGGGGAAGTCGTAGCGAGAATTGACGAGTCCAACCATCCTCAGAGCTTTCACGCTGAACGAAGGTATCAGCCGCTGTAACCGCTAGTGCAATGCTCAAAAAATCCATGACCTGAGCTGGAATTTTGACTCCCAAGCGCTTAATTCGATCAATCGCAGGATTCCCAATAATAGATATATCACCCCGCCCCTGCCCACTTAATCCATAAAGCTGTACTGGCAACAAGTTCTCACCTGCTGGCGGTAAGAGACGATGATCATGATGGAAAACTAATTGTGTCATTGGTAGGCCTCCCATTCTTGCCAAGCCTCAATGATTACCTGACGCTCAATTTTAACCATTTGATTTTTCGAAAAAGTTCTGATGTTGCCAACAAGTTTTGGAGCCATATGCTTATCAACAACAACTTTGATCAACTCTCGAAGTTCAGTTTCTGCATGGATGGCTTTTGAAGGAGTATCTGCTTTATTCCATGCCTGGTTAGAATCCATAACCATTTGCAAAAAAATGCTTTCAGCAAGATAACAAATCATTGTGTCAACGATCACACCATCTGTTATTTGTTGGGGATCGAAAATTGCTATATCATCGAGAGCTTCCACTAAGGCATGGTTCATGGCTGCACAAATCTTCTCTGAATCACCATCCTGCGATGTTAAAGCTTGAGCAATAGCTGATATTGCCATTTCGCATGAAAGGCCAGCTAAACTGCCCAAATCAATGCTTGGTTCTCCTGGAGCCGGAGGTACTCCCGCCAAAGCCCCAAACAATCCCCCCCCTGCCTGTGTGACACTCCCTAATCGTCGAGCTGCACTACTGCTCCCTCCAGAGGCCTTTCGCGCGTAATGCCCTATGGCTTTTCTGAAGTCTGCTCTATTACCGTTTGAAACCGCATTCCCCAACGCTTCCCGGAACGGCGCGAACCTTCTTTCTTGTGGCGGGGGTAAGGGTTGCTGTGGCTGATCATCAGCCCAAGGTGGAATCAGTGGCGAACCACCACCTGGCCCTGTACTTGATTGCGAAGTTCCCATTAGGCGTCCTTATTCCATTGCTCATCTTTGAGTGCTGCAGCCATCCATACTGGTCGCTTCGTTCCCTGCTGCAATTCCTGCAAGTAACGAATTAATATACTGGCCGCATCTGCCGAGTGGCGAGCCAAGAGGCATGCCCCAGAAAAACCCTTAGGTCTACGAGTCCAATCCGATGCTTGCCTTAACTGACTAATTAGACCTTCCATTACAGGCACTTGTTCCTCACGAGGAAGCGTTTCCAAAAGAGCTTCTGCTGTGGGAGAACTAGTATTTTTCATTTCAATGAGTACATTCAGTGCTTCCCGTCCAGATGGCGATAAACCAACCACATATGCACCTATTGGCATAGTTTCTCTGGACAGATATATGGCGGCTCTCAAATCGATTCCACCAAGGCGCGGTTCAAGCTGAGACCATTGAGCAATGAAAGCTTTAGTTGTTGGATTATCAGTCCATGTCTTTGGCGCTTCAGAAGGTATTTGGCCGTCCGCTTCCTCAAGCTGTTTAAGCAATTGGGGCATACCTTGTTCAATATCCACTAAGTGATATAAGTCAGCGGTACCGTCCACTCCAACACATCGCTCAAAGATTACTAACTTAGTGATGATTGCTTCATCCAAAGGCATTGCTCGTCGCTTAGCAATTTGAGATCGCATTTTGACAACATTCAACAAGCGCTTAACGATCCTAGGATTGCCATGGATAATTGGCGAATTGGCTAATACAGGAGCAATACGATCCGCACGAGCAAATGCCAAACCGAGGTTACTATCCTCAGATTCACCAGTCATTTTTAGAGCGTCCTGGCGTGTGATAGGTTCATCTTTCCAAGATTGCTGTAATGCCTTTTCTAGGCCGTCACGGAGCGTAGTAAGTTTTTCGCCTTTTAAGCCATGCTCAATGGCATAAAGCATGAACAGATATGAACGAATCTCACGCACCCCAGCTTTTGGCACCCGAATAGGAACCTGGATGAGCTTATCGAGATAGTCTATTTGATGACGCTGTGATGCCCCCTTGAAGTAATCAGCTACAGAAGAACGAATCATGTCCTCATCTGCCGCAATGATAAAGGCAGTATTAGTTAAGAAAAGGAATAACCTGATTGCCTCAAGTGTATGGATAGCATTAGCCGGTAGGCAGCGATCGAGGTTATCAATTACCACGATGAGTGGCTTACCAAGCTCTTCTAAAATTTCTCCATATTCCTTACGAAATGCATCAATCTGCTGAGGAGGGCTTTTTTTAGCCTCAGGTTTAATCAAACCACCAGCCTTCTCTTTGCCTTCTTTAGCCAGATTGCCCAAAGCCTCATATTCTTCCTGGCTCTGGATACCGTCGGTAGCATTCCTAAACGCACCAATTCCCCTAGAAAGTAAACCGCCAGTCGGGACTCCAGCAAATAAAGCAGCGCCTTCCGCCAGAAACCCCATTGCTCTAAACCCATCAACCCGGCTCAGAAGTCTCTTCGCTTTTGAGATGAGGGGCGTATTTCCATCAGCAGCTTTTGTCAATGCTGTAGCGATGACTTCAAGTAGAGCTGCTCGTGCATCGTCATAGCCCTGATAGAGCCAAGAGTCAAAATTAATTACAATCCAATCTTTGTCATCTTGCTCAAGTTTTTGCTCTATCAATTTTAACAGTGAGGATTTGCCAGCCCCCCAATTACCAAAAATGCCAATTGATACTGGCAACATGTTTTCGGTAGTGAGCACATCTACTGCTAGCTGAGATACTTCACCAAAATTTAGGTAATCCTCTGATGATTCCTTATCTGACCACATCTATTTATCCTTTATTTCTCTCGACTGATGGAAGATTCAAATCCCAGGACAAGGTCTATTAAAGATGTTGCTTCAGTTATCAACTTGTTAAGGATTACAACTCAACTACCTGATTATATTTTCAATTCTCGGATAAGTGATATGCCCAATGATCGCACAAATCAGCCTGTAATCGGCTACGTAGAAGACCTCATGGTCCTCAGTACTTTGCTCACCAATGAAGAAAATCTGAGCCCTGTCTTTTAGCTTTTTCTTCCCCGCATCCTTCGCTTCTTCCAGGGCGGCCTCCAACTCGTTTCGAAGTGCTGTGCGTTTAGCTTGGGACCAGCCGCTCCATTCCACATGGAGTTTGTAACTTCGAGAAGGCTTGAGCTTTCCGGATTCATCTTTAACCCATTCTCCCGAAAGCGGAATGACAATCCGATTCTCATCTTGCTCAAATTTCTGCCACAACAACTGTGAGTAGAAAACTCGCAGTTCCGGATAGGGCTGAATCGGATCTTTTAGTTTTTTAAAGACAGTCATGTAAGTATCGGCATCAATATCCGGTATATGTAGTGACATACCTCGATCATACGGGAAGCGAATAAACGCTCTACAAATCTGACGAATAGCATTAACCGGACGACGCGATTGCCGTGTTGGTGCATTGTCTTTACTGGATGTTGATGATGCAGAACGTGTTGTGCTCGAATTGTTTTCACCACCCGTTGCGTCAGGATCAACAACTGGACGTTTTTCAATCAACTTTAACCCTGCTGGCATCAAACCCGGTGCACTGTCCAAGAGATGGCGGACGCTTTTCTTCTGGCCCTGCTTAACAACAGTGCTCTCAGCATCAGCATCGCAGTTAATGTGTTCTTTTCCTGGCATTTTATTAAACGACGGTCTTTTCTTACTGCCCTTTTGCCAGGCGGAAGGATACATTTCGATTCCGCATCCCCAGCAGACATAACCACTGGTATCAACGATATCCAACAACCAGAGCTCTTCAGCATCCACTTTTTCTCCGGTGCGTTTGTCACGAGCAGATTCCATCCTTTCCTCCGAAAATGAACAGCCCTCGAGTTTTCACAGGTTGAGAGCCCAACAGCTCGGCTTTATCACCTGGCCCAGCGCTATATAGGTTACCTGGTTATCCGCATCTCAGATGCCGTCACCCCTTCAGGTGTTGGAACGAGTGACCATAAGCGTGCATCAATGCCATCATTTTGCAGTTTACGCATGAAATAACGCGCCTGAAGGGCATCGTGCGTTGCGATGACAACCTGAAAACCATGGTCAACGATGTAATCACGCAGCAAGTCGAATACGGACGCGGCGTGGACTAGATCATGGTGCTGCGTAGGATCGTCCAGCAGCAGGCCGCGCCATGAGGACCACTGATGTTCAAGCGCCATTGAAAGCAGAAATGTCAACTGCAGATCTGTCAACTGAGCTTCGCTTGCAATCACCGGGACCGGAGCAACTCCTCCATGTAAAGGCACGGACACTTCAGCATGCCCCTTTTTGTAAATACTGCGAAAACCTAGTTTGGTACCCGTAAAACGCTGCTCTCTGACAACGCGCTTCAGGAGCGACTGCCACCTTGGAATGACCGACAGTACATGTTTTTGCACATTCGATATTTCGGCAGACAGTTTGGTATTGAGCGTCTCCATTGCTTGAGATAATTGCAACAACTGCATTCGGCTCGAATTTTCGTTTTCAATGCGCTGGCGCAGGCTGGCAACAAACTCTTCCTCTGATGAGGAGCCGCGACGACGATCTATGATGCCTTGCGCTATACGTGTCTGCTCCAGCTTACTCCAGGCTCCAATTTCGACTTTGAGCGTTTGTAACTGTTCTGTTTGGCGTGATAGCTCGGCAACAGATGACTGTAATTGAGTCTCTTTACTCTTCGCCACGTCGACCGCGGGATCGCCGGAGAAAGACAGCTGTCGCCATGAGAAGCGGATCGCTGCCAGTTTAGCCTGGGCGTCAGTAAACTGTTCTTCGACGCCAGTCAGTCGGTCATTCGTTTCGGTTAACTGAATTTGTTGTCGGTTTAAAGCAGATTGCTCTGCCGCAGCTTTCGTTTCGAGTTCACTGAGCTGGGCTATATTTTTGCTTTGCGCCGCCGACAATTCATCCAGTGTCCTCAAGGGGCGCGCATCTGCAGTGATTGCTGCTAATGCGGCTGTTGATTGCTCAAGGCTTGCCAGGGCCCCCGCTCGAGCCTCCCGGGCCGTGTCCACAGAATGGATCGCCGATTGGTGAGTTGCTTTTGACGCTTCAAGCATTTCAGGTGTAGGAGGAGATGCGAGGTTATGCTGTTTTTCGTCGAGCTGAAGCTTGGCTGAAGCATTTGACTCGTCACGACGCTGAATAGCTGCTTTTGCTAATTCAATCGTATCACCTTCTAAAAGTATGTCCGTTTTGATTTGGTTGATTTCGGATGTTAAAAGAGATTGTCGGGAGCTCAACTCAGTCATGTTACGCTGGCACGTATCTAGTTCAGCTTTGGCATGAGTAACCGCCTCCGCGTGCTGGCGTATCTGATCCAATGCAATCTTAACGCGTCGTTCAGCCTCGACAACTTTAGGATCGATAGCCTCCAATGATTTGGTAATTCTTTCATGGAGGCTTGCAGCACCGTGATCTACGCCACAGACAGGACAGTCCCCTCGATCTTTAGGCAAATATGCCGCAATGGATGCAACGGATTGCCTTATGGTATCAGCCGTTGACGTTAACGTTTCGTGAGCCTGCTTCAACGTCAGTAGCTCTGCTTCAGCGTTTGTCTTTAATACAGTTGCATGCCCAACTCGCTCCTGCAGTAATTTTTCTTGTGATTCTTCCTGTGTAATGGCTGAGGTAATGGAGGTAAGGTGCTGAAGGTTATCCTCCCAGCGCCTGATGAGCTGTCGAGCGGCCAAAAGCTCAGTATCAATAATCTGCAGAGCCTTACGCTGTTTATTGATGAGTTCATGCTCGGCACTGAGCCGCTCACTCCCTTCATGTATATTCCGGAAGGTTGAGGCTAGAGATTCGGCATCGCTTAACGCTTTATCAGCCACTTCCAAGGCCTGCTTGCGTTGTTTAAGGGCCTCTTTGGTTTGCGCCTCCCGGTCAAGCCGGTTAAGCTGCTGGATAATTAAATCCCGCTCGCCTTCTGCCTGCAGCAACTCACGCTGAAGTCGCTCTTGTGTCCCGACGATAAGTGCTCGTTCCTGCTGTTTTTGCGTTAAAGCCTGTCTGGCCGCTATAAGTTCATGTCCAAGCTGTTCTGATCGCGTCTGCTCAGCAATGAAACGGCCAATCAGTCCATCCACCTCCACAAGCCCTTCAATTTGCGCCCTGAATCTTTTCAGACTGACTTGTACTGTTTGCTCTAACGCATCGCGCATGGTTTCTAGGCTATCCACTCCCACTGGCGGCACCAATAGTCCTGCAGGTAATGCCTCTGAGCCCTGAGTCTGCTTCGCGATGTTCGAGATGGATTCTGCGATGCTTTCTTTACTGCGCAGACCGCCCTGAGATTGGGTTGCGGCCATATCCCGCTCAAGCACTAGGCTTTGCCATTCCGCATATTCTGTTTCGAGAAGCTCAACTGCCTCCTTTGCATGCTTAAGCTTATCATTGAGGACTCGGCGAATACTGCCCAGAGCCGTGCTGACCTGGGATCCGTCCTTACCGATTGGCAAGCGTTCCAGCTGCGAGCCCGCAATTTTGGCCTCTGCTTTGACAAGCCATTCTCCCTCGCGCTGATCCAATAAATGGGTCAGTCTCAGTAAAAAAGGGATATCTTCCGCGTTCGTTTCCGGGAAAATGGGGCTGAGATCACCAGTCCTTTCGACATTTCCCTGGGGGCTTACCTGGGCAGAGGCGCTTACATCACCGAAATCCAGAATAACTTTAGCCAAGGACTGATTGTCCCTGATGATGGGTGAAAGATTTGCCCCCAGTCTCGAGATACCACCTGTTAGGCTAAATTCAATCGCTTCGAAGAATGCAGTTTTCCCTGTGCCATTTGGGGCAAGAAGAATTGTTGCTCCCGGGCTGAGTTCGATTTTGGTGTTGGCACCATAACGGCGGATATTGGAGAGGGTAATAGATTTAAGCTGTTTCATTGGCGGCCCTTGTCTCCAAACGTCACAGTTTTCAGGGATTGAACTACTTCATCGCCTGTTTTTTCAGAGAGCAGCAGCTCACGCCATTGTTCAATGTGAGGTTTAACCCAAGAGTGCATCTGACACAACGAGCTCAGGGATACCTGCAGCGGATCGTTGATTTCATTCCCCACACTCGCGGGTGTTAACGACGCCAGAAAGCTCCGATCAAGGAAGGAGTCGATATCTTCCCCCTCTCTGAGCACTACCTTCCTGCAGAAACGATCGTCTGTTTCGAAGCGGGATGCATCTTCAGATTCAATACCTTTGATGAGCATAAACATATAAAGATCTACCGTTTGCGGCTCTGCGAGCATGTCTCGGACATCCGCGGCCCATCGGAAGGCGCTCTGGATATATTCCGCACCACATGGACACTCTGTAATCAACACAGTCCGCCAACCGGCTTTGACTAGTTTGAGACGTTTGAGCCGTACTGCAGCCGTGCCGAAATCAATGGAGGGTGAAACCATGTCGTTCATATCTGGTACATGAACTTCATAGCGACCTTCAGCGCGCTGAGTTATCGCAGTAATGAGTTCTTGAATTGTCGGCATGTCAGGATCCCTTTGTCGTCTTATCAATTGCCGCTTCACGCGCGCGTTGCCTTTCTATCCTTTGCTGGCCGAAGTATTTGCGTACGGACTCAAGCGTCCCCCTACTCAAATGGCGATACATTTCAGATCGGGTCACGAGCAGATGTGGCTGACGCTCTGCCGCCATGCTAGTCGCTGTCTCAGCGTCGTCAGCCATTCCTGCATTTAATAACATTGATGATGGTGCCCGCACGCCAGACAGGATGACGATAGGATCAGGGTCAGGACCGATCACGTCGATTAACGGATCATCAGACAACTCACGGACCCCAGTTCGACCGCTAGCTGGGCCAGACCAGTATTGAAGAGCGATGCTCATTACTGTCCCTCCATCCTCAAAGAATTCCCAGTGGTTGTTGCGAGTTGAAAAACCCACAGATACCAACAACAAAATTTCCACTGCATCAACGAGCAGGCTTAACGTTCGGGGTCCCAAGCGAAGCGCATGTTTTTCATTTTTATTCTCCGTTTTCGGATACAAAAGCCTGTTCAGAAATCTGCGGCGGCTTTCAGGTACAGCCGTGAATCCAACTAACCATGAATTCCAGACTGCGTCCATAGCATCGGCGAGTGCTGGATCGGAGATAGTGCCGAGTTTGTCCGCCACATGCTGAAGCAGGCGCTGCCATAGCACATCGTCCATAGCTCTAGCGAGTGCTTCAGCTTCTTCCCTGACGGTGCTCAACGTATTGAATTCATGATCCTGCGCGCATGTCAGACATTCTGTATTCTCAATCCATGACAAGCCGCTGAAATCATCCTCGGCCCCACCAAGTGTGTGACCGATTTCCTGGGCAATACTGCTTCGCCATATGGATTCACCTAACATCAGGACCTGAATGCCATTTGGCAGGTGCAAAGCCATACGCACAATCGCGGAGGAAAGAGAGAGATTAGCTACGGGAGGATGGGAGTATGCAGCATACACTCTAAGTTTTCGGGGGGCAGAATTAATCCCCCACATGTGTTCGACAATGGCCTTTGCTGGACTGACTGTAGTATTGGCAAGATCGAGCGTACCAGCTAATGACCAAGGGCCGCTGGATGCTGAAGAACCGTCACTTAACTGATACTGAGCCCAAGTTTCGGTATCAGGCCGAAGTTCGCTTCGCAGTGCATTGACAACGTCATGGCATCTTATCGCCGAAACGTCAGTTGTCTCGGTTGCAATGTAGTTAATCAGACGCTGCAGTGTGCGTTCCGGATTGCTGAAGTTACGCCCAAGCGAATGAAGCGTTCGTTCTTTTAGTGTTGCATCGTTACCTACGCAAACGATCTCAACTCGGCGAAGCACATCTCTTATCTGGTCCCAGTTTTTAAATCCACACCAGGTCGTTAGCCATAAGTAAGCATTCTGAGTTGGAATATCCTGTCTGCTGGCAAGATCCTCAAGACTCAGCCCCGGACGACGGCAAAGTTCACAAAGTTCTTCGAGGTGATTAACGGAGAGACTGTTTTTTATAAGAAGGTGTAGACCGACGAGAATAAGTTTGAACTTGCGGTCTGGTGTTTCGTCAAGTTTACCCGATGCAGCGTTGCGGGCTAGGCTCGAGAATGCAGTGTCTAGAACAGAGGGGGTTGGTTCGGTGTCTACAGAGCCGTTTCTGGGTTTCCTTTTGGGCTGTTTAGTCTGATCAGGATTTTTAGTACAAAAGTCAGTTGACTGGCGTTTAATCTGTAAATGCTCGTAGTGGTCTGTTGAGTACATAATCACCACATCGTCCCACTCCTCAATGCTTCCCTGTTCGGCACCGATTGCAAGAGGTGTAAGCCTGCCGATCAAGAAATTTTCAAGCATGTCTGCTAGACGTTGAGCAATCACCAGCTTCTCATAATCAGACTTCCGCTCTAACCGGAACCTTCTGAGCATTCAGATTTTCCTTATTGCATTTTCTGCCCTAAAAAATATCGGATATGCTAACTGAATTAGCAAGGGTTTTATAGGGAGCGTGATTTCATCTTGTAGTAAGAAATAAACGTTTTTTATGATTATTTGTGGCTTACAGCGCTGATAACCTCTTGATAAAAGATAAATTGAGTAGCATACCAATGATCAGTGCTACCTTTCTGTAAGGTGCTATAGGGCAGGATCGTCTACCGGGGCGGGGTCAGTCCAGAAACGCACACCAGCATTATAAAAAATTTCAGACAGATATCATCTTCCTGATTATCCCCCTTAACGGCAGAGCCTCACGGTTCTGCCTTTTTTGTATTCCTTTTCAGAGGAGCAGTAATCAAACAATTTGACGGTTTGAAGTCACTGTAGCAACCGCTTTCCGGTCTGCCACTCTGGGCATCAGAGTGTATTCGGCATCAGATAAACCAGCTTACTTACTACGAGCCAGTAATCGGCATTATGGATAAAACCGGGGCAGGAAAATCGTCGTTGTGCAATGCCCTCTTTGCCAGTATGGTTTCACCCGTTAGCGATGTGGTCGTGTGCACACGCGTCCTCTTGCGACTTAGCATGCAAGTGGGCGAGCGCGTTATGACCCTTGTTGATCTCCCTCCCATACGCCAGCCATCGCCGCTGGTGCTTTTTATTGACGGTGAAAATCCATGACGACTCAAACTCAGTGTGAGCTGGTAGACATTTTAAAAGCCAGACGAACTATGAGGGAAACGAGAACTTAAGCTGTGTCAGTCTTCTCCCCACAACCCATCTCTTAACTGGGCATAAAAGGTAAAAAAATTTTTAGGCACCATATTAGGCACCATTACAAAGTTGAATTAGAATTTAGGTCATATACTTCAACCAATTACACCACCAATTCAGACTCCGCCAGCCCACCACTTCATGATCCGGATACATCCGGTGAAATCCTGAAAGCCCGCACGGCGCAAGCCTTGCGGGCTTTTTTGTGTCTGTCGTTGTCTGAGGTCATCCGGCTAAATCCAGAGAAAATTGGTACACGTTTAGGTACACGGTATACTGTGATCCATTAAACATGTACCAATTATGGAAGGGATCCAGATATGGCGCGCATCACACGCCCCCTCACTAACTGACCTGCCCCCCATTGATTAACACACAACGATGTTAGTAATGTCTTCATCAGCAACATGAGGACAACCCCATGAAGAAGCGTTTTTCCGACGAACAGATCATCAATATTCTTCGCGAAGCCGAGGCGGGTGTTT
>Ga0209370_1001637_pt1 | contig 18886 bp, 20 predicted proteins | sample AgamicAtPrz_FD_187164 | JGI IMG/M metagenome (GOLD analysis project Ga0209370, IMG submission 187164) | Agave microbial communities from Guanajuato, Mexico - At.P.rz (SPAdes) (version 2) | ecosystem: Host-associated > Plants > Phyllosphere > Phylloplane/Leaf | place: Guanajuato, Mexico... | reverse complement strand
CAAAGCTCGTAGCCCGTGGCTGGGTCGGTGATGGCGTGATCTTCGATGGTGAAATCGTCGCAGACACCTTCAATGACTCCATGTCCATCTATCGGGCAGGGTCCACGGCCACTTCGGGCCACTTCCACGTTTTCGACGTGCTGCCGCTCGCAGCGATTACCGACCCCGCTTTTTCTTCGGACACTCAAATGGCGCGGCGTGTCTTGCTTCGGGAGTCCTTGGAAGACGTCAAGCTGGAAAAGATCAAGCCGTCACCGAGTTACTTCGCCAATTCAGATGAGGAAATTCGAGGCTTCTATGAGAGCTTCGTCGCCGATGGTCTTGAAGGCGTAATCGTGAAAACCCTAGATGGTCAGTGGGAGCGTAAGCGTTCGAATAACTGGCTCAAAATCAAGGGCGAAGAGACGGTCGATTTGCAGGTCATCGGAGCTTTCGAAGGTGAAGGTGAAATGGTGGGCACGTTGGGCGGACTTATTGTTGACTTCAATGGTGTCGAGGTACGTGTTGGCTCGGGCTTTAAGCTGAAGGAGCGGGAAGTGTTGTGGGAAATGTTCCTGCGAGACATGCTGCGCGCATCATCTGGTGAGGGAGATTACGAGCTTATCGGCAAGATCGCCGAGCTTTCTTACCAAGAGATTACACCAGCCAAGTCTCTTCGACACCCAGTGTTTCACAGAATCCGATTGGACAAGGATGAGGTCTCCTTCTAATGCGCCGAATCATTGCCCTTGTGGGCCCAACGGGGACTGGAAAGTCCTCGTTGGAAAAAGCCCTGAACGCTCGCGGCATCCCCAGTATCGTATCCTTCACCACGCGCGCCCGTAGGTCTTGTGAAGTGGATGGCAAGGATTACCATTTTGTTGATAGTGATACCGTAAACAAACTTGACGCTACCGGTCACATTGTGCAGCGAACGACAATAGCAGGAAAAACATACGGAACCACGAAGTCGGTAGTCGATAAGGCGTTTGCTGAATCGAACGTCGTGGTTGTAGTGGTAGAGCCCACCGGGGTGACGCAATTTAAGGACTATTTTAAGGATGATTCAGAGGTCGAGGTAGTATCGGTCTATCTCGATAACTCATTGAATACTCTACTGTTCAGACTGTTAAGACGATTCAAGGAAGATCAATTTGCTGACGCGAACCATTATGCTGATCGCGTGGTTCACTTGATCGAATCGCACCAGACGTGGCCAAACTACAGTGAAGACTGGAGCATGTACGTCGAAAGGCTTGACGATTCTGACCACGAATCTTCGATAGAGGCAACCGCAAGCCGTATTGTGGAAGCCTTTACCCGATAATTCGTGTTCTAAAAAGTGAAACCCATGTAGACGCCATGTATATTCACGTTATTATCACTTCGAGCAAACGCTCAAGGCGAGGTCAAGTGTCTGAAGTAACGCATAATGCAATCGCGCAGATTGCAGACGTGGTCACCCGAGTTACCCGAATTCTTTCCAACAAATCCATTCAAGTCGTACAAGCGGGTATGAAGGTGGGCGTAGAGTACGATGCGAAAGGCGCACCGACCAAAGTTTTTCTCCCTAGCTTGTCCGAGAATCCCTCGCCAGAACTGCTGACTGCCATCCAGGGTTTTCTGGACAAGGAAGTCTCGACGCTTCTGTATACGAATTTCGATGATCGTCATCGCTACCGCGCTCGCCCGGAGTTCAGCAAGGGCATGGCGAAAGGTCTGCAGGACATCATCGAAGACGCGCGCACCGAACGTGAAATGCGGAAGGAGTTCCGGGGCTCAGCGTCCAACTTCAACAAAAACCACGACTTTGCGGTTCGTGAAATCATCGGACCCAAGCACGCTTCCGAGACTGACGAAAACAAGCGTATCGCGAACCTCGCGATGCCCGCTATTCGTGCTGCAGCTGGTGACCTCGCGTACGAAGAATTCATGCGTGACAAGTGGCCGGACATGGGTAAGCTGGGCGGTGCGATTCTGCATTACGCCGAAGACCTGCGCAACGTGCAGTCCACCGAAGAGTCCTTCAACCTGACTCGCAAGATCATCCGTCGTTGGCAAGAGGAAGAAGAGAAGGAGAAGCCTCAGAACGGCGGTGGTGACGACGGCGAAGGTGGCTCCGGTGAAGGGGATGAAGAGGGCGAGGGTGAAGGTGGTGGCCCCGGTGGTGGCGAACAAGACGACGTAGACCTGTCGGACGACAAGTCGAGCGAAAAGGATTCGGGCTCTCGCCCGTCAGGTTGCTCGGGCCCAAGCGGCATCAAGGAATACGGTGAACTCGACATGGCGTTTGAGGACAGCGCGTTCGGCAAGGAGATGGAGCGTAAGATTTCCAAGATCGCGATGTCCGAAGCTTCCAAGAGCTACACGCCGTACTCTCGCCAATACGACTACGTGGGTCCGCTGCCCGACGCCGAGCGCACCATTCAGCGCTTCAATGTCAGTGGTAACGCGCAGGAAGTTTACGAGCACGCCAAGAAGGACTCGCACGTCATTCAGCAGCAAATCCAAAAGCTGTTCATGGCCAAGTCGCTGACTCGCTGGGAGCCCGGCTTGAAACGCGGCAAGATCAACCCTTCGGCGCTGCATCGTCTGTCGCATGGCGACCCTCGCGTGTTCCGTCGCAAGATCGAGTCGGACTCGCGCAATATCGCCGTATCACTGGTGATCGATATGTCGGGCTCGATGCACGGCAGTAAGATCGAGTCGGCGTGTGTCGCAGCCCTGATGTTCAGTCAGGTTTTGACGTCACTCAATATCAGCCACGAAATCTCGGCGTTCAGTACGTATCACGGGTGGCACTCCAATACGAGTCTTCCTCATTATGAGGATGTCAACAAGATGCTGGCCGGCGCACGCAGCAGTTCAGAGTTTGGCAAGTACGGACGCTATGCCCCCATCACCAATTTCATTCTCAAAGGATACAAGGAGCGCCTCACCGAAGAAAAGAAACGCCTCGTGTCGTTGATTCCCTCAGCCTATTCGGGCTGCATGGCTAACAACGTCGATGGCGAAAGCGTTGACCTTGCGGGGCGTCGTCTGCTTGCGCAGCCCGAAGCTCGTAAGGTGATGATTGTCATGTCCGATGGCTGCCCCGCAGCTGACGGAGGTGGCGGTCAGCTTGTGGGTCATCTGCACGCTGTCGTAAAGGGGCTCACAGCCTCCGGTGTCGAAATGCTGGGCCTCGGTCTTATGGACGAGAACGTCAAAAAGTTCTACCCCAAGTCCGAAGTTGTCTGGAAAGACAACGAAATTCCAACCAAAATTCTTGAACTAACCCGCAAAATGGTCGTAGGAGCCTAATACAATGTCGTCCGATTCGATGATCACCTGCCAAATCTGCAGCGAAATGACCCACCTCGTCGCTTCGCACCTGAAGTCGAAGCACCCCGAAGTCTCCCTGGAAGAATACAAGGAGAAGTTCCCCGAGGCCCCATTGATGTCCGAAGCTGCCAAGAAGGCTGTTCAGGCCGCCGAGAAGAGGACCGCGCCGATCGAGGCTACGATCAAGCCCGAGGCCCCGACTGGGGCTGTCGAAAAGACCAAGAAGTTCTTCCACGAACTGTTCGGCTTCGATGCGACCAACAAGGAAGCGATGTCGGCTCGTGGCGCCCCGATCCCCGTTGCGGTCAATGATCGGGACAAGATGGATCCGGCAGTCGCGGCTCTGATTCCGGATGTGGACCCGGCGTACGTCTTCAATGCTTCGCTGACGAAGACCGTCGTGATGGGCATCGCGATGAACGTGCCGACGTATCTGCACGGACACGCTGGTGTCGGCAAGACCACGCTGTTCGAACAGGTCGCTGCGCACACCAATCAGGCTTACGTCCGTGTGCAGCATACGGCCAACATGGAAGAGGCAGACGTTGAGGGTCGCTGGGTCGTGAACGCCGCGAATCAGATGGAATTCCTGAACGGCCCGCTGACGGATGCGATGGAACTCGGCATGATCTACTGTGCCGACGAATATGACTTCGCGTCACCGATGATCCTGTCGGTGTATCAGGCCGTTCTCGAAGGCAAGCCGCTGTTCATCAAGGCTGCCAACAAGAAGGTCTATCCGCACCCGAACTTCCGCTTCGTCGCATCGGGCAACACAAACGGTGCAGGTGACGAGTCGGGTCTGTATCAGGGTACGATGATGCAGAACGCCGCGAACTACGAGCGCTTCGGCATCGTGGAGAAGGTCGAGTACATGCCGCAGGCTGCTGAGGTGGAGATCCTGACGAGCAAGACTGGCATCAGCAAGAAGGATGCGCAGGAGATCGTCAAGTTCGCCACGATGATGCGTGAGGCTTTCGATCGCAAGGATGTTGCAATCCCGATGTCGCCTCGTGCGACTCTGAACGCCGCGAAGCTCGGTGTGGCGCGCAACGACATGAAGTACGGCGTCAATGTGGCGTACATCAACCGTTTGCCGAAGACCTCGGCTGACGCTGCTGCGTCTACCGCAAACCGCGTCTTCGGTTAATAGGGGCTAAAATCTATGCGGTCACATCAAGCCGATGTGGCCGCACTAGAGCAATGGAAGCCATTGATTGAAAAGATGGCTTTCAAGGCTGCTCGACGTGCGGCTGCAATCAAGTCCCCACTAGACGTGGACGACTTCCGTCAAGAGCTCCAGATGACGGTACTGCGCGCTATGGACAGCTACGATGAGTCGAAGGGGGCGAAGTTCATCACGTTCCTGCATTCGGCTTTTTATCACGAAATTAACAAGCTCTTGCGTCGAGACCACACGAACTGTCAGTTCGGCTACACTATTTCTGGCGACACCGCTTTCGACAACGAGGGCGAAGGTACGGATCAAGTGTGGGACGGCGTTGAAGACGACCAGAATCGCTCTGCCGAAAACGAGTACATGGATGCCGAATTGATGGACCACGTGCTGAATTCGGTCTCGGCAGAAACTGGCGCGATCCTGCAAATGCTGACCTCGGGCGACGAGATTGTTGCCAATCAGCTTGAAGCGTACAATTACGGCGTCGAGTCTGACGCTGCGCAAGGTGGCATTCGTCGTCTTTCCCTGGACTTGAATTTTCCCTTCATCTGCAAGTTGTTGGGGTTTTCACACGCCAAGATGACACGTTATGCCAATGAAGTACACGGCGCTATTGCACAATACGGGTAACTAAATGACCGACAAAATCGGGTGTTTTGGAAGCGTGCTGTATCACAATCCTGAATCTAAGAGGTGTTCCAATTGCCCGATGTTGTCTGCGTGCGCCACGCAGACAGAAGAAAACAAGGTTAAGATCAACGAGTGGATGACATCGTTGGTCACAGACAACAAGACACGCGCAGCGACGAAGCGAGCCGTGCGTCGAGGGATCGAAGTGGCAGTCACGCCAAAGCGTGAGGTTTCTACAGTAGCGAGCGCTGCGCGTGTCGATGCTGCTAAGCACGTGGAAATCGAACCAGTCACTTTGACCAACAAAAAACCTCGCGAGTTCGTGGAGAAATGGCTGCGCGCAGGTCTGAATTTTCAATCCTACAAAGAGGGCATCAATCCGTTCAGCTTGACCAAGAACAATTTTGCCATCGTGGCGATGCAAGCGTTCATGGAAAGGAAAACGCTGACCAAGGATGATCTGATCGATGTCTTCGTGGAGAAGATCAAGTGGGGTTTGGGAACGGCAAGTTCTCACACCAATATCATCTTCGAAACCTTCGAATACCTCGGTATCATTACAACAAGCGGCAAAACCGCGCGTCTAAGGGATTAACATGAGCAATATTTTCTGGGGCTTTCAGTCCCACTTTTCGATGGGCGAATCGATCATTGACCCCGAAGAGGGCATTAAGGCTATTGCAAAGGCGGGTTACACGCATGTTGCCCTGGCCGATACGATGTCGGTCTCGGCAGTTATCAGCGCGTCAAAGGCTGCGAAGAAAGCTGGTATCGAACTGATCACCGGCTGCACCTTGCGCGTCAAAGACGGCGATCACCCGTACTTCTATCCCAAGGTCTATATGCACAATGAAGCCGCCTTCAAGCGGCTGTTCGGCTTGTTGTCAAGCGTCCAGCGTGATCGCGATTGGTCGTTTGTGACCTACGAATCGTTCTTGGAGTTTCTCAACAACGATGTCACCGTCACGTCAGGGAGCGCACAGGGACTGTTTTCTAGCGCTGTGGATATCGCACGTCGTGACGCGTACATTGCAGACATCAAGTCGCGCGCAGGGGCGCAGGGATTCTGCGTGGAGCTTACATCAGTACCATCACCCGCATACGCGCGCAGCACCGCAGAGGCCATCAATTACGCCATCGACAACGACGAATCCACCGTGCTGAACCCCGTCGCGTTGTACCTGACGGAAACCGAGCATGACGCCCGCGATATCATGCAGGGTCTACTGGCTCGTCGTAAGATCGGTTTCGGCACGATGCGTTGGTTCCCAGATCGCGGTCGATTCATCAAGTCACCCGCAGACGTGTCGAGGGACTTTCAGGCGACGTTCGATCTGGCAGATCGGATCAACCCCGCGTGGTCTGCCGGCGCAAACTCAATGGGCTTGTCGATCCGCAATGAGACGGGGTTGGATTACCGTTGGACAAAAAAGGACCCAGCCCTACCCAAACTCGCCGCAGATGAGTTTGCCCATTTGAAGGCCGAGTGTAAGGCGCGCTTCAAGGATCGCGTCATGAGACCCGTGTTCGGCTATCAGCCGGACGCTTCGTTGATCCCACAGTATGTCGAGCGCCTGCAGTACGAGCTTGGCATTCTAGAGAAAATGGGCTTCAGCGGATACTTTCTGCTGGTCGCAGACTTGGTCAAGTGGTCCAAGGACAATGGCATTATCGTGGGCCCCGGGCGCGGTTCTGTTGGTGGCTCGTTGGTCGCGTTCATCATGGGCATCACTGAGGTGGACCCGATTCGATTCAACCTGCTGTTCGAACGGTTCATTAACCCGGGCCGTAAGGACTTGCCCGACGCCGATCTGGACTTCATGTCTGAACGCCGCCACGAGGTGATCGATTATCTAAAGTCTCGATATGGAGCCGATCACGTCGGTGGTATCTCGAACTACAACACCCTACAGGGTGCAGGCGCATTGCGTGAAGTCGGCAAGTGTCTCGGCATCCCAGAGCGAGATTACGAATGCTCCAAGATGGTGCCGAAAGAACATGGTCAGCCAATCGAACTGACACGCGCCGTCGAAATGGTTTCCGAAATCGAGACGTACAAGATCAATCATCCTGTGGCATTCCAGATTTCAGCTGACCTCGAAGGTGTCCTGCGTACGATGGGACAACACGCTGCGGGCATCGTGGTGTGTGACGAGCCGTTGCGCAATCGAGCCGTCGTGGATGATCGCAAGGAAGACTTGATCATCAATTGGGACAAACGCGTCTCCGAAGAGCAGGGCTTGGTCAAGATCGATATCTTGGGTCTGTCCAATCTGGACGTGATCGAACGAGCGTTCGGCAAGATCGAGCACGATTACGGCAAGAAGATCAACATCCTAGATATCAGTCTGGATGACCGTCGTGTCCTCGACGCGTTCGGTCGCGGCGAAACAGTCGGCGTCTTCCAGTTCGAATCGTCGGGCATGCGTAAGCTCCTGAAAGACCTGGCCAAAGCCGGGCCGCTGACCTTCGAAGAACTGTCCGCAGCAATGTCCCTGTTTCGTCCGGGACCGTTGGACTCGGGTATGTTGGATGATTACGTCAATATCCGACAAGGCATCATGGAGCCGCAGTACGATCACCCGAACATGGAACCGGCGTTGTCTGTCACTGGTGGCGTTATCGTTTATCAGGAACAGGTTATGCAAGTCGCCCGAGACCTCGCAGGATTCACGCTGCAGGAAGCGGATGATCTACGAAAGGCGATGGGCAAGAAAGACAAGGACATGATGGCTGAACAGCGTCAGGCTTGGGTTGACGGCTGTGTTCGACACTCGGCGCTAAGCGAATCCGCTGCGGGTGCATTGTTCGATAAGGTCGAAGCGTTCGCGGGTTACGGTTTTAACCGATCGCACTCCATCGAATACTCCATTATCAGCTTTGTATCCATGTGGCTGAAAATGTACTACCCGCTACAGTTCTACGCCGCATCGTTGGAAATCCTGAAGGAAGAAAAGTTGAAGGGCATTGTTGAAGATGCGGCTAAGCACGGCATCCAGATTTTGCCGCCCGATATCAATATCTCCGATGGGACTTTTAAGCGTGACGGTTCGGGTAAAAACCTTACGTGCCCCTTCAATCGGCTGAAGGGCTTGTCGGACATCACGTTGGGCGCAATCATGAAAGCCCGCGAGGCTGGTCCGTTCAAGTCGAAGGCTGATTTTCTAGCGCGTGTGGAAAAACGTCGATGCAATATCCGGCACGTAGACGTGCTGGAGCGGGTTGGCGCTTTTGCTAACTTGGAGACCACGACCGCTCCACCGAATTCACCTACCCGCACACGAGACCAGTTGGAACTGATGCCCGGATTGGTATCGACTCGGGTGCAGGTGGATCGAGTGGTGGAATGGGATGAACACACCAAGCGACAGATCACGGAACTGGTGATTGTGCCGGCAAATAAGATTGCGGCAAGTCCTGTGAATCCTCGCGCATCGAGGAAAGTCCGAGTAGTGGTAATTACCGACGCGGCCACCAAGCACGAAGAAAAAGCCGGCGCGATGATGAACGGCAGTAACGCCGATTATATCAAGCGGTCTATTGAGGAAGCTGGACTCAAATGGAACAATGGGTTTTACTACACGACCTTGTGTAAAGTCCCCAAGAAGGAGAAGCGCCTGACTTCGGAAGAAATGCGAGCGTGGGCGCCCATCTTGCGTAAGGAATTGGACATTCTTAACCCAGCGATCATCGTGTGCCTGGGCTCCGAAATCTCCCGGCACATGGTCCCAGACCTGAAGGGCTCCATTATGGAACTGGCCGGCACCGTGGTGTATGATAGGGAAAACGACGCGAACATTGTTTTGGGCATTTCTCCTGGTATGATCTGGGTAGACCCGTCGAAGTCTGAACTAATGGATAAGACTTTTGAGACGGTCGCAGAACTATTGACGTAAGCCCAAGCAAGCGCCATCTATAATCATAAGGAAACAACGAATGACAACGCTCACGATTAGGGAGTATTACGACCACACGCAGGCCATCAAAGACATCCGAGAGTACAGTGAGGACATTTCGGTAGACCTCATGCGCCAGCCAGGGTTGTTCGCTTATTACAACAGCCTGTTGGTGCAAGCGGAGGCTCAACATGATCGACTCATCAACGCCCGGGATATCATCGAGGCGAAGCTGGATACGGTCATTCGTGAAGAGGCTGCAAAGTCAGGTACCAAAGTAACAGAAACGCAGATCAAAGCCAAAGTCGCAATTCATTCCAAACTTCGAGAAGCGAATGACTTGGTACGCGCCGCGCGAGAGCAAGTGGGATATCTGAAAGGCACCTGCGAAGCTCTGCGCCAGCGTCGTGACACCTTGATGCAAATTTCCTTCAACATGCGCGAAGAGTTGAAGGGTTCACCAGCGGTAATGTCAGGAAGTATGAAGGAGAATCAACGTGCTAGGCTAACCAGACTCGCTACTTTAAATGTGGACGAATAATAGGTTACATACAAACTAAGCTCGTGCGATACCGTGGATAGACGCATCGGATTACATCAACGCTGTAGCGGGGTGCAATCTATTATGCAGGCAGTGGCGGCCCAAGAACGGGCATTACGCGCACTGTAAGTGGTTGTATTTTTGACAACCCTTCGCCTTCCGAGTGGCAATACTCGAATCCGCGTCCTTAACTTACAATTGCCTTATTTAGTTGGATAGTCCAAATGACCTAGCTACCTTAATTTAACCTTGTATTAAATACGCAAGCCCGGTTCACTGACGAGTGCGCCGGGCTTTTTATTTGGGTGTCGTCCCACTGGCTCCCATGTTATAATCATTGAGCGCTTCAATGAGACTCGCGCCCTCACTAAAACAAGGAAATACAAATGTCCGCACTAACCGATATGATCAACAAGCAACGAGCCAAGCTACAGCGTGGTAACAACAACCGCCCTGAAAAGCTCCAGTCCGAGAAGAACCTCGTCCGTATTCTGCTGAACACCGTAGATGGTGCTCCGCAGTTGTCACAGGATTGGGGTCAGCACTTCATCAAGGACTCGGGCGGTAATTTGAAGGCGGTGTATATCTGCACCCAGACCAACTTTGACGAGCCCTGCCCGATCTGTGAAGCGATCGCTTCGGGCGCCGCTCTGACCTCAGATGAGGATGTCCTGAAGACTCTGAAGGACGCCCGTTCGAGCAAGCGCATCTTGGTCAACGCTCTGTACCTGAAGGGTGGTAAGCACGATAAGCCAGAGACGACTCCTGTTGTCCTTGACCTGCCGCTGAAGGTGTGGGATTCGATCCTTGCAACCTATCAGGCGTTCGAAGCTGAAGGCGTCAACGTCTTTGACGATGAGGAAGGTCATAACTTCATGATCGAAAAGAGCGGCTCGGGTATGAATACCGAGTACAAGGTCACCCCGACCCCTCGCGCCACCAAGGTTACTTATGACCGCTCGGGTCTGAAGGATCTGGCGCAGTGGGCTCGTCAGGAGTCCGAAGCTGATCGAGCGAAGGCTATCACGTCTGTCCGAGTAATCTCGGGAAACGCGGACGCCGCCCCCTCGACAGCACCGCGACTGACGGGTACGGCGGCTGGTAAGTCTGAAACCAATTCGCGCCTGTCGAGCCTCGATGCCGATGCCATCGACGCGGAGTTCACCGAGGTTCCTTCGACTCGTCACGAGGCGTCTCCGGCTGCTAAGCCGCGAGTTGCCGACGAAATCGATGACTTCCTCGCCGGTCTCGACTAATCCATAAGCCGCAACAACCCTCCGTGCAACGCGGAGGGTTTCTTTAAGGAGCTATCATGTCTGTAGAATCCCTGTTTGGTCTGTTCTACTTGGCTACGCTTGCCAAGCAGCAGCGTCCCGTTCGTCCTTCGAAGCACGCCAAGGCTCGTGCAGCCCGCGCGTTCGCTCGTTGGAAAGCCAATCCTCGTAAGGGTCGGTAATGCGTCCGGTACTGTTAATTGACGGAAACAATTTCATGTTCGCCGCGCAGCATGGGTCGAAGCGCCTCACTGCGGGTGAACAGGAAGTAACTGCGGTGTTTGGTTTCTTGGCTGCGCTACGGAATGTTTGTGAGCGCTTTCCTGATGCCGTACCGATGGTGCTTTGGGATTCGTCACCTTCGTGGCGTTTCGGATTGTATGCAGATTACAAGGGCAATCGTGACAAGAACCCCGCAATCGTGCAGGCAAAGGAAGCACTAAAGACCCAGCGTCCGTTGGTAAAGGAAGTGCTAACGCGCATGGGTGTCCGTCAATACAGTATCAAGAACCAAGAGGCAGATGATCTTGCTGGTGATCTGTCTCGTAAGCTAGCCGCGCGAGGACATCGGGTAATTCTTGTGACTCGCGACGGCGACTGGCAGCAGTTGGTCAACGATCAGGTTTCCTGGTATGACCATAAGACGGAGAAGGTGATTAAGCCCTCTACCTTTGAGGATGACACGGGTTATAAGAACACCGTTAGGTTCCTTGAAGCCAAGGCTATACACGGAGATTCGTCGGATAACATCCCCGGAGTTGGGGGATTGGGCGAAGGGGCAGCTAAGATGATCCTACAAGATCACGCTAACCTGCATGAGTTTTTCGCCCTATGGCCCGCGATCAGGGCGAACATCGAAAAAGGTTCACCTTGGTCGCGGTACCGGAAAAAGATTGATCAGGCTGTTGAGGACGATGGAACCCTCAAAAGGTACGAGCGTAATAGGGCTTTGATGCAACTGACCAAAACGTATCGGCCGGAAGAGTACCAGAACCCCTCACGGTATGATGAAGAGGCTTTGAAGCAGATGCTTGGAAGACTCGGGTTTCATTCGATTCTCCATAAGTTTGAGCGTTGGATGTTGCCCTTTAATGGGAAATTGACGGAGTGAATATGAATATCAACGATGTATTGGAGAGCGCGATTGGTAAAAACGACGCCCAGCAGGAAGTGTCTTGCTGGCTCGATACTGGCTATCCGCCTCTGAATAAGGCAATTAGTGGTGAGTACGACAAGGGTCTTCCTGGTGGTCGTATCATTGAGATTTTCGGTCCGCCTTCAAGCGGTAAGACCGCTATCGCCACCAAGGTGATGGCGAACGCGCAGGCCCAGGGTGGCGTGGCAGTGTTCATGGACCACGAAAACTCGTTCGATGTAGGACTGGCTGTTGATCTGGGGCTCAACACGACCACGAGTTGGGGTTACAAGCAGCCCGAGACCTTCGAGTCCGCCATCGACATGACGGTCAAGCTCGGTCGCATGATGCGAGGTTATGATGACAAGGGTAAAAAGATCAAGGGTCCTGCGCCGCTTGATATCTCCAAACCGATCGTCGTGGTGTATGACTCACTAGCGTCCATGGTCCCACATTCCAAAATGTACGACGCCAAGGGCGGCATGAAGGATGCTGCGGACTACTCCATGCACGACAACACGGCGCTTGCTCGCGCTACGGCTGCGGCGTTTCCGACGCTCGCGCAGATGGCGTACAAGTTCAATATGTGCCTCATCTTCCTAAATCAGGTGCGTACGAAGCCGGGCGTTGCTTACGGCGATCCGACGACGACCCCGGGTGGTAACGCCCCCGACTTTTACTCGACAGTTCGTATCGGCTTGTCGCGCGAAATCCTGAAGGACAAAGACAAGAACGTCATCGGTCAGACCATCAACGCCAACACGCGTAAGAACAAGGTCAACCCTCCGTTCAAGCGGGTGTCCTGGAACTTCATGTTCCGAGCGGATGGTTCAGGTTACTTCGACGTGATTGGTTCAATGGTTGAACTGCTTGCGGATAACGGTACCCTGAAACGCGATGGCAATGGCTATATCTGGACCGATGGTAAGAAGTACATGAAGCCAGCCCTGAAGGAGAAGATTGAATCCGAAGGCTTGTTTGATGAACTGATGGCTATGCTTGAAGGCACCGGCATCGGTGAAGAGACGGTCGAGGTTGATCTTGTTGGTGGTGAGGACGAGTAATGGATTACAAGACAATCACCAAAGGTAAGCGCAAGCTGGGGTGGATTGTCGATACGCCGTCTTTTGGAAAGGTGCTCGTGGTGCGAACAACGCCACGAGCACTCGGTGTGACTACCAAACGGGCTGACTATGTTTCCATTAACGAGTCGGCCGCAAATGAGGAAGCTGGATTCCCACTAAAGCCCGATTTGATTCGGGCTTTACAGTCTCACCAGGTCCAAAAGGTAGCGTTCTATATTCCGCGCACAGGTTACCTGTACACGACGGATGCCCAAAACTACTTCAAAGGCGGAGCATTTAAGATGGTCGCTCGCAACAAACACGGCGATCGAGACCGTTGCGTTATGCTCGGTCTGTTTGAAAAGACCAAGTACCGCGTTAAGCTCTGACGCGAGGCCATCGTATAACACTAAGCGCAGACATGCGCGACGAGTAACCAAATGAACGATCCGGTATTGATTCTTAGCGACACCCATTATCACAAGTTCAGCCAGTATGCGAGCATCGACGCCAACGGCGTTAACTCGCGACTGGCTGATACGCTGCGCGCCACAGAACACGCCTTCAGGCACGCAGTAGCGGCTGGAGCGAGCCACCTGATTCATTGCGGCGACACGTTTCATGTTCGAGGCAACATTTCGCCAACAGTGCTTAATCCTGTTCGTGACCTTTACAACAAGCGCCTGCCCGAACTGGTAAATGCCCATTTCATTAATGGCAATCACGATCTGGAAACAAACGATTCCAAGTATGTCGCATCTGCCGCGCATTCTTTGTCGAATCCTCATCGAGGTATCATTGTTCATTCCAGTCCGACATGGTTGAATATCAATGGCTTTTTTTACGCAATGGTGCCTTGGGAAAGTGATCTGACCAAGTTGCGCGCGACCATCAAGTCGATGTCCGACCAGCGCGCTCAGGCGACCCTTATCCTGCATGCGCCACTGAATGGTGTGATCAAGGGCTTGCCCGATCATGGGCTGAACCCGGAAGAGTTTGCCGAGTACGACTTCCAGCGCGTGTTTTGTGGGCACTACCACAATCACAAGGACTACAAGATTGACGAAAACAAGTTCGTCACCAGCGTCGGTGCGTTGACGCATCAGAATTGGGGCGATGTGGATTCCCTCGCAGGATTCGTTTTGTACGATCCAGAAGGCAATAGGATTACTCACCACGAGACGCCCGCGCCTAAGTTTCGTCGTGTGTCTGTGACCAAATTGGAAGATCATGACGATGATTGGTATACGGATAACTACGTCAAGGTTGTAGATGGTGAATTTACAGACCCGTCAGAAATCGACGCGATCCGAAACAGTCTGATCACCAAGGGCGCCAAAGCTGTGGTGGTCGAAGGCTTGACACGTAAACCGACAGCCTCGCGCGGCGCGCACACTACCTCGTCGGCCCCAACGCTGCATACGATTCTCGGCGACTATATGGATCGTCAGTACCCCGGCGATGAAGCCTCTAAGATTGAGGCACTAAAGATTCTAGGAGAAGTTTTGTGATTGAGTTTCAAAAAATGGAAGTGGAAAACTTCCTTTCGATCACTAAAGGGTCCGTCGTCCTGAAAGATCAAGGACTGGTACTGATCGAAGGCGTCAACATGGACGACTCATCTGCAGCCAGTAACGGCGCGGGCAAGTCGTCCATTGTTGACGCCATTTCGTGGTGTCTGTTCGGAGTGACCGCTCGCGGCGCCAAAGCTGATGCCGTGATCAATATTCAAGCAGGAAAGAATACTAGCGTGCGCCTGCGACTGGAAATCGACGGCGAATCCTATGTGATCGTCCGTGGGCGCAAACATCCGAGCCTTAAAAACAGGGTGAAGGTTTACCGCATTAACCCGGGCGCAACACGAGCCGGCGAAGACTACGAAGACCTGACTCTGGGTACCGACGACGCGACCAATCGATTGATTGAAACCCTGCTTGGTTGCAACGAGCAAGTGTTTAACGCCTCGATCTACATGGGTCAAGACCGCATGGTTGATCTGCCGTCGTTGACTGACCGAGAACTGAAGACCCTTATCGAGGAGTCTTTGGGGTTGTCCGTCATGGATGATGCTCACGCGATTGCCAAGTCCAACGAATCCGAAGCGCGAGACCATCTGCGAGAAGTCACGGATGAAATTCGTGATTCCCAATCCAAATTGGAATCACTCCGAAAGGAAAACGAATTCATCGATGACCAGATCGATCGTTCGCTATCAGACCTAAGGGAAATCACGCGTCAAGAGGAGCAAGCTAAAGAGGCTCTACAGGAAGCACAGCGTGCACAAAAGATCCTTGAACCCATGCGCGTGCATCTGACTCGCCAACGCAGTGCAAACGATGCCGAGCTTAGCGGGATGAATCGTGTACTGGATGAAATCAAGTCGAAGGTAACCAGGATCAGAGAGCGCCTGACGGTGGCTGAGGTAACTAAGGACAATTTGGAAAAAGAACGAATTGCCGCACTAAAGGCGTTGAAAAACGCTGACAAGGCCACGACTTGCCCAACATGCGGAGCCGAGCAATCCGCTGATCCCGACCACATCGAAAAGATCAAAATTAACCTACAAAATAAGGTTGATCAGATCAAGGCTAAAATCAAAGAGAATGAAGACCTGATTAAAAGAGGTGTTGACCTGCATCATACTTGGAAAGAAAAGGTCACGCATCACGAAGGGTTGATTCGGGACAAGAAACAAGACCATGAAAATTGGGAAAAGAAATTCTTGGACGACATGGCGAAAAAGGTTGAAAGCGGTGGGGCTGCCAGTCTCAACGTTGCCCAACGCCATCTTGACTTCATCCAAAAGATGCGGCAGAACCGTCGTGAGACCCACGAGCGTTTAGAGGAAAGTTCCGCGGGGGTGATTAGGGAAATCCTGCGTGTGGGCACCAGGCTCGATGAGCTAAAAATCGATGAGCAAAAGGCAGAAGATCGTCTGCGCGTTGCCACCAATGTTACTCACGCCTTGTCGCGCAAGGGCTTCCGGGGTGAAGTTCTGGATCAAATCACACCTTATCTGAACGCCCGCACACAGCATTATTTGTCCGAACTAACGGACGGTAATATTTCTGCCACCTGGGAGACGATCACAACCAACGCTGCGGGTGATTACGTCGAGTCTTTCCGCATCGATGTCAAGCACCAGTCTGGGGTATCCTCATTCAAGAACCTTTCGGGCGGTGAGAAGCGCAAAGTCCGTTTGGCGACTTCGTTGGCGCTGCAAGACTTGGTCGCAACACGCGCGGTCAAGCCAATCAAGCTGTTCGTCGCCGACGAAATTGATGACGCTATCGACTCCAATGGCCTGGAACTGCTGATGGGCTTGTTGGATCGCAAGGGTCGCGACATGGGTACGGTGCTGGTGATTAGCCACAATGACCTGAAGGATTACGTGCGCAACACGCTGACCGTCACAAAGCAAGATGGCGCGTCTACCTTTTGATGCGCCATGTGAAGCCCAACTAGAATCTTCACGTGCAATCACGCACTTTCAACGGAACAAATAAAATGTCCACTCCGCATCCCAATCAGGCTCTTTTGACACAGGCGGCTCTGTTGCAGGCTCACGCAGCAGGCTTTACTGCCGGTCGCACTGCTCTGATCACTGCCGGTCTGCGCTCTGATCGAATCCCGTTGGGCTTCGTAGAGCCCGTCACTGGCGAACAAAGGCATGCAGGCGGCGAGCGCGTGCGTGTGCTGGGGATCACCGCAACCGGCGCCGTTGCTGTCAAGCGCTATGGCACCGTCGAGTTCTGGCCCTCCGGTTTTCTCCTGCTGGACGACGAGAAGGGTCCGGAAACCAAGCTGAATGACACTTATCAGGCGACCTTCGCGCCTGACGGCAAGACCTTCAAGGTCGGCTGTCAGACATTCAATGCTGATATCCTTGAAGGGCTGATCGCTTTCCGCGACAAGGTCAAAAAGGAATTTGTGGAGCGACCGGCACTGACTGCCACCACCCTCGGCGCGACCTGGACCCCACCCCCTCCGCGTCCGCTGAAGAAGCCCGCAGCCAAGAAGGCTCCGGTCAAGAAGACTTCCGCGAAGAAGACCTCGACCAAGAAGGCGATTCGCTGATGTCCACGACTGTCAACAACACCGCTCGTGGGACGAGCATTCTCTTCCCCATCTTCGTCGTACTGGTCATTCTGAAGATGGTCGGCGTGATTGCTTGGTCCTGGTGGTGGGTCACGGCCCCACTGTGGATTCCGGTCGTGATCGCACTGGGTGTCGTTGCGATCTTCCTGATCATCGGTGGCTTGTCCGCGGCTTTCATCGCCCTGTATTCTCCCAAGCGCAAGCGTCGCTAAGGAATCATCATCATGCAAAGGTACGACACCGAAGTGTTTGGTTGTGAGGTCGGCGAACTGCTGGATCTTGCAGAAGCGATCCATCACTCCACACGCGAAAGCTCGTACCGTTCGGCGAATGACGGGGTGCACTTCGGTGCGCCCCCTTTTGTTGAGCGGGAACTGGTCGAACTGGTTGGTTCGCCGTATCGAGTCTCGCGAGTCGGCTGATGGGGCCATGCGCAAAAGCGCGGGTGACCTGCGTGATTAACCTCAAAGACGGTCGTCAGATCGTCGGCGAAAATATCACCTTAAACCCGCAATCCAAATGCCCTCGCCAAAGCGGTGAGGGTTATCACAAATGCTACTCCGTATGTAGCCAACTAGGACACGCCGAGGATGTTGCACTTCGCCAATTCCGTCTTGCTGGGTATTGCCCTGGCGACGTTCAAAGTATCCGAGTTTTTGGGCACGCAAGACCCTGCGACTCTTGCCGGGCTATGCTCGACCAGCTGGGTCTACTTGCAATAACAACCTTCGATGCGACTCCTTGGGCGTTCAAGATGAACGACGCTGACAAGGGGTCCGTATCAGCCGCATATCACTTGCGCGATCCCTCGTCGCATTCGCGCTACGCTTGCGACGTTGTGCGTCAAACATAAAACCTCGCGCTCAAAACGCGCTACAGACACAACGGTGACGACATGAAAACTCGCAACACAATGACGAATCGCAGCGCGTTGGTCCACATGACACTCGCGCTGGCTCTGGTACTTTTCGGCACAGCAGCTTGCGGCGGGGCCACTGTTGATGCGTACAAGTCCGTGCAAGGTAAAACGGTGTGGGATAAGGACGGCAAGGCGTATTACATGGAAGGTCGCAGCTTCGGAATCATTACTCCGCATCGTACGCCTGATGCAGACCGGAGTGTCATTGAAGAGCGGGTGCGTCCGTGAGTGGGCCACTTCCCTTGCCGGCATTCCCGATTCCCCTGAATCCGGGTGAACCCTACCGAGAACACGCGGCGTGTGACGGTCTCACCAAGCGCGAACTGATCGCCGCGATGGCGATGCAGGGACTACTTGCATCTGGTCGATCCTCCTCGCCGGAGGTTGCTAATGATGCGGTCGTCAACGCTGACGCATTGCTAGATATCCTCACCGTCGCGCCCACGTCGGAACCGCCCTACAAACACTTGTTGTCGGGCGACTTGGAAACGTTCGATTCACAGCGTCTGCAAATCGCCCAACGAACGCGCTGTGCGATTTGCGCGTGCATGTCGGGAGACAAATCATGACCGGATCAGTGGATGTACTCGCGGTAATGGAAGCTGCGCCAAGCGTGACAGTAGCCGGCAAGACCGTGCTTCACAACACCGCGCCCTGGCGTGTCGCAACGAACCGACACCCAGAAACTAACGGGGATGCCTGGGGATGGGTAGAAGGCGCCCCGGGACACGTGTGTTGGTCTAACAGCACGGCGTTCAATCGTGCGGCTGCCCAGGAAATGGTCGCTGCGCACGAGCGATGGCTGGAGGACCAGAAGTCGATGTCAATCCGACTTGTCGAGGCGCG
>Ga0209370_1001636_pt1 | contig 18910 bp, 15 predicted proteins | sample AgamicAtPrz_FD_187164 | JGI IMG/M metagenome (GOLD analysis project Ga0209370, IMG submission 187164) | Agave microbial communities from Guanajuato, Mexico - At.P.rz (SPAdes) (version 2) | ecosystem: Host-associated > Plants > Phyllosphere > Phylloplane/Leaf | place: Guanajuato, Mexico... | reverse complement strand
GCTGCTCCAAGCCCAGGCGAAGCACCATTTGTTAAAGTAGGTCAAACTGTATCTGCTGGTGAAACTTTGGGTATTATTGAAGCAATGAAAATCATGAACCCAATTGAAGCAACTCAAAGTGGCGTGATTGAAGAAATTTTAGTGAAAAATGGTGAAGTTATCCAATTCGGTCAACCTTTATTCCGTTATCGCGCGTAATTACCCCGGGGACGTCTATGTTGCAAAAAGTTTTAATTGCAAACCGTGGTGAAATCGCTTTACGTATTACCCGGGCTTGTAAAACATTAGGAATCAAGACTGTTGGTATCTATTCAGATGCCGATAAGGATTTGATGCATTTACGTTTTGTTGATGAAGCAGTATGTATTGGTCCGGGCGCAAGTAGTGATAGCTATTTAAATATCCCGGCAATTATTACTGCTGCAGAAATTACCGGTGCTGATGCTATTCACCCGGGTTATGGTTTCCTTTCAGAAAATGCTGAGTTTGCTGAAATTGTAGAAAGTTCAGGCTTTACTTTTATTGGCCCTCGTCCAGAACATATTCGCCTTATGGGGAATAAAGTTTCTGCGATTGTTGCCATGAAAAAAGCTGGCGTACCTACTGTACCAGGTTGTGACCATGCAGTGACCATCCACAATGCATTGGCAGAAGCAAAAGAAATTGGCTTCCCGCTCATTGTTAAAGCCGCTTCTGGTGGTGGTGGACGTGGTATGCGTATTGTTGAGCGTGTAGATACACTACTTGAATCAGTTCAAGCAGCGCAGCGTGATGCAGAAATGTGGTTCGGTGATGATACCGTTTACATGGAACGCTTCTTACAAAAACCTCGCCATGTCGAAGTTCAAGTTCTTGGTGATGGTAATGGTCATGCAATCCATTTATATGACCGCGACTGTTCATTACAACGTCGTCATCAAAAAGTACTAGAAGAAGCACCTGCACCGAATTTACCAGAGCAAGCTCGAGCTGATATTTTAGAAGCTTGTGTTCATGCTTGTCAGTTAATGCAATATCGTGGTGCTGGTACATTTGAATTCTTATTTGAAGACGGTGAATTCTTCTTTATTGAAATGAATACTCGTGTTCAGGTAGAGCACCCTGTAACTGAAATGGTTACTGGTGTTGATATTATTGAACAGCAATTACGTATTGCAGGTGGCCTAGGACTAGAGCTTCAACAAGAAGACATTAAAGTTCAGGGACATGCAATTGAATGCCGTATCAACGCAGAAGACCCAACAACTTTCTTACCTTCACCAGGTAAAATCGAAAGTTTCTATGCGCCAGGTGGTGCAGGTATTCGTTTAGATTCTCATATTTACCCAGAATATAGCATTCCTCCTTACTATGACTCTATGATTGCTAAATTGATTTCTCATGGTAAAGATCGTGAAACTTCAATTGCACGTATGCGTCAAGCATTAGATGAAATGATCCTTACAGGAATTAAAACAAATATTCCTTTGCATAAAGATCTTATTTTGCAAGATAAAAGCTTCTGCTCTCAAGCAATGGACATCCATTACCTTGAAAAACACTTGTTAAAGCAAGTGGAAGAAAAGAAAGCTGAAACTGCATAATAAAAAAAGCCTCTTATTTTTAAGAGGCTTTTTTTATATCTATCGTTTTATGGTAACACCCTACGCAGAGTCGCAAAGCATTGCTCACCCTTCGCAGTCGAACAGAAATTGATGGTATGATCGTTTTTCCATTGTACAAAATATTGTGAGACATCACCTGTTTGGTCTTGCTTCTGACCAGAACAATCTACTTTATTATTATCAAATTTAATTTGCATCACTAAAGCGGCTAGCTGTTCTTTAGGATCATCAGATGGTTGATATTCATAAATACCATAAGACCATTCCTGACCGCTTTTAATCACTACATCGTTACTACTACGAAAGTTATAATATTCCACACATTTCTTATTATTTGGAATCTCCATTCCCCATAATCCCATAATTTCAGGACGCGTAACAATACGTATAGCGTTAGGATTACTTGCAGTCCGAACAGGTTGTTCGGCTGGCTGTTGAGTAGCTGTTTCTGCCACAGCTAAACCAGAACAAGCCCACAATAATCCAATAATATAAATATTTTTCATAGATTTATTAATCATTAAACGCATGAACTTAACTTAGCATATTTTTTTAGAAAATCATTGCTCCATAACCATATAAAAACAATATTTTTCAACTGTAACGTGCCGCCACAAGTCAATAAACAATTTTATATTTATTTGCTTTTTTCAATACAAAGTTATTAAAGTTTTATCTCACCTCAAACTTATGTGGAAGAGTCGATTTGTTTAGGAAGCCACATTACAAAACCCAGGCCTAATAGCACCACTGCACTTGCACACATAAAGATGACTTCACCAGAAAGAATTTTCCAGAAATGCCCAGCTAAAACACTACCAAAGGCTACCCCTAATCCCCACATCGTGCTGTAAAGTGCTTGTCCGCGGCCCTGTTGCCCCGCTGAGAAGTTTTGAAAAATTACTCGCATCGCAATTAAATGAAATAAACCAAAACTAAAAGCGTGCAAACACTGCGCAAAAATTTGACCAATAAAATAATGTGAAAATATTGCAACCATCATCCAACGTATGCTCGTCAATATTAAGCAAACAATTACCAAAATACGCCATGAGAAATGTTGAAAAACTTTTGCAGCAATTGAAAACATAAAAATTTCAGCAAAAACACCCATAGCCCATAAGAAACCAATTTGCGTAGTACTAAAACTTAAAGATTTCAAAAAATTACTATAGAAACTATAAAAGGGCGCATGTGAAAAAAGCAGAATAAATTCAATTGCAAAAAATGCAGCCACAGTTGGACGTTTAAGAACAGGAAGTAAAGGTTCTAAATGTTTTTGTGAGGTAGGTGCACTATCAGGTTCGCGGATTGTGAAAGACCAGACGAAGGCCAGTGAAGCAATAATTAATAATAAAATTGGGAGCATTGAAATAGGCACTATTTCTAAAATTGCTCCAATAGTGAATACCCCTACAATAAACCCAACAGACCCCCATTTACGAATTTTGCCGTAAAGCTTCGCTTTTTGGTCACCTAACCAAAATAAAGTGACACCTTCAAATTGAGCTAAAATAGCATTTTGAAAGAAACTAAAAATAAGCATAAGCAAAGCAATTGATTGAAAAGTATTTGGCACTATAAAAATAGCTAACCATATACAGGACTCCATCCAAGTTGCCAGCCGGACAAGCAGCATTCGTTTACCAGATTTGTCAGCAATCCAGCCCCAAACTAACGGTGCAAAAAAACGCGTTACAATCGCAATTGATGATAAAACACCAATTTCTTGATAATTAAATCCTTGATCTTGAAGATACAAATTCCAATAAGGCATGAATGTACCAACAATGGAATAGTAGAAAAAGTAGAATCCGCCGAGTCTAGTTTGGATGGTAAGTGGTTGGAACAAGCTGTAAACCTTTGCATTTTCAATAGGTTAAAATTAGAGATAGTCATATATCAAAACATCCCAACTTTTTAATTTTAACACTTTGTTTTGTAATACAAATAACTAAATTATCGTTAATTCAATTGTCTCTAAAAGCATTTTTATGGATAAGAAAGAAAAAAATAAGGAAAAGAGAACTGTAATTTAATTTGTACAATCTGTTAACTTGTGTAAAAATACATTTAATATTCATAAGGTATTTAATCATCAGATGTTTTTTCTTATTTTTTTAATTTGTCTTTTTCTGTTTTTACTCATCCTAAAACAACATTATCGATAAACCCCTCTATAAATTCCGATATATTCAAAATTTCGCTTTCAATCTAAATTAAGTCATCCTATTTCCCCCACTCCAATTCGCTGTGTAAAATTAAAAATATACTAGATTTCTTTAAATTAATTAAGAGATCTAGAAAAGACAATAAAAAGCAAAAAATTTAATTCTCAGCTCCGAGTAACTTCACATTTAAAAATAGAATTTATCCAAAATAAATAACCCCCTTAATTTTTATTATTTGTGTGGATTTTATATCTTCTACTTTATTTTAGGTTTGAGCTAACAATTCCATACTTGTAGTTTGACTTGCTTCTTGGCAAGGTATGTGCCAGTAAAACATTAGGAATTTGTTCCAATATGGCGAGTCCAGCACAAATCATTCGACATAAATTTCTCAATACATTTTTCTCACGCCATTCTATCTGGTTTTTATGTATTTTTACTGCGCTCAGTATTACGTGGTTTCGTACTGTATATACCCCTCATAGTATCTATTATTTTGTTTCTGACACTCTCCTTAACGGTTTATGGGTGGTTACAGGTGCCTTAAGCTTATTAGGCCTCTATGATATTTTGCAGAATAAACATTCAATATTAAGAAATTACCCAATTATGGGGCATTTTCGTTTTTTGTTTGAAGATATACGTCCTGAAATTCGCCAATACTTTATTGAAGCGGATCAAGATGCTCTACCTTTTTCACGGATGCAAAGAAGCTTAGTTTATCAACGCGCTAAAAATGAAAATGCAGATAAACCTTTTGGTTCAATCATCGATGTTTATCAAGAAAATTATCGTTTTATTGTTCACTCAATAAGCCCTTGCCCGCCCGCAGATCCAAAAAGCTTCCGTATTCAGGTAGGTAATGCACAATGTCTACAACCGTATAGCGCATCTATTATGAATATTTCTGCCATGAGCTTTGGTAGTTTAAGTGCGAATGCAATTCGTGCCTTAAATAAAGGAGCACAATTAGGCGGTTTTTATCATGATACTGGCGAAGGAAGTTTAAGCCCTTATCATCTAGAAAATGGCGGTGATATTGTTTGGCAAATTGCCAGTGGTTATTTTGGTTGTCGTACGCTTGATGGAAAATTTGACGAGCAAAAATTTGCCAAGCAATCTCAATTACCACAGATCAAAATGATCGAACTGAAGCTTTCACAGGGTGCCAAACCTGGTCACGGCGGTATTTTACCTAAACATAAAATTACCGAAGAAATTGCTCAAATACGTGGTGTTTCACGCGATCACGATTGTATCTCTCCTGCTAAGCATTCTAGTTTTTCTACCCCAATTGAAATGATGCATTTCTTACAAAAGTTACGCACATTATCAGGTGGTAAGCCAGTTGGTTTTAAATTGTGTATTGGCCAACCTTGGCAATTTATGAGTATTGTTAAAGCAATGCTTGAAACAAAAATTGTTCCTGATTTTATTGTTGTTGATGGTTCTGAAGGTGGTACAGGAGCAGCACCAATTGAGTTTAGCGACAATATCGGTACTCCATTACGTGAAGGCTTACGTTTTGTCCATAACACACTTGTCGGTGCAGGACTAAGAGATCAAGTTAAAATTGGCGCGAGTGGTAAAATTATTAGTGCATTTGATATTGCGAGTACTTTTGCGCTTGGTGCAGATTGGGTTAACTCGGCACGTGGTTTCATGTTTGCTGTCGGGTGTATTCAGGCACAAAGCTGTCATACCAACCAATGCCCAGTAGGCGTTGCAACCCAAGATAAAGATCGTCAAAAGGCAATTGATGTACCGACTAAATCAGAACGAGTATTTAATTTCCATAAAAACACATTGCATGCATTATCAGAAATGATTGCTGCTGCTGGTTTACGTCATCCTTCTGATATTAAAGCTCATCATTTAGCTCAGCGAGTAAATGACCGTGAAATTAAGAACTATGCTCAATTGCATTTTTTCTTAAAAGAAGGTGAACTTTTACAGTCTGAACTTAATAATGACGATGATAATTTTTATTATCGAATGTGGAATATGGCGGATGCCAATCATTTTTAATCGATATTAATTTTATCAGTTAAGCATCTATCCAATTTTTTGGATAGATGCATTATTTTTTAATAATAAAAATGTTTTGGTTTGGCATGTAGAAATGCCGGAATCAACCCTGTTAAAGCCGCACGTATATCTGCACGCTCATTAATTAATTGATGAGACCCTTCTTCAAGCATTAACAACGTTTGCAGCCTAAATTTGCGACGAATAAATTCAATGTTGTAACGCCAATCAACCGTTTGATCGAGAGCACCTTGTGCAAGCCAGACTGGGATACGGCAAGCAGGTCGCTCTTCCATTTCTTGCATCCATTTTGACATGGCCAAAATCCAGTCCATTCCCATCATTCGGGGTTGTAACGGATCTTTTAAGCGAATGAAACGTAAAAATTCAGGATTATGATTATTACGTCTAAAATGTCTTGGTACTTGACGCTTAATACGGCGAATAATGCCCAATCCAACAGGGTTATGCCACCATGCAGTTTTTGCCGGTCGAATCAAAGGAGAAAGTAAAAGTACTCGATCTACAATCGGATCCTGGCGTTTTTCAGCATATTCCAATAGGTGATGCATCCAGATTGCGCCACCCGTACTCTGACCGATACCAACCCACGGCTTTGGCAATTGATCTGCATGTTTTACATATTGATAAACAGCCATCAAAACTTGCTGGTAATGATCAAAATTTTTAATACTGGCCGGTGAACCATCACTTAATCCATGGCCAGGCAAATCATAAGTAATGATGCTAAAACCCTGCTCAAGAATTTCACGGATAATTGGCTGATAAATACCGCTATGTTCAAGATAGCCATGCAATAGGCAAACTGTACCTTGTATTTTTTCTACTTTAGGTTTGAAAACTTGTACATGCAAACGGAATAAAGGCATTTGAACATAGCCCTGCCAATGGTCACACTCAAGTAAATGTAAACCATATAATTTGCGGTAAGCTAACAAATCACGAGAAGGTTCTTCTAATGTATTTAAATTGAGTGGACTCAAAACCTGCGGCGTAAGATCACGGTTAGGAACCGGTAAATCTAATTGTTTTAATACGGCAGGATTGAGAAATGGAATATCTGACATTAAGGAACCTCTCGACAATCACTTGAGCCAAACAACATGTCGCGAATTGTCGCAAGTAATTCATAATTTGCACGGCGGCTATGATCGTAATTTTGCACACTTGGTTGCCAACGCGTCAGTGGAGTTGGCATTGGAGCCACAACAGGAATAGTTTCAATACCATTTAAGGCAAAGAGTCGGCGTGTACGCGGCATATGATATTCATCTGTAACCAGCATCACCGTCGGTGCTCCACCTTTTTTCTGAAGCAATAAAGAGCTAAAACGAGTATTTTCACATGTGTTCATACTACGCTTTTCTAATAGCTTGGCATCAACACCGCGCTCTTTTAACCAAGCTTGCATATAAGGCGCTTCTACACCGCTCAGTACAATAGGTAGATGATTTTGTTTTTCAACTTCTAAAGTTTTTTCTAATCGCAAACGCGTATAGCCATTCACTACAATATCTTTACCATTTTTATCTAAAGTTAATCCTCCGCCCAACACAACAATTGCATAAGGCTCTGATAACTTTTTAGGTTGTACAGGTATTGGATTTTTACGTACATATTCGATTTTCTGTTCAGGTTCACTGACAGCTTCTTGATGCTCCGATACCACAGGTTTTCTTGCTAAAAACTCTGTATATTGCTCGGTAAGTGCCTTATTTTCAGAACTATTAATAAAAAGTGTTTCATCAACAGGGCTACTCGCCTCGTCTGCAGCATCAATTTCTGAATTTTTAGCAACTAGAGGAACGGTTACCGTGGTTTCCTGTTCTTCTGTATCCTGTTCCTTTTCTTCTAAAAGAATAATTTGCTGTAAGGCTTTATAATTTTCTTGAATATAGGTCAGATCAGATGTCTTTTTTTCACGTAAAGCTTGCTCTGTCAATTTTAAATAAGCCTGACGAGCAATCCATAAATTTGAACCAGGTTCTAAATTATCATGTTCACTTAACGAAGCCTGTCTTTGGCTCTCAGCGGCAACCTGATTAACGTCAACAGGAACAAAATAATTAAGCCCAGCTACAATAAGTTTTGAATAAAACGGTGAATATAAAAAAACCACGAAACAGCCTAATAGCACAAATAGTACGGTGACTACTTGGACTAAACGTACCATTAAGTGTACTTTTGGCATAAAACTATTCCGTATGATTTTCAATTAAACCTAAACTGTTATAAAGCACAGGCTCTGGTTCTAACATAATATGGAAACGCTGATCAACATCATGTTGTACAGCCTGATAAGTTTTCTTTACATCAGTAAGAGATGCATTGGCATAATTCACCAAAACTAATGCCTGTTTATGGAACATCCCCACCATATCGAGTTGCTTCCCTTTCCAACCTGCCTGATCAATTAACCATCCTGCTGCAATTTTAACGTTTCCATTCACTTGAGGATAATGAGGAATTGTTGAGAATTGTGTGACTAAGCGCTCAAACTCTTGAGGACTAACAATCGGATTTTTAAAGAAACTACCTACATTTGGATATTCTTTTGGATCAGGAAGCTTACTTTGGCGAATATGGATGACCTGATTCTGTAAATTTTCAGCAGTCTGATTATCTCCAACTGCTTGTTTCAAATCGCCATAGTTAAGTTTTAAGCGTGGCTGTTTAAGTAATTTAAAAGTGACATGCGTAATAATGTAACGGTTCGGATCATCTTTAAAAATACTATGGCGGTAGGCGAAATGGCAGTCAGCCGCTAAAATTGTTTGAGTTTGCTTTAAATTGCGGTCATACACTTGTACTGACTCAATAAACTCACCCACCTCTACCCCATAAGCCCCAATGTTTTGTACGGGAGAAGCGCCGACTAAGCCTGGAATAAGTGCAAGATTTTGCAAACCAAACCAGTTTTGCTCAGTGCTGTATAAAACAAAATCATGCCAGACTTGGCCTGCACCAACTTTAACCCGAACAAAATCATGATCGTTCGATAAAACTTCAATTCCCTGAATATCAAGATGAATAACTAAAGCATTGATCTGCTGCGGCAACAGCATATTACTACCGCCCGATAATACAAGTACATTTAACTGATGCTGCTCTGCAAAATTTAAAGCTTCTTCAATATCGTGAATATTGGCAACTTTAGTATAGTGAGAAACGGTTACATCTAAACTTAAGGTATTGAATGGCTTAAGCTGTACTTGATTCTGAATTTGCATTGTGTTGAAAAACCTATTCTTAAACATTCAATTGTTTTTTTAAAATATTAACCCACGCCAAACTACTAGACTCACATTGATTGAGTACACGTTCAAAGCCATCCGCACCGCCATAATAAGGATCTGGCAACGCTTGTTGTGGATATTCAGGATCATGCTCACTCATTAAAGCTACTTTTGCACGAATTTGATGAGCGCCAAATTGCGAGACTGCTCTTTGCAGTACTTCATGAATATCTTCAAAATTTTGATGATCCATTGCCAAAATCAAATCAAACTCTAAAAAGTCTTGAGTTGAAAGTTGTCTTGCCCGTAAAGAAGATAAGTCATAGCCTCTTTTTTTAGCATGCAACTGACTGCGCTGATCAGGCGCTTTATTTGGATGATAGTTACTGGTTCCAGCTGAATCGACAATGACACTGAGTTGATGAGCGTCACAATAATGTCTAAAAACCACCTCAGCCGTGGGAGAACGGCAAATATTTCCTAAACAGACACATAACACCTTATATTGTGTTTCCATTAGAAATTACATCCAAACCTTTGAATTAAATAAAAATAAATTGGGTGCACGCAAAATCTTAACAAACTATAAATTTGTGACAACCGCATTGACCATGTGACTTGTTGCATTTTGTCAAAACTCACATGGGTTGAAAAGGAAAATAATGTTTATCAATAGATTAAAAGTTGATAAATCGGTCGATAAACTATCTGATCTTTTATCCTTTCTTATGACTCAGCCATTTCAAAGAACTCGAGACACGATTATAAAAAAAGCCTACTTTTTCAAGTAGGCTTTCCCCTTATGACTTTTGCGCTGATCATTAAGGTTTATTGTTGTTTAAAGCAACGGAAGGATCTTACAGAAATACTTAAGAATAAAAAAGCTTATTTACTTAACTGAATGTAAGTACTCATAGGCTCCTTTTTCGTTACTCTCCAACTTAATGACTGCATCGGTTTCATCATTTAGTGTCAGGTTAAATACTTTTTCACCATCATATGAAATTTGATGGCCCATACGAAACTCTGAATCAAGTGACTCAAGAATAATAAAATTTCCTTCGTTGTTCGAAGCAATATAGTAAGTGTTGTTCCGATGAACATATCTAATTGTGTACATCACTATTTAAATTCCACCTCAAAAATTATGTTTTTTCTTAATGATAAAAAGACCTTGTTTTCCCTTCTCAATCAGAAAAGGTTCTAGTGAAAGAAGGCATCTAACTCTAAAACTGGAAATATATATGCAGTCATATTTCCAACTTTATGATTGGATAACGCCTATACTTCTCAATATAAATAAAATTAAAAAACACATTAATTCAATAACTTAAAAGCTAAGAATCCCTTTAAAATATGTGCATTCTAAAAAACTAAACTCTCCCTTATTAATTGTTTACCCCGATAATTCAGCATTTTTATGCTTATACTATTAAATTGATATTACAGAAATACTTAACAATAAAAAACCCCGCCATTAGTCGATAGTTAGCGGGGTCTTTTGCGATTTAATTTTACTTTTATAGACTCATCTATCAGAAATATTTACCTCATTTGTGTAATAGAAAAATCATTTATTTTTAAAAAGCTTATCTGTCATTTTTCTATCAATTTTACTGCGATGCCCATTCTCAAAGTATCGATCAACATGGCATAGTTTTGTTTTAATATCACAGAATACACCGTTTGAGAGAGTAAACGCTGAAGTATCAAAATCACCTTGAGAGAAGGCTTTATTCGCTTTATAAGTGCCTAAATATTTAGCCGTAAGCTTTTTAGAAACACCTTTTTTGTCAGCACAAATATATTTGTCACAAATTACACCTTTTGTAGGCGAATATACGCTAGAGCTGGTTTTCGCGATTGCTGCCGAACTAAGCATCAAACACGTACATCCCATAATACTGAGTAAATTTTTAGAAATTTTCACTTTTTAGAACCGATAAAATTATAAATTGTTAAGGCATTATATGAATTAGAAGCTTATCAGAAAATCTACAGGACCCTATAAATAACAAAAAGCCCACTTTTCGACGAGCATTTAAATATCTTGATGACCTTACTTACATTTCGGACCCTACATTGCAAAAAAGCATTTATCTATGGGTGGCAAGGCTTAAGAAAAGTCTAGTCACGTCAGAACTACTTTATTTTAAAGTTTCTTATGCTAACTTATTTGAAGATTGAGTCTTATAGAACCATTCAACAATAATGTTCAAAAATAAGGAAATAATGTATATGAGCCATTTTCAATTTCAAACTGTTCCAAATATCATCTCTGGCTTAGGCTCTATACAAGAATTACAAAATGTTTTGTCGTCAAAAGCTTACCGTAAGTTATTGCTGGTCACTGATGCAGGTATGGTTAAAAATCAATTACACCGTCCCGTCCTTCAAATTTTAGATACCCTCAATATTGAATATGTCATTTATGCGGATGTGCAAGCTGACCCACCAGAACAAGTGGTTTTAGAAGCAGCCAATTATGCAAAACAGCAAAATGTCGATGTCATTATTGGTTTTGGTGGTGGTAGCTCTTTGGACGTTGCAAAAGTAATTGCTTTACTCGCACACCCCAACCAAACTCAACATTTGCAAGAGATGTATGGTGTAAATCAGGTCACCACAACTCGCCTTCCGCTTATTTTAATTCCGACAACGGCGGGTACTGGCTCAGAAGTAACGCCAATCTCAATTGTGACTACTGGTGAAACGACAAAAATGGGGATTGTCTCTCCAGTACTGTATGCCGACACAGCAATTCTTGATGCAACCTTTACACAAAACCTTCCAGCCCATATTACTGCTGCAACAGGTATTGATGCGATGGTGCATGCCATTGAGGCATATACCTCTAAGCACAAAAAAAATATATATACCGATATTTTAGCTAAACATGCACTCAAGCTACTAAATCATAACTTACCGAAAGTTCTTAAGAACGGTAATGATTTGGAAGCAAGGCAAAATATGCTGTTCGGCTCAATGCTTGCAGGTCAGGCATTTGCAAACTCGCCCGTTGCTGCGGTACATGCTTTAGCTTATCCACTGGGTGGACATTTTCATCTTTCGCATGGTCACACCAATGCCTTAGTATTGGTTGAAGTATTAAAATTTAATGCACCACATGCTAAACAATATTATGCAGAGCTTATGCAATGGTTAGATCCATATAGTAATGGCAGCACCGATGGTTTGTGTGATCTTTTTATTGACCATATGCAGAATCATTTAGACCGTAGTGGTTTGACTTTAAAACTTAGAGATCTGGGTATTGATGAGTCTAGCTTACCTAGACTTGCTCAAGATGCCATGTTGCAAACCCGCTTACTACAAAATAACCCACGTGACATGACAGAAGCTGCTGCTTTGGCAATTTATCAGGCGATTCATTGATGACTAAACCCGTTTTAAAAACCCGTGATCAATTTAAGTTCTTTTTAGATATTCAAACGCGTTGGGCAGATAACGATATTTATGGTCATGTGAATAATGTGACTTACTATAGCTATTTTGATACTGCAGCCAATGCGTTACTGATTCAAAAAACAGGTTTTGATATTCATGAAGCAAAATCAATTGGGTTAGTCGTCGATTCAGCTTGTAGCTTTAATCAGGAATTGTCATTTCCAGAAATTATTCAAGTGGGTGTTGCGATTGGGAAAATCGGCACCACATCTTTACGCTATGAATTGGCAATCTTTAAACAAGGTCAAGACCAAGCGTCAGCTCAAGGACATTTTGTTCATGTGTTTGTTGATCGCGAAACGCGTAAAACTGTACCTATTTCTGAGACAGTTCGTGAAGTTTTAGAAAGTTATTTATTATAAAAAATGGGGCAAAAAGAAAATAAACTACTCTTTTTGCCCCCTCTCTACTTATATCATTGCAGGATCACTAAAGGAGTCTTCACCCGTCTCAACTCGACCAGCAAAACGTCGGTAATAATACGGATCAGTTTGACTGGTGATTTCAAAATCATACCAATGTCCTACATCAGCTAAAGACCAATGTTGTTTAACGACCTGCCCCGCTTTTACGGTCAGTTGTAACGGTGCATCTTGTCGATATGCACAAGGTTTTACCGTCAATATTGTATCCTTAGTTCCTTCATTCATGAGTTCTACATACACATCACCGTTGGCAACGTCATAACACACTCGAATTTCTGGTTTAACGCCACTATCGACAATACGTTGAGTATCTCCTTTAAAATGACGATGGTAGCCATTTGGACCGAGTACCCATAAGTCGTAACGACCTAAATTATCTTTTAAAGCGTCCCATTCATCATCTAGCGTTTTATTCGGCTCGACGATATAACGCTTTGGAATACGGTCTAAATTGAACTTGTCATATACATGGAAAACCGCTGCTTGCGTACCCGTATTAGAGAATATCAATTGCACCTTACCATCTGCTTTACAGCGCGAGCTGGTATGCAACTCATAAGGTAGCGCACGTGATAGACGTATGCCACTTTGCTGAATCGGTAACTTAATATCTGTCGGTACAGGAACAGCAGGCAAAGCTTCTTGATTTTCTCTTAACTCATCGGCCTGCACACGTGTTTGTTTACCGTTCAGCTGCGGTAAAACATCTGCATTTGGTGTTTTAAAGTTAAATGCACTGGTTAAATCACCACACACTGCACGGCGATATGGACTGATATTCGGCTCTTTTACTCCAAAACGTTTTTCTAAAAACATAAGCACGGAAGTATGGTCAAAAACTTGCGAGTTGACCCAACCACCACGGCTCCATGGAGAAATCACATATAACGGGACACGCGGACCCGGACCATAAACTCGTCCATCAGGTGTAGGCTGAGAATGGCTTCCCTCAGGTGCAGCATGGTCAAAATATTCGTCCTGCATATCAGCAATGCTTAATGTCGATTTTCCAGCGTACTGACCATTTTTAAGACGAGATGGCGCTGATGGTGATGGCACATGGTCAAAGTAACCATCATTTTCATCGAAATTGATAATGAGTGCAGTTTTACTCCAGACTTCAGGCACCGCAGTTAACGCGTCAATAATTTCTTGAATAAACCATGCCCCTTGAACTGGGCTTGAAGGATCCGGATGTTCACAATAAATAGATGGCGCATTAATCCACGAGACTTGCGGTAACTTACCTTCACGAATGTCACGTTTAAAAGCGTCAAGATATTCTTCTGGTTTATTACCCGGCAACGTATTTGCAATGCCTTTGTATAGGGGATTTTTGGCATTATCGGTCGCAGCATCATAGGCTTTATACGGTAGCTTTTGACCCGTATCAGTATATGGTTTATTCGGCTCACCACCGCTTGAAACTGGATAGCCAGAAGCAATGTTCGCCTTTCTAAACGAACGAAATGCCCCAAGCATGTTATCCCCCCATTCATCTGGCATATTTTGATAACAAATCCAGCTTATGCCTGCTTCTTCTAAACGCTCGGCATAGGTCTTCCATGTATAACCACGATCTGCCGTCGCTGGATTACCATCAATCCAGTCCCACTCATTATTTACAAATGAACGCTTGGTCGGTGTTGCACCATTGGTACCCGTCAAATGATAAGACCGATTTGCATCTGTTCCTGTATGCATAGAACAATGGTAGGCATCACAAATCGTAAAGGCATTCGCAAGTGCAAACTGATATGGAATTTCTTTTTCTTTAAAATAGCCCATGGAGATATCAGTTTTGTGGGTTGGCCAGTTCGCCATACGTCCATTGTCCCAAGCCAACTGACTATCATTCCATGTATGCGGCGTCCCATCCGCACGCTGTGCATTATTAGCTGTCCCATCCAAATGAAAAGGCGTTAAAACTTGTCCATTGCTTCTAAGCTGCTCCCAAACACGACGGCCACTAGGCAAAGGAATCGTAAAACGATCAGCAAAACCTCGAACACCTTTTAATGTTCCAAAGTAATGGTCAAAAGATCGGTTTTCTTGCATTAAGATAATAACGTGTTCGACATCCTGAATGGTGCCAGTTTTATTGTTTGCAGGAATTGCTAAAGCTTTTTGAATACTAGATGGGAAAGCCGCTAATGTCGCAGCACCAAAACCCATATTTAAAGAGTAATTTAAAAATTTACGACGTGTAATCATGATCAGGTTCTTTTTATTATTTAAGTTTATGGGGCACAGCGCATTACAGGCTTTTTACCTGTATCTGGCGTATTTGAATTATCATTTGATGAGTCGTTACAACCACTCAGCAGAATCGCGCCAATTAATAAAAAATATGAATATTTAAAACAATTTATTCCAGTGCATTGCCTTTTCATTGCTATATACAATCCATTTAAAATCTAAAATGGCTAACATAGAAAAGTACAATGACAGTGACATGACCTGAATATTTCAATCCAATGAAGAATATGAAAATTCTATGATTTTCATATTCTTCACCAGATCAAAACTTAGATGAATTTAAGGCTTTAATTGAATATTTTGCAGTTCGCCATCAAAAGTTTCTATGAGACTCTTAATGACTGGCTGTTGCTGTAATAGCTCAGCTGCTCTGTGAAACGCCTTTTCTTTACGTGCACTTTGAATGGTATAGGGTGTAGATGTATTTAAAGCACCATATTCAACTGTAAATTGAGTATTCGGCCATTGTCCATTTAAGGCATCAATAAGCCCTTGTTGTAATTGAGTCAGCATATTTTCATATTCTTGAGGAATATGGAAAACAGTATTGCCACCAATTTCACCAGTCATCACACCATGCTGAGCAAGTTCTTGAACAGCGGGTGAAAGCTGACTATTTCTAAACCAATACTCCCACTTTTCAAGTGTCCATTCACCTTCTAAAACTTGAGGAGAAAGCTTCAAGATATCTTGAGGCATAAGCTGCCCGTTATCAGTTCCGCTAGACTCTTTCACAACTGCAACTGTTTCAACCATTACTTCGGCTTGCACAAATGACTGTTGTTCAATAACAGGCTCAGAAACAAGATCAGGTGTATCTTGGGCCAGCGAAAATTCAGCGTTAGGCGTTTCAAATAAACCCATAGGCTCAGCAGTGAAAGCTGGTGCAGGTTCAATTTGTTTGGCTTGGGTCTCTGCCTGAACTTGTACTAACTTTTGCTCTGGTACTGGAATGAAATCTTCTTCAAGAACACTAACTGTTTCTTGAACAGCTGCTGACTCAAGCCCAATCAGCTCATGATGATTTGGGTCGAATACCATTAAATCCTGATTAGACTGAGGTTCAGGTTCAGGTTCAGGTTCAGGTTCAGGTTCAGGTTCAGGTTCAGGTTCAGGTTCAGGTTCAGGATCAGGTTCAGGTTCAGGTTCAGGTTCAGGTTCAGGTTCAGGTTCAGGTTCAGGTTCAGGTTCAGGTTCAGGTTCAGGTTCAGGTTCAGGTTCAGGTTCAGGTTCAGGTTCAACCATAGCGGGTTGACTAATAACTTCAACAGGCTGAACAGTATTTACTGGAGTAATCTCCTGAGTTGTGGGCTGAGTCTGTTGACTCAAAGCTACCACTGCTTGCCCATTTTGCTGAACTGGCTCTGACGCTACAATTTCATTAGGCGATAAAGGACGGAATGCCAATAAGCGTAAAACGCACATTTCAAAACCTTGCTCTTGCGTTACGGCAAGCTGCAAGTCTGAACGTCCTTTACATGCGATCTGATAGTAAAGCTGCAAATCTTGAGCAGAAATCAGCTTAGACAGCTGCATGATTTTGCGATTGATTTCATCGCTATATTTCAAACTCAAATCAGGTAAATATTGCAAAATTGCCAATTCATGCAATGTCGAAATCAACTGATCCAGCACCAGTGAAACATCTAGCGCTTGATGTCTAAATTGCAATAAAAGCTGACTAACTTTCTCACGTTGGTTCTGATGAATCGCTAAAATCAAATCATAAATAATGGTGCGATCAATCAAGCCAAGCATTTCTTTAACATCTTGGTGATGTACCGCACCCTGTCCATACGCAATCGCTTGGTCAGTTAAAGATAGCGCATCACGTAATGAACCTTGAGCAGATTCGGCAATTTGCCAAATTGCATCTTGGTCAGCAGTAATCTGTTCTTTTTCAAGAATAGCGCCAAGGTGCTTAGTAATTTCATCTACAGCTAAAGGTCGTAAGGTAAATTGCAAACAACGTGAAATAACTGTAATTGGCAGCTTTTGCGGGTCTGTCGTTGCAAACAAAAACTTAACGTGTTCTGGTGGTTCTTCAAGTGTTTTTAGTAACGCATTAAAAGAATGCGTCGATAGCATATGTACTTCATCAATCAAGTAAACTTTAAAACGACCTTGCGTTGGCGCATAAGGAACGTTGTCTAAAAGTTCACGCGTATCTTCTACTTTGGTTCTTGAAGCAGCATCGATTTCGATTAGGTCAATAAAGCGGCCTTCATTTACCGCCTTACAAGTGGCACAGACTTCACATGGCGTAGAAGTCACACCCGTTTCACAGTTCAAACACTTGGCTAAAATACGTGCAATTGTAGTTTTACCTACACCACGCGTTCCTGTAAATAAATAAGCATGGTGAAGTCGACCGCGTTCTAATGCACTGCTTAATGCACGAGAAACGTGGTTTTGCCCCACTAACTCATTGAAATTACGTGGACGGTATTTTCTAGCAAGTACTTGATACATGTATGCTCCTTGTTACAGGCATAAGCATACTTTGTTTTTAAAAGAGAGTGAACGCATAAAGCTCATATCCGTACAGATAAACTGCGAACTGGCTTCTTTTCTCTACCAGAACCGTTTATTTGTCTAAGGATGATCATGATGAAGCTCTTGATCAGTAACACCTTCATCCATCGTTTGCACTAGCCCCACACCATCCTTAATTTCAGCCGAATAATTTCCCTTCTCAGTAAAAATTTGCATGATTGTATAATGGTCTTTTTGACTTTGAGTAATGGTAAAGAAATTCTGATTCGGATCGCCCTGATCAAATTTACCGGTCCACCGAACAATATCTTGGTCAACAGGTTCGATCTCTACAATTTTACCCGTGCGATTAATGCCAAATTCCAACATTTGGAACTTAACAGTGTCACCTACTTTTTTAAGTTCAATCACATTTGGATCATATTTAATGACCATACCTTCTGCATTTTTAATTAGTGGAAAATTAACATTAGAAGGCAGTTGATCCTTTTCTATTTCATTAAAAACAATCTGTTGCTGAGACAATCTTTCTTTTTCGGACGCACTCAAATTCAGTATATTTTGACGAGTAAATTCATTCTGGCTATCTGCCACTTTTGTCCCAGCCTCTTGCCGACCTTCTAAAGGCGACGTTAAAGCAGAAGAGCTTTGCTGTGAAAAAGCAAACCAGATTAAAACTGCTAACGCCACACAAGCGATAGCAGTTCCTATTAACAATTTATTTTTCTTCATTATTTACAGCTAGAAATAGAGATTAGTTATATAGAGAAATTTTCTGCGCATTCAGATTAATGACACTGACCGCATCAATTTTTCCTTCTACACCTAAACGTACGCCATATTTAGGGTTATATAGATAGGGACTCGAATAGAAATTAATATTATTACCGCCCATTGCTGTACTCCCTAAAGGATGGGCAAAGCCTGAACCAATATTGGTTGAACCATTATGGTACAAGCCAAGATTGTGCCCAACTTCATGACGCATAGCCGCAAAAGAACAACCGGCAATATCATTTGCGCCAATCATATTATATGCAGAAGCATTGATCCAAGCCCAGCCACAACCACCATCGCCTGGTTCATTACCTTGATAATAAACACCGTCTGCCAATACACGTTTACGCTCATTTTGTACCGTCGTGTCATCTCGTCCAGTAGAAATTGCTTCTTTTAAAGTGGCAGCAGGGATTTTATAAGTT
>Ga0209370_1001632_pt1 | contig 18949 bp, 15 predicted proteins | sample AgamicAtPrz_FD_187164 | JGI IMG/M metagenome (GOLD analysis project Ga0209370, IMG submission 187164) | Agave microbial communities from Guanajuato, Mexico - At.P.rz (SPAdes) (version 2) | ecosystem: Host-associated > Plants > Phyllosphere > Phylloplane/Leaf | place: Guanajuato, Mexico... | reverse complement strand
GACGGCCAATTCCATCATTTGCTGTTCCGAAAGTGTCCTGACTACAGCGGGAACAGTTTCAAGCTTTGCCTCTTTTGCTGCACGGAATCGCCGTTCGCCTACCACTATTTCGTAGCCGCGGATACTTTTTCTAACCACGAGCGGCTGCAAGATTCCATGCTCGATGATCGACTCTTTTAATTCATCGATTGTCTCTTGTTGGAAGGTTTTACGAGGCTGATATGGATTGGGACGCAATTCGTTCAGTTTAATTTCTAGAACGACTTCCTCTTTACTAGCATCCGCAAAAAATGCATTAAGGCCTTTTCCTAAACCTTTAGCCATTTGAGACCACTTCCTTTGCTAAATCTAAATACACCTCAGCACCACGGGATTTGGCATCATAGGTAATAATCGGTTCACCATGACTTGGAGCTTCACTTAGACGTACGTTCCTTGGAATAATGGTTTTATAAACTTTATCTTGAAAATACTTTTTCACTTCTTCAATGACTTGGATGCCTAGATTGGTCCGTGCATCAAGCATGGTTAATAAAACGCCTTCAATTTTCAACTCCTGATTCAAATGCTTTTGAACAAGTCTTACCGTACTTAATAATTGACTTAAACCTTCCAACGCATAATACTCGCACTGAACAGGGATTAAGACAGAATCAGAGGCTGTTAAGGCATTAAGCGTTAATAATCCTAAAGATGGCGGACAATCAATAATAATATAATCAAACTGGTCTCTCACTTCTTCTAGTGCTCGCTTCAAACGAACTTCTCTTGAAATGGTTGGTACCAATTCAATTTCTGCTCCTGCCAGTTGAATGGTGGCTGGGATTGCATACAAGTTTTCGACCGATGTAGATTTAATGACATCCTTTGCTTCTACATCATCTACTAAAACATCATATATGCATTGGTCAACTTCTGCCTTTTCAATGCCAATCCCGCTTGTTGCGTTTCCTTGCGGGTCCGTGTCGACAAGCAGAACACGTTTTCCAATATATGCTAAGCAGGCACCTAGGTTGACAGAGGTAGTCGTTTTTCCGACTCCGCCTTTTTGATTCGCGATTGCAAGAATTTTGCCCACGATGTCACCTACCCTTTTATTCTCTCAAAGTTTTATTCTGCTATTCTCTTAAATTTTATAAAAATATTGTTCATTTGGCTAATTTAACCTTGTTGGATAAAAGAAAAATTCCATTCCTTTATTTTAGCATGAAACAGATAGGTTGTTGGATTTTTTCTTAAAATATTCAAATGTCAGCTGGTAGACAAATCGCTTGTATGGCGGGGAGAAAACATTCCATATCCAAACATTACCACTTATTGTGATACATCCCAAATAAAAAGAACCAAACATTTGAAATGTCTGGTTCTAGTATCTATTTATCTATTATTTCTTCTTTGGTATACGGATTGTAAATTGGTAGAATTCGTCAAATTCTTCTTCCTCAGCATCAAGGTTAATTCCGCTGTCTGATACCATTGTTAAGGATTGGCGAATTGTATTAACAGCAATTCTCATATCTTTACTGAAAGCCTTCCGTTTAGGCTTAGGCTTTTCATTTTTTTGTTCGAGCAATTTAACCACACGTTCTTCGGTTTGCTTAACATTAAAGTTCTTTTCGATAATTTCCGCCAAGAGTGCTACTTGTTTTTCAGGATCCTTGAGAGGGATCAAGGCACGCGCATGCCGCTCTGTAATTACTTTCGATAATAATGCCTCTTGAATCGGCTGCGGTAATTTAAGAAGACGGAGTTTGTTGGCTACCGTTGACTGCCCTTTCCCGAGGCGTTGTGCTAAGGCCTCCTGGGTCAAATTGTGCAATTCCAACAATTTTCCATAGGCCATCGCTTCTTCAATGGGGGACAGCTCTTCTCGCTGCAGGTTCTCGATTAATGCAACTGACGCCGTTTCTGTGTCCGATAAATTTTTGACAATCGCTGGAGCCTCGGTCCAACCGAGCTTTTTCATCGCACGAAAACGACGTTCTCCAGCAATAATTTCATATTGTCCAATGGCAAATTCTCTCACGACAATCGGTTGAATAATACCATGAATATGAATGGTTCGCGCTAATTCTTCAATTTTCTCTTCATCAAAAACCGTCCGAGGCTGAAAGCGGTTTGGAACTATATGGTCAATTGGTATTTTATTGATTTCCTCGTTTTTTTCCGTAATCAGCTCTTTTTCAAGTTCAACCTCTGGTTGTCCCTTATCGCCGAGGCCAAAAAAGCGTGTAAATGATTGTTTCATCCCCAACACCACCTTTACGAAACTCCCTATTACTTATTCTCTACCTAGTTCTATTCTTCCTGCCTAGAATAACATGTTTGCTTTAAAAATTGTTAGATTCCCCAAATTGTTTATCTATAGATTAAGACAGTATAAATGTTAAATAACTGTCCAGCTCCAACGCCCAGCGGCAAGTGTATTTCGCCGCTAAACGTGCGCTTCCGTTTTTCTTATTCAATCGGTGTCTTTCCTGGTGTCCCCGGCTTACGCGGATATTTCTTTGGTGTTTGTTTTTCTTTCTTTATGATGAGAATATTCCGTTCGCTTTCTTCCATTGGCAGCGTAAAAGTAAACATTTCCTCTAATTTCCCACCAAGGGTGGTGATTGCCTTTTGACCCATTCCTAATTCATCCTTGGCATGGGCAGCTTTCATGGCAATAAAATGACCGCCTACTTTGACGAGTGGTAAACAAAACTCACTCAACACAGACATTCTCGCTACCGCTCTTGCCGTTACCACATCAAATTTTTCACGGAACTCTGGATTGACCCCGAAGGTTTCCGCACGATCATGAACAAAATGAACGTTTTCTAAATTTAATTCCTTAGCTAAATGATTTAAAAAAGAAATACGTTTGTTCAATGAATCTACAATTGTCACCTCAATATGAGGGTAAACAATTTTTAATGGAATACTCGGGAAGCCTGCACCCGCCCCAACATCACAAAGATGAAAGGGCTTTGTGAAATCAAAATAGAACGAAGCCGTAATGGAATCATAAAAGTGCTTTAAATATACTTCTGCTTTATCGGTAATCGCGGTGAGATTCATTTTTTCATTCCATTCAACCAATGTTTCAAAATACTTTTCAAATTGGTCGAGCTGCACACTTGTAAGGGTAATTCCTTTTTCCTGTAAATTTGCTGCAAATTGTTCGATGATCATTTAGTAATCTTCCTCACATAATTATTCATTCGAAACCCTTGCGATCTTTCCTTGTTCTAGATAGACAAGCAAGATGGAAATATCGGCCGGATTAACTCCAGCTATCCGTGATGCCTGTGCAATGGATAACGGTTTGACTAGCTTTAGTTTCTGCCTAGCTTCCGTCGCAAGTCCGGAGACGGCGTCATAATCGATATTCTCAGGGATTTTCTTATCTTCCATTTTCTTTAATCGTTCAACTTGCTGCAGTGACTTTGTAATATACCCATCATATTTTAGTTGAATTTCCACCTGTTCCTTTACCTCTTCATCTAAAGCAACTTCACTAGGAAAAATGGTTTCAAGTTGATGATAGGACATCTCTGGTCTTTTTAATAAATCAGAGGCCCGGATTCCATCCTTTAATTCACTGCCGCCAATGCTGCGTATCATTTCTTGAACCTCTGCAGTCGGTTTCAAGAACGTTGATTCTAAGCGCTGCTTTTCGGTTTCAATTGCGTCTTTTTTGGCCAAGAACTTTTCATAACGATCATCACGAATTAAGCCAATTTGGTGGCCTATTTCCGTTAGGCGTAAATCGGCATTATCATGGCGCAAAAGAAGGCGGTATTCTGCTCGAGATGTTAACAAGCGATAGGGTTCATTCGTCCCTTTTGTAATTAAATCATCAATTAACACCCCAATGTACGCATCGGAACGACTTAATATTAGCTGATCACGGCCCAGTGCATTTAAACCAGCATTGATCCCAGCCATTAAGCCTTGACCTGCTGCTTCTTCATATCCAGATGTTCCATTAATTTGACCGGCAGTATAGAGATTTTTAACGACCTTTGTTTCAAGCGTTGGCCACAGTTGAGTAGGTACAATCGCATCATATTCAATCGCATAACCAGAGCGCATCATTTGTACATTCTCAAGACCAGAAATCGATTTAAGAATTTGCTGCTGAACATCCTCTGGCAAACTTGTAGACAATCCCTGCACATACACTTCCTGTGTATTCCTGCCTTCAGGCTCAAGGAAAATTTGGTGACGCGGCTTATCATTAAAGCGGACTACTTTATCCTCAATCGACGGACAGTAACGCGGACCTGTTCCCTTAATCATTCCAGAAAACATTGGTGAACGATGAAGATTCTGATCAATAATTTGATGAGTTTCCTCGTTCGTATAGGTTAACCAGCATGGCAGTTGGTCCGTAATATATTTCGTTGTTTCATAAGAAAACGCTCTGGGCGTATCATCACCTGGTTGGATTTCTGTTTTACTGTAATCAATGGTATTACTATTGACGCGCGGCGGCGTTCCCGTTTTGAAGCGGACCAGATCAAAACCAAGCGCTTCGAGATGCTCAGATAATTTAATTGATGGCTGTTGATTATTCGGACCACTCGAATACTTCAAGTCGCCAATAATAATTTCACCACGTAAGAAAGTTCCAGTTGTAATGACGACTGTTTTGGCGCGATAAACAGCTCCTGTCTTGGTAATAACACCAGTACAAACGCCATCCTCTACGATCAATTGTTCGACCATCCCTTGGATTAGGGTCATATTTTCTTCTTCTTCAATCGTTTTTTTCATTTCATGCTGATAAGCAAATTTATCAGCCTGGGCCCGCAACGCCCGTACGGCTGGACCTTTACCAGTGTTCAGCATTCTCATTTGGATATAGGTTTTATCAATATTTCTACCCATTTCTCCGCCGAGCGCATCAATTTCACGAACGACGATTCCCTTCGCTGGTCCTCCAACCGATGGGTTACATGGCATAAAGGCAACCATATCGAGATTAATTGTGATCATTAATGTTTTTGCGCCAATTCTTGCAGCAGCAAGGCCTGCTTCACATCCGGCATGACCTGCCCCGATGACAATGACGTCAAAATTTCCTGCTTCGTATTGCATATTGTCACTCCTCTTTCTATTTACCTAGACAGAACTGCGAGAATAATTGGTCAATCAAACTCTCATGGACGCTTTCACCAATGATTTCGCCAAGTAATTCCCATGTTCTCGTTAAATCAATTTGAACAATATCTATCGGTGTCCCCATTTCTACTCCTTCAATCGCCTCTTCGATCGACTGTAAGCTTTGGCTTAATAAGCCGATATGGCGGCTATTGGAAACATAGGTCATATCGCCAGCTTCAATTGATCCCGCAAAAAATAATGAAGCAATGGCTTCCTCTAACTCATCAACACCACGATCTTCAAGTAAGGAAGTGGTAACAACCTTGTGTTCTCTTGCTAAAGCATATACTTTCTCAAACTCGATTTTTTGCTCCAAGTCTGTTTTATTAACAATAACGATGACATCCATTCCTTTGACTACTTCAAAAAGCTTTTCATCTTCTGCACTCAGTTGCTCCGCATAATTTAACACTAGCAAAATCAAATCTGCCTCTTGTAAAACCTGACGGGAGCGCTCAACTCCAATTCGTTCGACAATATCCTCTGTTTCTCTGATCCCTGCAGTGTCCAAAAGCCGAAGTGGGACGCCGCGAACATTCACGTATTCTTCAATGACATCCCTTGTTGTTCCAGGAATATCTGTTACAATCGCTTTATTTTCATGAACAAGGCTGTTTAAGAGCGAAGATTTCCCTACATTTGGGCGGCCAACAATTGCCGTTGACAATCCTTCTCGTAAAATTTTTCCTTGTTCCGATGTTTGTAGCAGTTTTTTGATTTCCTCCCTGACAAAATGGGCTTTTTCTGACAGCATTTTATGGGTCATTTCTTCCACATCGTCATATTCCGGGTAATCAATATTCACCTCAACATGAGCAAGGATTTCTAAAATCTCCTGTCTGAGCCTCTGAATCAACTTCGATAAGCGGCCTTCCATTTGCCCTAGCGCTACATTCATCGCCCGATCTGTTTTGGCTCTGATTAAATCCATTACTGCTTCCGCTTGCGATAAATCAATCCGACCATTTAAGAAAGCTCTCTTTGTAAACTCACCTGGTTCTGCAAGTCTTGCTCCATTCGTCAGCACTAACTGAAGGACTCTATTCACAGAAACAATTCCGCCATGGCAGTTTATTTCCACTACATCCTCTTTTGTAAAAGTTTTCGGACCCTTCATCACAGAAACCATAACCTCTTCGACCACTTGTTTCGATTTCGGCTCGATCAGGTGTCCATAGTGAATCGTATGGGTGGCTGCTTCAGTCAGCTTTTTCCCGCCGATACTTCTAAATAGCTTGTCTGCAATTTCAAATGCATCATCACCGCTCAAGCGGACAATAGCAATCGCTCCTTCTCCCATTGGAGTGGAGATGGCAGCAATCGTATCATATTCCATTTCCTTCACCTCACATTAAAAATTGTTTATCTATATAAAAAATGATTTTTTCTCCAAAACAATAGAATACCACATCATTTTCTGTTGAAAAAGTAAACCTTCTCGACCTTTAACTATCCACAATTCACTTTTATCCCATTATTATTTTAACTTATCCACATGTGAATAACAATAAAACGAAAAACGAGAAAAGATTTAGGTTATCAACAACTTCTTTTTCGACATTTTTTCAGAAGCAAAAAAAAACATCCTATCAATCGATAGGATGTTTTTTAACTTATCATATTATCTTTTTGCTGGAGAAATCACGATATAGCGATGTGGTTCCGATCCATCAGAAAATGTCTTCACACGTTTGTTATCAGATAATGCAGCATGAATAACTTTACGCTCATAAGAAGGCATTGGTTCTAAGGTTACATCTTTTCCTGACTTAAGGGCTTTTCCGGCAAGTCGATGAGCTAATTGAACAAGGGTTTCATTTCTTCTCTTCCGATAATCTTCCGCATCCAGAATCACGGTTAAATATTGATTTGAGAAACGATTGATGACTAATTGTGTTAAATATTGAAGCGAATTTAGTGTTTGCCCTCTTTTTCCAATTAACAAAGCAATCTTTTCTCCGGTCATGATAAAATGAACATGTTTTCCCTCACGCTTAATTTCTATTTCAGCAGGGGCCCCCATTTGCTCACTTACTTGCGTTAAAAACTTTTTCGCTTCCTCAATGGGATCAATGATAACTGTTACTTTTACCACTGCCGGACGTGAACCGAATATCCCGAAGATTCCCTTTTTACCTTCATCAATAATATCAATATCTGTGCGGTCTTTGCTGGTTTGTAATTGAGCTAAAGCTGATTTTACTGCTTCTTCGACAGTTTGTCCTGTAGCAGTTACCTGTTTCACTTTTTTGCTCCTCCCGCATTACCGGATGCCTTTGCCGTTTTCAGATCCGGTCCTTTAATAAAGTACGTTTGCACAATCATAAAAATATTTCCGACTACCCAGTACAAGGAAAGTGCAGCAGGGAAATTAAAAGCAAAAACAACAATCATAATCGGCATCATCCAAAGCATCATTGCCATTTGTGGGTTATGCTCTTGGCCAGCCATCATCAATTTTTGTTGAATAAAGGTGGTGATACCTGCAATAATTGGCAAAATATAGTATGGATCTTTATCTCCCAGGTCAAACCATAGGAAATTATCTGAAGCAATTTCTCTTGTTCGTGAGATTGCATGGTAAAAACCAATTAAAATTGGCATTTGCACGATTAAAGGAAAACAACCGGCCATTGGATTGACACCATGTTTTGAAAAAAGGGCCATCGTTTCCTGTTGCAATTTTTGCTGCGTTTTTTGATCTTTCGAGCTATATTTTTCACGTAGTGCCTTCATTTCAGGCTGCAAAGCCTGCATCGCTTTCGAACTTCTTGTCTGCTTGATCATAAGCGGCAAAATGGCAAGGCGGATGAGAATCGTTACTACAATAATCGATAATCCAAAGCTTCCCCCAAGAATAAATGCCCCTTCTTTAATCAACCAGGATAATGGATACACTATGTACTCATTCCAAAAGCCTGTACTCTCCGAAGTAATCGGCTGTTTTATTTCACTGCATCCTGTCAGCAGGATAAAGACAGAAAGTAAGCCGACTACTAGTAATATTCTTCTTTTCAACCAATATTTCCTCCTTACAATAAAGATAGTCAAACCACTCTATGTATATTTTTTTGTTAGATTTCAAAGGTATTTTATCACTTACGCAAAGGAATTGTCTTCATTATGGTAAATTTTCTGGCAAATTTCTTCATACTTATGTCCTTACCGTCACTTTTTCAAAACTTTACCGACTTTCAGAACATGGGTCAAACTTTTTTTCACCTCAAAAAAATCCATTTCAGCTGCAGGTTTTCTAGCAATAATGACATAGTCATTTCCTTTCGCCAACTGCTCACTCAACTCAAAGATAGATTGTCTTACATAACGTTTGATTCGATTCCTTGTTACAGCATTTCCAATCTTCTTACTCACAGACAAGCCGATTCGAAAATGATCTTGTCCCTCTTTTGGTAAGGAATAGACAACAAACTGCCGATTGGCAAAAGACTGTCCCTTTTGGAATGCTGTTTGAAATTCTTTATTCTTTTTAATACGTAGCTCTTTTTTCATAAAAACACCCTCAGTCGGATTAGAAAAAAGACCACTGACTTTTCAGTGGTCTATGCTGATAATACTTTTCTTCCCTTTAGACGACGACGAGCTAGAACCTTACGGCCATTAGCTGAGCTCATACGACTACGGAAACCGTGAACTTTACTGTGCTTACGTTTATTTGGTTGATATGTTCTTTTCATTATATGACACCTCCCTAAAGGATGCTATCAAGTTAAGTGACAGTCTTACTCATTATAATAACCTCACCATTAAATTGTCAACCATTCTCTAATATTGTTCCCATTTCCAAATTTTATCGAACATGAATTAGCTAACTTCCAGAGATTATATTCTTATATGAACACGTCCGATCATCGCTAATTTTGTAACGTTAGCTCTTCTAGTAAGTCATCATTTCCTTGTGGATATTTTTTCGACATTATTTTAGCTATCCACACAAGATATTGACAGGTTTTGCACAAAACATCTACTTGTGGACAAATACTGTACACATATTGTTATAGTTGTGGATAAACTACGAAAAGGCATTGCGCCTTAAGCAATTATTTGATATTATATTTGTGTTTTCACTCTGAATAACTTTATCCACATATATACGTTATCCACAAATTGTGGATATCATGTGGATAGCTTATCCTAGGGTACTGTAGAAAGTTGTCCACAAGAGGTGGATATTGTCGAAACTCCACTTTACTTCCTTATTATTTATTATCCACATTCACTGATTCGTATATTTATAAATTAATAGGTTGTACTGACGGTATAAAGAAAAGCGCAATCGCCAATTTAGGACTGCGTACTAAAGGAGGGATATTATTTGGAAAATATTGCGGATCTTTGGCATGCTGCATTGGCTAATATAGAGAAAAAGATTAGCAAACCAAGCTTTGACACCTGGCTTAAGTCCACCAAGGCCCATTCCCTTCAAGGTGATTTGTTGATCATTACGGCGCCCAATGAATTTGCTCGTGATTGGCTGGAAGAACGTTATTCGCAGTTAATCGCCGGAATACTATATGAAATTACTGGCGAAGAGCTTTCTGTTAAATTTATAATTCCACAAAATCAAAAAGAAGCAGAAAATGATGTCCAACTACCTCCCAAAAAGGTAAAGAAGGACGATGACCATGGGGAATTTCCTCAAGGTATTTTAAATCAAAAGTATACCTTCGATACATTTGTCATTGGCTCAGGCAACCGGTTTGCCCATGCCGCATCGCTCGCCGTAGCTGAAGCACCGGCAAAAGCATACAATCCCCTCTTTATCTATGGAGGAGTGGGATTAGGAAAAACGCACTTAATGCATGCTATTGGCCATTATGTTTTAGATCATAACCCGGCAGCAAAAGTCGTTTATTTATCATCCGAAAAATTTACGAATGAGTTTATTAACTCAATTCGTGACAATAAAGCGGAGAATTTCCGCAATAAATATCGAAATGTTGACATTTTACTTATAGATGATATTCAATTCTTAGCTGGAAAAGAATCAACCCAGGAAGAATTTTTTCATACGTTTAATGCACTTCATGAGGAAAGTAAACAAATTATTATCTCCAGCGACCGGCCGCCAAGAGAAATTCCAACATTGGAGGACAGGCTCAGGTCCCGATTTGAATGGGGTTTGATAACGGATATTACGCCTCCTGATTTAGAAACAAGGATTGCCATCCTTAGAAAAAAGGCAAAAGCAGAAGGTCTGGATATTCCGAACGAAGTCATGCTCTATATTGCCAATCAAATTGATTCGAACATTCGTGAACTTGAGGGTGCGCTAATTCGCGTGGTTGCCTATTCATCTTTAATCAATAAGGATATCAATGCCGATCTAGCAGCAGAAGCTTTAAAGGACATCATTCCTAGTTCAAAGCCTAAAGTGATCACCATCTTGGATATTCAGAAGACAGTTGGGGAACTCTTTAGTATTAAATTAGAAGATTTTAAAGCAAAAAAACGGACAAAATCCCTCGCGTTTCCTAGACAAATTGCGATGTACCTATCACGTGAATTAACGGATTATTCTTTGCCAAAAATAGGAGAAGAATTTGGCGGACGCGATCATACAACAGTCATTCATGCACACGAAAAGATTTCTAAACTGCTTCAAACTGATGCCCAATTGCAAAGACAAATGAAAGAACTTCATGAACTTTTGAAGGTCTAAAACACGACTGAATTATGTGCATAACTTCTTGGTATTTACACACAGTCTGTCCACATGTGGATAGGCTGTGTTTCCGTTGAAATAATGAGTTATCCACATACTAACAAGCCCTACTAGTACTTCTACTCTTTTTCTTAAAAAAATATATTATGTTTTTAATGACAAAAATATGCTTAAAACGGAGGATTACATGCGATGAAATTTATCATCCAAAGAGATCGATTAGTCCAGAGTGTTCAAGATGTTATGAAGGCTGTTACATCAAGAACAACCATCCCTATCTTAACGGGGATTAAAATTACAGCGACAACTGAAGGTGTTACCCTTACAGGAAGTGATTCAGATATTTCGATTGAATCTTTCATTCCTAAAGACGATGCTGGTGATGAAATTATTGAGGTCAAACAAGCAGGCTCTATTGTACTTCAAGCGAAAGTCTTTAGTGAAATCGTCAAAAAGCTGCCGACAGATTCAGTAGAAATTGAAGTACAAGGCTCTCTTCAAACAGTCATTCGCTCAGGGAAATCTGAATTTAACTTAATCGGTCTTGATGCAGAAGAATATCCTCACTTGCCACAAATAGAGGAAAATAATAAATTTCATATTGCCACCGATTTATTAAAAGCAATGATCAGACAAACACATTTTGCAGTGTCCACCTCAGAAACACGCCCCATCTTGACAGGTGTAAACTGGCGCGTTGAAAACGGGGAGTTAAACTGTATTGCAACAGACAGCCACCGTCTTGCCCTAAGGAAGGCGAAGATTGAAACGCCAAATAACGAAAATTATAATGTCGTTATTCCAGGAAAAAGCTTAAATGAACTTAGTAAAATTATTGATGATAGTAATGAGTTGATTGATATTGTTATCACTGAAAATCAAATTTTATTTAAAGCGAAGCACTTGTTATTTTTCTCAAGATTGTTAGAAGGAAATTATCCAGATACGTCGAGACTGATCCCAAGTGAAAGCAAAACGGATGTGACAGTTAATACAAAGGAATTTTTACATGCAATCGATCGTGCATCTTTATTAGCAAGAGAAGGAAGAAATAATGTGGTCAAACTTTCGACAATTGAAGGTGGACTTATTGAAATTTCTTCAAACACTCCAGAGGTTGGGAAAGTTGTCGAAGAGATTCAAAGTGAAGCGATTGAAGGAGAGGAATTAAAGATTTCCTTTAGTGCAAAATATATGATGGATGCCTTAAAAGCACTTGAAGGGACAGATATCAGGGTGAGCTTTACAGGGGCAATGCGTCCTTTCGTTATTCGCCCGCTCCATGACGAAACAATTTTACAATTAATCTTGCCTGTTCGAACATACTAACTTTATATACTTAAAACTTAATGCCACCAAACTATGGTGGCTTTCTTTTAGTTTTCTTTGTAACTCTGTCGATTTTTTAGTAAAATAAAGTATTGAGACCATTTTAGAAACGAGGGTGACGATTTGCCTGAAAAAATTAAGATTGATACAGAATTTATTACCTTAGGCCAATTCTTAAAACTGGCTGATGTAATACAAACTGGCGGCATGGCAAAATGGTTTTTGAGCGAACATGAAATATTTATTAACGGTGAACAAGATCAACGAAGAGGAAGAAAGCTGCGCTCCGGTGACAAAATCAGAATTCCTGGCTTTGGAGAGTTTGTCATTACCGAGTAAATTACAAAGTAATTTATTGAATAGCCCAGCAAAAGGATGTTTTCCTATGTATATTGAAAAACTAGCGCTCACCAATTACCGGAATTATGAAGAGTTATTCGTAGAATTTGAAAATAAAGTAAATGTTATTTTGGGTGAAAATGCCCAAGGAAAAACGAATGTGATGGAATCCATCTATGTTTTAGCAATGGCCAAATCACATCGAACTTCTAATGATAAAGAACTTATTCGCTGGGACCAAGATTATGCTAAAATAGAGGGTAGGGTTCAAAAACAACACAGTTCATTACCTTTGGAATTAATTATTTCAAAAAAAGGGAAAAAAGCAAAATCCAATCATATTGAGCAGAAGAAATTAAGTCAATATGTAGGGAATATGAATGTGGTTATGTTTGCTCCTGAGGACCTTAACTTAGTAAAAGGCAGTCCGCAAGTCCGCAGGCGTTTTATTGATATGGAAATTGGACAAGTTTCGCCGCTTTATTTACATGATATGAGTCAATATCAAAAAATACTTCAACAACGTAATCATTATCTAAAAATGCTGCAGATAAAAAAACAGACAGATCAAACGATGCTAGAGATTTTAACTGAGCAATTTATCGGGATGGCTGTGAAAATTGTCACAAAAAGGTTTGAATTCCTGCGTCTCCTGCAAAATTGGGCAAAACCTATCCATCAAGGAATATCGAGAGGTCTGGAAACGCTCGAAATTACCTATAAACCGTCTGTAGAGGTATTAGAAGAGCAAGATTTGTCGAAGATGATAGCATACTTTGAAGAAAAATTCAGCAAGGTTAGAACGAGAGAAATTGAGCGAGGAACAAGCCTTTTTGGTCCCCATCGAGATGACCTTATTTTTACCGTGAATGGCAGAGATGTGCAAACCTTTGGTTCACAAGGTCAGCAGCGGACTACAGCATTATCCTTGAAACTTGCTGAAATTGAATTAATATATGCTGAGATTGGAGAATATCCAATTTTACTTTTAGACGATGTTTTATCGGAATTAGACGATTATCGGCAGTCTCATTTGCTTAACACGATCCAAGGGAAAGTACAGACCTTTGTGACAACCACAAGTGTCGAAGGAATAGATCATCAAACATTAAAGGAGGCCTCAACATTTATTGTTGAAGCCGGAAGAATGAAGAAAGTTAATTGAGGTGAACCATGTATATCCATATCGGGGAAGATATTAATATTAGAGCAAGGGATATTATTTCTATCTTGGATAAAGAGAGTGTTAATAATTCGCAACTCGTTGAAGAATTCCTCAAGTCTCGAAAGGAAAAGGTAATTAATCTATCTAAAAACCCCTTTAAATCAGTCATTGTCACAAATGACAATGTCTACTTATCCCCGATTTCTTCTGGTACTTTAAAGAAACGTTCAAATCAAATGACTATACATGAATTTTGAAGTTTATTACATGTTTTATAATGATTATATAGATATATTTTTGTCAGAAGGTGCAGGTGAACAAGCATGACTATGGAACAAAAGGCTGTGGAACAAGCATATGGTGCGGAGCAAATACAGGTTCTTGAAGGACTTGAAGCTGTTCGAAAAAGACCAGGGATGTATATTGGTTCAACAAGCGGTAAAGGGCTTCATCATCTTGTTTGGGAAATTGTAGATAATAGTATTGACGAGGCATTAGCAGGTTTCTGTAATGAAATCAATGTCATCATTGAGGAAGATAATAGCATTACAGTTAAAGATAATGGCCGCGGGATTCCTGTTGATATTCAAGAAAAGATGGGCAGACCTGCTGTTGAAGTTATTATGACTGTTCTTCATGCAGGTGGTAAATTTGGCGGCGGAGGCTATAAAGTTTCTGGAGGACTACATGGAGTAGGTGCATCCGTAGTTAATGCCTTATCAACTGAACTTGAGGTTTATGTCCACCGTGATGGAAAAATCCACCGTATTAAATTTGAACGAGGCGCGGTTGTTTCTGAATTAGAGGTAATTGGTACGACTGACCAAACGGGTACGATTACTCATTTCAAACCAGATGGTGAGATTTTCACGGAAACATTGGTCTATGAATATGACATTCTTGCTACTCGCCTTCGTGAACTTGCATTCCTTAACAGAGGAATCAAAATTACGATAGAAGATAAGCGGGTTGAAAATAAACGGAACGAATATCACTATGAAGGCGGTATTAAATCATATGTAGAGCATTTAAACCGTACAAAAGAAGTAATTCATGAAGAGCCAATCTACATGGAGGGAGAACGCGATGGAATTAGTGTCGAAGTCGCACTCCAATATAATGACGGCTATACAGAGAATATTTACTCCTTCGCCAATAATATTCATACGTACGAAGGCGGAACACATGAATCTGGTTTTAAAACAGCTTTAACAAGAGTTATCAATGATTATGCGCGGAAAAACAGCTTAATTAAAGACAATGATACCAACCTTTCTGGGGAAGATGTTCGTGAAGGAATTACGGCGATCGTTTCCATTAAACATCCAGATCCACAGTTTGAAGGGCAAACTAAAACAAAGTTAGGTAATTCTGAGGTAAGAGCTATCACTGATGCTGTGTTTGCTAGTACCTTTGATAAATTCATGCTGGAAAATCCAGCAGTGGCCAGGAAAATTGTCGAAAAAGGTCTAATGGCTGCGCGTGCAAGGCTTGCAGCAAAGAAAGCAAGAGAATTGACCCGCCGAAAAAGTGCTTTAGAAGTTTCTAGTTTACCCGGAAAATTAGCTGACTGCTCTTCAAAAGATCCTGCTGAAAGTGAAATGTATATCGTTGAGGGTGATTCCGCTGGCGGTTCAGCAAAGCAAGGTCGTGATCGTCACTTCCAAGCGATTCTGCCACTGCGCGGAAAAATTCTTAATGTAGAGAAAGCCCGTTTAGATCGAATTCTTTCTAACAACGAGGTAAGAGCGATGATTACTGCGATTGGAACAGGAATCGGTGAAGATTTTGATATTTCCAAAGCGCGTTATCATAAAATCGTTATTATGACTGATGCAGATGTTGATGGTGCCCATATTCGGACGCTTCTTTTGACGTTCTTTTACCGTTTTATGAGAAAAATATTAGAAGCAGGTTATGTTTATATTGCCCAGCCGCCTCTCTATAAAGTGCAGCAAGGTAAACGAATCGAGTACGCCTATAATGATAAAGAACTTGAAAAAATCTTTGCGGTGCTGCCAGCTGCGCCAAAACCGAATATTCAACGATATAAAGGATTAGGCGAGATGAATCCTGATCAATTATGGGAAACAACAATGGATCCTGCTCGAAGAAGTATGCTTCAGGTTAGCCTTGAGGATGCGATCGAAGCGGATGAAACGTTTGATATGTTAATGGGTGAAAAAGTAGAACCACGTCGTAATTTCATTGAGGCGAATGCCCAGTACGTTAAGAATTTAGATATATAAAGCAAAGGTGAAAGGAGGTAACAAAAAATATGGCTGACACACCAAATTCTCAAGTTACAGAGATTAATATTAGTAAGGAAATGAAAGCTTCCTTTCTTGACTACGCGATGAGCGTTATCGTTTCACGGGCCCTTCCAGATGTTCGGGATGGATTGAAACCAGTTCATCGTCGTATTCTATATGCTATGCATGATCTTGGAATGCATTCAGACAAGCCCTATAAAAAATCAGCTCGTATTGTTGGGGATGTAATCGGTAAATATCATCCACATGGTGATTCTGCTGTTTATGAAACAATGGTTCGGATGGCACAGGACTTCAACTACCGTTATATGCTTGTCGATGGACATGGAAACTTCGGTTCTGTCGATGGCGACTCTGCAGCTGCGATGCGTTATACAGAATCAAGAATGTCGAAAATCTCGATGGAGTTATTACGAGATATTAACAAGGATACGATTGATTATCAAGATAACTATGATGGGGAGGAAAGAGAGCCAGTTGTTCTCCCAGCTCGATTCCCTAACCTTCTAGTTAACGGGACAACCGGAATCGCTGTTGGGATGGCAACCAATATTCCGCCCCATCAACTTGGAGAAGTAATCGATGGAGTTTTAGCGATTAGTCGTGACCCTGAAATTACTACACAAGAGCTTATGGAAATTATTCCAGGTCCTGACTTTCCTACCGGCGGTATTATCATCGGCCGGAGCGGTATTCGTAAAGCTTATGAAACCGGCAGAGGATCCATTACAGTTCGTGCTAAGGTAGTCATTGAACAAAAAGCAAATGGTAAAGAAGTTATCATTGTAAATGAATTACCATATCAAGTGAATAAAGCGAGATTAGTTGAAAAAATCGCTGAATTAGCCCGTGATAAAAAAATCGAAGGTATTACTGATCTGAGAGATGAATCCGACCGAAATGGTATGCGGATTGTTATTGAGGTTCGTAAAGATGCGAATGCCAACGTTCTTTTAAATAATTTATATAAACATACAGCACTACAAACTAGTTTTGGAATTAACACACTTGCTCTAGTGAATGGACATCCAAAGGTGTTGACTCTAAAGCAATGTTTAGTCCATTACCTGGACCATCAAAACGTGGTAATCCGCCGGAGAACCGAATTTGAACTGCGTAAAGCGGAAGCACGTGCTCATATCTTAGAGGGTTTAAGGATTGCGTTAGATCACTTGGATGAAGTGATTAATTTAATTCGTAGTTCACAAACAACCGAAATTGCTCGGGAAGGCTTGATGACTACCTTTAACCTTTCTGAAAAGCAAGCTCAAGCGATCCTTGATATGCGCTTACAGCGTTTGACAGGTTTAGAGAGAGAAAAGATTGAAGAAGAATATCAAAACCTTGTGAAGTTGATTGCAGAATTAAAAGCAATATTAGCTGATGATGAAAAGGTTCTTGAAATTATCCGCGAAGAATTATTGGAAATCAAAGAGCGCTTCAATGACAAACGCCGGACAGAAATTGTTACAGGCGGAATTGAAAACATTGAGGATGAGGATCTAATCCCACAAGAAAATATCGTTATTTCCTTGACTCATAATGGTTATATTAAGAGACTTCCAGTTTCCACTTATCGTGCCCAACGACGCGGCGGCCGTGGAATCCAAGGAATGGGAACCAATGAGGATGATTTTGTTGAACATTTAATAACTACTTCAACACATGATACGATCCTCTTCTTTACGAACAAAGGTAAAGTTTATCGTTCAAAAGGATATGAAATACCTGAATTCAGCCGTACGGCTAAAGGAATTCCAATTATTAATCTCCTTGGTATTGAAAAAGGAGAATGGGTAAATGCGATCATTCCAGTGGAGGAGTTTGTGGATGACTGGTTCCTATTCTTTACAACCAAAGAAGGAATCTCAAAACGTTCTCCATTAACATCGTTTGCCCATATCCGCAACAATGGCTTAATTGCCTTAAGTTTGCGAGAAGGTGATGAGTTAATCAGTGTCCGTTTGACGGATGGCAGCAAGGATATTATTATTGGCACCAAAAAAGGTATGTTGATTCGTTTCCCAGAAACTGATGTAAGATCTATGGGAAGAACTGCCACAGGTGTGAAAGGTATTTCTTTAGATAGTGACGATGAAGTGGTCGGAATGGAAGTTTTAGAGGAAACCAATGATGTCCTTATTGTAACCAAAAATGGCTATGGAAAACGGACAACTGCATCTGAATACCGTATCCAAGGCAGAGGCGGAAAAGGGATCAAGACCTGCCATGTGACCGAAAAAAATGGCGATCTCGTTTCGATGCGTGCAGTTACGGGTGAAGAGGATCTTATGCTGATTACCACTGGCGGTGTGCTTATCCGAATGGATGTTGGTGGTATTTCTAAGATGGGCCGAAACACTCAAGGTGTGAAGCTAATAAGCATGAAGGAAAGTGAAGATGAATTTGTAGCTACAGTGGCTAAGGTAGAAAAAGAAGAGGAAGAAGAAAACCTTGAAACTGATTCTACGGATGCAGTGGAAGAACATTCTGATGTGGTAACTACAGAGGATGAAGAATAAATTTGAATGGGAACACACTAGGTGTGTTCCTATTTTTATTATTCTCTGCTGGTGGAGATAATGTTATAGGAATAAAACATTTAAATGATATCTATAGTAAAAAAAGAATAGAAAAATCGTTGACTTTTATTTTTACTGATGGTATATTTATTAAGTCGCTTACGAGCGATGGAGAAATTGTTCTTTGAAAACTAAACAAACAAAATCGTGCAAACAAACAATAAATTTTAGTTTCTTTTAAGAAACTAAGCCAACGTAACAAATGAGCTAATCAACTTTCTTGGAGAGTTTGATCCTGGCTCAGGACGAACGCTGGCGGCGTGCCTAATACATGCAAGTCGAGCGAGACTCTTCGGAGTCTAGCGGCGGACGGGTGAGTAACACGTGGGCAACCTGCCTGTAAGACTGGGATAACACCGGGAAACCGGTGCTAATACCGGATAATCCTTTTCCTCTCATGAGGAAAAGCTGAAAGTCGGTTTCGGCT
>Ga0209370_1001631_pt1 | contig 18994 bp, 19 predicted proteins | sample AgamicAtPrz_FD_187164 | JGI IMG/M metagenome (GOLD analysis project Ga0209370, IMG submission 187164) | Agave microbial communities from Guanajuato, Mexico - At.P.rz (SPAdes) (version 2) | ecosystem: Host-associated > Plants > Phyllosphere > Phylloplane/Leaf | place: Guanajuato, Mexico... | reverse complement strand
CCTTCGAGGCTGCTGAACTGCGCCAACTGGGCAACGAATTCACCGTTGTCCTGCGGGTCCAGCGGGTTCTGGTGCTGCATCTGGGTCACCAGCAACTGCAGGAAGGCATCCTTGCCGAGCGAGTCGGTGCCGGTCTTGGATGCGGTGTCCACGGTCTTCTTGGTGTTGGTACCCACACCCGACGCCGCAAGCACTTCGTTGAGATTCACGCCGGTAGTATCGATTGCCATGGTCTGGTTTCCTTATCACTGACCCAGGGTCAGGACTTTCTGCATCATGCTCTTGGCCGTGTTCATCAGCTCGGCGTTGGTCTGGAACGCCCGGCTGGCGGAAATCATGTCGGCCATTTCCTCGACCACGTTGACGTTCGGGTAGTAGACATAGCCATCCTTGTTCGCCGCCGGGTGGTTCGGCTCGTAGCGGGCTTCGAGGTTGCTCTGGTCCTCGACGATGCCTTTTACCTGCACGCCTTGCCCGGCTTCGCCCTGGTCTTCGAACAGCGACTGGCTGCTGCCGGCCTGGGCATCCTGGAAGGTAGTGGCGAACACCGGGTGGCGAGCGCGGTAGGTCTGGTCGATGCTCGAGGACACGGTCTCGGCGTTGGCAATGTTCGAAGCAACGGTGTTCAGGCGCGTGTTCTGCGCACTCATGCCGCTACCGGCAATGTTGAAGACACTGGAAAGGGACATGGTCATTCTCCCCGCAGGGCCGATACCAGCCCTTTGAATTTACTGTTGAGCAAGGTGAAGCTGGCCTGGAAGCCGACCGCGTTTTCGGTGTAGTTCGATTGCTCGATCTGCGCGTCCACGGTGTTCTGGTCGATCGACGGCTGCAGCGGCGTACGGTACTTCAGGGTATCGTCGGCCATGGCCAGGCCTTCGGCCTCGATGTGCCGGCTGTTGGTGCGGTCGAGGCTGAAACGGCCGCTCTGCTGCTTGTCGCTTTCGGCGGCGAGCACCGAAGCGAAGTCCATGTCGCGCGCCTTGTAGTTGGGCGTGTCGGCGTTGGCGATGTTGTTGGCCAGCACTTCGGCGCGCTGGGCGCGGAAGCCCAGGGCCTTTTCATGGATGCCAAGCGCCTTGTCGAAACTGATGCTCATGTCGGGGAAACCTTCGAAGGTTGACCGGAATATCGTTGGCCAAGCTATAGCAAGGGCTATGCCAACCAACTGAAAGCCTGCAAATACGGGCTTCCAGGGTGCAGTGCTGTCAGAGTGATGCCAGAAAAGCGGCAAAGGCCTTCCGCCCGGAGCGGCGAAAGCGGCAATTGCCAGGCGGCAAAAGCGGCAAAACAAAAAATTGACGTCAGCTTTTCCTGTTCCGGCTTTTCGCAGGCGCGCCCGCGAAGCGGCCAGAGCAGACAAACGAAAAGGCCGGCAACTTTCGCTGCCGGCCTTCTGTGCTTACTTGGCCTGGTAGATGATCCCCGGGCTGCACTGCACCATCTGGTAATGGTCCGGCAGTCCGTTCAGCGCCTCGGAAGCGCCAAGGAACAGGTAGCCACCCGGTTTCAGGGTGCCATGGATGCGCATCAGGATGTCCTTCTTCACCTGCGCCGAGAAGTAGATCAGCACGTTACGGCAGAACACCACGTCGAACTTGCCCAGGCTGGCATAGCTGTCGAGCAGGTTGAACGAGCGGAACTCGACACGGCTGCGAATCGCCGGCTTGACCGCCCAGCGCCCCGGCCCCTTGGTGTCGAAGTAACGCTGCAGGCGCTCCTGGGACAAGCCGCGGGCAATCGCCAGGCTGTCGTACTCGCCAGTCTTGCAGTTGGTCAGCATGCTGCCGGACAAGTCGGTGGCGACGATCTGCGCGCCCATCTTCAACTGCCCCAGGTTGCTGCGCTCGAACTCGTCGATGGCCATCGAGATGGAATACGGCTCCTGCCCCGACGAACAGGCCGCCGACCACATGCGCAGGCGCTGCCCGGGGTTGTTGCGGATGAACTCCGGAATCACCTTGTTCTTGAGTACTTCGAACGGGTAGGTGTCGCGAAACCACAGGGTCTCGTTGGTGGTCATGGCATCGACCACCTGCTCGCGCAAGCCACCTCGCGGCTGGGCCTGGATGCGCTGTACCAGCTCGCCCAGGTTCTTGATGCCCTGTTGTTCCATCAGCTTGTTGAGACGGCTGGAAACCAGGTACTGCTTGTTATCCCCCAGCAGGATGCCACAGGCTTTCTCCAGGAAGACCCGGAACTGTTCGAAATCCAAATTACCCGTAGACACTTCTGCCGCCTCTTTTCAATCACTGGTGCCGGGGGCTTGCCCCCGGCGCTTTCAATGTGCCGCCTTGATCCGGTCGACCACCCGCTGGGCCAGGTCGTCCGGCTTGAACTTGGCCAGGAAGTCATCTGCCCCGACCTTCTTCACCATTGCCTGGTTGAACACCCCGGAAAGCGAAGTATGCAGGCAGATATGCAATTTTTGCATGCGTGGGTCACTGCGGATCTCCGCGGTCAGCGTGTAGCCATCCATTTCCGGCATTTCAATGTCGGAGATCATCATCAGGAACTCTTCTTCCGGCTTCTTGCCCTCGTCCACCAGCTGACGCAGGTAGTTCAGGGCCTGGCGACCGTCATTGAGCGCCACCACCTCGACCCCTACCGTCTGCAGGCAGCGGCTGACCTGCTTGCGCGCCACCGACGAATCGTCGACGGTGAGCACCCGCAGCAGCACGGCCTTGTCCTGCACCTCGGCATCGATCACCCCCGCCGACACCGACTCGGACGATGGCGCCACCTCGGCCAGCACCTTCTCCACGTCGATGATCTCGACCATGCGGTTGTCTACCCGGGTGACTGCGGTCAGGTAGTGATCGCGGCCGGTGCCCTTGGGTGGCGGATGGATTTCTTCCCAGTTCATGTTGACGATACGTTCCACCGAATGCACCAGGAAGCCTTGGGTCTTGGTGTTGTACTCGGTAATGATCACGAAGCTGTTGCGCGTGTCTTCCTGCAGCGGCCGCAGCCCGGTGGCCATCGACAGGTCGAGGATCGGGATGGTCGCCCCGCGAATATTGGCAACGCCGCGCACCACCGGGTGCGCCTTGGGCAGCAAGGTCAGTGCAGGGCATTGCAGCACTTCCCTCACCTTGAACACGTTGATGCCGTATAGCTGTTCGCCATTGAGGCGGAACAGCAGCAATTCCAGGCGGTTCTGCCCGACCAGCTGCGTGCGCTGGTTGACCGAATCCATAACACCTGCCATGCCAGTCTCCTCTACCTTTGAGCCTTTCGGTGCCACTCACCTAGCAAGTCGGCACGGGCTTTGCTTTTTTGAGCGTCATGTACACGAAAACGACATTTTCCCGACGATTGACGCGCCTGCTGACTGGCTCGCTGGCCGTGCTGTGCCTGCTGACGCCTGGCGTTCGCACGGTAGCGGACGCGTTTACCTTGCCTGAACAGCTTATCGGTGTCACCCAAGGGTTTCTTGAATTCAGCGTCGAAGATTACCTGGCCACCACCCAGACCGCCGGCCGCTACGAAATCCAGGTCAACCCGCTGGACCCACGCCTGCGCATGCCGCTGTGCAGCCAGCAGCTGGACGCCTCGCTGGAAAGCCCGGCGCAACCGCTGGGCCGGGTTACGGTGAAGGTGCGTTGCGACAGCGCAGCGCCGTGGACCGTGTTCGTGCCGGCCACCGTGCGGCTGTTCCGCGAAGTCGTGGTGGCGACCCGCCCGCTGAAGCGCGACAACGTGGTGAGCGAAGGCGACGTGGCCCTGCGCGAGCGCGATGTCGGCACCCTGGGGCAAGGCTTCCTGACCGAACTGGACCAAGCGGTCGGCATGAAGATGCTGCGCCCCACGGTGATCGACCAGGTGCTCACCCCGCAGCACCTGGAACAGGCCGAGGTGGTGCGCAAGGGCGACCACGTGGTGATCATCGCCCGCAGCGGCAGCCTGAGCGTGCGCATGCCCGGCGAAGCGCTGGGCAAGGGCGGCCTGAGCGAGCAGATCCGGGTGCGTAACCTCAATTCCAAACGGGTGGTCAAGGCCAGGGTCACCGGCCCGGGCCAGGTCGAGGTGAGCATGTAGCCAGCCGACATTGCGCTGGCGGTGAGGAACCGCTGCTCCTAAACTGTGTCAGAAAACGGGTTCGCCAGCTTGCCGACAGGCGGCTACGCATTTGTGCCTAAAGTTTCTTTCGGGTTGGCCGAAAACAAGGCAAGCGTCCAAATACCCAGAGGTTTCTGATCATGGTCATCGACTTCAGTCGTGTAAATAATTCTCCGTCCGTCACGGGCGGCGTGCGCAGCAACAGCGCATCCGGCAGCGCCGAAAAACCGGCAGCCAGCCAGGAAGCAACCACCAGCGCCAGCGGAGAAGCGGTACACCTCAGCCAGGAGGCACAGCAGTTGCAGAAGATCAGCGACAAGCTGCGCGACGAGCCGGTGGTCAACAGCGCCCGTGTGGCCCAGTTGAAACAGGCGATCGCCGACGGCAGCTACCAGGTCGATGCCGGCCGGGTCGCCAGCAAACTGCTCGATTTCGAAGCCCAGCGCTGACCGTTCGGCGCGCTGACTTCACGGACGCTAGATAAAGCCAAGAGTTAGCCATGCACGACACCACCTTGCTGCAACTGATCGAAGATGACATTGCCCCGATGCAGGAACTGCTCGATCTCCTGCAGAAGGAGGCCGTTGCACTGCATGGCCGCGACATGGCGCCACTGGAAAACATCCTGGCCCGCAAGCAGTCTTTGATCGTACTGCTGGAGCAGCAAGGCCTGCGGCGCAACCAGCTGCTTACCAGCCTTGGCCTGAGCGCCGACCGCGCCGGGGTGGAGGCCGTTGCGGCACAATCGCCAAACGGCGAACTGCTGCTGCAGCAACTCGACGTGATCAGCCAGTTGATGCAAGCCTGCCAGCAGCTCAACGAGACCAATGGCCGGATCATCCAGGTGCAGCAACATGTCACCGACAACCAGATCCGCATCCTCATGGGCGGCGATTCGCCCTCGCTCTACGACAGCCGCGGCAGCACCTCGCCGCTGACCAAGCCACGGGCCCTCAGCCAAGTGTGATTTTTCTATCAAGGCACGGAACATACTGGCAAAATGCCGTTAATTGCGTGTTTCGCTTTTGCCTGGAGAACGATAAGCCGTGTTCAATGAATCCGATGCCCCGCAGCCGCCAAAGGTGCTGAGCACTCCCTTGGAGATTGCGGCCAACTTGCGGCAGCTGCAGGAAAGCCACGACCCCCTGATCATCACCTTCCACGACCGCAGCCAGCGCTTCCAGAGCTACGTGGTGCACGTGGACCGTGAAAGCAACACCTTGGCGCTGGACGAGATGATCCCGCGCGACGGTGAGAAGTTCATCGAGAACGGCGAACCCTTCCGCGTCGAAGGCTTCCACGATGGCGTGCGTATCGCCTGGGACTGCAATCACGAGTTGAAGATCAGCGAAGTCGATGGCAACCGCTGCTACCGCGGCGCCCTGCCGCTGGAGATGACCTACCACCAGCGCCGCAACGCCTTCCGCGCCGCGTTGAAGCTGTCGCAGCTGGTCGATATCATCCTCGATGGCACCCACCTCAAGGGCAACGGCGCCCTGCGTGGCAAGCTGCTGGACATCTCCGCCACCGGCTGCAAACTGCGCTTCGAAGGCAATGTCGAGGATCGCATGCAACTGGGCCAGGTGTACGAGCGTTTCAAGGCAGGCAACCCACTGGGCCTGGTGGACACCATGGTCGAGCTGCGCCACCTGCACTATGAAGAGCGCATCAACACCACTTTCGCCGGTGTGCGCTTCCACAACCTCAGCGGCCAGGCGCAGCGCAAGATCGAAAGCTTCGTCTACCAGCTGCAGCGCGAAGCACGGCGGTTTGACAAGGACGACTACTGATCGCCCGCATACGGAACATTTCCCGCTGAGCCTGCCTACCGCGAATCCTTAGGGTGTCCACTCCTGACAACACCGTCACCTGGAGCTGGACACATCATGATTCAAAGCGATTTCACTGCTGAACTGCACTGCAAATACGGACAGATCGGGGTTGTCGAAACGCCGGTCTATGTGCACCCGCTGTTTTCTCTCGACCAGGATGGCTGGTTGTGCACCGAGGACCAGCGGGGAGACACCGTCAGTTTCAAGCCACTGACCTTCACCTTTCGCTTCATCAAGAATACCGGCGACCGCGTTCACTACAACATATACGGAGCGCAAACCTGGGAATACTTCGGTGCCAGCATGAAAAAAAACCGCAACGGTTGGCTGGGCCTTTACGCAACCCACATCCTCGGCAGGGCCTTAGGAGCTTTTGACGCCTTAGGAGATCTCGTTGATAACCAGGACCAATGGAAAATTGAAACCCTGGACACCTGGGATGGCGACTTGCAAAGCGTTGAAAGCGTCCCGTTCTACTTGCGCGACCAGAATGGCTACCGTGTTGCACTGTCGAAGTCGACTTACATCCGGGAATACATCAAAAAGCACTACTGGTTCCTGAATGCCGGAACTAAAGAAGGCGAGATCCTCACATTCCATTTGAAGAACGTAAAGGCTGGCTGAACCGGCCCCAAGCCCGCCGCCTGCCACAGTGCGCTGCAGGTCGGCGGGCAAGGATCATACTGATTGCTTGACGCCGGCATCGGCTTCAGCCTGCTGCTCGGTTGATGACGGTTCTTCCTCAGTGTCCTCCGCTGCCACCGGCGCCTGCATCACCTCCTGCACCGTCTGCTCATCCACCCGTGGATCCAGTGCCGCCGACAACGGCGAACCGGCCGCCGGCATGGCCACGTGGCCCAACGGCGCGTCCTGCACCTGGTGCAGCCCGGTAACCGCTTTCGGCCGGATGCGCCACACCAGCACCAGCGCAAAGAACACGAAGAAGGCATACAGCATCTGCGGCCCCAGCACCTTCATCAGCACGCCAGCCGCCAATGGCCCGATACAGGCGCCTACGCCGTAGGTCACCAACAGCATTGCAGTCAGCGACACCCGCCGCTCGCTTTCCACGTGGTCATTGGAAAACGCCACCGCCAGCGGATACAGGCAGAACTGCAGCAAGGAAATCAGGAAACCAATGCCGAACAGCAACTCCAGCGGCACGCTGGGCAGTATCGCCAACGGCGCAGCCGCCAGCGCCAAGCCTACCGCCACGCTGCGGATCAGCACCGCGCGGTCATAGCGGTCCGACAACCAGCCCAGCGGCCACTGCACCAGCAGGCCGGCAAAGATGCAGCTACCCATGAACAGACCGATCTGCTCGGTGGTCATCCCCTGGCTGGAGGCGTACAACGGCGCCAGGCCGTAGAACGAGCCGACAATCAGCCCCGACCCAAGCACCGTGCTGAGCGACTGCGGCACGCGCTTGATAAAGAACTTCGGCTCCATCGGTGCCGGGCGCAACGGCGCCGGGTGAATGCGCCGGGTCATCGCGACCGGCACCAGGCACAGGGTGAAGCACATGGCGACCAGCATCAGCAGCTCGAGGCCAAGTTGCGGGTGCACCACCAGGATCAACTGGCCAAGCACCAGCCCCAGGTACGAGGCAATCATGTAGCCGCTGAACACCGCGCCGCGGTGCTTCACATCGGCCTGCTCGTTGAGCCAGCTCTCGATGACCATGTACTGGCACATCATCCCCAGGCCGACGATCATGCGCAGCCCGACCCAGGCCGGCAGCCAGCTGGTAAGGCCGTGGCCGAGCACCGCTGCACCGACGATGCCGGCGCAGGTGGCATAGGCGCGTATGTGCCCCACCCGGCCAATCAGTCGGTGGCCGACCTTGCCGCCAACCGCCAGGCCAAAGTAGTTGGCCGCCATCAACGCGCCTACCCACAGGCTGTCGACATGATCGGCTGCCAGGCGCAGGGCCAGATAGGTACTGAGCAAGCCTGAACCGATCAACATCATCAGCGCGGCGAAATACAACGACTGAAACGGCTTCCAGATATTTCGCATAAGTCCCGTAAAGCTCCCTGGTCAGGTGGCGGGGTGCTAGAAGCATAAGGGCAAAAACCGCCTGGCGCAGGCCCCCGGCAGCAATTTAGCAGTGCGGGGGCGTGTCCGGTGTCGGTCGTGTCGCGATCAGGCCTGTGCCGCCAGCACCCGGCGCTCCCATGGGGTGATCTCGTCGAAGAAGTCGGTCAGCTCCAAGGTCTTGCTGGCGATGTAGCCTTCGATGAACTCGCTGCCGAACAGTTCCTACAAGCTGAGACAAGCACCCGCTGTGTTGCCTGTACCGGTTTCTTCTCGGGTGACCGCTCCCACAAAGACAACGCAGGTTTCGAGTACGGTGCAGTACCTGTGGGAGCGGGTTCACCCGCGAAGAGGCCGGTACAGGCAACTTCTATTCCCAGGTAGCACTCCATCACTTCGGGCCGTTCGGCAATTTCTTCCTCGATACGGTGCAGCGATGTCCGGTACAGATCGTGTCGTGATCAGGCTTGTGCCGTCAGCAAAGCAGTGCAGATAAACCGATGCAACTGTTCCATCTGACGGGCCCCGTTGACGCGAGCCTATTTTGCCGTGACCAAGCATGTCGCCTGGACACCACACGACTGGAGATGCTCATGATCAACCGCAACTTTACCGCCGAACTCCATTGCAATTATGGGCAGGTAGTTATCGCTGACGCCTCTTTCTCTGACTACCCGTTCACCAGCCTGGACGAGGACGGTTGGCTGTGTACCGAAATAGCGCGCGAAAAGTATGCCGACGTTGGATTCAAACACGTCGCGTTTGATTTCACCTTCCTCCGCCAGGATGAACATCGCTGGATCTACACCATCCGCGGCGCGCAAGACTGCGATTATGCAGGCGCCAGACTCTGCAGGAACCGCAACGGCTGGCTGGGGTTGTACGGCAGCAATGTGGTAGGCAAGATTATCAATAAACTCCCCCCTGACAGCTTCTTTGGGCAGGATGAATGGAAACTGCAGCCATTGATGGATTGGGATGGCGATATGAAAAGCGCCGAAAGCATACCGTTTTATATTCGTGATTCTTTTGGGCACCGCGTCGCCCGAACGTGGACCAGCGCCAGCAACCAGCGCCCGGTGCGTTTCCTGAATGCAAGTGAGCGCGTAGGCGAGGTACTTACGTTTCAGCTGCGTGATATTCAATTGACCTGACACTCTCCAGCAAGGCCGAGTGTCCAACTCGCTATCGACGACACGGATGTCTCTCACTCACGCAAGGTCATGCCATTGGCGGGCAGCGGCAAAGCTGTCTTGTAGCGAACCTGTTTCAAGGCAAAGCTGGAGCGGATGTTGGCCACCCCCGGCAACCGCGTCAGGTAATCGAGAAACCGCTCCAGCGCCTGGATGCTGGGCAACAGCACCCGCAGCAGGTAATCCGGGTCGCCGGTCATCAGGTAGCACTCCATCACTTCGGGCCGTTCGGCAATTTCTTCCTCGAAACGGTGCAGCGACTGTTCCACCTGCTTCTCCAGGCTCACATGGATGAACACGTTCACATCCAGCCCCAAGGCCTCGGGCGACAGCAGGGTCACCTGCTGGCGGATCACCCCCAGCTCTTCCATGGCGCGCACCCGGTTGAAACAGGGCGTGGGCGACAGGTTCACCGAGCGTGCCAGCTCGGCATTGGTGATGCGGGCGTTCTCTTGCAGGCTGTTGAGAATGCCGATATCGGTACGATCGAGTTTGCGCATGAGACAAAATCACCGGTTTTTTGTGTTTATGCGGAATGTTTATCTGCCCCGCTCGACAAAGGCAATCAACTTGAGAGAAAAATTCTCCTGCCGGACCACTAAGATGTAGGGGACGCTGACTTACCAGTCACAAGCCGGTACTCAGCGGCGGCCGCTTCAGAGCTCACAAAAACAAATACCCGAGCGAGCGTAAAAAGCATGAACGAGTACGCCCCCCTGCGTTTGCATGTGCCCGAGCCTACCGGCCGGCCAGGCTGCCAGACCGATTTCTCCTACCTGCGCCTGAACGATGCAGGTCAAGTCCGTAAACCGCCTGTCGATGTCGACGCTGCCGACACCGCCGACCTGTCCTATAGCCTGATCCGCGTGCTCGATGAGCAAGGCAACGCGCAAGGCCCGTGGGCTGAAGACATCGACCCGCAGATCCTCCGTCAGGGCATGCGCGCCATGCTCAAGACGCGGATCTTCGACAGCCGCATGGTGGTTGCCCAGCGCCAGAAGAAAATGTCCTTCTACATGCAGAGCCTGGGTGAAGAAGCCATCGGCAGCGCCCAGGCGCTGGCGCTGAACCGCACCGACATGTGCTTCCCCACCTACCGCCAGCAAAGCATCCTGATGGCCCGCGACGTGTCGCTGGTCGAGATGATCTGCCAACTGCTGTCCAACGAGCGCGACCCGCTCAAGGGCCGCCAGCTGCCGATCATGTATTCGGTGCGCGAGGCTGGGTTCTTCACGATCAGCGGCAACCTGGCGACCCAGTTCGTGCAAGCGGTCGGCTGGGCCATGGCCTCGGCGATCAAGGGCGATACCAAGATCGCGTCGGCGTGGATCGGCGACGGCGCCACCGCCGAGTCGGACTTCCACACCGCCCTGACCTTCGCCCACGTATACCGCGCCCCGGTGATCCTCAACGTGGTCAACAACCAGTGGGCGATCTCCACCTTCCAGGCCATTGCCGGTGGCGAGTCGACCACCTTTGCCGGCCGTGGCGTAGGCTGTGGCATCGCCTCGCTGCGGGTTGACGGCAACGACTTCGTCGCTGTCTACGCTGCTTCGCGCTGGGCCGCCGAACGTGCCCGCCGTGGCCTCGGGCCGAGCCTGATCGAGTGGGTCACCTACCGCGCCGGCCCGCACTCGACCTCGGACGATCCGTCCAAGTACCGCCCTGCCGATGACTGGAGCCACTTCCCGCTGGGTGACCCGATCGCCCGCCTGAAGCAGCACCTGATCAAGATCGGCCACTGGTCCGAGGAAGAGCACCAGGCCACCACTGCCGAACTCGAAGCCGCGGTCATCGCCGCGCAGAAAGAAGCCGAGCAGTACGGCACCCTGGCCAACGGTCACATCCCCAGTGCCGCCTCGATGTTCGAGGACGTGTACAAGGAAATGCCCGACCACCTGCGCCGTCAGCGCCAGGAACTGGGGGTTTGAGATGAACGACCATAACAACAGCATCAAACCGGAAACCGCCATGGCCACCACTACCATGACCATGATCCAGGCCCTGCGCTCGGCCATGGATGTCATGCTCGAGCGCGACGACAATGTGGTGATCTACGGCCAGGACGTCGGTTACTTCGGCGGGGTGTTCCGCTGCACCGAAGGCCTGCAGAACAAGTACGGCAAGTCCCGCGTGTTCGACGCGCCGATCTCCGAAAGCGGCATCGTCGGCACCGCCGTGGGCATGGGTGCCTACGGCCTGCGCCCGGTGGTGGAAATCCAGTTCGCCGACTATTTCTACCCGGCCTCCGACCAGATCGTTTCGGAAATGGCGCGCCTGCGTTACCGTTCGGCCGGCGAGTTCATCGCCCCGCTGACCCTGCGCATGCCCTGCGGTGGCGGTATCTATGGCGGGCAGACCCACAGCCAGAGCCCTGAAGCGATGTTCACCCAGGTGTGCGGCCTGCGCACCGTGATGCCGTCCAACCCCTATGACGCCAAAGGCCTGCTGATCGCCTCGATCGAATGCGACGATCCGGTGATCTTCCTCGAGCCCAAGCGCCTGTACAACGGCCCCTTCGACGGCCACCACGACCGCCCTGTCACCCCTTGGTCGAAACACCCGCAAAGCGCCGTGCCCGATGGTTACTACAGCGTGCCGCTGGACAAGGCCGCCATTACCCGCCCCGGCAACGACGTGACCGTGCTGACCTATGGCACCACGGTGTACGTGGCCCAGGTGGCCGCCGAAGAAACCGGCGTCGATGCCGAAGTGATCGACCTGCGCAGCCTGTGGCCGCTGGACCTCGATACCATCGTCGAGTCGGTGAAGAAGACCGGCCGCTGCGTGGTGGTACACGAGGCCACCCGCACCTGTGGCTTCGGTGCCGAACTGGTGTCGCTGGTGCAGGAACACTGCTTCCACCACCTGGAGGCGCCGATCGAGCGCGTCACCGGTTGGGACACCCCCTACCCTCACGCGCAGGAATGGGCTTACTTCCCAGGGCCATCGCGGGTAGGTGCGGCATTGAAAAAGGTCATGGAGGTCTGAATGGGCACGCACGTCATCAAGATGCCGGACATTGGCGAAGGCATCGCGCAGGTCGAGTTGGTGGAATGGTTCGTCAAAGTCGGTGACATGATCACCGAGGACCAGGTGGTGGCCGACGTCATGACCGACAAGGCCACGGTGGAAATTCCCTCGCCGGTCAGCGGCAAGGTGCTGGCCCTGGGCGGCCAGCCGGGCGAAGTGATGGCGGTCGGCAGCGAGCTGATCCGCATCGAGGTGGAAGGCAGCGGCAACCATGTGGATGTGCCACAGGCAAAACCGCTCGAAGCCCCCGCCGCCCCGGTGTGCAGCAAACCGGAACCGCAGCAGGAAACCAGGCCGGCAGCGTACCAGGCGCCCGCCCATCACGAGGCAGCCCCGATCGTGCCGCGCCAGCCAGGCGACAAGCCGCTGGCCTCGCCGGCAGTGCGCAAGCGGGCCCTGGATGCCGGTATCGAACTGCGTTATGTGCATGGCAGCGGCCCGGCCGGGCGCATCCTGCACGAAGACCTCGATGCCTTCATGAGCAAGCCGCAGAGCGCTGCCGGGCAAGCGCCGAATGGCTATGCCAAGCGCACCGACAGCGAACAGGTGCCGGTGATCGGCCTGCGTCGCAAGATCGCCCAGCGCATGCAGGACGCCAAGCGCCGCGTCGCGCACTTCAGCTATGTGGAAGAAATCGACGTCACCGCGCTGGAAGCCCTGCGCCAGCAACTCAACAGCAAGCATGGCGACAGCCGTGGCAAGCTGACCCTGCTGCCGTTCCTGGTGCGCGCGCTGGTCGTGGCGCTGCGCGACTTCCCGCAGATCAACGCCACCTATGACGACGAAGCCCAGGTCATCACCCGCCATGGCGCGGTGCATGTGGGCATTGCCACCCAGGGCGACAACGGCCTCATGGTACCGGTGCTGCGCCATGCCGAAGCGGGCAGCCTGTGGGCCAATGCCAGCGAGATTTCGCGCCTGGCCAACGCTGCGCGCAACAACAAGGCCAGCCGCGAGGAACTGTCCGGTTCGACCATCACCCTGACCAGCCTGGGGGCCCTCGGCGGCATCGTCAGCACGCCGGTGGTGAACACCCCGGAAGTGGCGATTGTCGGCGTCAACCGCATGGTCGAGCGGCCGGTGGTGATCGACGGCCAGATCGTCGTGCGCAAGATGATGAACCTGTCCAGCTCGTTCGACCACCGCGTGGTCGACGGCATGGACGCTGCGCTGTTCATCCAGGCCGTGCGCGGCCTGCTCGAACAACCCGCCTGCCTGTTCGTGGAGTAAGCATGCAACAGACTATCCAGACTACCCTGTTGATCATCGGCGGCGGCCCTGGCGGCTACGTGGCTGCCATCCGCGCCGGGCAACTGGGCATCACCACCGTGCTGGTGGAAGGCCAGGCGCTGGGCGGTACCTGCCTGAACATCGGCTGCATCCCGTCCAAGGCGTTGATTCATGTAGCCGAACAGTTTCACCAGACCTCACGCTTCGCCGGGCCTTCGGAACTGGGCATCAGCGTCGCATCGCCACGCCTGGATATCGGCCAGAGCGTGGCCTGGAAGGACGGCATCGTCGACCGCCTGACCACGGGTGTGGCTGCCCTGTTGAAGAAGCACGGCGTCAAGGTGATCCATGGCTGGGCGAAGGTCCTCGACGGCAAGCAGGTGGAGGTCGATGGCCAGCGTATCCAGTGCGAGCACCTGCTGCTGGCCACCGGCTCCAGCAGCGTCGAACTGCCGATGCTGCCGCTGGGCGGGCCGATCATTTCCTCGACCGAGGCCCTGGCGCCAAAAACGCTGCCGCAGCACCTGGTGGTGGTAGGCGGTGGCTATATCGGCCTGGAACTGGGCATTGCCTACCGCAAGCTGGGCGCCCGGGTCAGCGTGGTGGAAGCGCGCGAGCGTATCCTGCCGACCTATGACAGCGAGCTGACTGCGCCGGTTGCCGAGTCGCTGAAGAAGCTGGGCATCGCGTTGCACCTGGGCCATAGCGTCGAAGGCTACGAAGGCGGCTGCCTGCTGGCCCGGGATGGCCAGGGCGGGCAACTGCGCCTGGAGGCCGACCAGGTGCTGGTAGCTGTTGGTCGCCGACCGCGCACCCAAGGTTTCAACCTGGAATGCCTGGACCTGAAGATGAACGGCGCAGCCATCGCCATCGACGAGCGCTGCCAGACCAGCATGCGCAATGTCTGGGCCATCGGCGACGTGGCGGGCGAGCCGATGCTGGCGCACCGGGCCATGGCCCAGGGCGAGATGGTCGCCGAGATCATTGCCGGCAAAGCCCGCCGCTTCGAGCCCAGCGCGATAGCCGCAGTGTGCTTCACCGACCCGGAAGTGGTGGTGGTCGGCAAGACCCCGGAACAGGCCAGCCAGCAAGGGCTGGACTGCATCGTCGCGCAGTTCCCGTTCGCCGCCAACGGCCGGGCCATGAGCCTGGAAGCGAAAAGCGGTTTCGTGCGCGTGGTCGCGCGCCGTGACAACCACCTGATACTCGGTTGGCAGGCCGTTGGCGTGGCGGTATCCGAGCTGTCGACGGCGTTTGCCCAGTCGCTGGAGATGGGCGCCTGCCTGGAGGATGTGGCCGGTACCATCCATGCCCACCCGACGCTGGGCGAAGCGGTACAGGAAGCGGCATTGCGCGCCCTGGGGCACGCCCTGCACATCTGACACTGAAACGGCCGAGGCCGACTTGGCCCGCTGCGCCCGAAGCGCCGCGGGCCCTTTTTCATCCTGGCGTCAATCCTTGACCCGGCGCGCTCGATGCAGGAGCGCCTGCCTACTCGGCTATGGCGTTCTTGCCAGCATCCTTGGCCCGGTACAACGCCTGGTCGGCACGCGCCAGCAGGGCATGCTGGTCTTCTCCCGACTGCCACTGCACCACGCCATAGCTCATGGTCAGCCGGCACTCGCCCACCGGTTCCACCGCCGCCATCACCTGGCGCAATCGCGCCGCCACTTCCAGCGCTTCATCCAGCGAGGTCTGCGGCAGCACCAGGACGAATTCGTCACCCCCCAGGCGCGCCAGCAGGTCCGGCTCACGCAGGCAGGTGCGCAGGTTGTCGGCCACCCGCACCAGTGCCGCATCACCCTGGGCATGGCCGTAGCGGTCATTGATCGGCTTGAAGTCGTCCAGGTCCATGGCAATCAGCGCCAACGGCTGGCGGAAACGCTGCGCGCGCTCGCATTCCCGCTGCAAGGCCTTCTCCAGCCGATAACGGTTGGCAATGCGCGTCAACGCATCGCGCTCTGCCAACTCGCGGTTTTCCTCCAACTGGCGCTGCAACTGCTCGTTCACCCAGGACAGCTCGCGGGTGCGTTCGGCCACCAGGCTTTCCAGCGACAGGTTCTTCTGCTCCAGCTGCGCCACCAGGCGCTTGCCGGCATCGATGTTGCGGTGGGCACCAAGCATGCGCGCCACCGAGCCGTCTTCGTTACGGGCAATGATGTAGCCACTGTCTTCGACCCACAGGTAGCTGCCGTCGTGACAGCGGCAGCGGTATTCAACCAGATAACGCTCGTTGCGCTGGTTGAGGTATGCCTCGAAATGCGCCATGACCCGAGGGTAGTCTTCCGGGTGAATCACGCTTTCCCAGGTGAACACCGAATTGGCCAGCGAATGGCTGGGGTAGCCGAGCATGGCGTACCAGCCCGGGTTGCGATAGACGTAGCCGGTGTTGGCATTCCAGTCCCAGATACCGTCGCTGATCAGATCGAACAAGGTATGCAGTTGCTGCTCACTGAAGCCGGCAGGTACCGGCGCGGTTTGCTGACTCATGGCCCTCTCCCTGATGCCCAGCAACTGCGCTCCGATCAAGGGGCTGCCGACAAGGTGGTAAATGCCGCAGGCGGCAAGATCATTTCCTGACGGGCAAGCATATGCCCAGCGTGCCGCCATCGGAATAGCGGCCAGGCTCATTTTTTTCGATATGACAACCGGTATGCCACCTCAGCCGAAGTGCGGCCTGGAGACAGGAAAAGGGGAAAGGTGAAATGGCGTCCCAGGCAGGAATTGAACCTGCAACCTTCCCCTTAGGAGGGGGATGCTCTATCCAATTGAGCTACTGAGACGCAAGCGCCGACAGCGAGCGCTGCACAGCGGGACGGCCAGCATGTTAACCAGCACGCTGGCGTTTGTCATGCCTCAACCAGGCTTTTTCGCGTAATCCTTTTCTGCCAATGCTACACCTGCGCCAGCACACCTTCATCACGCAGCAGCGCGAACAGGCTTTCGACCGCTGTCTCCAGGGTCGTGGAGTTGTCCAGCACATGCACAGTCGGGTCGGCCATCGCCTGCAAGCGCTCGTTACGGGCCAGGCGCTGCTCGATTTCGTCCGCGGTTTCCCGGCCACGTGCGTGCAAGCGCTGGCGCAGCACCTCGGGCCTGACCTGGACCCGCACCGCCAGAAGATTGGGGTAGCGCTTGCGCGCTTCGGCCAGATAAGCCCGCGAGCCATTCACCAGTACTGCCCTGCCCTCCGCCAGCCAGTGGTCAACCTGCCGGGGAATACCGTAATCCAGGCCATTGGCGCGCCAGTGCATGGCAAATGCAGCGTGCGCGCGCAGCGCCTCGAACTGTTCGGCCGTGACGCCATGGGCAGCTTCGCCCTTGGCTTCGGCCGAGCGGGTAATCACGCGGCGGGCAATTTCCACCCCGGCGGCTGCAAGTCGCTCACGTGAAGCGTCGATCAGGGAATCTTTCCCTGAGCCCGACGGTCCTATCAGGTATATCAACCGGCCTGTCCCTGATCGGCGGTCGCTTGCGTCATGTTGCATAGCCACTATGCTCTATGGAAGGAAACCGGCGCATTTTAGGGCTTTTCTCGGAATTTTGCTGCGTTTTACCAGTTTTTGACGGCAAAAGACTGACAGTTTCATCAGCCGGCGCATGTAAAACTTTTCAAACCAGTGCTCATTTCTGATAATTGGTACTGGCACAAAGCCTTTATCCAGATCACTATTTGTCACAGAATTGACGCCAAGGAAACGGCGACCATGAGGCAAGATGAACATCCATTTTTCACTGGCGGTTGAACATTTTGTCGTCGCCACGGTCGTACTACCACCCCGTGCGGCCAATTTGAGAACCGCTTCCCCTGAACCAAAATCCGGTCAATTTATATGCGCCCAATGAAACAGGCTATTTATTCGAGCCGCACTGCTGACAAGTTCGTCGTCCGCCTGCCAGACGGGATGCGTGAGCGCATTGCCGAGGTAGCGCGCAACCATCACCGCAGCATGAACTCCGAGATCATCGCGCGCCTGGAGCAGAGCCTTATCCAGGAAGGTGCGCTGGGCGACGAGCTGAGCATGCGCATGGACAGCCCTGAACTGTCCCTGCATGAGCGCGAGCTGCTGCAACGCTTCCGCCAGCTGTCCCACCGCCAGCAGAACGCCCTGGTCGCCCTCATCGCTCACGATGTGGAAATGGCCGCCGACGCCTCCTGAGGCGTTCAGAGAACATGAAAAAGCCAGCGCAAGCTGGCTTTTTTATGCGCGGATGGTCCAGCAACAGACGCGGTCCTACCGGGACTGCGTCAGCGCAAGGGGCCGGGTTACAGCAGGAACAACGTGGCCAGGCCGAGGAAGATAAAGAACCCGCCACTGTCGGTAACCGCAGTGATCATCACACTGGAGCCCATTGCCGGGTCGCGGCCCAGGCGCGTCAAGGTCATGGGAATCAGCACACCCATCAAGGCCGCCAGCAGCAGGTTCAAGGTCATTGCCGCAGTCATCACCAGGCCCAGTGACCAGCTGCCATACAGCCAGAACGCCACTACCCCGATCACCCCACCCCAGATCAGGCCGTTGAGCAGCGATACCGCCAGCTCCTTGCGCATCAGCCGGCTGGTGTTGCCTGGCGATACCTGGTCAAGCGCCATGGCACGCACGATCATGGTGATGGTCTGGTTGCCGGAGTTGCCACCGATACCCGCTACAATCGGCATCAGGGCGGCCAGGGCTACCAGCTTCTCGATCGAGCCTTCGAACAGGCCAATCACCCGCGAAGCGACAAAAGCGGTAATCAGGTTGATGGCCAGCCAGGCCCAACGGTTGCGCAGCGAACGCCAGACCGAGGCGAAGATGTCCTCCTCTTCGCGCAAACCGGCCATGTTCAGCACTTCGCTTTCGCTTTCTTCACGAATCAGGTCGACCATCTCGTCGATGGTCAGACGGCCGATCAGGCGCTCGTTCTTGTCCACCACCGGCGCAGACACCAGGTCATAACGTTCGAAGGCTTGCGCAGCATCATAGGCATCTTCCTCGGGGTGGAAGGACACCGGGTCGGTCGCCATTACCTCCGCCACCTTCTTCTCCGGGTCGTTGACCAGCAGCCGCTTGATCGGCAATACGCCCTTGAGAATGCCGTCATAGTCGACCACGAACAGCTTGTCGGTGTGGTTCGGCAGTTCTTTCAGGCGGCGCAGGTAGCGCAACACCACTTCCAGGCTGACGTCTTCGCGGATGGTGACCATCTCGAAGTCCATCAACGCACCGACCTGTTCCTCGTCGTAGCTCAACGCCGAACGCACGCGCTCGCGCTGCTGGGCATCGAGGGTTTCCATCAACTCATGGATAACGTCACGCGGCAGCTCAGGCGCCAGGTCGGCGAGCTCGTCGGCGTCCATTTCCTTGGCGGCGGCGAGCAGCTCGTGATCGTCCATGTCGGCGATCAGCGATTGCCGCACAGCGTCGGAAACTTCCAGGAGGATGTCGCCGTCGCGATCCGAGCGCACCAGCTGCCAGACCGTCAGGCGGTCTTCCAGGGGCAAGGCTTCGAGGATATAGGCGATGTCGGCGGGGTGCAGGTCATCGAGCTTGCGCTGCAGCTCGACAAGGTTCTGACGGTGAACGAGGTTTTCCACCAGGTCGTGGTGGGCACCTTCCTGACGGT
>Ga0209370_1001625_pt1 | contig 19040 bp, 18 predicted proteins | sample AgamicAtPrz_FD_187164 | JGI IMG/M metagenome (GOLD analysis project Ga0209370, IMG submission 187164) | Agave microbial communities from Guanajuato, Mexico - At.P.rz (SPAdes) (version 2) | ecosystem: Host-associated > Plants > Phyllosphere > Phylloplane/Leaf | place: Guanajuato, Mexico... | reverse complement strand
GGTTAAGACTCCCTCCAGCACCAGGACATTGCCGATGAAGCCCCTCAAGACCGTGATCACCGCCGGCCTGCTGGCCCTCAGCGCCAGCCTCCATGCCCACGCCGAAGACGCCAAGTGCGCCAGCGTCAGCCTTGCCGACCCGGGCTGGAGCGATATTGCGGTCACCAACGGCATCGCCAGCCTACTGCTCGATGGCCTGGGCTACAAAGCGCAGACCCGTACCCTGGCCGTGCCGATCATCTTCGCCGGGCTGCAGAAAGGGCAGGTCGACGTGTTTCTCGGCAACTGGATGCCGGCCGGCCAGCACGACTACGACCGCTACGTGACCAGCGGGCAGATCGACAAGGTGGTGGAGAACCTGGGCGGCACCGAATACACCCTGGCCGTGCCGACCTACGCCCATGAAGCCGGCGTGAAGGATTTCAACGACCTCGCCAAATTCGCCGACAAGTTCGGCAAGAAGATCTATGGCATTGGCTCGGGCTCGCCAGCCAACGACTACATCCGCCAGATGATCGCCGGCAACGAGTTCGGCCTGGGCGATTGGAAACTGGTGGAGTCGAGCGAGCAGGCCATGCTGGTGCAGGTCGGCCGGGCGGTGAAACGCGATGAGTTCGTGGTGTTCCTGGGCTGGACGCCGCACCCCATGAACGTACAGTTCGACATGCAGTACCTCAAGGGCGGCGAGAAATTCTTCGGCAGCACCGGTTCGGTCAACACCCTGGCCCGCAAAGGCTTTGTTGCCGAATGCCCGAATGTGGGCAAGCTGCTGACCAACCTGAAATTCACTCAGGAGATGGAAAACACCATCATGGACGACGTGCTCAACCGCAAGGTGGCCAATGCCACGGCGATCAAGAACTGGATCAAGGCCAACCCGCAGGTGCTCGATGGCTGGCTGGAGGGCGTGAAAACCCGCGATGGCGGTGACGGGCTGGCGGCGGTGAAGGCCAAGCTGTAGGACAGGAACGAGGCCGGCGCAGTAGGGCGTCGGCCGGTGGAACTCAGTCGCGGATAAAGCGCAACCCCACGCCCTCGGGGGTCACGCGCATGACTTCCATCTCCAGGATCGGCGCTTCGATGGGCAGGTCCTGTACCTGCCCAGTCACCCGGGTGCCGGGCTCCAGGGCAGCCAGGTCATCGTGCTTGACGTACACGCCGCCGTCGGAGAGATCACGGGTCTGGGCGACCAGCTCGCCGAAGCTCGGGTGGCAGATCTTGATGCGGCATTTCATCGGTGTACGGGGGTGCTGACGCTGGTTGGCGGACATGACCTGGCAGCCTCGGGAAGATGTGCCTTCGTTAATAGCGCAAATCGCCGTACAAGCCCAGCGAAACGGCGCCTCATTGCGAGGCGCCGCAAATTTCAGTACCAGCGTTCCTCGCCCTCGGGGCGTTTCTTGAAGCGCTTCATGCTCCACATGTACTGGCTGGGATAGGCGCGCACGTACTTCTCGACCACACCGCTCATGGCCGCCACGGCGGTGTAGGTGTCTTCGCTGTACATGGCTTCGGGGGCGGCTTCGAGGATCACCTTGTAGCCGGAGCCGTCTTCCAGGCGCAGCGCGTGCAGGAACACACCGACGGCCTTGCCGCCAGCGAGCATGCCCGGCACGAACTTGCTGGTCAGCGCGACGGTGCCGCAGAAGGGTACGAACATGCCAGCCGATAGGCTCGGCTCCGGGTCGGCTGGAATACCCACCGCGCCGCCCTTGCGCACTTCCTTGATGACGCTGAGGATGCCTTCCTTGGTCGACGGCGCCACGCGGTTGCCCAGCTGTACGCGCTGCTCGCGCAGCAGGTCGTCGACCGCCTTGAGCTTGGGCGGGCGGTAGAAAATGATCGGTTTGCACTGCGAGCAGTAGAAGTGATTGAGCACTTCCCAGTTGCCCAGGTGGCTGGTGATGCCGACAACGCCCTTGCCGGACGCGAGCGCCGCTTCGAGCACCTCCAGGCCTTCGACTTCACGCACCCGTGCCAGCGACTTGTGCGCAGGCCAAACCCAGGCGCAGGCGCTTTCGGTCAGGGTACGGCCGATATCCATGAGGCTGCGGCCGACCAACTTGTCGTGCTCGGCAGCATTCAATTCGGGGAAGCACTTGGCGAGGTTGATGCGCACCACGTCACGGGAGCCGTTGGGCAACTTCCACATCAGCCAGCCGATGGTCGCGCCAAGCGACTGCACCGCGCGCCAGGGCAGGAGGGCGAACAAGCGCAGGGAACCGACTACCAGCGCGCCTTTGAGCTTTTCCACAAACAGCTCCGATTGAAAAAAGGCGCCTATTGTAACCGCCCGAAGAGCCGATGTGACCGTTACATACACGAACAGAAACGAGCAAACCTTCAGTAGAGCTGGGTTTTCAGGCGCTCCTGCAGCTGCTGTTCGTAGGCTTTGACGTCGAAACTCTCGTCCATCACCGCTTTGAGCAGGTCGCCAGCCGACGGCAGGCTGGCGCGTTCGACCTGGCACTCGGCAGCCCACAGGCCCGAGCGCACCGCGGCCTTGGAGCACTGGAAGTAGCAGGTGTCGATACTGATGCGCAGCACGCTGCGCGGCAGCTTGCCTTGCGCTTCGCATAGCGCCAGCAATTCAGGGTCCAGCGAGATGCTCGCGCGACCGTTGACCCGAAAGCTCTCGCCGACGCCGGGAATCAGGAACAGCAGCGCCACGTGCGGGTCGTGGATGATGTTGCGCAGGCTGTCGATGCGATTGTTGCCGGGGCGATCCGGCAGCAGCAGGGTGCGCTCATCGAGAATCCGCACGAACCCGGGCGCGTCGCCCCGCGGCGAGCAGTCCAGCCCGTCCGACCCATGGGTGCCCAGCACCACGAAGGGCGAGGCGGCCACCAGCGCCTGGTAGGGCGCGCTCAGGTAGGGCAGCTCCTTGCGCAGCGAGCGCTCGTGGGGCACGCCGTACAGCGCCTGCAGTTGCTCGAGGGTGTCGATGGTAGTGCTCATGGGCGTGCCTCCTGTTGCAGTTGGGCGTAGCGGTCGCAGTCGCGGGTGTGGTCCATGACCATGCCGGTGGCCTGCATGAAGGCGTAGCAGATGGTCGGGCCGACGAAGGTGAAGCCGGCCTTCTTCAACGCCTTGCTCATGGCCTCGGCCTCGGGCGTGACCGCCGGTACGTCGCCACGGCCCTCGAAATGGTTGATCTTCGGCTGGCCGCCGACGAACGACCAGAGCAGCGCCACCGGATCGTCCAGCCGCAGCCAGGCCTGGGCGTTCTTGCGTGCGGCCTGCAGCTTGAGGCGATTGCGGATGATGCCGGGGTCCTGCATCAGGTTTTCGATGTAATCGTCGCTCATCGCCGCCAGGCGCTCGGCATCGAAGCCGAACAGCACTTCACGATACCGCTCGCGCTTCTTCAGCACGGTGATCCACGACAAACCGGCCTGGGCACCTTCGAGCAGCAGCATCTCGAACAGGTGCTGGGGATCGCGTGACGGCACGCCCCATTCCTCATCGTGATAGGCCTGATACAGCGGATCGTCGTTACACCAGAAACAGCGGGGCATGGGAGTCGGCTCGGTGAGGGGCGAGGGCAGACTATAACCGCGCATTGCACCCACGGGCGCAATCCGCCTCGGGAACGCGCCGCGCCCGACGCCGGCCACTCAGGATTCGCCCTTCAGATAGGCCGCCAACTCGGGCGACACCTTGTCGATATCCACAGCGGCGTGGTGCACGCTGCCGTCCTTGCCTTCGACGGTCAGCCACAGCCCGTCGCTGACCCTGGCCTTGGCGGGAATCTGGATCTCCACCCGGCGATCCCAGCGCTCGCCGCTGAACACCAGGCCGGCGGCCCGCAGCGAACGCGGCTTGCGGATCTTCAGATAGGCCGCGCGGATCTGGTCGTCGCAGCGCTCGCAGAAACGCACTTCGAAGGCCTTGAAGGGCGTGCCCAGTACCTGATGCGGCGCCTTGCGCTCAGCCTGGGCGAGGGCGAACGACCAGGGCCCGACCTGGCCATGTACGGCTTCATCGCCATGCAGTGGTTTCGGTGCAGCGCTCAGCAACAGGCCGAGCACCACCACGGGCACCAGCAACAGCAACGCCGTGGCAGCGCGGCGCAGGCCGAGCAAGCGTTCGGCCGATGGCTGCGTAGCCGGATGCTTGTCGCGACGCGGCAGCGCCTTGGCGGCTTCGCGCTGCCCGGGCCACTTGGGCAGGTAGAAAGCCAGCACCACGCCGGCGACCGACAACCAACCGAACCAGGCGGCCGCGCCGATGCTCCAGCCCAGTTGCCCCAGGCTCAACGCCAGCGCCGCGGCCAGCAGCAGCCAGCCGAAACCGCGCAGCGCACGCATCCACCATGGCGAGAGCACGCGATGCAGCAACTGCCGGCAGTGTTTTTCCATGGCCAGCGCCAGGGCGATGAAACCGCCCAGGCTGGCCAGCAGAAGAGACAGGTTGAGGATCATCCCGCGCCTCCCGCCTGCAGTGCCCAGCACGTCAGCGCGGCCACGCCGGTGGGGATCAGCATGCCCAGCCAGGCGCGGGTCGCGCTGCGAACGCTGAACACCCAGATCACCGCCACGGCATACAGGGTGAAGCTGAGCATGGTGGCGGCCAGCACGGCCTGGCTTTTCGGCAGCGGCCAGATCAGCGCCAGCAGCACGGTCAACGCCGAAGCCAGTGCATAGCCGCCCAATGCTGCCGCCAGTACCCGCGAGGCGACCGACCAGCGATAGGCGGCCATCGAACCCTTCTTCATGCCAGCGCCTCCTTGCCGGCCTGCATCGCCGCTGCGTCGGCCTTCAGCCAGCGTCTGCGGATCTTCAGGGCGCCATAGGCGAACAGCGCGGCCAGGCCAAACATGCTCAGGTCGAAGCCAGCCAGCACCCAGTCGCCCTCTACCAGGGTGATACCCAGATGGCGGTCGGTGGTCAGCGCGTTGATCAGCGGAATCAGGCCGTAGGCCGCGACCGCCATCCAGGCCATTTCCAGCCAGGCCTTCCTCAATGGCCGCAGCGCGGCATAGAGGAACAGCCAGCCCCAGGTCAGGAACAGGCAATGCATTTCCCAGGCGGTGCGGTCGCCCATGCCCACCGGCAACAGGCGGTTGGCCCAGAAGTAGGCGGCGACTGCGATCGGCAAGCCGACCAGGGTGCCGGCATTGAGCACCTCCACCAGGCGCAGGCCATAGGCGTCGAACAACGCGGCGCCATCGTTGCGCTTGAGGTGCTGATTGCGCCGCTTGACCGTCCACAGCACCAGGCCGGTGCCGATCATTCCGCAGCCCAGCAGACCGGCGACGAGGTACAACCAACGCAGCCACCAGTCGGCGAACAAGCCTTCGTGCAGGCCGACCAGCATGCGGTGAACCTTGCCAGGGCCGTGGGTCTTGTCCGGGTAGACGGCGGGCTGTCCATCGGCTGCGAAGCTGAGCATCACCGGGTCATAGACGTTCACCGAGCCCCCCGTGACGCGCTGCACGTCGATCCGCGCCGGCTCGCCCCTGACCTGGCTGAGAGTCAGGCTGGCCACGCCCTGCCCGGGCCACTGCGCCTCGGCGCGCTGCACCAACTCCTCGAGTGCCACCTGGGGCCGGCTGGCCGGCAGGTACTCACGCTTGTCGCGGCCGAACAGTTCGTCGATCAGCACGCGCTCCTGCTGTTTGCCGGGGCCGTACAGCGCCGCCGCGCCGGCCGGCATGTAATTGAAGAGGAAGAACACCAGGCCGCTGTAGGTGATCATCAGAAAGAACGGCAGGGCCATCACGCTGATCACGTTGTGCGCATCCAGCCAGGAACGCTGGCCCTTGCCAGGGCGGAAGGTGAAGAAGTCCTTGAAGATCTTCTTGTGGGTGATCACACCGGTGAGGATCGCCAGCAACATCAGCATGGTGCACGCGCCGACGATGTAGATCGCCACGTCGTACGGCAGGTAATGCAGCACGTAGTGCATTTCGTAGAGCGCCGCACCGCCACCGGTTTCACGCGGCTCGACTTCCTGGCGGGGCAGGCCGGTGTGGGCGTTGAGCGTCTCGCTGCCGCGACGGCCATAGTCGTGGCCACGCTCGGGCAGGTCCTCCCAGGCGATCGCCAGGCCCTGTTCGCCACGGGGTCGCAGTGAGGTATGGGGCAGGGTAATGGTCCAGCTCTTGGCATTGCCGGCCACCTGCTCCAGACGGTCGAGCGCGCGCTCGATCATCGGCCCGCGTTCCACGCCGTCCACACGCACCTGCAACGGCCGCTCCGGCTCCATCCAGCGGGTGATTTCATCGTCCACGTAGCCGGCGGTACCGGTCACGAACACGAAGAACAGTACCCAGCCCACCACCAGCCCCGTCCAGGTATGCAACCACGCCATGGACTGGCGAAATCCCTCTTTCATCGATACACCTTGCCTGCTGCTCCAGACACGATCAGGCCCCCGGCCGTGGGCGGCTGATCGACGACGGCTGCCGTTTCGCACCGTAAACAGCAGCGTTTCCCTATTAAGACGCACGAGCGTCGCCAAACCCGCAGGTCGACCAGGCAGATTTTTTCCAGCGCACGGGCGAGTGGCGTGAAAATCCATCGCCAGCGCCAGCAGCCTGCCATCACCCGCGTCGCACTTTCATCAGTCGAGACGGCGCAGCATGCGGGCTGCGCCTTGCTTCGGGTATACTCCCCGGCTTTCTGTCGCAGCCCCAACAGGTGAATTTTTCGTGAGCCAGACAACGCCTGCCGTGCGCACCTTCCAGGACCTGATCCTCGCCCTGCAACAATACTGGGCCGAGCAGGGCTGTGTGGTACTGCAACCCTATGACATGGAAGTGGGCGCCGGTACCTTCCACACCGCCACCTTCCTGCGCGCCATCGGCCCGGAAACTTGGAACGCCGCTTACGTGCAGCCATCGCGTCGCCCCACCGACGGCCGCTACGGCGAGAACCCCAACCGCCTGCAGCACTACTACCAATTTCAGGTGGTGCTCAAGCCGAATCCGGAAAACTTCCAGGAGCTGTACCTGGGCTCGTTGAAGGCCATCGGCATCGATCCGCTGGTGCACGACATCCGTTTCGTCGAAGACAACTGGGAATCGCCGACCCTCGGCGCCTGGGGTCTGGGCTGGGAAATCTGGCTCAACGGCATGGAAGTCACTCAGTTCACCTACTTCCAGCAGGTCGGCGGCATCGAGTGCTACCCGGTCACCGGCGAGATCACCTACGGGCTCGAGCGCCTGGCCATGTACCTGCAGGGCGTCGATTCGGTCTACGACCTGGTATGGACCGACGGCCAGTTCGGCAAGGTGACCTATGGCGACGTGTTCCACCAGAACGAGGTGGAGCAGTCGACCTACAACTTCGAGCACGCCAACGTCGACAAGCTGTTCGAGCTGTTCGATTTCTACGAGAGCGAAGCCAACCGCCTGATCGAGCTGGAGCTGCCGCTGCCGACCTACGAGATGGTGCTCAAGGCTTCGCATACCTTCAACCTGCTGGATGCCCGCCGCGCCATCTCGGTGACCGCGCGCCAGCAATACATCCTGCGCGTGCGCACCTTGGCCCGCGCCGTGGCGCAGAGTTATCTGCAGGCCCGTCGCCGCCTGGGCTTCCCGCTCGCCGCCCCCGATCTGCGTGATGAAGTACTGGCCAAGCTGGAGGCAGCAGAATGAGTGCGCTCGATTTTCTGGTTGAACTGGGCACCGAAGAGCTGCCACCCAAAGCCCTGAAAACCCTGGGCGAATCCTTCCTCGCCGGTATCGAGAAAGGCCTCAAGGCTGCCGGCCTGAGCTACCGTGGCGCGCGTTACTACGCCGCGCCGCGCCGCCTGGCCGTGCTGGTCGAGCAACTGGCCACCGAGCAGCCGGACCGCACCGTCAACCTCGACGGCCCGCCCGTGCAGGCCGCCTTCGACGCCGAGGGCAACCCGACCCAGGCCGCCCTGGGCTTCGCCAAGAAGTGCGGCGTGGAACTGTCGGCCATCGACCAGAGCGGGCCGAAGCTGAAATTCAGCCAGCACATTCCTGGCCAGCGCGCCTACACGCTGCTGCCCGGCATCGTGGAAAACTCGCTGAACGAGCTGCCGATTCCCAAGCGCATGCGCTGGGGTGCCCGCAAGACCGAATTCGTACGCCCGAGCCAGTGGCTGGTGATGCTGTTCGGCGATCAGATCGTCGACTGCGAGATCCTCGCCCAGAAGGCCAACCGCTTCTCCCGCGGCCACCGCTTCCACGCCAATCATGAAGTGCGCATCTCTGCGCCGGCCATGTACGCCCAGGAGCTGCGTGCCGCTTACGTGGTCGCCGACGTCGCCGAGCGCCGCGAGCAGATCGCCAAGCGTATCGACCAGCTGGCCGCCGAGCAGCAGGGCACCGCCATCGTGCCGCCGGCGCTGCTCGACGAAGTCAGCGCCCTGGTCGAATGGCCGGTGCCGTTGGTCTGCTCCTTCGAGGAACGCTTCCTGGAAGTGCCCCAGGAAGCACTGATCACCACCATGCAGGACAACCAGAAATACTTCTGCCTGCTTGATGCCAACGGCAAACTGCTGCCGCGCTTCATCACCGTGGCCAACGTCGAGAGCAAGGACCCGAGCCAGATCATCTCCGGTAACGAGAAGGTCGTGCGCCCGCGCCTCACCGACGCCGAGTTCTTTTTCAAGCAGGACAAGAAACAGCCGCTGGAAGCCTTCAATCAGCGCCTGGCCAACGTGGTGTTCCAGGCCCAGCTCGGCACCGTTTACGACAAAGCCCAGCGCGTCTCGGCCCTGGCCGGCTTCATCGCCGGACGCATCGGTGGCGACGCCAAGCGTGGCGCCCGCGCCGGCCTGCTGAGCAAGTGCGATCTGGCCAGCGAGATGGTCGGTGAGTTCCCGGAAATGCAGGGCATCGCCGGCTATTACTACGCGCTGAACGATGGCGAGCCGCAAGACGTCGCCCTGGCCCTGAACGAGCAGTACATGCCGCGTGGCGCGGGCGCCGAGCTACCGAGCACCCTGACCGGCGCGGCGGTGGCCCTGGCCGACAAGCTCGACACCCTGGTCGGCATCTTCGGTATCGGCATGCTGCCCACCGGCAGCAAGGACCCTTATGCGCTGCGCCGTGCCGCCCTGGGCGTGCTGCGCATCCTCATCGAGAAGGGTTTGGAGCTGGATCTCGGCGCCACCGTCGAGTTCGCCGTGCGTCAGTACGGCAGCAAGGTCAAGGCCGCCGGCCTGGCTCCGCAGGTGCTGGAGTTCATCTTCGACCGCCTGCGTGCGCGCTACGAAGACGAAGGCGTGGATGTGTCCGTGTACCAGGCCGTGCGTGCCGTGAACCCGCTGTCGCCGCTGGACTTCGACCAGCGCGTGCAGGCCGTACAGGCCTTCCGCAAGCTGCCGGAAGCCGAAGCACTGGCCGCCGCCAACAAGCGTGTGTCCAACCTGCTGAGCAAGGCCGACGGGCAAGTGGCGAGCAGCATCGAAGCCCATTACTTCGATACGCCGGCCGAGTTCACCCTCAATGCCGCGATCCAGAAGGCCGACAACGCCGTGCAGCCACTGGCGCAATCGCGTCAGTACCGCGAGGCGCTGGCTCAGCTGGCCTCACTGCGCACGCCGGTGGACGCCTTCTTCGAAGCGGTGCTGGTCAACGCCGAAGACCCCAAGGTCCGTGCCAACCGCTATGCGCTGCTGGCGCGTCTGCGTGGGTTGTTCCTGGGTGTCGCCGATATCTCAGTACTGGGCTAACGCCCGGGGTGCCAGGCTTCAAGCTACAGGCCGCAGGCTGAATAGCCGGACCTGAAGCCTGAGGCCTGAGGCCTGGAGCCAGTTCTATGAAGCTGATCATTCTCGACCGCGACGGAGTCATCAATCAAGATTCCGACGCCTATATCAAAAGCCTCGAGGAGTGGATTCCGATCCCCGGCTCCATCGAGGCCATCGCCGCGTTGAGCAAGGCGGGCTGGACCGTGGCCGTGGCCACCAACCAGTCCGGCATCGCCCGCGGCTATTACCCGCTGAGCGTGCTGGAAGGCATGCACGCGCGGTTGCGTGAGCTGGTGGCGGAGCAGGGCGGTGAAGTCGGCCTGATCGTGCAGTGCCCCCACGGCCCGGACGACGGCTGCGACTGCCGCAAGCCCAAGCCCGGCATGCTGCGCCAGATCGGCGCGCACTATGATGTGCCGCTCGCCGGCGTGTGGTTCGTGGGTGACAGCGCCAGTGACCTGGAAACGGCGCTCGCCGTCGACTGTCAGCCCGTGCTGGTGAAAACCGGCAAGGGTGAGCGCACCCTGGCCAAAGCCGCTCTGCCAACCGGCACCCTGATATTCGACGACCTGGCGGCCGTGGCTGCCCGGCTTCTCACTTGATAGCGCAGGCACGCCCTGCCACGGTAATCGCTCCCATGTCGCCAGTGCAGTCCCTCAGAACCGTACTCTTCTACCTGCTGCTGTCTTCCAGCTCGTTCGTCTGGTGCATCATCAGCGTGTTCGTCGCGCCCTTCCTGCCGTTCCGTGCCCGCTACCGCTTCGTGGTGCAGGCCTGGTGCCGAAGCGCGGTGTGGCTGGCCAAGGTGGTTGCCGGCATCAAGTACGAGGTCACGGGCGCCGAAAACATCCCCGAGCGCCCCTGTGTAATCCTCGCCAAGCACCAGAGCACCTGGGAGACATTCTTCCTGTGCGCCTACTTCGAGCCGCTGAGCCAGGTCATCAAGCGCGAGCTGATGTACGTGCCATTCTTCGGCTGGGCGCTGTCCATGCTCAAGCCCATCGCCATCGACCGCAGCAACCCCAAGGCCGCACTCAAGCAATTGGCCCAACAGGGCCGTACACGCCTGGAGCAGGGCGCCTGGGTGCTGGTGTTCCCGGAAGGCACGCGCATCCCGGACGGCCAGATCGGCAAGTTCTCCCGCGGCGGCACCGCCCTGGCGGTTAACAGCAACCTACCGGTGCTGCCGATTGCCCATAACGCCGGGCAGTTCTGGCCGAAGGACGGCTGGAGCAAGAAGCCGGGCGTGGTACAGGTGGTGATCGGTCCGGCGATGTACGCCGAGGGCGAAGGCCCACGGGCAATCGCCAACCTCAACGATCGGGTCTTCGAGTGGGTCAGCCAGGCCCAGTGCCAGATCGGTGCGCTCAGCCCGCAGGCCGAGGCAGTGGAAACGGCCAACGATCTGGCCTGACGCTTTCTGTGGATAACCTGTTGAGAAATTTCCCATTTAATTGAATTTATACGCCCATGGTACTGATAAATAAGGATTTTTATCGGTACCTATTCTGTCGATAAACTGGGCATAAGTTTTTGCGCGGCACATGACTATGTTCACGTTGGCATCTCGCCTGACGGGGGCTTAAACGGCTAAGCTGGCGAACTGCAAAACCTAGAAACATGGCGAAACGGAGTTCGTAGCATGCTTTCGATCTATCAGCTGAAACCCCGCTTTCAGAATCTTCTGCGCCCCCTGGTGCAACGCCTGTACGACCGCGGCATCACCGCCAACCAGGTGACGCTGGCCGCTGCCGTGGTGTCGGTGCTTATTGGGCTGCTGTTGGCTCTCTTCCCTGACCGTCTCTGGCTGTTCGCGCTGATCCCGCTGTGGATGATTGTGCGTATGGCGCTCAACGCCGTGGACGGCATGCTGGCCCGCGAGTTCGGCCAGCAATCCACCCTCGGCGCCTACCTCAACGAGCTGTGCGACGTGATCGCCGATGCCGCGTTGTTCCTGCCGTTCGCCCTGCTGCCTGGCGTGTCTCCAACGCTGGTGGTGGTGCTGGTGTTGTTCGCGCTGATCAGCGAATACGCCGGTGTCATGGGTCCGATGGTTGGCGCCTCACGCCGCTATGACGGCCCGATGGGCAAGAGCGACCGCGCCTTCTGCTTTGGCGTACTGGGCGCTGGCGTGGCCACCGCGCTGTTGCCGCCGAACTGGATCAACCCGATTCTCGCGGTGATCACCGCGCTGCTGCTGTACACGCTGTTCAACCGCGTACGCCAGGGTCTGGCGCAAGCGTCTTCTTCTGCGCAATAGGAATGCCTCGATGACTGAAGTTCGCTCCCATACCTTCACGACCCACGACGGCGTAAGCCTGTTCTACCGGCACTGGCCAGCGGAGGCTATGCAGCCGGAGGCAGCCCGCCGCGCTATCGTGATGTTTCACCGCGGCCACGAGCATGGCGGGCGCATGGCCCACCTGGTCGAGGAACTGGGCCTGCAGGGCTTCGACTTCTTCGCCTGGGACGCCCGTGGCCATGGCGAATCGCCGGGGGAGCGGGGCGACAGCCCGAGCTTCGCCACCAGCGTGCGCGACGTGCAGACCTTCATCGACCATATCGCGGCCACCTACGGTATCGACACCGCGGACATGGTGGTGCTGGCCCAGAGCGTTGGCGCCGTGGTGATTTCTACCTGGGCCCACGACTATGCACCGAAGATCCGTGCTCTGGTGCTCGCTTCACCAGCCTTCAAGGTCAAGCTGTACGTACCCTTCGCTCGCCCGGGCCTGAAGCTGATGCGCGCCTGGCGCGGCAACTTCTTCGTCAACAGCTACGTCAAAGCCAAATTCCTCAGCCACGATCCGCAGCGCATCGCCTCCTTCGAGGACGACCCGCTGATCAGCCGACCGATTTCGGTGAATATGCTGCTGGGCCTTTATGATGCCGCCGAGCGCGTGGTCGCCGATGCCCAGGCGATTCAGATTCCCACCCAGCTGCTGATCTCCGGCAGCGATTTCGTGGTGCACCGCAAACCCCAGGAGCAGTTCTTCCAGCGCCTGGGCAGCTTGGACAAGGAAATGCACATCCTGCCCGGGTTCTTTCACGACACCCTGGGCGAGCGTGATCGTGCCCATGCCCTCAGCCGCATTCGCCGATTCGTACTGAAAGCCTTCGAGCAGCCGCTGCAGCGCCCATCACTCCTGGATGCCAATCGCCTCGGCTGGAGCTGCGCCGAGGCCGAAGAGCTGGCGGCGCCGCTACCGAAAAACTCCCCGCGCGATCTTTACTGGCGCGCTACCCGAGCCAGCATGCGCCTTGGCAGCAACCTTTCCGCCGGCGTGAAACTGGGCTTCGAGACCGGCTTCGACTCGGGCAGCACCCTGGATTACGTGTACCGCAACACACCGACCGGCAGCTCGCCGATTGGTCGGCTGATCGACCGCAACTACCTGAACTCCATCGGCTGGCGGGGCATTCGCCAGCGCAAGGTGCACGCCGAGGAACTGCTGCGTCTGGCCATGGGCAAACTGCGCGAGAGCGGCAGCGAGGTGCGTATCGTCGACATCGCTGCCGGTCATGGCCGCTACATCCTCGAAGCGCTGGAGCAGGGCAGCGACAAGCCGGATTCGATCCTGCTACGTGACTACAGCGACATCAACGTGCGTGACGGCTCGGCATTGATCGAGCAGAAGGGCCTGGGCAGCATCGCTCGCTTCGTCAAAGGCGACGCCTTCGACAAGGCCGATCTGGCAGCGCTGGATCCCAAACCGACCCTGGCGGTGGTCTCCGGCCTTTATGAACTGTTCGCCAGCAACGCGATGGTCAGCGATTCGCTGGCCGGTCTGGCGGCGGCCGTGGAAGAGGGCGGTTACCTGATCTACACCGGCCAACCCTGGCACCCGCAGCTGGAACTGATCGCCCGCGCCCTGACCAGCCACCGCGGCGGAGAAGCCTGGGTGATGCGCCGGCGTAGCCAGGCAGAGATGGATCAACTGGTCGAAGCAGCAGGCTTTCGCAAGCTGACCCAGCGCATCGACGAGTGGGGCATCTTCAGCGTGTCCCTAGCGCAGCGGGTGTCCTGATGACGCCCGCCGCGGTCATCCGGGAACCCGGATTGTGGAAGCGCGGCGTTCTCTGGTTGCTGCTGCTCGCGCCGTTGTTCTTCGGCACCTACGGCTTTGCCAATGGCTACACCGCACAGCGCGATGACGTCGGCAGCCTGGTGTTCGGCTGGGAACGGCAGATTCCCCTGTGGCCATGGACGATCATTCCCTACTGGTCGATCGACCTGCTCTACGGCCTGGCCTTCCTGCTACCGGCTACCCGTGCTGCGGTGGATCGCCTCGGTCTGCGACTGCTCACCGCGCAGGTGATCTGCATCACCTGCTTTCTGCTTTGGCCACTGCGTTTCACCTTCGACCGACCGGCGCTGGATGGGCTGTTCGGGATGATGTTCGACGTGCTGATGGGCTTCGACAAACCGTTCAACCAAGCGCCTTCGCTGCATATCACCCTGCTAGTGGTGCTCTGGGCGTGCTTTGCTCAGCACGCCAGTGGCCTGCGGCGCGTGGTTGTGCACATCTGGTTTTTCTTGATCGGCCTGTCGGTACTGACCACCTGGCAGCACCATTTCATCGACGTACCGACCGGCCTGCTCGCCGGCTTCCTGTGTTTGTGGCTGTGGCCCAGCGAGGGGCGTAGCCCGCTGTTTGCCTGGCGCCTGGCACGTGATCCGAAGCGCTGGCGGCTGGCCCTGCGCTATGCCTTTGGCGCGGCTTTGTGCAGCGCGCTGGCGATCCATTTCGGCGGCGCGGCCCTGTGGTTGCTGTGGCCGGCCTTGTCGCTGCTGATGGTGGCGCTCAATTACGCGCTGTTCGGCGCCGCGGGTTTCCAGAAGCGTGCCGATGGCCGCCTAAGCGCCGCCAGCACCTGGCTGTTGGCCCCCTATCTGGCCGCCGCCTGGATCAATTCCCGCGCCTGGACGCGCAATCATCCGCAGCCCGATGAAGTGGCCGATGGCGTATGGCTGGGGCGTATTCCCGGCAGGGAGGAAGCGCAGAACTTCGCCGCCATCGCCGATCTCTGTGCCGAGCTGCCGTGCCGGGTCGACGGCAAGGCTTACCGCGAACTCGCCGGCCTCGATCTGATCGCACCCAGCAGCGAACACTGCCTGCAGGCGGCCCTGGCCATCGAGGATCTGCGTCGTCACGGCCCAGTGCTGGTGTGTTGCGCCCTGGGCTACTCACGCAGCGCCACCGCCATCGCCGCCTGGTTACTGCATAGCGGTCGCTGCAGGAGCGTCGCAGAGGCCGTTTCGACGCTGCGCCAGGCTCGCCCACAGGTCGTACTGGGAAGCGCTCATTTACAGGCGCTGGAAGGCCTCCCAGCACCATTATTATCCACAGACGGAGGCGTGCTGCATGGCCAGTGAGATGCACCTCAGGCTGATCGCCGCCATGCTGCGCCGCGGTAAAGCCCTCGACCGCGCATCCAGTGCCCTGAGCCTGTTGGCGCTGGTCATCGGGCTGGGCCCCTTGCTCGGTTTCATGGCGCTGAGCACGGGCGCGGCCGTATGCATCGCGCTGCTGGCGTGCGGGCTGATCCAGAAGTATTACGCCCTGCGCGTCGCCCTGGATGCCGAGCTGTTCGCGAGCCTAGCCGCGGCGCCCGAGCAGCTGGATCGGCGTACCGCAGAGCTCGACCAGGCGCTGGCGTCCCTGGGCCGCCAGATCGAGCCTGCGCGCAGCTGGGAACAACGCACCCAGGGTGCCGTGCGTCTGCTGCGTATGCAGGCGCTGTGGCTGGCTCTGCAACTGATGGTCGCACTGGCAGCCATCGTGCTGATGCCATGGCTTTCACACATTCGATTCGGATAAGGACTCTGTCATGCTCGCCTCGCTGGTCGCCTTTCTCATCACCTCTGGTGCGCGACTGCTCACCGGTGCTCGAGCCTTATGGCTCGGCAGCACCGCGCAGCCAGTTCAACGCATCTACTACGCCAACCACAGCAGCCACGGCGACTTCGTGCTGCTCTGGGCATCGCTGCCCGCCGAGCTGCGCAAGCGAACCCGCCCGGTGGCCGGCTCCGATTACTGGATGAAGGGCGCGCTGCGCAGCTTCGTGATCCAGCGCGTGTTCAACGGCGTGCTGGTCGATCGCCAGCGCAGCGACCCCGGCGCCAACCCGCTACAGGCGATGCTCGATGCGCTGGGGGAAGGCGACTCACTGATCGTCTTTCCCGAAGGCACGCGCAACCTCGAGGACGGCCTGCTGCCGTTCAAGAGCGGCCTCTATCATCTCGCCAAGGCACGCCCGGATGTCGAGGTGATTCCAGTATGGATCGCCAACCTCAACCGGGTGATGCCCAAGGGCCGTGCCTTGCCGCTGCCGTTGCTGTGCACCCTGAATTTCGGCGCGCCACTGGGCATGGGTGAGGAGGAGGGCAAAGACGCCTACCTCGAACGCGCCCGCAGCAGCCTGCTGGCCCTGGCTCCCGAGGAGGCTTGAGATGGATCGTAATACCCTACTGTTGTTCGCCGGTATCGGTGGCCTGCTGTTGCTCGCCAGCCTGATCGGCTGGTTGCTCAAGCTACGTGCCGGCCCTGGCCCCCATTCGGTCATCGACAACCTCAACGCACGCATCAACGCCTGGTGGGCGATGGTGGCGGTGATCGGCTTCGCTTTCCTGTTCGGCAATATCGGCGTGGTGGTGCTGTTCTACTGCGTGTCGTTCTACGCCCTGCGCGAGTTCATGACGCTCACCCCCACCCGGCGCAGTGACTACCCGGCGCTGGTTGCCGCCTTCTACTTCGCGCTGCCGATGCAGTACCTGCTGATCGGCATCGGCTGGTATGGCCTGTTCGCCATCTTCATTCCAGTCTATGTGTTTCTGCTGCTGCCGATCCTGTCGTCTCTGGGTGGTGATACCACACGCTTCCTCGAACGCACGTCCAAGGTGCAGTGGGGCCTGATGATCGCGGTGTACTGCATCTCCACCGTACCGGCGCTGCTGACCCTGGAGATCGCCGGCTACGAAGGCCGCAACCTGCTGCTGATTGCCTGGCTGGTGATCGTGGTGCAGATCTCCGACGTGCTGCAGTACGTGTGCGGCAAGCTGGCCGGTAAACGCAAGATCGCCCCCAACCTGTCCCCATCCAAGACCGTGGAAGGCTTCTTTGGCGGAGTGGCCCTGGCCACCCTGGTCGGCGCCTCGCTGTACTGGATTACCCCGTTCGCCTTCTGGCAGGCCGCCCTGTTCGCCCTGCTGGTGTGCCTGCTCGGCTTCGCCGGCGGCCTGGTGATGTCGGCGATCAAACGCGACCGCGGCGTGAAGGACTGGGGCCACATGATCGAAGGCCACGGCGGCATGCTCGACCGCCTCGACTCGGTATGCTTCGCCGCACCGGTGTTCTTCCATATGGTGCGTTACTGGTGGGGCTGAGGCTCCAAGAAATTGATAGGCAATAAAAAACCCGGCGCAAAGCCGGGTTTTTCATGGGTGGCGCGCAATCAAACGTCGAGGTTCGACACCGCCAGGGCGTTGGTCTCGATGAAGTCGCGGCGCGGTTCCACTTCGTCGCCCATCAGGGTATTGAAGATCTGGTCCGCGGCGATGGCGTCCTCGATACGTACCTTGAGCATGCGGCGCACTTCCGGGTCCATGGTGGTTTCCCACAGCTGGTCCGGGTTCATCTCGCCAAGACCTTTGTAGCGCTGGATGCTGTGGCGCTTGGTGCTCTCGGTCATCAGCCAGTTCAAGGCTTCCTTGAAGGTGGTGACCGGCTTCTTGCGCTCGCCACGCTGCACGTAGGCACCTTCTTCCAGCAGACTGTTCAGCTGGTCGCCCAGGCTGGTGACGGTCTTGTAATCGTTGCTGGTGAAGAAGTCACGGTTGAAGGTGATGTAGCTGGAGTTGCCGTGGGAGATCATCTCGACCTCGGGCAGCCACAGGTGGCGCTCGGTGTCTTCGCGCAGGCTGGTCTTGTAGGCCAGGCCGGAGCGATCCATGGTCTTCAGGCGGGCATCGAACTTCAGGCGCCAGGCTTCCATGACGTCGCGGTTGGCGAGCATGTCCTGGGTCACGCCTTCGAGGTAGACGAAGTGCTCGGTGATCTCTTCCGGGTACAGACGCGACAGTCGCTTGAGGGTCTTCATCACCGTGCGGTAGTCACCGACCAGCTTCTGCAGGGACTCACCGGACAGGCCCGGGGCTGCTTCGTTGACGTGCAGGCTGGCGTCTTCCAGGGCCGATTGGGTCATGTATTCCTCCATGGCCTCGTCGTCCTTGATGTACTGCTCCTGCTTGCCCTTCTTGACCTTGTACAGCGGCGGCTGGGCGATGTAGATATAGCCGCGCTCGACCAGCTCCGGCAGCTGACGGAAGAAGAAGGTCAGCAGCAGGGTACGGATGTGCGAACCGTCGACGTCAGCATCGGTCATGATGATGATGTTGTGGTAGCGCAGCTTGTCGATGTTGTATTCCTCGCGGCCGATGCCACAACCCAAGGCGGTGATCAGCGTGCCGACCTCCTGGGAGGAAATCATCTTGTCGAAGCGTGCCTTCTCGACGTTGAGGATCTTGCCCTTGAGCGGCAGGATCGCCTGGGTCTTGCGGTTACGGCCCTGCTTGGCAGAACCGCCCGCGGAGTCACCCTCCACGATGTACAGTTCGGAAAGGGCAGGGTCCTTTTCCTGGCAGTCGGCCAATTTGCCCGGCAGGCCGGCGATATCCAGCGCGCCTTTGCGGCGGGTCATTTCACGGGCCTTGCGCGCCGCTTCACGGGCACGGGCAGCGTCGATCATCTTGCCGACCACGGCCTTGGCTTCGTTCGGGTGCTCGAGCAGGAAATCGGCGAAGTACTTGCCCATCTCCTGTTCCACCGCGGTTTTCACCTCGGAGGAGACCAGCTTGTCCTTGGTCTGGGAACTGAACTTCGGATCCGGCACCTTCACCGAGATGATCGCGGTCAGGCCTTCACGGGCATCGTCACCGGTAGTCGAGACCTTGTGCTTCTTGGCCAGGCCTTCCTGCTCGATGTAGTTGTTCAGGTTACGGGTCAGCGCCGAGCGGAAACCCGCCAGGTGGGTACCGCCGTCACGCTGCGGAATGTTGTTGGTGAAGCACAGCAGGTTCTCGTTGAAGCTGTCGTTCCACTGCAGTGCGACTTCCACGCCCACACCGTCATCACGCTGAACGTTGAAGTGGAACACCTGGTTGACCGCAGTCTTGTTGACGTTCAGGTACTCGACGAACGCCCGCAGGCCACCTTCGTACTTGAACAGCTCTTCCTTGCCGGTGCGTTCATCCTTGAGCAGGATGCCGACGCCGGAGTTCAGGAACGAGAGTTCACGCAGACGCTTGGCGAGGATGTCCCAGCTGAAATGGATGTCGGTGAAGGTTTCTTCGGAGGGTTTGAAGTGAA
>Ga0209370_1001623_pt1 | contig 19051 bp, 18 predicted proteins | sample AgamicAtPrz_FD_187164 | JGI IMG/M metagenome (GOLD analysis project Ga0209370, IMG submission 187164) | Agave microbial communities from Guanajuato, Mexico - At.P.rz (SPAdes) (version 2) | ecosystem: Host-associated > Plants > Phyllosphere > Phylloplane/Leaf | place: Guanajuato, Mexico... | reverse complement strand
TGGCCCCGTCTGTCCATCATCCTCGACTCACCCCTGGCCAGCCGCTTCACCCAGGCCTACCGCGAACTCAAAGACCACTGGAACGAAGAAGCCCAGGCTCGCGTGCAGGCCGGCAGAAGACCGCTGGCGTTCGAGCAACTTATCACTGTCGACAGCCACGCCGACCACCAGAAGATTCTCAATCATCTGGTCAGCAGTGCGCGGCCCGCCATCGTTATCGCCGGCAGCGGCATGTGTTCCAGCGGCCGCATCATCAATTACCTCAAGGCCATGCTCGGCGACCAACGCCACGACGTGCTGTTCGTCGGCTATCAGGCCAGAGGTACGCCCGGCCATGCCATCCAGCGCTTCGGGCCGCGCAATGGCTACGTTGAGTTCGATGGCCGGCGCTACGACATTCGCGCAGCCGTGCACAGCACCGGCGGGTATTCGGCCCATGCCGATCAGTCGGGGTTGGTCGGTTTTGTGACGGCGATGAAGGAGTGGCCGGGGGATATTCGGTTGGTGCATGGGGAGGAGGGGTCTAAGGCGGAACTGTCCAAAAAGCTGGGGGATAGATACAGAGCGAGAAAGCTGCTGGTCAAAATCATTGGGGCGAAAGCCTCGCTGCAAGATGATTAGCAGCAAAAGTCATGCGGATAGCTCACCTAGGGGAGAATTGATTCACAAACAATGATTAAATACGCGCCTTTCAGGCCGGACTGCCATCAAGCCCGATAGCAAGCCTGCCTCGAGTACGTGGGCTTTGGCCTAAGAATTTATGCACGCTTTGAAACAGGATGATCAAGCCCATGTCGCAACCCTCTAACGCCCACAAACAGAGCGAAGAAATCGATCTGGTCGAGCTTTTTCAGGAGTTGTGGGCAAAAAAGTGGCTAATTGTCAGTGTCACAGCAGCCGTAACACTTGCCGCGGCTGCCTATGCTTTTCTGGCCCCACCTGTGTATAGAGCACAAGCGGCGGTAATGCCACCTTCTTTGAGTGATATTGCTGATTTCAATATAGCTAGAAACATGCTGAATGCATCGAGTGATATGGGGAGCTCCAGCTCTGAGCGCGCCGCTAATGCTTCATACAAGCCATTCACTACAAAAGACGTATATAGCGTTTTTACTAGACATCTGCAGTCGGATCAGAGTAAGCGGCAATTTTATCGTGATGTGTATCTGCCTTCACTCAGTGAAGAACAGAAGAAAGCGTCTCAAGACGCTTTGTATCAGGGCTTTCTTCGCCGATTTTCACTTACAGCGCCAACCACGGCGCAACCTGACCGCTTCATAATCAACATAGAGGGCGGTGACCCAGCCCAAGCTGCGGATTGGGTTGGTCTCTATATTCAAGACGTTGGACAGCGATCACTGCAAGAAATGCTCGAGAACGCTCAGAGCGAGATACAGGTTCAAGGCCGCAACCTTATGCAGCAGATTGAAACCCTTCGTCATTCTGCAAAGGTTCGTCGAGAAGACAGGTTAATGCAGTTGCAAGAGGCCCTTAAAGTTTCCCAAGCTATTGGGCTGGAGAATCCACCCATGATTGCGGGCCAGATGAACGATCAGCTGTCGGCGATTATGGACGGTAATCTGACCTATATGCGGGGTGCCAAAGCCCTCAAAGCCGAAATCGAAGCGCTGAAACAGCGCAAGTCGGACGACCCCTTCGTCCCCGAACTCCGAGGCCTTCAGGAGCAGCACGCGTTGTATGAGTCTCTCACCATCCAACCTGACCGGGTAGCCGTGTATCGGCTTGACGGTGCAATCGAGACGCCTGATCAGCCGGTTAAACCTCAGAAAGCATTGATTCTTTTGTTAGGCGCTGTCTTAGGCGGAATGCTCGGCGTGTTGCTTGCAATAGCTGCTATATTGATCAGCCGCCATAAAACGTGACTTCTATTGGCCGGAAGCTATTGTGTTTTGTAGCGCCTTTATTGGTTGCGCTGTAGTCAGCTGTACTTGGTTGATATTAATATTATTACTGTTTGGGTTGTAAGAGTATTTTGTTGTTTTGCTTGCGGTGCTAGCGGGGGGAGATGTTGGGGTTGTTATGGAAGCTCTATTTGAAAAGTGATAAAAATTTTGCGAATAAGGTTAATAAATATTTTCATCCGCGGACTAATACTAGTCAGCAGGTTTTTTTTCTTGTTTGCTCTAGCAAGACTGCTGGAGCCTGTGGAGGTCGGTCAGTATGGTTTGTTGGTCGCCGCTGTAGGCTATTCAATTTATTTTGTTGGTCTAGATTTTTACATATATACCACTAGGCAAGTGTCCGGGGGCGATCCTAGTACCTGGGGGGGATATATTAAGTCGCAAATCGCTCTGTCGGGCGTATTGTATCTTGTGTTTGTGCCAATATTTGTTCTGCTCTTTGTGATGGGTTGGCTGCCTTGGGCGCTAATTGGATGGTTTATCGTTATTTTGATATTGGAGCATCTTTGCCTGGAACTAATCCGTTTCTTTATCGCTGCCTCCGAGCAGTTGGCTGCAAGTGTGGTGCTCTTTTTAAATCAAGCCCTTTGGGCTGTTTTTGTAATAGTTTTTATGGCGCTAGATGAGTCTTATAGGAATTTATCGAGCGTTCTATTTTTTTGGGCTTGTGGTTCTGTATTTGCCTTATGTTTTTCTTTTGTGAAGCTCAAGCAAATGAGTCTTGGTGGTTGGCAGTCAAGCCTGAATTTGAAATGGGTATGGGATGGCGTTAAAATTGCGGTGCCCATGCTCTTAGCTACGCTAGCTCTGCGGGGAATATTCACGTTCGATCGCTATCTATTAAGTGAATTGGTAAGCCTCGATATAGTTGCTGTGTATATACTTTTTATTGGTGTTGCAGGTACGTTATTGGCTTTTTTGGATGCAGCTGTTTTCTCATTTTCCTACCCTGGACTGATCGAGGCATATAAAAATAAAAATGTCGAGTCCTTTAAAAAGAATATGAGGGTGATGTTGGTTTCAGTTGTGGTGTTTTCGGCAGTATTTTCGGTTTGTAGCTTAGTTATATTGCCCCATCTCCTCGTCTGGATAGGCAAGGATATTTATTTTGAGAATTATCATGTTTTTTACTGGGTGCTGTGCGCGCTTACAATAAATGCATTATGGATGATCTTTCATTATGCATTGTATGCGCAGCAGTTAGATAGGCATATTATTCGATCGCATTTGGCTGGTTTTTTTGCTTTTTTACTGGTTAGCTATGGTTTTTATTTTATATACCCGCAAACCTCGATTTTGCTTGGTCTGTGTGTGTCGCAAATCGGCATACTTTTATGGAAGTTTTTTGCTTATCGAAAAAGGACGCCAGAGGCTTTTTTAGGTTTTGGCTGGAAGTGATTAAAGAGCGAGGGTCAAATGATACCATATGGTCGGCAAGATATTACTGAAAATGACATCAAGGCAGTGCTGGATGTTCTTAGATCACCGCATCTAACCCAAGGTCCAGCAGTGCCGAAATTTGAGCAGGACGTAATACGGCATTGCAATGTAAAGTATGCTGTCGCGGTTAATAGCGCCACGTCAGCACTTCATATAGCCTGTTTAGCAATGGGGCTGGGTGCTGGCGATTGGTTGTGGACTACGCCAAACACCTTCGTAGCCTCCGCCAACTGTGCATTGTATTGCGGTGCCGAGGTCGATTTTGTTGATATTGATCCCCGTACTTACAATCTATGTCCTATTGCGTTGGAGGAGAAGTTAATCGATGCGGAAAGGCGGGGCCGGTTGCCGAAAGTCGTTGTGCCCGTTCATTTCTCTGGTCAGCCCTGTGATATGCGTGCCATTCATAAGCTCTCTAAAAAGTATGGGTTCGGCATAATCGAGGATGCATCTCATGCCATCGGAGGGCTCTATTTAAATGAGCCGATTGGGAACTGTCGATATAGTGACATCACCGTATTCAGCTTTCATCCTGTTAAAATCATCACCTCGGCAGAAGGTGGGATGGCAGTAACCAATAATGAGAAATACGCCGAGAAAATGGCGTTGCTGCGTAGTCATGGCATTACTCGCACTCCAAGCTTAATGACAAAGCCCATGGAGGGGTCTTGGTATTACCAGCAGGTAGATCTAGGTTTTAACTACCGTATGACGGACTTACAGGCTGCGCTTGGCGGAAGCCAGATGAGCCGGCTATTGCACTATGTTGCCCGCAGGCATGACATAGCCAAGCGGTACAATAAGCTGCTTGCTGATCTGCCAGTTATCACTCCTTGGCAAAGTAAGGATGGACATTCTGCTTACCATCTTTATGTGATTCGGTTGAAACTTGATGAGATAGGGTGTTCGCATGGCGAAGTTTTTGAGGGTTTAAGGGCCAAGGAAATAATGGTGAATCTCCACTATATTCCTGTACATACTCAGCCTTATTACCAGTCCATGGGCTTTGCCATGGGCGATTTCCCGCAAGCCGAAAAATATTACTCCGAAGCAATCAGTATTCCGCTTTTTCCAACGCTTCAAGAAGCCGAGCAAGATTACGTAGTGGCGTCGCTAAAAGAGTTGCTCGGGTCATGAGGGTTGCCGTGATTCCCGCGCGGGGTGGTAGCAAACGTATACCGCGAAAAAATATAAAGGAATTTTGTGGAAGGCCGATGATTGCTTGGTCTATCGAGGCAGCGTTGAAAAGCGGCTGTTTTGATTCAGTAATTGTTTCAACTGATGATGAAGAAATCGCTGCTACTGCCAAGGCAGCCGGTGCGCGAGTACCATTTATAAGGCCAGCAGCTCTTTCTGACGATTACACAGGTACTGTTCCCGTCATTCGTCATGCCGTTGAGTGGCTTTTGAACGCAGGGGAAGATCCAAAACAAGTTTGTTGTATTTATGCCACTGCACCCTTTGTAAGTGCCATCGATATACTCAGCGGTTTATCAGTATTAGAAGATACTGGTGCCGATTATGCTTTTAGCGTCACCAGTTATGCATTTCCCATTCAGCGGGCTATCCGCTTAGTTCCTGACGGGCGTTTGGAGATGTTCCAGCCTGAACAGTTTAATACTCGTTCGCAAGATCTTGAGGAGGCCTATCACGACGCCGGCCAATTTTACTGGGGGAATGCCAGTGCATGGCTTGAAGGAAAGATTCTTTTTGGGCCGCATGCTGCTCCTGTCGTATTGCCCCGCTATCGGGTTCAAGATATAGATACTGAAGAGGACTGGATCCGGGCTGAATTGCTACATAAAGTCATGAGCCTGCAGGAATGTGAATAAGATGAAGGTTGTCTTTCGTACCGATGCGTCGCTGCTAATGGGAAGCGGTCATGTAATGCGCTGCCTGACGCTGGCCAATGAGTTAGCTAAGCGCGGTGCTAAATGCGACTTTCTATGCCGGGAACATTCCGGCCATCTTGGTGATGTGATTCACTCACAAGGCCATGCAGTTCATCTTTTGCCTATGGGGGCACCCGGGGCAAAAGATGGATATGAGACTGCCCATGCTGAGTGGCTAGGCGCTACTCAGTTGGAAGACAAAGCGCATTGTCTGCCGATATTGCGTGATCTTCATCCTGATTGGCTGGTCGTAGATAATTATGCCATCGACCACAACTGGTCGCGGGGGATGGAAAGTAATTACAGACGGCTCATGGTGATTGATGATTTAGCAGATCGCGTACATCAGTGCGACTTACTGCTGGATCAGAATCTAGGAAGGCAGCCTGATGATTATCGGCATCTGGTCCCTGCGAATTGCTCAATTATGGCAGGTACTGGCTTTGCTTTGCTTCGGCCCGAGTTTTCAGCTTACCGCACTGATAGTCTAGCGCGTCGTAAGGCTGCGCTGCCGCATAAACTTCTTATAACAATGGGCGGCGTCGATGTACCCAATGCAAGCTCAATTATACTGCGAGCCTTGAGCTTCTCAAGCCTACCTTCTGAATGTGAAATAAACGTGGTGGTCGGTGCAACTTCTCCCTGGGTTAGCGAGGTAAAACAGGCAGCACGCGAATTGCAATGGCCTACTAAGGTACTGGTAGACGTCCGCGACATGGCCCGTTTAATGACTGAGAGTGATCTGGCTATTGGTGCATCTGGAAGCACGTCATGGGAGCGCTGCTGCTTGGGATTGCCAAGTATCACTCTAGTTCTCGCAGAGAATCAGCGCTTTATCGCCTCTCAACTGGCCAAGTTCGGCGCGGCCGAAGTGCTTTCTCTGTCTAAAAATTTGCATCAAGAACTTGCTTTAATGATCGACCAGTATTTTAAACCCGAGCGACTTATGCAAATGTCGGTAATGGCCGCGAATATTTGTGATGGACTGGGCGTACAGCGTATTGGAGATGCTATGTATGAGTAAGCAACACATTTCAGTACTTGTAGATAACAACTCATGGATCCTTCCATATGCTGAGCAGCTCGTTGATAACCTAACGGCATCCGGGCACAGTGCTGAGCTGGTGAGAAACGCCGAGAATGTTGCCCCTGGTTGGATAAATTTTATGCTCGGCTGCACGCGTATCGTCAGTGAGCAAGTGCTAAGCCGTAACATTCACAATTTGGTCGTGCATGAAAGTGATTTGCCGCTTGGCCGTGGCTTCGCACCAATGACATGGCAAATACTTGAAGGTAGAAATAGCATTCCTGTCTGTCTTTTAGAAGCTGGTGCCGACGTTGATGCAGGTGATATCTGGTTAAAAGAGTTCATTAAGCTCAACGGCACTGAACTGTGCGAGGAATGGCGAGCGTTGCAAGGCAACATGACGGTTTCGTTATGTTTAAAGTTTATCAGTGAATACTCGGATCTGCGCGCAGTAAAGCAGACAGGTCAGTCGAGCTACTATCCAAGGAGACGTCCTGCTGATAGCAAGCTTGATGCCGACAAGACACTTCGCGAGCAGTTTGATCAGCTTCGTGTTGCAGATAATTTGCGATATCCAGCTTACTTTGAATTAAATGGGCATCGCTATATCGTTAAAATACACAAGGCCGAAAAGATTAGGGAGGAGGGCAAATGACTCCAGTTAGCTATGTTTTTGCTAGCTGCAAGGAGTGGCATCGCCCCCTCTATGAGGAGTTGGTTAGTGATATGCCGGGCCAATGGACTTGGGTAAGCACTCCTCATGAGCTTTCAGAGGTCATTACTTACAAAAGCCCGCGCTATGTTTTCTTCCTTCATTGGAACTGGTTGGTGCCGCGTGCTGTATGGGAACAACATGAGTGTGTATGCTTTCATATGACCGACGTGCCTTATGGTAGGGGGGGGAGTCCCCTGCAGAATCTTATCGTTGCAGGCCACGCTGTTACAAAACTCACAGCGTTGCGGATGGTCGAGGAGATGGACGCTGGTCCTGTATACATCAAGCGTGACCTAGGATTGAATGGCTCTGCCCAAGACATTTATTTAAGAGCGGGTATGCTCAGTGTAGAGACAATTCGTTGGATGATAGCAACGGAGCCTACACCATCCCCCCAGCAGGGACAGGCTGTGGTCTTTCGCCGTCGCGTTCCAGAGCAGAGCCGAATACCTGAAGATATTGATATCGACCAGCTCTACGATTTAATTCGAATGTTGGACGCGGATGGTTATCCCCATGCGTTTATAGATCATGGCAATTTTCGTTTGCAGTTTCGAGCCGTACATTCTTCAGGCGACCAATTAACTGCGCAAGTAATAATTAATAAATTAAGTGGCGAGGCGGAAAATGAACGCGGAAATTAACGGGCGAAAAATCGGTTTCGGGTGCGCTCCATATATAATTGCCGAGCTTTCGGCTAATCATAATGGCGATATCAATCGGGCCTTTGAGACGATAAAAGCAGCTCATGATAGCGGCGCAGATGCAATCAAGATTCAGACCTACACTGCAGATACAATGACCATTGATTGTGATTTGGAAGACTTTCAAATTCATGGTGGGTTATGGGATGGCTACAAGCTCTATGATCTGTATAAGTGGGCTGAAACTCCTTTTGAATGGCATAAAGCGATTTTCGAATATGCTGCCAGCCTTGGCATTACAATTTTCTCCACGCCTTTCGATGAGTCGGCAGTTGATTTGCTCGAGTCTCTGAATACGCCTGCTTATAAAATCGCTTCTTTCGAAGCCACTGATTTACCTTTGATCCGCTACGTAGCCAGCAAAGGCAAACCGATGATCATGTCAACAGGTATGTGTTCGGAAGAGGAAATCAGCGAAGCTGTTTCTACTGCGTACGAAGCTGGTTGTAAAAATCTGGTGTTATTGCATTGCATAAGCAGTTACCCGGCACCGATGGAGCAGGCGAATCTATTGCAAATGCCTCGTCTTAGCGAGCGTTTTGGCACTATACCCGGGCTTTCTGATCACACCTTGGGAACAACTGCCTCGGTAGCTGCGGTCGCCCTTGGAGCATGTGTAATCGAAAAGCATTTTACATTGAGTCGCAATGACAAGGGGCCGGATAGCGAGTTTTCCATTGAGCCTGATGAGCTCAAGCGCTTATGTAAGGATACGTTCGATGCTTGGTCTGCGATCGGAAAAGCTGGTTTTGAACGTCAAAAGGCGGAAGAGGGCAATAAGCATTTTCGCCGTTCGATATATTTTGTAAGTGATATGAAATCTGGTGAGATAATTACGCCTTCCCATATACGGCGTATTCGTCCTGGTTTTGGACTTCCTCCGAAATATTACGACCAGTTGATTGGCAAGCGGGTGAATCGAGATGTAGTGCGTGGCACTGCTACCAGTTGGGAGCTTATTAATGACTAAAACCGTTTTGGTTGTTGCTGCACACTCCGACGACGAAGCGCTTGGCTGCGGCGGCACGATCGCCCGACATGTGGCGGAAGGAGATTCCGTCTATGCAGTATTTATTGCCGATGGTGTTAGTTCTCGAGTGGGGGCTAATGATGATGAACTAGGTATCCGAAATCAAGCTGCAGAGTCGGCACGCCAGATTTTGGGAATAACGAGGAACTATTTTCTCGGACTTCCTGATAATCGCCTGGATAGCCTTCCTTTGATTGATGTTATCCAGCCTTTGGAGCGAATCATCTCAGAGGTTGAGCCACAGATTATCTACACTCATCATCATGGTGATCTAAATGTTGACCATCGTGTTACTCATCAAGCTGTTATGACCGCCTGCCGGCCCACTCCGGGCTCTAATGTTAAGGAGATTTACACTTTTCAGGTCTTGTCTAGTACCGAGTGGAATACCCCCGGTATTTCGACATTTGCCGCTAATTCTATAGTGGATATCACTAATTACCTTTCTGTAAAGGAAGCTGCGTTACAGGCTTATGCTGTTGAAATGCGACCGTATCCGCATTCCAGAAGCATTGAAAATGTTATGGCATTGGCTCGTTATACCGGCGCGACAAATGGCTTGATGGCAGCTGAGGCCTTTGTTCAAATTAGAGCTATCAGGTGAGGGAGGTAGAGTAGGTGAGCAAGTTTGATGTCAAGGATCAGATCGATAGTATGCTCTATCGCACATATAACTTACTTTCTGATATTCTTTTTAGTTTGAATTCTGAAACGAAAAAGCTTGTTTCGAGTAACTCGGTTTTTGAAAATATTCACGAGGGTCAGCGATGCTTTATTCTTGGAACAGGGCCTTCGCTTGATAGGCTCGAAGAATCCGAATTGGCTCTGGTGAACGAAAGCGTTGTATTTGGGGTGAACTCTTTATATAAGTCGAGGGTCGGCAAGCTTGTCGCGCCTCGCTATTACACTCTAGTTGATAATCTCTATTGGGAAAGTTGGTCTGGGGCATTTGAGGATGTTGCGAGGGTTTATAAGGCCTCGCCTCCCACATTTATTACAGATCCCCGTGCTCGTCATATTGCGGCGGCTACAGCCAATACTAAGGTGCCATTGTATATTCACGCGAAAAAGTATCCGGTCGGTCGCGTAGATAGCGATTTGTCGCACAATGTGTTCGCGACCATGAATGTGGTTAGCAATACCATTCTTGCGGCCATGTACCTGGGATTCAAAGAGGTCTACCTGCTCGGATGCGATTACAATGCGTTTTGTACACAAGGGCATGGACATTGCTACGATGATGGACATGAAACCTCTCAGTATGAATATAGTTTGGCTTTTTATCTCAAGTACTATCATCTAACTACAGAGTTTCACTATTTAATTGCAAGGCTCGCTTTAAAACAGGGTGTTAAGGTAATCAATTTGACACCTGGTAGTCTTTTAGATGCGTACCCCCGGAAAAGATTTCAGGATTGTTTTGATCGTGTTGAATGATTTGGGGGGTTTGGAATTGAGTCGGCGTGATGCCGCTAGAGGCAATATTTATATAGCTTCGCTGTTTGTCGGTGCTTTAGTTTTTTTGTTTGCGCTTCAGCAGCCGTACTCTCTTCTTATGGGGCTTTTTTTAAGTGCGCTCTATTTCTTGTGGGGCGGGGTGTCTAAAACCATCAATCTGGTCTCGTTGCTGGCCTTGCTGTTAGCTATCGCCATCATTTCGCTGCCCTCTGTTTTCCTCCGCCATGGTTTAAGTCCGCTGTTTTATGTGTGCTCTACCTTATTGGTCGCTGGAGCCGCGTTTTGCTTTTCAAAGCTTCCACTTGCCAGTTCTTTGAAGTCGTTACAAATAGTCTTTTGGTTCTTTTGGGTGCTCACTCTTTGTCTGTGGTGGGTGCATCGAGACTCTGTCGAGCCTTTGGGAGAGATCATTCAAGGCTCTAGTACGAATGGTATACCTTCTTATTTTATTGTTCTTCAGGTCGCGGTATCAGTAGCTTTTCTTTTATGTCATATGCGGTTGCCTGTTCTGACACCCCTTGCTACGCTGTTAGTTGCTTTTTTGGGGCTGGGGCGGGGGTCTATAGTTGTTGCACTTGCGTTGCTGATAGCTAGCCTTGGTTTCAATTTCTTGTTGTTTTATGGCAAATCTGCTTTGGCCAGAGGCGTGTTTTGTTCTTTGTTTTTTTTGGTGGTAGTTGTTTCTTCAGTTATTGGGGTCTATGTGCTGGGTAATTTTTTCTCTAACTATATAGAGAGCTCAAAATTTTCATCTGGCTTAATGGATCCCTATCGTGCGCTTATTTTAAGCGAGTATTTAGAGGGACTAGACTCTGTAGGGGTATTGTTTGGTGGGGGTTACGAGGGCACGGTCATTGATTTGAAGTATGATGGTAATCCTCATATAGCCTTCATTCGGACCCATGCTTTTTACGGTCTTTTTGGTTTGATGGTGGTGTTGCTTAGCCCTTTTATATTGTTTTTGTCCCGTCATTCTTGGCGTTATAGTCTGGTCGTTTTTTGCTTTATGTGTTTGTTGCTTGTTAGGGCGTTAACCGAGCCAATTCTCTTCCCTACATTGTTAGATTTTTTTTATCTATATGTTTTCTTTGTGTTCTTTAAAACTCAGGCGGCTTGCGAAAAGGAAGGTGCATATGTTTAGTTTTTTTAAGTATTTCGTGGCGAAGTTTTTAAAAAAGGCGCGCTTGGCTGCGGTTAAAGATTCCTTCGTACACCCGTCATCAAAGCTTGAGTCAGGCACCTTTTTTTTGGGGTCCAGTATGGATCGTCATAGTTTTTGTGGATATGACTGTGAAATACAATATGCACGCATAGGCGCTTTTACATCGATTGCAAATGGCGTGGTCATTGGGGGGGCGCGTCATCCCATGGAATGGGTGAGCATGTCACCAGTTTTCTATGCCGGCCGGGACAGCGTAAAGGCAAAGTTTGCTGAGCACATATTGCCCGGCCCAAAAGGCGTTACAATAGGTAGCGATGTATGGATCGGACGGTCCGCTACAGTTTTGGATGGTGTTGTGATTGGGCACGGAGCCGTTGTAGGGGCCGGTGCTGTAGTGGTAAAAGACGTGCCTCCCTATGCCATCGTTGCAGGTAACCCTGCCCGACTTATTCGTTTGCGGTTTGGTGAGCCTGTAATTGAAGCGTTGCTGGCTTCTGAGTGGTGGACTTTTTCAGACGGGCGCCTAAGTGAATTGGGTAGCACTTTCAATGATGTAAAAACTTTTATTGGCGCGCTAACTCCTCAGTTGCCCGGTAAAAAAGAGGTTTTGTAAGAATGCCGATTCCTTATCAAATTTGTACTCGATGCATTATGGATACCTCGGATCCCAAGATTAGCTTCGGGTCCACAGGTCACTGTGAGTATTGTGAGAATTTCGATGCGAGTATTATACCTAACTGGCATCCTAATGCGGTTGGCGAGGAACAACTTGCGGCGTTAGCCGCAAAAATAAAAAAGCAGGGCGAAGGTAAGGATTTCGACTGCATCATCGGTCTGAGCGGCGGACTCGATAGCTCATACGCGGCTTATATCGCTAAAGAGAAGATGGGCTTGCGTCCCTTGCTGTTCCATGTTGATGCCGGTTGGAATACAGATCAGGCCGTAGGCAATATCGAAAAACTGGTGGATGGTCTCGGCCTTGATCTTTACACCGAGGTGATCAACTGGGAAGAAATGAAGGACCTGCAAGTGGCATTCTTGCGTTCGCAGATTGCGGACCAGGATTTGCCTCAGGATGCTGCCTTTTTCTCCGGCCTTTACAAATTCGCCCGCAAGCATGGCATCAAGTACGTGCTGACCGGCGGCAACTATTCGACTGAATGCTGCCGCGAGCCTGAAGAGTGGGGCGGCTACCCGGGCATCGACAAGACCCTTTTCGCGGATATTCACAAACGCTTTGGCAAGCGGCCGCTGAAGACCTTCCCTCTGGTCGATATCATGACCTACAAGATCCTCTACCAGCGGGTACTGGGGATGGAGATCGTCAAGCCGCTCAACCTGGTGCCTTACGTCAAGAAAGACGCCGAGGCGGAGCTCGAGCAGCGCTTCGGTTGGCAGAAGTTCCAGCACAAGCATCACGAGTCGCGCTTCACGCGTTTCTACGAAGATTATTGGATGCCGCGCAAATTCGGCTATGAGAAGCGCCGGGCGCATTTCTCCAGCTTGATCATGACCGGGCAGATGACCCGCGACGAAGCGCTGGAACGTATCGCCAAGCCCGAGATGGACGAACAGTTCCTGAAAACCGAATTCGAGTTCGTGGCCAATAAGCTGGGGCTTTCGGTAGCTGAACTGCTGGCGATTTTCGAGGGCGAAAACAAGACGTATCGGGATTACAGGAACAAGCGCTTTCTAATCGGCATCGGTTCGCGTGTAATGAGCGCCCTCGGATTGGAAAGAAGACTTTTCAGATGATCACCATCATCGATTATGGCCTGGGTAATATTCAGGCTTTCGTAAACGTCTACAAGCGCTTGCATATACCAGTCACGTTAGCGACCAGCGCTGATCAATTGGCGGGTGCCAGCAAGCTGATCCTGCCAGGCGTGGGCGCCTTCGACCATGCCATGCAGCGCCTGAATGCGTCTGGAATGCGGCAAACGCTCGATGACATGGTTCTTGGCCAGGGTATACCCGTGCTGGGCATCTGCGTGGGGATGCAGATTCTCGCCGACTCCAGTGACGAGGGCGTGCTGCCGGGCTTGGGCTGGATTCCGGGCCGCGTGCGCAATTTCCATTCCGTCGCTGAATCCAGCGAGTTGGCTCTTCCCCATATGGGCTGGAACGATGTGTCGCCCGCCGCCGGCAGCCCATTGTTTCAGGGGCAGCAGGAGAACTGGCTGTTCTACTTCCTTCACTCCTACTTCTTCGAGTGCGCCGACCCTGCGCATATCGCGGCTACGGCGACTTATGGTGCCAGCTTCAGTTGTGCCGTTGCGTCGAAGAATGTGTATGGGGTGCAGTGCCATCCCGAGAAGAGCCACCACTGCGGTGTCGCCTTGCTGAAGAACTTCGCGGAATTGTGAAATGTTGAGACCACGCATCATCCCCTGCTTGTTGATTCAGGATAGCGGCCTGGTGAAGACCGTACGGTTCAAGGATCCCAAATACGTTGGCGATCCGATCAATGCCGTGAAGATTTTCAACGAGAAGGAAGCGGACGAGCTGATCGTCATCGATATCGATGCCAGTGCCCATGACCGCGAGCCGGACTATCAGAAGATCGCACACCTCGCCTCCGAATGCCGAATGCCGCTTTGTTACGGTGGCGGTGTACGTACCGCGGAGCAGGCCAAGCGCATTATTGCCCTGGGCGTCGAGAAGGTAGCGATCAGCTCGGCCGCGCTGGCCAATCCCGCCCTGATCAGCGAAATCGCCGCCGAGATTGGCCGGCAAAGCGTTGTCGTGGTGCTCGATCACAAGCAGCGCTTGCTGGGCAAGACCCAGGACGTGTGGACCCATAACGGCACGCGCAATACCAAGCGCAGCGTCACCGACGTGGCCCTGGAAATGGAAAAGCTGGGGGCGGGCGAGATCGTCATCAATTCCATCGATAACGACGGCAAAATGAAGGGCTACGACGTGGCCCTTGCTGCTCAGTTGCGTGAGGCGCTTACGGTGCCACTCACCGTGCTAGGCGGCGCAGGCAGCCTCGATGACATGCACAAGGTAGTCGCCGCCTGCGGTGTGGTAGGCGTGGCGGCGGGTAGTTTCTTTGTGTTCAAAGGCCCTTACCGTGCGGTGCTGATCAGCTACCCCACCGCACAGCAAAAGCGTGACTCTATTTATTCAGCCCTGCAGGGCCGCCGCTAGGCGGCCTCGCATTCAGATTTCAGGATTGCATATGTTCAATGGAAAGAAACTGCTTATCTCCGGCGGCACAGGCTCATTCGGCAATGCCGTACTCAAGCGCTTTCTCGATACCGATATTGCTGAGATTCGCATCTTTAGTCGGGATGAAAAGAAGCAGGACGACATGCGCAAGCATTACGCCAGCCCCAAGCTGAAGTTCTATATCGGCGATGTGCGTGACTATCAGAGCGTGCTGAATGCTACCCGCGGTGTCGATTACATTTTCCATGCCGCTGCGTTGAAGCAAGTGCCGTCTTGCGAGTTTCACCCGATGGAAGCGGTCAAGACCAACGTGCTGGGCACCGAAAACCTGCTGGAAGCTGCCATCCAGAATGGCGTCAAGCGCGTGGTCTGCCTGAGTACCGACAAGGCCGTTTACCCGATCAACGCGATGGGTATCTCCAAGGCGATGATGGAAAAGGTCATGGTGGCCAAGTCACGCAACCTCGACGATACCGGCACAGTCATCTGCGGTACCCGATATGGCAACGTCATGGCTTCTCGCGGCTCGGTGATTCCGCTGTTTGTCGATCAGATTCGTGCCGGTAAGCCGCTGTCGATCACCGATCCCAACATGACCCGTTTCATGATGACCCTCGCCGATGCGGTCGACCTGGTGCTGTATGCATTCGAGCATGGCCGCAATGGCGACTTGTTCGTGCAGAAGGCACCTGCTGCTACTGTCGAAGTGCTCGCGCAAGCGCTGACCTCCCTGCTGGGCAAGCCCGACCATCCCATCCAGGTGATCGGTACCCGCCATGGCGAGAAGCTTTACGAGGCGCTGCTGAGCCGCGAGGAAATGGCCTGCGCCGAAGACCGTGGCGAGTACTACCGCGTGCCTCCGGACCTGCGCGACCTTAACTACAGCAAGTTCGTAGAGCAGGGCGAAGAGCGAATTTCCCATATGCAGGATTACAACTCGCACAATACCGAGCGCCTGGATGTGCCGGGCATGCAGGAGCTGTTGCTCAAGTTGAATTTCATGCGTGCCATTCAGCGTGGTGAAGACGCTGCACCAGAGGAGTAGAAATGAGGGTCCTGATCACTGGTCCCAACGGTTTCGTGGGCAAGAACCTCATTGTTCATCTCAAGGAGCGTCAGGATGTTGAGATTCTCACATTCGGTCGCTCCGATGACTTGAAGGTGCTTGGCGAGCGTTTGGCTCAAGCGGACTTTATCTTCCACCTGGCAGGTGTAAACCGCCCTCAGGATCCTGCGGAATTCGGTCAGGGTAATACTGAGCTGACCGTCGCGCTGTGCAATGCCATCGAGGCCAGCGGTCGGCAGATTCCGGTCGTCTACACCTCGTCGAGCCAGGCCGCGCTGGATAATCCGTATGGCGCCAGCAAACGTGGCGCCGAGGAGGCCTTGCAAGCGCTCTCAGCGCAGCACGGCAACCCGGTGCATGTGCTGCGGCTGCCGAACGTATTCGGCAAATGGGCTAGGCCGAATTACAACTCGGCGGTAGCCACCTTTTGCCATAACATCGCTCGCGATTTGCCTATACAGATTAACGATCCGGCCGCCGTTATCACCCTGGTGTATATCGATGACGTGATCGCCCATTTCCTGGCGTTAATGGCGGGCGAGGAGGCTGGTGTTGAAGTGCAGCCGCAATATCGGGTGAGTGTCGGCGAGATAGCCGACCGCCTGCGCGGCTTCAAGGAAAGCCGCAGCACCCTAGTCACGGATCGGGTAGGTGATGGCTTCGTGCGCGCCCTGTACTCGACCTACTTGAGCTACCTGCCGCCCGAACTCTTTACCTACGAAGTGCCGAAGTATGGCGACGCGCGTGGGGTGTTCGTCGAGATGCTGAAGACCCCCGACTGCGGGCAGTTCTCCTTCTTTACCGCGCACCCGGGCATTACCCGAGGCGGCCATTACCACCACACCAAGACCGAGAAATTTCTGGTCATCAAAGGGCGTGCCCGCTTTGGGTTTCGCCATATGACCTCGGGTGAGTTCCATGAGGTTGTCACCGAGGGCGATAATCCGCAGATCGTCGAAACCGTTCCCGGTTGGACCCATGACATCACCAACATTGGCGACGATGAAATGATCGTGATGCTCTGGGCCAACGAGATCTTCGACCGCGCTCACCCCGATACCTACGCCTGCCAGGTGAAACCATGAAAAAACTGAAAGTTGCCACGGTCGTTGGCACCCGCCCGGAAATCATTCGCCTGGCGCGCGTGATGGCCAAGCTGGACGAGCATTGCGACCATGTCTTGATCCATACCGGGCAGAACTACGATTACGAGCTCAACGAAATCTTTTTCGACGATCTGGGCATTCGCCGCCCCGATCATTTTCTCAATGCCGCCGGGGCCACGGGTGCAGAAACCATCGGCAACGTGATTATCGCGGTCGACAAGGTGCTGGCTGAAGTACAGCCCGACGCGTTGTTGGTGCTGGGCGATACTAATAGTTGCATGGCGGTGATTCCGGCCAAGCGACGCAAGATCCCCACCTTCCACATGGAAGCAGGTAACCGCTGTTTCGATATGCGAGTGCCAGAAGAGATCAACCGCCGCATCGTCGATCACACGGCGGATATCAACCTGACCTACAGCACCATCGCCCGCGACTACCTGCTGCGCGAAGGTCTATCGCCGGATATGGTGATCAAGACCGGCAGCCCGATGTTCGAGGTGTTGACCTACTACCGTGAAGGCATCGAAGCCTCCGACGTCCTCCAGCGCCTTGGGCTGGAGGAGGGCAAGTTCTTCGTGGTCAGTGCGCACCGTGAAGAAAACATCGATTCCGAGAAAAACTTCCGCAAGCTGGCCGAGACCTTGAACCAGGTCGCCGCGCACTACGATATGCCGGTGATCGTGTCCACTCACCCGCGTACCCAAAAGCGTGTGGATGCATTGGGCGTGACCTTCCATGCCAATGTACGGCTGCTCAAGCCGCTGGGCTTCAAGGACTACAACAAGCTGCAGGCTTGCGCCAAAGCGGTGTTGTCCGACAGTGGCACCATTTCGGAAGAGTCTTCGATTCTGAACTTCCCGGCGCTGAACATTCGTGAAGCCCACGAGCGCCCCGAGGGCATGGAAGAAGCCGCCGTGATGATGGTTGGGCTTGAAGTCGAGCGGGTGATGCAGGCGCTCCAGGTGCTCGAATCTCAAGGTCGTGGTGACGAGCGCAGCTTGCGTTTGGTGGCCGATTACAGCATGCCCAACGTGGCGGACAAGGTCGTGCGGATCGTTCACAGCTATCGCGATTACGTGATGCGCACCGTATGGAAACGGAACGACTGACGCGCATGCGAGAGGGAAAACTGAAGATATTGATCGTCAGCCAGTATTTCTGGCCAGAGAACATGCGCGTCAATGATATGGCCGAGGAGATGGTGCGCCGGGGGCATGAGGTCACGGTGCTGACGGCCTTGCCGAATTACCCTGAAGGCCAGGTATTCGGGGCCTATCGCAAGGCGCCGGAGCAGTTCGCCAACTATCAGGGCGCTGAGGTGGTACGTGTACCCTTCATCCCCCGCGGCAAGCGCAGCCTGACGCTCGTTCTCAATTATCTGTCGTTCGTGGTGAGTGGTTCGTTGCTGGGTAGCTGGAAGCTGCGCGGCAGAGAGTTCGACGGCATATTCGTCTATGCCGTCTCGCCGATCATGTCGGCCATTCCGGCCCTGGTGATCGGCAGGTTGAAAAAGGCCCCGGTCAGCGTCTGGGTACTGGATCTGTGGCCGGAAACCCTGCGTGCTGTCGGTGTCGTTCATGATGACCGTGCGCTGGCGCTGGTCGGCAAGATGGTGTCGTGGATTTACAACCGTACCGATTACCTGCTACTCCAATCACGCGCCTTCCTCGACAGCGTACGCTCTTATTGCACGCGGCCTATCGAAGACGAACGGCTGGTGTATTTTCCCAGCTGGGCCGAAGACGGGTTCAACGAGCTGCCTGAAGAAGGCTCGCCCTTGCTAGCCCGTTCGCCGGACGAGTTCACCATCCTGTTCGCCGGTAATCTGGGCGAGGCACAGGATTTTCCGGCGATTCTCGAGGTGGCCGAAGCCTTGCGCGATGTCGTGAAGGTTCGTTGGGTGCTGGTTGGCGACGGCCGAATGAGCGAGTGGCTGCAGCGCGAGGTAACGCAACGCAACCTCGACAATGTGCTCCTGCTTGGCCGTCATCCGCTGGAAGCCATGCCAGGGCTATTCGCCACGGCCGATGCCTTGTTGGTCTCCTTGAAAACCAATGAGGTGTTCGCCAAGACCATTCCCGGCAAGGTTCAGGCTTATCTCGCCTCGGGCAAGCCGGTGCTCGGGATGATCGGGGGCGAGGCGGCACGCGTCATCGAGGAGTCGGGAGCGGGGCTTGCCTGTGCCTCGGGTGACCAGGAGGGGCTGTCTAGGATCGTGCAGCAGATGGCCGCCATGACTCATGCGCAACGTGTCGCGATGGGGCAGGCGGGCAAGCGCTATTACGATGATCAGTTCGCCAAGGAAAAGATCTTCTCTAATCTGGAGCGCCTGTTCCGGCAGGGCACACGCAGGGA
>Ga0209370_1001622_pt1 | contig 19056 bp, 12 predicted proteins | sample AgamicAtPrz_FD_187164 | JGI IMG/M metagenome (GOLD analysis project Ga0209370, IMG submission 187164) | Agave microbial communities from Guanajuato, Mexico - At.P.rz (SPAdes) (version 2) | ecosystem: Host-associated > Plants > Phyllosphere > Phylloplane/Leaf | place: Guanajuato, Mexico... | reverse complement strand
TGATGATGCAATGGTTCGTTTAATTATTCTATTGAAAGCAAATAGCTTGGCACGTGGCTTCTCAGGTATTCGCCGTAAAGTGATTGATGCTTTGTTGGCTTTAATTAATGCTGAAGTTTATCCGCACATTCCTCTTAAAGGTTCAGTCGGCGCTTCAGGTGACTTGGCACCACTTGCACATATGTCATTGATTTTGCTAGGTGAAAGTAAAGCGCGCTACAAAGGCGAATGGTTACCAGCAGTTGAAGCTTTAAAAATTGCAGGCTTAGAACCAATTTCTTTAGCAGCGAAAGAAGGCTTGGCACTTTTAAATGGTACACAAGTTTCGACTGCTTATGCTTTACGTGGTTTGTTTGAAGCTGAAGATTTATTTGCTGCTGCGACAGTTTGTGGTGGCTTAAGTGTTGAGGCAATGCTGGGTTCACGCTCACCGTTTGATGCTCGTATTCATGAAGTACGTGGTCAACGTGGTCAAATTGATGTTGCTGCGGCTTATCGCGATTTATTGACGGATTCGAGTGAAATTGCACATTCACACGAAGACTGTAGCAAAGTTCAAGATCCGTATTCTTTACGTTGCCAACCACAGGTGATGGGTGCATGTCTAACTCAAATCCGTCAGGCTGCTGAAGTTTTAGAAATTGAAGCAAATGCTGTATCTGATAACCCACTTGTTTTTGCAGAACAAGGTGATGTGATTTCTGGTGGTAACTTCCATGCAGAACCTGTAGCAATGGCGGCAGATAATTTAGCATTGGCAATCGCAGAAATTGGTTCACTTTCAGAACGTCGTATTTCGATGATGATGGACCGCCACATGTCACAGCTTCCACCGTTCTTGGTTGCAAATGGTGGTGTTAACTCAGGCTTTATGATTGCTCAAGTGACCGCTGCTGCTCTTGCAAGTGACAACAAAGCGCTTGCACATCCTGCAAGTGTTGATAGCTTGCCAACTTCAGCAAATCAGGAAGACCATGTATCAATGGCTCCGAATGCTGGTAAACGTCTTTGGTATATGGCTGACAACGTCCGTGGCATTTTAGCTGTTGAATGGTTAGGCTCTTGTCAGGGTCTAGACTTCCGTGAAGGCTTAAAAAGCTCGCCTAAACTTGAACAAGCTCGTAAAATCTTGCGCGCTCAAGTGCCTTACTACAGTGAAGACCGTTTCTTTGCTCCTGATATTGAGCAAGCAAGTGAATTACTCTCAAGCGGCTGCCTAAACGAGTTAATTATTCCAAAACTACTCCCTAGTTTATCTGAAGTGTGATTGATAAAACGGTCACATGGAGTGGCCGAATCTAACTAAATATCCTCAAGGATTGGAGATTATAATGTCACAAAACTCCACACTACAGCGGGGTTTAAATACCCGCCATATTCGTTTCTTGGCATTGGGCTCAGCAATTGGAACTGGGCTTTTCTATGGTTCGGCAACTGCCATTAAAATGGCAGGGCCTTCAGTTTTACTTGCGTATATCGTTGCAGGGATTGCAATTTATATCGTTATGCGCGCATTGGGTGAAATGGCTGTCCATAATCCCGTCTCTGGCTCATTCAGCCACTATGCATCACAATACATTAGTCCTCTGGCAGGTTTTACTACTGGCTGGACTTATGTATTTGAAATGGTGATTGTCGCGATTGCCGATGTCACCGCTTTTGGTATTTATATGGGGTTCTGGTATCCCGATGTGCCACGGTGGATCTGGATTTTATCTCTGATTATGTTCTTGGGTGCAATTAACCTAATTCACGTTAAAGTCTTTGGTGAACTCGAATTCTGGCTTTCCATTATTAAAGTTAGTGCCATTGTTGCCATGATTTTAGGTGGAATAGGCTTAATGTTTTATGGCTTCCATGCTGACCATAGCAGTGTGGTACCGGGTATTCAAAACTTATGGATTTATGACGGCTTTATGCCGCATGGCATTGCAGGCTTAGTTGCATGTTTATCTGTGGTTGTATTTGCTTTCGGTGGTATCGAAATTATCGGTTTAACTGCTGGCGAATCACAAGATCCGAAAACGACTTTGCCAAAAGCCATTAATGCTGTTCCAGTACGTATTTTACTTTTCTATGTACTGACTATTTTTGTTTTGATGTCGATTTTCCCATGGAATCAAATTGGTAGCCAAGGTAGTCCATTTGTACAAATTTTTGAAAATTTAGGCATTAAATCTGCCGCGAATATTCTAAATATTGTGGTGGTGACTGCTGCGATTTCGGCAATTAATAGTGATGTATTTGGCGCTGGCCGTATGCTTTACGGTATGGCAAACCGTGGTCAAGCACCTCGCATATTCCAAAAGTTATCGCGTAATGGTGTGCCTTGGATGACTGTTGTGGTTATGGCTGGCGTGCTGTTAATTGGCGTGGTGTTGAACTACCTAATTCCTGAAAATGTATTCATGATCATTGCATCAATTGCCACTTTTGCAACGGTTTGGGTATGGCTCATGATTTTGCTTTCGCAAGTTGCGATGCGCCGTAAATTATCTACTGCTGAAATTAAGGCACTGGATTTCCCTGTATGGGGTTGGCCATATGCACCTGCATTCGCGATTGGTTTTATGGTGTTTATTTTAGTGATGATGGGTTATTTCCCTGATTCACGTCCTGCAATTTATGTCGGAATAACATGGCTTGCTCTGTTAACAATTGCTTATCGCATTTGGGTAAAACCACAGCAAAACTTGGGAAAGGAAAGTAATCCTATCCAGCAAAATGTTGAGATAGAAAGCTAACAAATGAACTGCCCAATGGTTTAACTATTGGGCAGTTTTGAGGAAAGGCTCATGAAAAAACTTTGGCAAAATTGCCACATTGCGACCATGCAAAATGGGCAATATTCCTACATTGAAGATGCTGCAATCGTCACAGAAGGGCATCTGATTCACTGGATTGGAAAACAACAACAACTTCCTGCCGATACTTATTCAGAAACAGTTGACTTAAAAGGCGCTTGGGTGACCCCGGGGTTCATCGACTGTCATACGCATAGTGTATTTGGTGGCAACCGTAGTGTTGAGTTTGAAAAGCGCTTACAAGGCGTGAGCTATGCTGAAATTGCAGCAAGCGGTGGCGGTATTGCCAGTACTGTTCGTGCAACGCGTGAAGCAAGCGAAGAACAACTATTAAAATCAGCACTTAAACGTATTCGCTGTATGCAGCAAGATGGTGTAACCACCATTGAGATTAAGTCTGGTTACGGACTCAATTATGAAAATGAGCGCAAGATGCTACGTGTGATCCGTCAAATTGGTGAAGCTTTACCAATGACGGTTAAAAGCACGTGTTTAGCTGCGCATGCTTTACCGCCAGAGTACAAAGACCAAAGTGATGCTTATATCGAACATATCTGTACAGAAATGTTGCCTAAACTGCATGCTGAAGGTTTAGTTGATGCAGTTGATGCATTCTGCGAGCATTTAGCATTTTCACCTGCTCAGGTTGAACGCGTTTTTAAAACGGCACAATCATTGGGTTTACCCGTTAAGCTTCATGCTGAGCAACTCTCATCGCTAGGTGGTTCAAGCTTGGCAGCACGTTATCATGCTTTGTCGGCTGACCATTTAGAGTACATGACCGAAGATGATGTCAAAGCCATGGCAGAGTCGGGTACGGTTGCTGTGTTATTGCCGGGTGCCTTTTATTTATTACGTGAAACACAATATCCACCGATTGAAAGTCTCATTAAGCATGGCGTCCGTATTGCGCTGTCGAGTGATTTAAACCCGGGTACATCTCCAGCACTTTCTTTACGTTTAATGCTCAATATGGGCAGCACACTTTTCCGCTTAACGCCTGAGCAAGCATTAGCTGGTGTCACCATTCATGCGGCACAAGCACTTGGTTTAGAACAAACGCACGGCAGTCTAGAGCAGGGCAAAGTCGCTGACTTTGTGGCTTGGGATATTGAGCATCCATCTGAAATTGTTTACTGGCTGGGCGGAGATTTGCCTAAGCGAGTCGTTCAGCATGGACAAGAAGTTATTTTTTAAACGGTGTTACATGAATCACACATTTAAATGGCAAGGTCGTCATGATGGCGAGGGTGAAGCACACCAACGTATTCACCATATTATGAATAAAACTCAACATGCCGAATTTGCGTTGATTGGTTTTAGCTCTGATGAAGGCGTGAAGCGTAACAAAGGCCGAGTCGGTGCTGCCGATGCACCAGATGCAATTCGCACACAACTTGCCAATTTACCCATTCATTGTCCAGTCAGTATGGTCGATTTGGGTACAGTGACCTGTGAATATGGCAACCTAGAGCAAGCCCAAACAGAGTTGGCTGAGCAAGTCGCAACTAGCCTACAAAATGGTTTAAAACCGATTGTACTTGGTGGTGGACATGAGGTTGCATTTGGCAGCTTTAGCGGTCTGTTCCAATATGTACAAGCTCACGCGCCAGATAAAAAAATAGGTATTATTAATTTCGATGCCCATTTCGATTTGCGTGAAGCAGAGCATGCAACTTCTGGAACACCTTTTTTACAAGCAGCGCGACTTTCAGAACAGCATCAAAAACAATTTAATTATTTATGTATTGGGGTCGCTAACCATGCCAATACTAAAGTTTTGTTTGATACAGCCGATGCGCTGAATTGTTCATATTTACGCGATCATGAGGTTAATATTTTTAACCTAAACAACGTGCTTGCAGCGGTTGATGCTTTTATTGAAAAAGTAGACTGCTTGTACATTACGATTGATTTGGATGTCTTCGCGGCTGCGGTTGCACCGGGGGTCAGTGCACCAGCTGTAAAAGGAATTGATTTAGCCACTTTTGAAGCAATTTTTAAGCATATTCAAGAGACTGGAAAAATCAAACTTCTAGATATTGCTGAGTGCAATCCAAAATTTGATTTGGACAACCGAACAGCAAAACTGGCTGCCTATATTGTTTATCAATATTTGTTTTCTTGAGAAACAATTTTTAATGTAGAAATAAAAGAGTGCACTGAGATCGATCATGTGCGCTTTTTTTGGTTTCTGGATCGTTAAAGTCAGATACGGAATATAGATAGCAACTATAAATAATTTAATTAAAAAGAAAATTAATTTATAAAATCATTGAGTTAAAAAATACTCGATTTTTACACCATTTTATATGCTGCTTGGCACGTAATTTGTTTTGTCTTTATTTTAACCTTTGTTAAATATTTCTGGATAATTAAATGAAAAACAGAACCTTACATTTTGCTTGTATCAGTGTTTTATTTTGGATGTCTCATTCTTCTGGTGCTGCAACCCCCGAAATAAATACAAATACCGTCGAAAAATCACAATCTAAACAAAACAGTGATATCTCTGTTCGGGTGAAAGCTTTAAACCAGCTTTTACAAGAACAATGGGAATATACTTTGAAAAATAACCCTGAAATTGCAACGACTCTAGGAGATTTACGCTACAACAATCGTTGGACCGAGGTTTCAAAAAATCAGATCGAGAAAGATAAAAAAACTACTCAAAATTTTTTAAAACGTTTTGAAGTAATTGATAGCACAGGGTTTTCAGCAACTGATCAATTAAATAAAGATTTAATGATTTATCAGTTGAAAGAGACTCTTAAAAATTATGATTTGAAATTGTATGAGATGCCTTTTAATCAAATGTGGGGATTACATTTGCAATTTCCGGGATTTATTAGTTCGATTCCATTTAATAATGTGAAGCAATATCAAGACTATATTGCTCGTTTAAAACAAATTCCTCTTATTCTTGATCAAGGTATTCAGTTAGCGAAACAAGGACAAAAAGATGGTTTGATGCCACCCAAGTATTTAATTGAAAAAGTGGCAAAGCAGATTAATAGCATTGCAGCCCCCGCAGGGAAAGACAGTGTTTTTGCCTCACCATTAAAGCAATTTCCAAACAACATTTCTAAAGCAGAACAAGAGCGTTTAAGCCGTGAAATCCTACAGGCCATAGATCAGCATATTCGCCCCGCTTATCAAAAACTTGGCACATTTATTCAGAAAGATTACTTACCTTATGGGCGACAACACGAGGGGATATGGAGCTTGCCAAACGGTGACAAGCTCTATCGTTTTTATGTAGAAAATAATACAACAACCTCAGAAAGCCCTGAAAATATTCATCAGCTCGGGTTAAAAGAAGTTGCTCGTATAGAAGCGGAAATGCTGAAAATTGCTAAAGCACAAGGTTTCAATGACTTAAAAAGTTTCCAACAATCCTTAAAAACAAATCCCGCTGTTTTCCCAAAATCTCGTGAAGAAATTTTAGAGATTTATCGTGGGTATATTGCCCAAATGCAACCCGAGTTGCCGAAGCTGTTTGGTTTATTACCCAAAAATAAAGTCGAAGTTTTGCCTGTAGAGCAATATCGAGAAAAAGAAGCGGCAGGAGCGGAGTATCACCAAGGCACGCCTGATGGTTCACGTCCCGGACAGGTGTATGTAAATACTGGTGATTTCTCTGAACGTTCCAAAATATCAATGGAAGCGACTGCTTACCATGAAGCAATTCCCGGCCACCATATGCAGATTGATATTGCCCAAAACCTGCCAAATTTACCGATGTTCCGAAAGCAACCCAACCATACAGCTTATATTGAAGGATGGGCACTTTATGCAGAGCAATTGGGTAAGGATGTGGGTTTTTATAAAGACCCGCTTTCAGATTATGGAAGGCTCTCGAGTGAGTTGTTCCGTGCTTGTCGCTTAGTGGTGGACACTGGTGTGCATTATAAAAAATGGACCCGCCAGCAAATGATTGATTTTATGCGTGAACACTCAGCTTTAGATGAACCTGATATTCAGGCAGAGGCCGACCGCTATATTGCTATTCCTGCCCAAGCATTGGCATACAAGATGGGCCAACTCAAAATTTTAGAGCTAAGAGAGCTAGCCAAACAGGAGCTTGGAGACCGTTTTGATATCAAAGCATTCCATGACATGGTTTTAAATGCAGGAACATTGCCTTTAAATATTCTGGATGCACGTATTAAAAATTGGATTAAGGAACAAAAAGCAGCAACTTAAAATAAAATTCGAAATTTAGGTCAGGTCCTCGTTGGGCCTGATTTAAAAACGGATAGAAAACAGAATATAATAATGAAAAATATAGTTTCTTTTAGAATTTTAAATTGGAAAAATAATGAACCAGAAGAATAACCCGATTGGAATGATTGATTCTGGTTTAGGTGGGCTGTCTTTGTTTAAGCACGTCCGGCAGGCTCTTCCGAATGAAGATATTATCTATTTCGCCGACTCGAAATATGTCCCGTATGGCGACAAAGAAAGCGACTGGATTGTTTCACGAACCACGCATTTAATTTCAAACTTAGTTGCTCAGGGCAAATGCAAAGCGATCGTGATTGCTTGTAACACCATGACGGCTGTAGCGATTGAAACGATTAGAGCGCAAATTAATGTGCCACTGATTTCGATAGAACCAGCCGTAAAACCAGCTGTAGCAATCACACAAAGTAAGCATATTGCGGTTTTGGCAACAGCCACCACGGTGAAGGGAAAAAACTTAAAAAGTTTAATTGAAACGTATGCGCAAGATATTAAAGTATCTTTGGTGCCTTGTATTGGCTTAGCCGAAAAAATCGAAACGGGCAAAGCACATACCGCGGAAGTGAAAGATTATTTAAAAAATATTTTGGCGCCGTTAGTTGAGCAAAAAGTCGATACGATTATTTTAGGCTGTACGCACTATCCATTTGTCTCAAATACGATTCAGGAAATTGTAGGCCGTGATATTCAAATTATTGAGCCTTCGGAAGCTGTGACAGCGCAATTAATTCGGCAGCTCAATCAATATCATTTAAGTTCTGAAAGTCCAAATGAGGGGAATCATATTATTTGGACCAGTTCAGACCCGTTGGAAGTTGCGGACGTTACTTTTTCTTTGTTAGGTACGCGTTTACCTGTAAAAGCTATAGAAAAGTAAATTCTAGAAAAGATGATAAGAGGTATATGCTTATCATCTTATGTTTTTATATAAAATATTAAATTAAAATTAACGATTAATCTATTTTGTTAACTAAACATATATAACCCAATTTTATATTTTAAATTTAATTAAAAACTGTGAATATAAAAATGAGATTAATATTATTTAAACATTAATTAAATTATTATATTTAAACTTTTTCATTAAAATAAATTGACGTTCTTTATTATACCGATTATTATTTCGTTGCTGGCCTACATTGCCAGACGGTTTTGACAGACCGTAAGTCCCCATAGCGGATTATAGTTCTACTATAAGTCGTTAGACCCTTGCGTCCCCCTTTCTTTGCGGTAGGACGGAAGGGGGACGCCCCGTGCGTGCTGGTCTCTATGGGCACCAGTCTGTCAACCCTCTTTCGTTCTGCCACCCTAATCAATTCGCGGTGATTTGGTGGTAGGACTCCATTTTTAAGGAGTTGGCCATGCCACAATTTAAACTCATTTTCTCTCTCATTTAACTATTTTATTTATTTAAAATTTGGGTTTTCTATATCCTGATTTTTTAAATTTATAAATTATTTTTATTTTAAAATCTTAATTATTTTATTTTCCTATTTTTGTGGGAGGGCTAATTATTATTTAAAAAATTATTTTAATATTTAAATGAATCATATTTTTATTTTATCTACAGATATAAATAATCATGAGAATAATATGAAACTTCATAAATTTATATTAGTTTTAAACCTTGTGGCAGGTGGTTACGGTATTACAAATGCTGATGCCAATGCTCAGCAGGAATTTAAAAGAATTTGTTCGTCAGGTGAACAGATGCAAGCCAGTTGCGATTGTATTTGCCAACAGCTTGAACAGGTGTATTCACCTCAAACCGTTCAACGTTTAAAACGTACCAGTTTGCAAAGTCCTGATCTCCCACAGGACTTTGCCCCTAATTTGTTCAGCATCATTCGACGCTGTGACAAAAATGAAATGGGCTAAGTTCGCTTAGCTCTTTTATCTCTGTGTCGCAATGATCTCTCAAACTTTAAATCAGCGCAAAAGTAAAAGTCCGTTGTGACACGGGGGCCTAGGAACTGTTCTCTATTCTTTCACGTAAAAGCGCTTGTGTAGCGATATGAACGCAATAAAAAAGCCCGATATGCATTGAATACATATCGGGCTTTCTAATCAACAGAAGCGATCTACAACCTTTATGGCATGGTGTATGAAAGTAATGAATTTACATACTAATTCAACTTACCTCAGATACTTATGATTTAAGGTGAATAATTTACAATAGTAAGTAATATTACTTACTATTGATATATATGAGCTAAATTAAATTTTTTAAATTCATAGTTTTATTCCGCTAATGTCATTTGAAACCAGTTATCTAGAGCATCAATTTGAATAAAATTAATATCAACCTGTATAGGAGGGTTTCTAAACCACCAATACGTATTTATAGAAATATATAAATTTAATATTTGTGGTGAGCATTGACATGAACTTTCGGGCCACTTTAATAAACCACGAACATATTCTAAATTGTTTTCTAAATATTCAGCTCTTTTTTGAATTTTGCTAACATGGCTTTGTTTAGTACCTTCACCCAAAAATACAGTATTTCTTAACCTTTTCATGTCTTTTAGACAATAATAAGGTTTGTTGTACTTACACTCTAAATTGATCCAAATATTTTTTTCTGGAATATAAGCTAACACATCAAAATCGCCAATATCAGGGATATCCTCTGTAGGAAAACGTCTTCTTAAATCAATTCCTCTCTCAGTGAGTTTGATAAATCTTTTTGTAACCTCTCCCGCACGGACTTCAAGTTCCTTTTCTACTCCTTCTTTTAATTTACGAACATAGTTATTAACCGACTTCCAATTAAAATCAGCAGGTAAATAACCGTTGGCAATATGATTAAACCATATAGTTAAACTACGGTGACAAGCAGCAGGGCCCCAAATTAAATTGCCATCTGCTAATTCAATAATAGGTCTAATATTTAATCTATGCTCACGCTTGTTATGATCAGATACAGGCACATCAAACTCTAGAGTATCTTTGCCTAATAAACGTTTAACTTTAGAGCCATCTAGTGTTAGGAAGCTTAAAATTTTTCTAATCTCATCCAAATCAATATCAACGAGTATTTCATTACATTTCTTTTCAATATTTTCAAAATTATCTTGATAAATAGGTTGTGGTGCAATTTTAGTGTAACTAGCCCAATTAGAAAGTATATCAAGTATTGTTAAAAGTTGAGAAAACTTAAAGCTAAGGTCTGTTTGGAAGACTTTATCTATTGGATCAAAATTTCCATCAAATAATGAAGATGTGACCTCATCCTCGGAACTGACACCTTCGCGAGATAGATGATAATTTGCTTGCTCATTATGAAAATTTATTTCTGTATCTTTACGCTCAGAACTATAGAAAATCTCTGGAATATACTCAGAATCTATATTTAATCCGCCAACTTCAATGTCATTATGAAGAGTATCACTAGCTTCATATAGCACCAGTAACCAATCAATATATGCAATTAAATCTAAAGCTAAATCTTCTGAAAATTTCTTATTATTTTTATTTTCAGAAGATTTAATTGCTTCTATTAAATATCGATAATTTTTTGAATTTCTTATAAATTCCTTTTTGATCTCTGTAAATCTTTCTTCCCTATCATACGTAACTTCATGTTGTAAACTTAGCTTTAATCTAGTGTGTTGAATATAATTGTCCGATACATAGGCGTCATGATTCGCAAGAGAAAATTTCAATAACAAGTCATAATCAAGATTATAGATTTTTTCATAGATTAGATTTTTATATTGATCAGAAATTACGTTAATAATTTCCTTGGCCGTAGTTAATTCATATCTTCCTGGTTCAATATTGTTACTTTTAAACAATAATGCTAATTGCTTTCTTGCATGCAGATATTGTGTGTTAGTAGGTTCTATTGGTTTAGTATTGTGTGAGTCAAAAGGTTGAGTTTCATGAGTTAATTGAACTCTTTTGGGCCATTTTCTAGTTTCATTTAGTTCATTTATAATTTTAGATTCAATACTACTTTTAGTTATTTCAGCAATCTTTTCTAGTACATTTATAAGAATATCTACTTGAGCATTTGCACCTGATGCAGATTCTACTAATTGACAAAAAGCTTTTAAATTTATAAGTAACTGAATAGCTAATAAATTTTGTTCACCATTTTCTTTGTATTCTAAAAGTCTTGCACTGGTAATAATCTCTTGTTTGCCAAGCGGTGACATTTCCTCTAACTCTAGATAGCTTCTAGGATCTGGTGAGATATGGAAAGTAATTCTACTAAAATCAACTAAAAAACTATCTTTAAGTAAATCTTTTCTTTGGGAGATCGCATCACATAAACATTCTAAAAATAGCTCATTAATATTAGCGCTTTTTTCCCGTTGCTCTTTAATCAAAGTTTTAAAATCACTATAACAATGAATACTACAATTTAAGATTTCTGTAGACCAAGACATTGCAATATGATTTTTTGCATATAGTTTTATATTTCCTTGATACTCATTTCTAAAATCCCATTTGCTCCAATCTGTTGGCATATATTTTGGCATGTTCAGCCAATATTCTTTTAAATAGCCAAATCTACCATTAGATCCAGTATGAGGATCTAACATAACACTATGATATGTAACGGCTCCTTGTTCCAACACAGAATAGGTATTTCTAAATGCAAAAAAACTGTCATTTAGACTATTAAATCCAAACACCTTATTTTTATTTTGTTTATTAAATTCAATAAATTGTATAAATTCTTCTTGTTTATCAAGCGAATCAAACACTGTACAGAAAGTTGCAAGATCAAATACCATTGAACAAGGTTGGCTTTTAAACCCCATAAAGCCATTCACTGTAGATACGTGATTTGAAACAGCAACTATTTGGATATCTTTAAATCTAGGTTGAACTTTTTTAGAGTTCTCAATCCTCATTCCAAATTTATTTTCAATAGATCTCAAATTCCATTCAGCAGAATCAATATATCTCTGAATATTTTTTTCAAGTGATATTAAACTTTCAAGATTATTTCTATCAAAAGCAGTAAAGAAAATAATTTTTTCGCCAAAACTCCAAACCGAAAAAAACTCATAATCTAATACACTTGGATTCTTTGTTGAATTTTCAACTTTAAAAATGAATGGAAAGTCAATTTGAAAACGTGAGTTAATATACGTATTCAGCTGTTGATTTAGTGTGGATAAATCACAAGATGTATCATAGTGATCAATAATCACACTTGGCATATTTCTAATTGATAATGGGAAAAAACTCTCATCATTTTTAATAAAGCTATATGGTAAACCCATACCTTGCATAAAAGCATCACAAAAGGCGTAATTACTATCAAACTGATTAATACTATTTAAAGAGCATACTAAATTTGAGTCGATAACATATCCTGAAGAATTAATATATGTATTGATCTCAGAAATAGTTTTCCTGCTTTCAAGCCAAAATTGTTCATCAGGTAAGAAAAGACTACCTGGTCTAATTTTAATAGATTCATCAAAATTGTTTGAGCTTATTGAATTGATAAGATGGCTTTGTAGTTTTAACGACTGTTCCAATTGTAATAGGGCATTAGAGTCTGTGGAGTGCGACAGTCTAAAAGCATCTATAAAATCAGTGATCCTTTCAACGGGTCCACCGTAGAGTATTTTGTATTGCTTATCGGTCCATTGGTATTTGATTTCTCCCCAATCTACTTCTGGGATGAAGTCTTCCACCATAGGATTATTAGGTAGTAAATTATATAAATGTTTAATAAATACTTTAAAATCATCGTAACTAGATATCTGATCGTTCTGCTTAAAATCTTTTGCTTCAATAGAAACGCAACAATACATTGCTAAACAATGCTTTAGCATGCTCGATATGTTCGGTAACCAAAGATCAGAAATTGTTAGAGATTGATAGACATCATTAAAAGAGTATTTACGAAATAGTGAGCAGATATTATCCTTAAGTGTCAAAAACTCTAAATCTTCTTTATTTGTTTCTATAGTGGGATTTTTAAAATCATAACTCCCCGAACTAAAAAGATTATGAAATGATTCCATATCAAACATTTTTTCTATTGGATGAATACTTTGGGGAAAATTTAAGGTATTTTGTGCTTGTTGTTTTGCTAGTCGTTTTTCTTTTTTTAAGCGTGATTTTTTACCCATTTGCTTTCATCCGATTTTAATAAGCTTTAGAAGTCTGAGCTTAACAAATTAAACTAAGTAACCGTCTTTTGTTAAACTTACTTACCCAATCTAGTATATACAAACGAAAAAATCTATTTTGAAATAAGAGACTGCTTTAAATTTATCGTGGATATTTCCTTATAAAAAATTAATTTAAAATAATACGAGTTAATAGATTCATCCATCCTCACAATTTCTGATAATCAATTTGCTGTTTCTTGGAGTTCATTCTAGGATAATTTAATGTATTACTCTACGGACTTATTTTTTTCAGGATAGTTTTTGACTATTTTAAATACTGAGTGATTATAAGTTCCAGTGCTTTAGCCCTAATCAGTAGTATTTCACTGATTTATAGCTTTAAGGGATAAAACACGAGTTGAAGTGGTTTCTTATTATCAGAATTATCCCCCTAAGATTATAATATTTTGACTATTAAGTTGGAAACTGACTTCGGCTATCCATTTAGGATTGCTTTCCAATTTTTTATCAATCCTTTGAATCAAGCAATAAAAAAGCCCGATAGGCAATTTGCATATCGGGCTTTCTCATCAACAGAAGCGATCTATACCCTTTATGGCATAGATAACGTGTCTGATTATTACTCTACAGTTACTGACTTCGCCAAGTTACGTGGCTGGTCAACGTCTGTACCACGTAAAACAGCAACGTGATAAGACAACAACTGAACTGGTACGCTATAAACGATTGGTGCAAGCCATTCGTTTACTGCTGGAATATGCACAACGTGTTGACGGTCTTTTTCATTGATTCCGCTATTTTCGTCAGCGAAAACAAATAACTCACCACCACGTGCCTGAACTTCTTCCATATTTGATTTTAGCTTATCAAGCATTTCATCATTTGGAGCAAGAATCACGATTGGCATTTCGCTATCAACAAGTGCTAATGGGCCGTGTTTTAACTCACCAGCTGCATAGCCTTCAGCATGGATATATGAAATTTCTTTTAGCTTTAATGCGCCTTCCAATGCGATTGGATAATTCGTACCACGGCCTAAGAATAAGCAGTGATTTTTTTCAACGAATAATTCAGACAAACGCAAAATTTCTGGATCATGTTTAAGCGTATCAAGAATAACTTTCGGGCTGTGCCATAGCTCACGCGTAATTTCTTCAAGAAGAGCAGGGCTAATACGTTGTTTCACTTGACCAATTTTCAAGATTAACAACATAAGCGCAGCGAGCTGAGTCGTGAACGCTTTAGTTGAAGCAACACCAATCTCAGGACCAGCAAGCGTCAATAAGTGGTGATCAGTTTCACGAACCATTGAAGACGTAGCAACGTTACAGATAGTCAAAGTCTGAATATCGATATTGTTTGCTTTCGCACGCTTTTGAGTTTCACGTAGTGCCGCTAAAGTATCGGCAGTTTCACCTGACTGTGAAATACAGATATAAAGTGTATTTTCAACAATTACAGGGGTGCGATAGCGGAATTCACTCGCGATTTCAACTTGGCAAGGCACGCCAATCAGTTGTTCAAACCAATATTTCGCAATCATTCCTGAGTGGTAACTTGTACCGCACGCAATGATTTGTACGCTTTGAATTTTGTTGAAATCTGCATCAGCATTTTTCAAGAAATCATCACGTAAGCTGTTGCCATCAAGCGCTTGAGAAATTGTTTGCTTGATTGCTTCTGGTTGCTCATAAATTTCTTTGAGCATGTAGTGTTTGTATTCACCTTTTGATGCACTGCTTACGGTTGCATCAAGCTCTCTTACCGGACGTTCAACGCGTTCGCCATTTGCAAATACTTCAATTGAAGTGCGTGTAAGACGTGCAATATCACCTTCTTCTAGGTACATAAAGCGGTTTGTTACTGGTAAAAGGGCAAGTTGGTCTGAACTAATAAAGTTTTCACCAATACCTACGCCAATCACTAAAGGTGAACCTTCACGTACAGTAATCAGTTCATCTGGATAATCGCTGTGGATAATACCTAGCGCGTAAGCACCTTTAAGCTGAGGTACAACAGTTTCAACAGCATCTAAAAGGCTATCTGTGCTTTTTAGTGCTTCAGCAACTAAGTGTGCAACAACTTCAGTATCTGTTTGAGAAGTAAAAACATAACCTAAAGCTTGAAGGTCATCTTTTAATTCTTGATAGTTTTCAATAATACCGTTATGTACAACAGCCACCTTACCAGACATATGCGGGTGGGCATTATTTTCAGTTGGTTTACCGTGCGTTGCCCAACGGGTATGTGCAATCCCGATCGCCCCTGTAAGCTGGTGTTCAGCAACAGCATCTGCAAGGTTGATGACTTTACCTACGCGACGCTCACGTAAAATTTGTTGATTATTTAATAAAGCAACACCCGCAGAATCATAACCACGGTATTCAAGACGTTTTAAACCTTCAATTAAAATCTCGGTTACACAACGTTCTGCAACGCCTCCGACGATACCACACATACTTCAATCCTCTTATTTTTTAACCTTTTGGGGACGTTGATAATTTGCTTTTGAAATTTGTTGCGCACGTTCAAAGGAGAGACTTTGTTCGGCTACATCTTTCGTAATCACAGAACCCGCACCAACTGTAGCGCCATTCCCAATAGTCACCGGAGCAACCAGCGAGCTATTAGAACCGATAAAAACGGCATCGCCAATAGTGGTTTTGTGTTTATTTGCACCGTCATAATTACAAGTAATCGTACCTGCCCCAATGTTTGATTCAGCACCGATTTCTGCATCACCTAAATAGGTGAAATGGTTAGCTTTACTACCCAATCCAATCGTTGTGTTTTTAACTTCCACAAAATTGCCAATATGTACTTCATTTGCCAATTTAGCGCCTGGACGTAAGCGTGCAAATGGTCCAATTTGAGCATTTTCACCGACAACAGCACCATCAAAAACGCTATAAGCCTGAACTTTAGTGCCTGCTGCAATTTTGGTGTTCTTTAAGATACAACCAGCGCCGATTTCGACAAAATCGCCCAGTTCACAGTCACCTTCAATAATCACATTGACGTCAATACGAACGTCATGTCCAACTTTCACAGTACCGCGTAAGTCAAAGCGTGCAGGGTCGGCAAAAGTTACGCCTTGTTGCATAAGCTCTTTTGCTTGCTGTTGTTGGAACTCACGTTCAAGTGCAGCAAGTTGCAAACGGTCATTGACGCCTTCAACTTCAAATGCGAGTTCTGGTTGAATAGATGCGATTTCTAGCCCATCTGCAACAGCCATTGCCACGATGTCGGTTAGGTAATATTCACCTTGCGCATTTTCATTTGAAAGTTTAGGCAACCACTCATGAAGTTTTGCGTTGCTAACACAGTAAATACCTGTGTTGATTTCTTGAATCTGGCGCTGAGCTTCTGTTGCATCTTTATGCTCAACAATCGCTTGAATCTTGCCTTCTTGACGAACGATACGACCATAACCTGTTGGATTATCGACATGTAAAGTAATCATGCCAATACCCGTTTTACTTGATTCTTCAACAAGTTGCTCGAGTGTTGTTTGACGTACTAAAGGCACATCACCATAAAGAATTAATGAAATACCGTCTTTAGGAAGTACGGGTAAGGTCATTTGTACTGCATGGCCTGTACCTAATTGTTCTGCTTGTTCAACCCATTCAATATTTTCTTGTGAAAAAGTTTGTTTGACGTGGTCACCACCATGTCCATAAATCGTAATAATATTTTCTGCGAGTATTTTTTTTGCTGTTTGAATGACATGTCCTAAAAGTGGGCGACCCGCTAAAGGTTGTAGTACTTTAGGAAGCTGAGAACGCATACGCGTTCCTTTGCCTGCAGCAAGAATAATGACGGTAGTTGACATGAATAACTCTAATGATTTAACTCAAATGGATAATAATTAGTGTACAAAGAGCAGCCCATACACCGGCAATAATATCGTCAAGCATAATACCAAAACCACCATGCACTTGACGATCAATAACGCGTATAGGCCAAGGTTTCCAAACATCGAAAATCCGAAATAATATAAATCCCCCGATCACCCACATCCAATTCATTTGTTGTAAATAAAGCAGAGGAAGAAAGGTAATAGATTGACCTGCAAATTCGTCCCACACAATTCGACCATCATCGTGTACATCTATAACTTTTGCAGTTTGACCACAGATATAAATCCCGACCAATGACATGATGAGGATGGCGATCAAGCTTAAGTGAAAGCCAAGCGATAACCAGATTGGAACGAAGAGTAGGGCAAAGGCAGAGCCAAAAGTACCGGGAGCTTTAGGTGCGAGACCAGATCCGAAACCAACTCCACAGAAAACGATGCAGCGGTTGAACCAAGACATGTCCTTAAAATGAATCGGTGGCTTATGCAAAGTGTTGGTATCCATGAATTTGCAATGGGTAATCTGAACCCAAATGCTCAAAAGTTAGTTGTGTTTTTTCAACGATCTCTCCGATCATTGTAATCTTAATGTCTAGTTGTTTTTGCAAAAGTTTTTCATAATTTTGCGGTGTTATTGTAAAACATAATTCGTAGTCATCGCCACCAGCGAGTGCATATTGCCAACGTTGCTGTTCCGGTAGTTCTTGTAGTGTTGAATCAGTCGGTAATTTTTCTAAAAATAATCGGGCACCGACCTTTGACGCTTTTAAAATATGACCTAAATCTTGGGCTAATCCATCCGAAATATCAATCATACTTGAAGCTAATCCCTTTAACTGTTGTCCAAGCTGACAACGTGGCGTCGGGTAGTCTAGTCTTTTTTGTAATGGATGACCTAGATGCTGTAAACCATAAGCTGCATCTCCAACTTGACCGCTCACACAAACATAGTCACCGACTTTTGCGCCCGAACGTAACACCGCTTGTCCAGCTTCAATCCAGCCCATAGCCGTCACGGTAATGGTCAGATGTGGACCTTGCGTCGTATCTCCACCAATAAGAGCAACCCCAAATTGATTACAGCAGTCGTAAATTCCCTGACTGAATCCTTTAAGCCATTCATGGTCAATGGTGGGTAGGCTGAGTGCAAGTAAAATACTATGCGGTTTTGCCCCCATTGCTGCAATATCTGAAAGATTGACAGCCACACTTTTCCAGCCAATTGCATGGGCAGAAGTATCAAGAGGGAAGTGACGTCCAGCAACGAGTGTATCTGCACAGATCACCAATTGTTGGTTTGCGGGAGGGGTAATTAAGGCTGAGTCATCTCCAATACCTAAGGTGACATCTGTATAAGATTGTCTGTTAAAGTATTGGTCAATAATAGAAAACTCAGCCATATCAACTTCAAACCTGTTAGTTTGCTTGTTGTTTTTCAGCACTACGTAGTGTTGAACTTAAACGATCTAGAACGCCATTAATATATTTATGGCTATCTGCTCCACCAAAGTGTTTAGCGAGTTCAATAGCCTCATCTAGAACTACTCGGTAAGGTACTTCTAAATGATCACGTAACTCGTAAGCACCTAAGCGTAATGTTGCTAGCTCTACACCATCAAGTGCACTAAGTTCACGGTCAAGAACCGGAACAAGTAATGCATCAAGATCTTCGTGCTGTGCAATCACTTGTGTTAGCAGTTCGTGATAGTAGTTTAAGTCTACCTTGTGCATTGCATTTTCCGCACGGGTACGTGCTTCGATTTCATGTACAGGGTTGTGACTCATTTGCCACTCATAAATACCTTGTACAGCAAAACGACGTGCTTTACGTTTTGCTGCATAAGCGGCTTGCAGTGTTTGAGACATGCTTTAAATTGCCTTTAATAAATTAACCATTTCAATAGCAGTTAACGCAGCTTCGCTACCTTTGTTTCCTGCTTTTGTACCTGAACGTTCGATGGCTTGCTCGATGCTATCAGTAGTTAATACACCATTGATGACAGGCAAGCTGCTTTCTAACGCGACTACACCTAAACCT
>Ga0209370_1001620_pt1 | contig 19062 bp, 14 predicted proteins | sample AgamicAtPrz_FD_187164 | JGI IMG/M metagenome (GOLD analysis project Ga0209370, IMG submission 187164) | Agave microbial communities from Guanajuato, Mexico - At.P.rz (SPAdes) (version 2) | ecosystem: Host-associated > Plants > Phyllosphere > Phylloplane/Leaf | place: Guanajuato, Mexico... | reverse complement strand
TCGGTGCTGCAGTTGATACAGCAGCTGGTACTGCAAATCTGAATGCCAAATAGGCACACGGGTGCCCAAAAGGCCGCATATTCTCGGGGAATACACGGACATTTGCAAATGACTTTTTCGGCAAGGCACCGCCCTGCCGTCCAGATTCGCCGGTTGAGCCGCGAAATTCGCGGCCATTGCCCCACCAAGGCGGGGGTTCAGGATGCCAGCCGGACAACCGGCAGGCATCCGGAATAGGGGTTACAGCTTGGGCATGCCGCCGCCAGGCAGCATCCCGCCCAGGCCACGCATCATCTTGGCCATGCCGCCCTTGGCGGAAAACTTCTTCATCATCTTCTGCATCTGCTTGTGCTGCTTGATCAAGCGGCCGACGTCCTGCACCTGGGTGCCGGAACCGATGGCGATACGGCGCTTGCGCGAGCCACTGATCAGCTCCGGATCGCGGCGCTCGGCCGGGGTCATGGAGTTGATGATCGCTTCCATCTGCTTGAACTGCTTCTCGGCCGCGCCCTGGGCGTTGCCCATCTGCGACAGGTTGACCCCGCCGATGCTCGGCAGCTTGTCCATCAGGCCGCCCAGACCGCCCATGTTCTTCATCTGCTGCAACTGGTCGCGGAAGTCTTCGAGGTCGAAGCCCTTGCCCTTCTTCAGCTTCTTGGCCAGCTTGTCGGCCTTGGCCTTGTCGATGTTCTGCTCGGCCTGCTCGATCAGGCTGAGCACATCGCCCATGCCGAGGATGCGCGAGGCAACGCGGTCGGGGTGGAACGGCTCGAGGGCTTCGGTCTTCTCGCCCATACCGATGAACTTGATCGGCTTGCCGGTGATGGCCCGCACCGACAGGGCGGCACCGCCACGCGCGTCACCGTCGACCTTGGTCAGCACCACGCCGGTCAGCGGCAACGCCTCGCCAAACGCCTTGGCGGTGTTGGCGGCGTCCTGGCCGGTCATGGCGTCGACCACGAACAGGGTTTCGATCGGCTTGACCGCGGCGTGCAGCGCCTTGATCTCGTCCATCATGTCGGCATCGATGTGCAGACGACCGGCGGTATCGACGATGACCACGTCGATGAACTTCAGCTTGGCTTCCCGAATGGCTGCTTCGGCAATGGCCACGGGCTTCTGGCTGATGTCGGACGGGAAGAAGGTGACGCCAATGTCGTTGGCCAGGGTTTCCAGCTGCTTGATCGCCGCCGGGCGGTAGACGTCGGCAGACACCACCATCACGCTCTTCTTCTTGCGCTCCTTGAGGAAGCGCGCCAGCTTGCCGGCGGTGGTGGTCTTGCCCGCACCCTGCAGGCCGGCCATCAGCACCACGGCAGGCGGTGCGGCGTTCAGCGCGAGGTCTTCGTTGGCCGCGCCCATCAGGCTTTCCAGCTCGGCCTGGACGATCTTCACGAAGGCCTGGCCCGGGGTCAGGCTGCGCGACACTTCGGTGCCGACCGCACGCTCCTTGACGCTGTTGACGAAATCCTTGACCACCGGCAGGGCGACGTCGGCCTCGAGCAGGGCCATGCGCACTTCGCGCAGCGTGTCCTTGATGTTGTCTTCGGTCAGCTTGGCCTTGCCGGTGACATGGCGCAGCGTCTGTGACAGGCGGTCGGTCAGGTTTTCGAACATGGTGATCCTTTCAGGCCCAGTAAAAGCCGAGGTTTGTCAGGCGCCCAGCGGGGAATGCACACCCGCCGGGCACAGCAAGGCGGCGATTATAGCGAAGTGCGGCGACGGCGCACACCTTGCTGGCGGCCTGGTAGATATTCGGTGGCTGTGCCGGCCTCTTCGCGGGTAAACCCGCTCCCACAAGGTCTGCGCCACACTCGAAACCGGCGCGGTACCTGTGGGAGCGGGTTCACCCGCGAATGCCGCAGCGCGGTCTGTCAGTCTTCCTAGACCAGCGCGATCTATGCCAAACTCCGTCTCTTTAAGGCTCGCCAACCAGGACTTATGTTCTCCTCACCCAGCCTCATCCCCAACCTGATCGCCGCCGGCCTATATATAGCCGCGGCCATCTACCAGGGCTCTTACCTTGCCCAGAACCGCAAGGCGGACAAGCGCCTGCTTGCCCTGCTGGGTGCCTTCGCGGTACTCGCCCAGGCCGGTGCGCTGTTCTTCCAGCTGATCACCCCGCTGGGCCTGAGCCTGGACTTCTTCAGTGCCGCCAGCCTGATCGCCGTGGCGGTCATCGCCCTGACCCTGCTGGCCTGCTTGCGCATACCCGTGGAAAACCTGCTGGTGCTGCTGTTCCCGCTGGGCGCGGTGACCGCGCTGCTGGCCCAGTTCGCGCCCCCCGGCACGGTGCCGCTGGTCAACGAAGAGCCGGGCATCCTCGCGCATATCCTGCTGTCGATCCTCGCCTACGGGCTGTTCACCATCGCGGTGTTCCAGGCACTGTTGCTGCTGCTGCAGGACCGCCAGCTGAAGAACAAGCACCCGTCCGGGCTGATCCGCAACTTCCCGCCGCTGCAAACCATGGAAAGCCTGCTGTTCGGCTTCCTCTGGGCCGGCTGGTGCCTGCTGTCGCTGTCGCTGATCTCCGGCTGGCTGTTCCTCGACAACCTGTTCGCCCAGCACCTGGCACACAAGACCCTGCTGGCCTGTGTCGCCTGGGTGGTGTTCAGCGTGCTGCTGTGGGGCCGCACCCGCCTGGGCTGGCGTGGCCACAAGGCCATCCGCTGGACGCTGGCCGGTTTCTGCCTGCTGATGCTGGCCTATTTCGGCAGCAAGCTGGTTCGCGAATTCATCCTGCATATCTGACGGCCGCCCATGGATACCCTGCCGTACGCACCGCTATTCGGCACCCTGGCACTCGCGCTGTTGTGGTCGGCACTGTTCACTGCCGTGGATGCCGCCCGCCAGCAACTCAATGGCGCGCGCAACGGCGATGACAGCCCCGCGCTGCCTGCCCAGGCGCTGGTGCTGTGTGCCAGCCTGGGCAAGTTGCTGGTGCTGGGCCTGGCCTGCCTGGTCGGCCAACGCCACAGTGGCGAGCACGGTTTCTGGCTGGCGGGCCTGGCCGCCACCCTCACCTTGCTGGTGTTCGCCGAGTACCTGCCACGCCGCCTGGCCCGGCGCACCCCGCAGGCCTTCGTCAGCCTCGGTGCCAGCCTGCTGAAAGTGCCCCTGACCCTGCTGCAACCACTGGCCTGCCTGCTGGATGGCATCGCCAGGCTGATCCTGCGCCCGTTCCGCGTGCAACCCACGGCAGTGGCCGTGCATCCGCCGGAAGTGGATGATTTCGACGAGGACGACGAGCACGAAGCGCCGCGCCATGGCCTGCTCGACGGCCTGCAATCGCTGGACAAGATCACCGTCAACGACATCCTGGTGCCGCGCAACGAAGTGGACGGCATCAACCTCGACGAGCCGATTCAGCGCATCATCGAGCAACTGATCGTCAGCCGCCACACCCGCCTGCCGGTGTACCACAGCGACATCAACCAGGTTGAAGCGATCCTCAACACCAAGCTGATCAGCCACCTGCTGCCCAAGGCCGAGCTGACCCTGGAGAAACTCCACAGCGCCTGCTACGAACCCTATTTCGTACCGGAAAGCACGCCCCTGCAGATGCAGTTGCTGAACTTCCACAAACAGCAACGCCGCCTGGGCGTGGTGGTGGACGAGTACGGTGAAGTCCTGGGCATCGTCACCCTGGAAGACATCCTCGAAGAAATCGTTGGCGAATTCGAGGACGAGCACACCCTGGACAACCCCCACGTCCACCCGCAGCCCGATGGCACCTTCGTCATCGACGGCACCGCTTCGCTGCGCGAAATCAATCGCACCCTGGGCTGGCACCTGCCCTGCGACGGCGGGCCGAAAACCCTCAACGGGCTGGTCACCGAAGCGCTGGAAAGCATCCCGGAAAGTGCCGTTTGCCTGAAGATCGGCCGCTATCGCCTGGAAATCCTCGAAACAGAGGACAATTGTGCCAGCAAGGTACTGGTATGGACGGTGACCCGATAGCTATACTCGGGCCACGCTTACCCAGCCTCGCCGTCCCGCCTGCTATCCGCACCCGGCGCTCCACGGCCAGTCCGCCTCACTGACACGCCCTGCGGTCCTGCTTCAACACCCCGAACAGTGCCCGCCCCCGCCCCTATCCCCCTTGGGCTATCGTCAGTCTGGCGTGCACAACAACAAAACGCTCCGGCGCCCGCGCTGCCGTGCTGGCTTTTCCGCTCGCACGCCGTCGCCGGCCACGCCCATGGAGCCGGATCAGACTGTCAGGGACCTACTCAATGACAACCAGCAGCACTTATGCCGAAGCGCCTGCCGCGCCGGTCAACTCGCCCGCGCGGGTCGCCACTGCCAGTTTCATCGGCACCGCCATCGAGTTCTATGATTTCTACGTCTACGCCACTGCTGCCGCCCTGGTGATCGGCCCGGTGTTCTTCCCTTCCGGGTCGGGCACCGCGCAGATGCTGGCGGCCTTCCTCACCTTCGGCATCGCTTTCCTGGCGCGCCCGCTGGGTTCGGCACTGTTCGGCCATTTTGGCGACCGCATCGGCCGCAAATCGACCCTGGTCGCCTCACTGTTGCTGATGGGCGTGTCCACCACCGCTATCGGTGTGTTGCCAGGCTACGACAGCATTGGTGTATGGGCGCCGGTCATCCTCTGCCTGTTGCGCTTCGGCCAGGGCCTGGGCCTGGGTGGCGAATGGGGCGGCGCGGCGTTGCTGGCCACCGAGAACGCACCGCAAGGCAAGCGTGCCTGGTTCGGCATGTTTCCGCAGCTGGGGCCGTCGATCGGCTTCCTCGCTGCCAACGGCCTGTTCCTGACCCTGGCCCTGGTGCTCAGCGACGAGCAGTTCCGTGCCTGGGGCTGGCGCATTCCGTTCCTGCTCAGCGCGGCGCTGGTGCTGGTCGGCCTGTATGTGCGGCTGAAACTCGAGGAAAGCCCGGTGTTCGCCAAGGCAGTCGCGCGCCAGGAGCGGGTGAAAATGCCGGTGGTCGACCTGTTTGCCAGACACTGGCGGCCGACCCTGCTGGGCGCGGCGGCCATGGTGGTGTGCTACGCACTGTTCTACATCTCGACAGTGTTCTCGCTGAGCTACGGCGTGACCACGCTGGGCTACAGCCGCGAAACGTTCCTCGGCCTGCTGTGCTTCGCGGTGGTGTTCATGGCCCTGGCCACGCCCCTGTCGGCCTGGCTCAGCGACCGTTACGGGCGCAAGCCGGTGCTGGTCGTCGGCGGCCTGCTGGCGGTGCTCTCGGGCTTCACCATGGAACCGCTGCTGACCTCGGGGTCGACCGCAGGCGTGGCGCTGTTCCTGGCCATCGAACTGTTCCTGATGGGCGTGACCTTTGCACCGATGGGGGCATTGCTGCCGGAACTGTTCCCGACCCACGTGCGTTACACCGGGGCGTCGGCGGCGTATAACCTGGGCGGTATCGTCGGGGCCTCGGCGGCACCGTTCTTTGCCCAGAAACTGGTGAGCATGGGTGGGTTGAGCTGGGTCGGCGGCTATGTGTCAGCGGCTGCGGTGATCAGCCTGCTTGCCGTGCTGAGCCTGAAAGAGACCCGTAATACCGCACTTTGAATGATTGGGGCCGCTTTGCGGCCCCCACGATCTCCGATCAGAACTCGACCTTGACCGCCTGCGCAGCACGGGTCGCCTTGGCCCGCGCCAGCTCGACCGATTCGTCCCGCGCCAGGCACACGCCCATGCGTCGCGTGCCGTTGATTTCCGGCTTGCCGAACAGGCGAATGGCGGTATCCGGCTCGCTCAGCGCTGCGCCCAGGTTGGCGAAGCTGGTCTGCTGCGACTGGCCTTCCGGCAGAATCACTGCCGAGGCCGACGGGCCGAACTGGCGCACGGCCGGAATCGGCAGGCCAAGAATTGCCCGGGCATGCAGGGCAAACTGCGACAGGTCCTGGGAAATCAGGGTGACCAGGCCAGTGTCATGCGGGCGTGGCGACACTTCGCTGAACCACACCTGGTCCCCCTTCACGAACAGCTCAACACCGAACAGGCCACGGCCGCCCAGGGCATCGGTGACCGCCTTGGCCACCCGCTGCGACTCGGCCAACGCCTTCGGGCTCATGGCCTGCGGCTGCCACGACTCCTGGTAGTCGCCTTTTTCCTGGCGGTGGCCGACCGGCTCGAGGAAGGTCGTGCCGCCGACGTGGCGCACGGTCAGCAGGGTGATTTCGTATTCGAAATCGATGAAGCCCTCGATGATGACCCGGCCCTTGCCGGCACGGCCGCCTTCCTGGGCGTAATCCCACGCCTTCTGCAGGTCGGCAGCGCTGCGCAACAGGCTCTGGCCCTTGCCCGACGAACTCATCACCGGCTTGACCACGCACGGGTAACCGACATCGGCCACGGCCTTGGCATAGTCTTCATAGGTGTCGGCGAAGTGGTACGGCGAGGTCGGCAGGTCCAGCTCCTCGGCGGCCAGGCGGCGGATGCCCTCACGGTTCATGGTCAGCTGGGTGGCGCGGGCAGTCGGCACCACGTTGAAACCTTCGTTTTCCAGCTCGACCAGGGTGGCGGTGGCGATGGCTTCGATTTCGGGGACGATGTAGTGCGGCTTCTCGGCCTCGATCACGGCGCGCAGGGCAACGCCATCGAGCATGTTGACCACGTGGCTGCGGTGCGCCACCTGCATCGCCGGGGCATTGGCATAACGGTCGACGGCGATCACTTCGACGCCCAGGCGCTGCAGCTCGATCACCACTTCCTTGCCCAGTTCGCCACAGCCGCAGAGCAGTACACGGGTCGCGGTGGGCGACAAAGGGGTTCCGATACGGGTCATTTCAGGTCCTCGAAGGCGTCCGGGGCCGCACCAGGCTTGGCGCCGCCCGCTGAAAAAGGACCGCTATTCTACACCATCAACCGGCGGCAGCGGCCCGCCGGGCACGAAATGCCATGGCCAGCCACACTGCGGTGACACCGGCAAACTTCGAGGCCATGGCCGTACCGACCACGGCGGGGGACAGGGCACCGATCATGCCGAAGAAGATGAACGTGTCCACCGGGATGCTCAACGCCGAGCTCAGCCACAAGCGGTCGCGCAGCGGGCGGCGGGTAATGCTGAACACCAGCCAGTCGATCAGTTCGGAAATGAAGAAGGCGGTAGCACTGGCCAGCGCGATGGCCGGCTCCGAGGTGACATAGGACAACACCAGCGCCACCAGCATGGCGACCAGGGCGCCATGGCCGAAGCGGGTCTGCACCATGTCGCGCAGGATGAACACCAGGCCGCCCCAGGCGGACCAGATGATGTCCAGGTGCGGGGCGCTGGAGAAGGCGTAGTTGATCAGCACTACGCTGCTGATGTAGGCAAGCAGATAGAACATGGGGAGTGGTCTGTGGGCAAGCCGCACAGAGTAGCGGTGGCCTCTTCGCGGGGCAAGCCCGCTCCCACAGGTTGGATGCTGCATCGAAAGCGGTGGTGTACCTGTGGGAGCGGGCTTGCCCCGCGAAGAGGCCACCGCTGCTCAGACGTCGAAGATCACCCCGGCCGCCAGCGCCCGCTCATGGCAGAGTTTGAGCACCGCCCGGCGTTCGCTGTTGTCCATTTTCGACCAGCGGCTGATTTCAGCCACCGTACGCTGGCACCCGGTGCAGATATCCTGCTCGTCCAGGCTGCAGATACTCACACAGGGTGAAGGTACCGGCCGCTCCGCCACAAGCGTGTCACTCATCGTCGACCACCAGCTCGCGAGCATAGCGCTCGGCGTTGTGCACATAGTGCGCGGCGCTGGCCTCGAGCATGCGCTTCTGCTGTTCGGTCAGCTCGCGCACGACCTTGCCCGGCGAGCCCATCACCAGCGAACCGTCGGGAATTTCCTTGCCCTCGGCAATCAGCGCATTGGCGCCGATGATGCAGTGCTTGCCGATACGCGCGCCGTTGAGGATGACCGCATTGATGCCCACCAGGCTGTAGTCGCCCACCGTGCAGCCATGCAGCATGGCGTTGTGGCCGACGGTCACGCCCTTGCCCAGGGTCAGCGGCGAGCCCATGTCGGTGTGCATCACCGTGCCATCCTGCACGTTGCTGCCTTCGCCGATGTCGATCAGCTCGTTGTCGCCGCGCAACACTGCGCCAAACCACACGCTGGCATTGGCCTGCAGGCGTACCTTGCCGATCAGGGTGGCGGTGGGTGCGGCCCAACTGGTGGGGTGGCTTTCGACCCGCAGGTCGCCCAGGCGGTATTTCATGCTTGCTCCTCAGGCTGCGACGCAGACGGCGGGGTAGGCCCCGCTCAGTTTTCGATGTAACGCTCAGGCGGCTGGTGCAGGCTGATGCCGGCATCGAACAGCAGGTTGACCAGCTCGACGATCATGATCGCCGACAAGCCCCAGATCTTGTACTCGCCATAGCGATAGCTGGGCACATACCAGCTGCGCCCCTGGTAATCGATACGGTGGGTGTGGTCGCGCGGGTCCTGACGGAAAAACTCCAGCGGCACGGTGAATACTGCCGCGATCTCGGCGTCATTGGCGCGGTATTCGACAAAATCCGGAATGAGCCCGACGAACGGTGTCACTTTCAGGCCATGCAGCGAAATCAACGGGCTGAGCGGGCCGATGACTTCCACCAGGCCGGGTGGCAGGCCAATTTCCTCTTCGGCCTCGCGCAATGCGGTGAACACCAGGTCCGGGTCCTCCGGGTCGCGGCGGCCACCGGGGAAGGCCACTTCGCCACCATGGGTGGACAGGCCTTTGGCGCGCAAGGTAAGAACCAGTTCGGGCGCTTCGCTACGGGTAATGGGCAGGAGCACTGCCGCTTCGGGGAACCGTCGGTCGGTTTCCAGTGACGCGGGTTGGTGGTTGCTCATTCGGCGAAGTAGCTCGTCCAGCATTGCGCACGCTCGTATCCAAGGCCTGCCCTGCATGATGCACCAAAGCCGCGCAGCACCCAAGCCCCGGACGCTTGCGGTGGCCAGGCTGTCGCGCCAAGATAAGCCTGAGCGAAAGGAACCCGACATGAAATTCTGCAGCACGTGCGGCCAGCTGGTGACTCAGCGGATCCCCGCAGGCGACAGCCGCCTGCGCTATGTCTGCGAGTCCTGCCAGACCATCCATTACCAGAACCCCAACATTGTCGCTGGTGTGTTGCCGACCTGGGGCAGCCAGGTGCTGCTGTGCCGCCGTGCCATCGAGCCGCGCCGGGGCTTCTGGACCCTGCCCGCCGGGTTCATGGAAAATGGCGAGACCCTCGACCAGGCCGCCCGTCGCGAAACCGTCGAGGAAGCCTGCGCCCGGGTCGGCAGCCTGGCCCTGTACCAGCTGTTCGACCTGCCGCACATCAATCAGGTGCATGTGTTCTTCCGCGCCGAGCTGGCCGACCTCGATTTTGCCATCGGCGTCGAAAGCCTGGAGGTGCGGCTGTTCGAGGAACACGAGATACCGTGGGGCGAGCTGGCTTTCCGCACAGTCACACGCACACTAGAATGCTACTATCGCGACCGCATCGGGCAGCACTACCCCATAGGCCATGAATACCTGCCGCCGATGACTGTCTCGACCACTACCTAGACGCTTTCAGGGATACCGTTACATGCGCTGGTTGCTTGCCCTTTTCTGCCTTTGCGTTACCTCGGTGTCACAGGCGGCGTTCACCGAGACCATCATCCGCAAACCCCAGCCGGCAGCGCAGACTCCATCGCCTTCGCAGCAGGCGATGCAGCCATTGATCGACAAGGTGCTGGTGATCAAGTCCGAGCGGCGTCTGCAATTGATCAGCCGTGGCGAACCGCTGAAAACCTACCGTATCTCCCTGGGCAAGCAGCCCAAGGGCGCCAAGGAACGCGAGGGTGACAAGAAAACCCCCGAGGGCCTTTACTGGCTGGACTGGCGCAAGCAAAGCGACCGTTTCAACCTGGCCATCCACATCAACTACCCGAACGTCAGCGATGCCGCCCGCGCGAGCCGTGAAGGGGTAAGTGCCGGCAGCATGATCATGATTCACGGCACGCCGATCAGCGACGAATACCCGGAGTGGTACTTCCATACGCTGGACTGGACCGATGGCTGCATTGCCATGCGTAACCGCGACATGCAGGAAGTGTGGGACCTTGTGCGCGATGGCACGCTGATCGAGATCCGCCCTTGATCTAGAGCCAGCGCCGCGATTCTGTAGGAAGTATCTTTCAAACAGGCAAGAACTCGCCTGACAAGCGCCTGGGCAGGGTACTGCATCCAGGCCCACACCCGAATTCTTAGCATCCACGCAAACGAGTACGTAAGCCGTACACCATTTGCGGGGTGCCTGAATGCCGTGCCGAATTCGCCATGTTGCCGTCCTGGCGCTAACTGGTTGCCTTGGCGCAACCTTGTCCAGCTCCCTGGCACTGGCCGACGACCCCGCCAGCCAACAACTGCTCGATCAGCAGCACACCCTCCGCCAGCAGGAGCGGCAACAGCGGCTGGAGCGCTGGCAGCGTATCCCCTCCCCGGCCGAACGCCCCACCGCTATCGCCCCCGTGCCAGAGGACAAACGCTGCTGGGCTATCGACGGCGTGCGAGTGGCAGGCAACCGCCAGCTCGATACCGCGGAGCTGGCGGCAACCCTGCGTGCGCTGGTCTCGCCTTGCATGGGCGTCACCGACATCAACCAACTGCTGAAGGCCATTACCGGCCTGTACCTGCAGGCCGGCTACCCGGCCAGCCGCCCCTACCTGCGGCAACCGCCAAAGGACGGCGAGACGCTGGATATCACCCTCGTCGAAGGCTTCGTCGAGTCCATCGAACTGGCCGGCGCCGATTTGCCGCTGTCGCTGGCGGGTGCCTTCCCCGGGCAGCTCGGCCAGCCGCTGTACCTGCCAGACCTGGAGCAAGGCCTAGACCAACTCAACCGCCTGCGCGCCTACGACCTCACCGCCGCCCTGCTACCGGGCGAGCTGCAGGGCGGCACGCGGGTCATCGTGCAGCCGCGCAGCGTAGCCTCGCGCTGGCATGTCGACAGCCGCTTCGACAACCGTGGCAGCACGCTGAGCGGGCGGCACCGCCTGAGCCTCGGCATCGGCCTGGACAGCCCGCTGGGCCTGAATGACGACCTGCGCCTGTCGCTGACCAACAGCGTGCTGCATGCCCCCGGTGAAAGCCAAGGCCTGTCGTTGTACTACAGCGTGCCCTACGGCGCCTGGACCTTTGCCCTCAGCGCCAGCCAGCTGCGCTACGAGGCACCACTGCCGGGCAGCGAAAAGCGCGCCGATGGCAGCAGCAGCTATCAGGCCCTGAGCGCCGAGCGCGTGCTGTGGCGCAACCAGCAAGGCATGCTCAGCGCCAGTGTACGGCTGGAGCGCAAGCAACTGGTCAATCGCAGCGCCGGCGCGGTCATCGTCCAGCAGAGCCCGACACTGAGCAGCGTCGAAGCCGGTATCAACCTGCTATGGCTCGAAGCCGGCCTGTGGAATGGCTACCTCGGGATTGGCCAGGGCCTCGACGCGTTCGGCGCCGACCGCTCGCCACTCGGTGCGCAACGCTTGCGTCCGGACTTTCGCAAGTACCGCGCCAACCTGCTGCACCTGCGCCAGGGCCCGCCCACCGCCCCCTGGCGCTGGCAAAGCGAACTGGGCCTGCAGTACAGCAGCGACGCCCTGCCCGCCGTGGAGCAACTGCTGCTCAGTGACGATTCGGCCGTGCGCGGCTTTCGCCTGCGTACCTACTCCGGCGCCAGCGCCGCTGCCTGGCGCAACACCTTCAGCCAGGCACTGCCAGCGACCTGGACTGCCCCCTTGCAGGTACGCCCCTACCTCGGCCTGGACCTGGGCTGGGCCCGCACCGCCGCAGGCAAACCGTCACAGCGCCTGGCCGGCGCCGCCGCCGGCCTGGAACTGAGCCTCGGCAGCAGCCGCCTGCGGCTGGACTACCAGCGCGCCCTCTACGCCAGCGACCTGCCCCACCGTTCGCTGGAACCCGGCTTCTGGGTGCTGGACTGGACCCTGAACATCTGATTCACCCACAACAATGAGAACGAGAAAATGCAGACACTCTCGCCGCTATCGTCGATCCGCCCTGATACCTTGCGTTGGGCCATCTTCCTGGCATTGCTCGGGTCCAGTGCCGCCTTGGCCCAGGGCGGCCTGGAGGCAACCCAGGGCCCAGGTGGTACCCCGATCATCAACAACGGCCACGGGGTACCGGTCATCGACATCGTGCCGCCCAACGCCAGCGGGCTGTCCCACAACCAGTTCATCGACTACAACGTCGGCACGCCTGGCGTGGTGCTGAACAACGCCACCGTGGCCGGGCAGTCGGAGCTGGCAGGAGCCCTTGCGGCCAACCCGCAATTCCAGGGTCAGGCCGCCTCGACCATTCTCAACGAAGTGGTCAGCCGCAACGCCTCGCTGATCGAAGGGCCACAGGAAATCTTCGGTCGCCCTGCCGACTACATCCTGGCCAACCCCAATGGCATAACCCTGAATGGCGGCAGTTTCATCAACACCACCCGCGCCGGCTTCGTGGTGGGGACGCCGCAATTCGAGGAGCAACAGCTCAAGTACCTCGATACGCTGAACGCCAGTAGCACCCTGCACGTGCTGGAGCGTGGTCAGAGGAATGACAACGGTGCCCTTGAGCTGATCGCGCCGCAGGTCGACAGCAAAGGGCTGCTCATGGCGGGGCAAGCGCTCGATGTCACCGTGGGGCGCAACCGTATCGAGCGGGCCAGCGGCGAAATCGTCGAGCATCTGCCAGCCACGGCGTCGAGCATCGATGCCAGCTTTCTCGGTGCGATGCGCGCCGGGCGTATCCGCATCGTGAGCACGGCCGAAGGCGCCGGTGTGCGCGTGGCTGCGCCGCAGGTGTTCGCCAGCGAGGGGGTCGACATCCAGTCGGCCGGGGCGCTGCAGGTCAGCGGCAAGGCCGACAGCCCCAGCGAGCTGCATGCCGGACGGGGCCTACTGAGGCTCAGCGCAGCCGACGACCTCACCCTGGAAGCCGTCGAAGGCCGCGCGCCACACATAGAAGTCAAGGCCGGCCAGAAGCTCACCCTCGGCGCCAAGGCGATCGAGAGCATCGAGCGCGACAAGGACAGCTGGAAAAAAAAGTTCCTGTTCATTACCCGCGAAACCTACAGCCGCGACACCACCACCACCCGCCAACAACAACAGGGCACGCAACTGCTTGGCAGTGACAGCGTAAGTTTGCACGCGGGCAAAGACATGCACATGACCGCCGCCACCGTCACCGCCGGCAAGGCGCTGACAGTGGACAGCGGCGGCGACCTGACCATCGTCGCCGGTATCGACAGCCAGCGCACCGCAGAGCAGGTGCGCCATCGCAAGGACTTGTGGCGTGGTGACAGCGACACCGACATACGCCAGGAATATGCCCGCGGCAGCGCCCTCGATGGTGGCCAGGTAAGCGTCCAGGCCAGCGGTAACCTCGACATTCAGGGCAGCAGCCTGCGCAGCCGCGGCGACCTGGCCATTCGCGCCAGGCAGGCCGACATCGGCACCACCACCCTGAAGCACCGCGGCAGCCAGGACGGCTATCGCGGCGACCTGGTCTCGGGTGCCTTCTTCGCCGACCGCAAAGGCAAGGACAGTGAAGGCCAGAGCGTTGCTGGCAGCACGATCGCCAGCGACGGCAAGCTCACCGTCACAGCCGACCAGCTCGCCATCAAGGGCAGCACCGTCCATGGCAAGCAGGATGCCGTGCTGTACAGCGAAAAAGGCTCGCTGGCCATCGAGCCAGGCCAGGGCAGCAGCACCTCGACCGACCGCAACCGCGACAGCAAGCTGTTCGGCCTGCTTGGCAGCAGCCAGGAAAACACCGAGCGCAAACAGCAAGTACTGGTCAGTGATGTGGCTTCGTCCAGCAACCTGCGCCTGGCCAGTGCCGACGAAATGCGCATCGAGGGCGCCAAGGTCACAGCGGGCGGACAACTGCAGGTCGAAGCCAAGGGCGACCTGCTGGTTACCGGTGCGCAGACGGTCGATGAACGTCAAACCCGCGACCAGCAGCGCAGCTTCACCGCCAGCGCCGGGCAGACCCAGGATGCCGAGGACGGCAAGCCCGGGTCCCGGCAATACGCCGCCGGCGTGGCTTATGAGGTGGTGACCAGCACCCGCCAGCAACGCACCAGCAGCCAGGTGCCCAGTGTGCTCACAGGGGCCTCGGTGGGCCTGGATAGCGGCGCCAACCTGCAGGTCAACGGCTCCACGGTAACCGCCAGCGCTGGCAACCTTGATGTTCAGGCGCAAGGCATCACGCTGGGGGCTACCCGCAACGAGCGCGACCTGGACACCCGCACCACCCGCAGTGGTGGCGGGCTGCAGGTTACCGGTGGCATCGACCGGGTAGGCAGCCTGTTCGAAGGCCATCACCAGCGTGAGCAGCTGAAGGATAGCGCCAGCGAGGTACAGCGCAGCACCCTGCAGGCCAGCGGCGACTTGAAGCTGCAAGCCGACACGCTGGTTAGCGAAGCGGCGCGCGTCGCGGCGGGCAACACCCTGCAGGTAGCGGCCAAACACATCGACAACCGTGCCGTCGAACAGACCGAGGAGCGAGAGCAGCACCGCAACAACTGGGCAGGCTCCCTGGGCGCCAGTGTCGAATACCGTGACCTCACCCGCCCGATCGAACGCCTGGTGCTGGGTGAGGACGCCGCACGCTTCCAGCAGGCCTCCCCCGAACACGCCATGGTGGCCCCCAGCGTTGGCGGCGACATGACCGTCGACCACCTCAAGCGCCTGGAAAACCAACGCCGCGGTTTCGCCCAGGTGAGTGAACTGTCCGGGGCCCAGGTGCAAGTCAAGGCCGATACCCTTGACGACCAGGGCACCCGCTGGCGCGCCAATGCCGGCACGCTCGGCATCGAGGCCCAGGAACACCGCATGCGCGCGGCGCAGGACACCCGGCAAACCTCCGTGCAGCGCCTGGCGTTCAGCGGGGATGCACGTGTGGATACCAGCAGCGGAAGTGACCTCAATGTACGTGCCGCTGGCAAAGGCGGCTCGCTGACCACCCAGGACACCACCAGCACGGCGGTCACCGCCAGCCTGTATGGGCAACAGGGGGTCCAGGTGCAACTGGGCAGTGAAGGCCGCTACGAAGGCACGCGCATCGACGGCGGCGAGGCTGACGTAGTCATGCACAGTGCCGGCTCGCTGGCCTTGCCGCAGGCGACCGACCGGGCCGAACAGCAGGCAGGTCAGCTCGACGGCAACGCCTGGGCCAAGCTGGGCAACCGTCCCGGTGGCACCGGTGTCGATGGCCGCGGCTATCTCGACAATGCGCAGCAGCACACCACCAGCAGCAACGCCCAGGTGGCCCAGATCGACGCCAAGGGCCAGGTGCAACTGAGCAGTGGCGGCGACCTGCTGCTCGAAGGTACCCGTATCGGCAGCCCCCAGGCCAAGGCTGGCGACATCCTGTTGCAGAGCGGCGGCCAGCTCGTGGTCAAGGCGGCCAGCAACACCCGGCAAGCCACCGGCAGCAAGCTCGGCGGTGGCCTGGAGCTGGCAGTCAAGACTGGCGACACCAGGGGCGGCGCCATCGGCGGGCACTTCAGCCACGGCAAGCAGGACGAAGAGGCGCGTCAGGCCGTCGACGCCCAGTTCGCCAGCAAGGGTACGCTGAGCCTGGGCAGCAGCGCCCAAGAGGACACCGCAGTGCACCTGCAGGGCCTGCAAGCTTCGGCTCGGGAAATGACGGTGAAGGCCCCCAGCGGCGGAGTACGCCTGGAGGCGTCCGCCAACCAGGAGCGACGCAACAACCTCGATATCACGGCCGGCGCCGGTTTCGACATGGCCAAGGGCGAGCTGGACAGCCGTGGCTTGCATGGCCGCCTCAAGGTCGACCTGGACAAGCGCGACAACCTGGAGTGGAACGCCGGCAACCTGCGTGCCGAGCGCATCGACCTGCAAAGCCGTGGCGACACCCGTATCGAAGGTGTCACCCTGGAGGCAGGGCGCATCGCCGGGGTGGTCGACGGCGACCTGTATATCGCCAGCCGCAAGGACAACGTCAACACGCTGAGCATCAAGGGCGATGCCCGCTTGAGCCAGGAAAAAAACCCGCAAGGCTACGTCAACGCAGCGACCGCAGTGGCTGGGCCATTGGGCGGCAAGGTCAAGGAAAAGGCCGGCTCGACCCTGACCAAGGCAGACCCGGGCTTCTCGCCAACCTTCAACCTCGACGTAACCCATGTGCAACGCGACAGCGTCGGCCAACAGACTGCGTTCAAAGGCAGCGAAGGCATCGACCTGCAGGTCGGCGGTAGCGTGCAGCTGGTTGGCGCTCGCCTGCAGTCGGCCCGGGGGGATGTGGCCCTTGACGCGCAATCGGTGACCCGCGAGACGCTTGCCGGCAATGACTATCGCCGGGACGTTTCGATCGATGCGTCCAACTCACCGGTGGACCTGGGCACGGCGTTGGCCGAGGTGGTCAAGGGCAAAGGCGCGGCGGACGGGGAGAATGCGCTGGACCTGGGGTTGTTGCGGACCAGCGGGCATAGTCGCAGCGAGCAGTGGGTTTCGAGTGTGCAGGGCAAGACCAAGTGAAGCGTGCTCCATGGGAGCGGGCTTGCCCGCTCCCATGCCTGCCCAGCCTCTGCTTGCCTACCAGCGAAGGTCTCGCCGGCCGGCCAGCGCCTGCGGCCCGAGCCACTGCGCCCCACGTAGCAAAGGCGTGAGCGCCGCGTCGGGCTGCAATTCGTACACTAGCTGGGTCCGGCGCCCCTGCAGGTCTGCCTCCATTGCCAGTTGATGCTGCCCCGGTTGGGCCAGTTGCCCGCGCAGGTGCCAGCCATTACGGCAGTCCATTTCCAGCCAGCCCTGTCCCAGGCCGAGCGACCACGGCTCGCTCAGGGCCAGGTCGGTCACGACCAGGCGGCCATCGCTGCCCTGGCAGCGGCGCCCGGCGCCCTGAACCCGCAGCGTGCCCTGCCATTGCCCGGCCACGCGATAATCCGTGGCTATCGCCGCCTGCGCGCCCATGGCCGTCGCTTCCAGCTGCCAACGCCATGGCCAGCCTTCACCACGCAATCGCCAGGCCTGGCCCTGCCAGCCCAGCTCCGCGCTAGCCTGCAGGCGCCAAGGGTGCACGGCCCAGTGCAGCGGCCCGACCGGCCCCAGTTGTTGTGCCTGGCCACGCCACAGGCTGCCACTGGCTTCGCGCACGGGCAGGCCGAACGCTCTCACCACCCAGCTGGCCGGCAGCTCCAGCAGCAGCGACACGACGAATACCAGCAACACCCAGGCCACACTTGTTCGGTTCATGGTTGCACCACCAGCTCGAAGCGCAGCCCCTTGCCGTCTTGTTCCAGCCCCCATTGCAGTGGCTGCACGCCTTCGGCACGCAGGCTCTGCAGCCAGCCTTGCAGCACAAGCGCGTCAGCCACCTGGCCACGCAGTTGCCAGACCTTGCCTTGCGCATCGACCTCAGCCAGTTCGATACGCCGGGCCTGGGCCGACTGACGTAGCCGTTCCAGGTTCAACCCCGGGCCGCTGTGCAGGCTGGCGGCCTGTTCCGCCAGCCCGCGCCATTGGCTGAGCTCGCGCCATTGCGCAAGGCCGGCGCGCAGGGCCAGCACGGCCAGCAACAGGGCAATCACTACCCAGGCGAACCTGAGGCGATGACGCTGTATCCAGTCATGGTTCATGTGGCGGCTCCCAGATCGAATACCACTTGGCCGGCTTGCACCTGAACAGTGGCGCCCGCAGCGCTCGCCATGTCGTGCCATGGCGGTGCATTGCCCTCACCGGCCAGGCGCACGTGCCAGCGCTGGCCATCGAAGCGCACCGCGCGCAGGTGCCAGCCGGGGTGCTCACCCAGCCAGGCCTGCAATGCCGCTTGCAGGTCTGCGAGCTGGCGCAGGCGCACGCGTTGTTGCAACTCACCTTCACGCAGCCGTCTGAGCGCCTGCGCGGCGTGACGCGGGCTGGCCTGGGTGCCGGTCACGGCAACCACCTGGCTGCGCCAGAGTTGCGCCTGGCGCCATTGCTGGGTCATCCACAGCCCGGCCCAGACAGCAGCCAATGCCAGGCAAGCGGCAAGCAGGCGTCGCTGCGACCGGGATACCAGCGGCCACGCACGCGGTTTGCGGGTAGCCTCGAACAGGCCCGGCAATTTATCGAGCGATGGCAGCGCCGATGGCCAGTCACCGCCCAGCGACACCGTGTGCAGCCCCGCCCACGGTTGTGGAAGCGCATCCCCCAATGCCTGCGGCCAGGCCAGCCAATGTTCCTGGCCGTCTGCGCCCAGCCCTTTGCACAAGCGCAGCTCGGCGCTGCGCTGCCAGTGCCAGGCAGCGCCCGTCGCCGGTGTCGGCAGTAGCTGCAACTCCGCCCAGCAACGTTCCACCGGCAAGTCCCATTCGGCACACTGAGCCCGCCAGCCGTCCAGTTGCTGCCGCGCCACCACCAGCAAGCGCAGGTAACCGGGCTCACACGCCAGGCAGGCGCAAGTCACTTCATCCGGGGCCTGCTGCAAGCGGTCTTCGAGCAGCAGCGGCCATTCATCACGTTTGAGCCCGGGCGGCGCCGGCACGCGGAAATGGCTGCAGGCCTCGGCAGGCACGACCAGCGCGGCACGCGCCTGCAGGGGCAGCGGCGGCTTGCCCTGCCCGTGGCTTTGCACAACACCGCCATCGACCAGCGCCCAGTGCCAGGTTGCACCCGGTCGCAGCAACAACCAGGGCCGGGCCGCTGTGCGCCGGCGCCATTCAACTTTCATGAGCGCCCCCATGGGAGCGCGAAGGTGCAGACATAGGCGGCCCCGTCACGCTGCAATTCCAGGCGCACGCCACGGCCGGGGTGCGCGGGTTGGTCGGAAGGCCAGGCCAGCCAGCGGCCGCCCTGGTAATACAGAACATTCATGGCGCTGACCCGCTCGAGCCGTTCACGCTCGTGCCAGCGCGGCGCGGCAGCGGCGTACAGGTCGGCCGAGCTTTCCAGCAGCAGGCGTTGCTCACGGGCCTCGAAGCGCAGGCGCTGGCGTTGCAGGCGCGAGCCACCTTCGGCTGGCGGCAGGCCGGTGGTGGCGACCCACAGCAGCTGGTTGCTGGCTGGCTGCCAGTCGAGCCAGCGGCTGGCCAGGGGCAGGCGCTGCTCGTAGATGCGGCGCATCACCGGGCTGTCGAAGCGCCGTTCCAAGGCCAGGCAAA
>Ga0209370_1001619_pt1 | contig 19065 bp, 17 predicted proteins | sample AgamicAtPrz_FD_187164 | JGI IMG/M metagenome (GOLD analysis project Ga0209370, IMG submission 187164) | Agave microbial communities from Guanajuato, Mexico - At.P.rz (SPAdes) (version 2) | ecosystem: Host-associated > Plants > Phyllosphere > Phylloplane/Leaf | place: Guanajuato, Mexico... | reverse complement strand
TGGTGATTCTGGATACCGGATGCGCCAACCTGAACTCCGTGAAGTCGGCGATTGCCCGCCACGGCTACGAGCCGGTGGTGAGCCGTGACCCGGACGTGGTGCTGCGCGCCGACAAACTCTTTTTACCGGGCGTGGGCACCGCGCAGGCGGCAATGGATCAGATTCGCGAACGCGAACTGGTCGATCTGATCAAAGCCTGTACCCAACCGGTGCTCGGTATTTGCCTGGGTATGCAGATCCTGGGCCGCCGCAGCGAAGAGAGCAACGGCGTCGACCTGCTGGGCATCATTGATGAAGACGTGCCGAAAATGACCGACCACGGTTTACCGCTGCCGCACATGGGCTGGAACCGCGTTTACGCCAAAGCGGGCGACCGGCTGTTTCGAGGCATCGAAGACGGCGCGTATTTTTACTTCGTGCACAGCTATGCCATGCCGGTAAACGCGAACACCATTGCCCAGTGCAACTACGGCGAGGCGTTTACCGCAGCGGTACAGAAAGATAATTTTTACGGCGTGCAGTTTCACCCGGAACGCTCTGGTGCCGCGGGCGCGCAGCTGCTGAAAAACTTCCTGGAGATGTGATGATTATTCCCGCTTTAGATTTAATTGACGGCACGGTTGTTCGTCTCCACCAGGGCGATTACGGCCAGCAGCGAGACTACGGTAACGACCCGCTGCCGCGCCTGCAGGACTACGCGGCGCAGGGCGCTGAAGTGCTGCACCTGGTCGACCTGACCGGTGCGAAAGATCCGGCTAAACGCCAGATCCCTCTGCTCAAAAAGCTGGTTGCTGGGGTGGATGTCCCTGTGCAGGTTGGCGGCGGCGTGCGTACGGAAGACGATGTTGCCGCCTTGCTGGACGCGGGCGTGGCGCGCGTGGTGGTCGGTTCTACCGCCGTTAAAGATCCTGATACGGTGAAGGGCTGGTTCCGCCGCTTTGGCGCCGATGCGCTGGTGCTGGCGCTGGACGTGCGAATTGATGAACAGGGTAACAAGCAGGTTGCCGTCAGCGGCTGGCAGGAAAACTCTGGCGTAACGCTGGAAGAGCTGGTCGATATTTATCTTCCCGTTGGCCTGAAGCACGTGCTGTGCACGGATATCTCCCGCGATGGCACGCTGGCTGGCTCTAACGTTTCACTGTACGAAGAGGTCTGCGCGCGTTATCCGCAGGTAGCGTTCCAGTCTTCTGGCGGTATCGGTGATATCGGCGACGTGGCTGCGCTGCGCGGTACCGGTGTGCAGGGCGTGATTGTGGGACGGGCCTTACTGGAAGGCAAATTTACGGTGACGGAGGCGATTCAATGCTGGCAAAACGGATAATCCCTTGCCTGGACGTACGTGACGGCCAGGTGGTGAAAGGCGTGCAGTTCCGCAACCACGAGATCATTGGCGACATCGTCCCGCTGGCTAAACGCTATGCCGATGAAGGCGCGGACGAACTGGTATTTTACGATATCACCGCCTCCAGCGATGGACGCGTGGTCGACAAAAGCTGGGTCGCACGCGTGGCAGAAGTGATCGACATCCCGTTCTGCGTGGCGGGCGGGATTAAATCCGCTGACGACGCGGCCAAAATTCTCTCGTTTGGCGCGGACAAGATTTCGATTAACTCCCCTGCTCTGGCGGATCCGGAACTCATCACCCGCCTGGCCGATCGCTTTGGCGTGCAGTGTATTGTGGTCGGCATCGACACCTGGTTTGACGATGCCACCGGCAAGTACCACGTTAACCAGTACACCGGCGATGAAAGCCGCACCCGCGTCACCCAGTGGGAGACGCTGGACTGGGTGCAGGAAGTGCAGAAGCGCGGCGCGGGCGAGATTGTTCTGAACATGATGAACCAGGACGGCGTGCGTAACGGCTATGACCTTGAGCAGCTGAAAAAAGTGCGCGCGGTGTGCCATGTGCCGCTAATCGCCTCCGGCGGCGCGGGCACCATGGAACACTTCCTGGAAGCCTTCCGCGACGCGAACGTGGACGGCGCGCTGGCCGCGTCCGTGTTCCACAAACAAATTATCAATATTGGTGAGTTAAAAACGTACCTGGCCGACCAGGGCGTGGAGATCAGGGTATGTTAACAGAGCAACAACAGGCGCAGCTGGACTGGGAAAAGACTGACGGATTATTGCCGGTAGTTGTACAGCATGCCGTTTCAGGTGAGGTGCTGATGCTGGGGTATATGAACCAGGACGCGCTGGCAAAAACGCTCGACAGCGGTAAGATCACCTTTTTCTCGCGTACCAAACAGCGCCTGTGGACCAAAGGGGAAACCTCGGGTCATTTCCTGAACGTGGTCAATATTATCCCTGACTGCGATAACGATACCCTGCTGGTGCTGGCAAACCCGATTGGGCCAACGTGCCACAAAGGAACCAGCAGCTGCTTTGGTGAGGCGAGCCACCAGTGGCTGTTCCTTTACCAGCTTGAGCAGCTTCTGGCTGAACGTAAAACGGCTGACCCAACCAGTTCATATACCGCGAAGCTGTACGCCAGCGGAACCAAGCGCATTGCGCAGAAGGTGGGCGAAGAAGGCGTCGAGACGGCGCTGGCGGCGACGGTGCATGACCGGGACGAGCTGACAAACGAGGCGTCGGATTTGATGTACCACCTGCTGGTGCTGCTGCAGGATCAGGAGCTGGACTTAACGGCGGTGATTGAGAACTTACGTAAGCGCCATAAATAAAAAAAGACCGGGGAAACCCGGTCTTTTTTTGTCTGCGAATCAGGCTCTTGGCTTGTAGTTGCGCAGCGCGTTGCGGCCCAGAACCACACCCGAACCGATAATCCCGCCCAGCAGTACGGCAAGGATCAGGGTGATGGCTTTTTTCGGGCTATCGCGACGGATAGGTAAATTCGGTTTCATCACGTAGCGATAGACGTGAATGGTGTCCGGGTTCACATTCAGGTTCTGGATGTCCAGTAAGTTTTGTTTGGTCTGGTAGTAAGCGCCAGAGAAAACCAGCGGACGAGACGCTTCGTTATCAATCATTGACTTCAGCGCTTCGCTTCCCAGCAGGAACATGGTTTCCTGGGTTACATCCTGAGTTTGCTGAATCTGAGGCGTCGTGATTTTTGCCGCTTCTGCGTTTTTCAGGGCCTCGGTGATCTGTTTGATACGCAGATCTTTTTGCTCCTGAGACACTTTCTCCTGGTTTTCCAGGGAGTCGTTCAGCGTGGTGATCTGTTGCTTGATGTTGTCCCTGAGGTCGAGAGTCAACTCTTTTGCGGTTTGCTCGTCAACCTGCTGGATGTACTGCGCCAGCTGCTTTTGAGCCGCTTCGGCGGATTCACCCTGATAGGTGACGGTTAAGGGCAATGCCTGGCCTTTAACCGTAGCGTCGATGGTCAGTTTCTCTGGGTCTTCCTGATTATCGAGCGCCTGAGCCAAAGCTGAGAACGAAGAGTTGAAACGGCCAATGGCACGGTTCTGAATATCGAGCATTGACGGTGCAGCACCACCGTAGAGGATATTCAGTGCATTTGCGTAAGTCGCAATCTGAGCCGCATCAGGCTGGGCAATGATAGCAGATGAAGTCCATTTCTCTTTTGCTACCGTGATATATACGCCTGCTAATACGATAAAAACAGCGACAAACGCCCCTATTACCCACTTTCCGCGCCAAAGTTGCAGCACTAAATCAAGTAAATCAATTTGCTCCGGGTCAGTACTGCGAGTGACCAGGCTATTGTTGTTTTGTGTCATACAATCCCTAACAGATGAAAAGGGCAAAAAAAATTATGTTTAGGTAGTTTATCTGTTGCTGGGGATTTTTCTATAGGAATTCGATGAGTTATATCGGAAAGATGGGTTATGTAACTTATGCGCTACGCGCTATCATAGACAAATTCTGATGCCTCAGGCATCAACAAGAACGAAGCGTTAACGAGGAAAGATATGAAATTTTTGGTAACGGGCGCAGCAGGCTTTATCGGTTCACATGTCAGCAAGCGACTACTGGACGCTGGCCATCAGGTCATCGGCATTGATAATCTGAATGACTATTATGATCCGAACCTAAAGCTGGCACGTCTGGATCTGCTCAACGCCGATAATTTCACCTTCCACAAGCTGGATTTGGCCGACCGTGAAGGTATGGCCGCGCTTTTCGCCAACGAAAAGTTTGACCGTGTGATCCACCTGGCCGCTCAAGCTGGCGTACGCTACTCGCTGGAAAACCCGCACGCCTATGCAGATGCTAACCTGGTTGGTCATCTCAACGTGCTGGAAGGCTGCCGCCATAACAAGGTTCAGCACCTCCTGTATGCCTCTTCCAGCTCCGTTTACGGCCTTAACCGTAAGATGCCGTTCTCAACTGACGACTCAGTAGATCACCCGGTTTCACTGTATGCGGCGACCAAAAAAGCCAATGAGCTGATGTCGCACACATACTCGCATCTCTACAATCTGCCCACGACCGGGCTTCGCTTCTTTACGGTGTACGGTCCGTGGGGACGCCCGGACATGGCGCTGTTTAAGTTCACCAAAGCGATGATTGAAGGCAAGAGTATCGATGTCTACAACTACGGCAAGATGAAGCGTGACTTCACCTACATTGATGATATCGCTGAAGCGATCATCCGCCTGCAGGATGTGATCCCTCAGGCCGATGCGAACTGGACCGTCGAGACCGGTTCGCCAGCGACCAGCTCCGCACCGTATCGCGTCTACAACATCGGCAACAGCTCGCCTGTCGAACTGATGGACTACATTACCGCGCTGGAAGATGCGTTAGGTAAAGTGGCAGAGAAAAACATGATGCCCATCCAGCCCGGTGACGTGCTGGAAACCAGCGCCGATACGAAGGCGTTATATGACGTGATTGGTTTTAAACCGCAGACCTCGGTTAAAGATGGAGTGAAGAACTTTGTCGACTGGTACCGCAATTTCTATAAGGTTTAATACAAAAAAACCCGGCGCATGAGCCGGGTTTTTTATGTGCGGTAGACGGGAGATTAGTCGCTACCAAACAGATCGCGGGTATAAACCTTATCCGCCACATCTGCAAGCTCTTCCGCCATACGGTTCGAGATAATCACATCCGCTTCTTTCTTGAAAGCGTCCAGATCGCGGACCACGCGGGAGTGGAAGAACTCGTCTTCCTGCATCGCGGGTTCATAGATAATGACCTGCACGCCTTTCGCCTTAATACGTTTCATGATCCCCTGAATGGAAGATGCGCGGAAGTTATCAGAGCCACTCTTCATGATAAGACGATAGACGCCCACCACTTTCGGCTGACGCGCAAGGATCGAATCAGAGATGAAGTCTTTACGCGTGCGGTTGGCATCCACAATCGCGGAAATCAGGTTGTTTGGCACCGCCTGATAGTTTGCCAGCAGCTGCTTGGTATCTTTTGGCAGGCAGTAACCGCCGTAGCCAAACGACGGGTTGTTGTAATGGTTACCGATACGCGGGTCGAGGCACACGCCTTCGATGATCTGGCGGGTGTTCAGGCCCAGACTCTCTGCATAGCTGTCCAGCTCGTTGAAGTAGGCCACGCGCATTGCCAGATAGGTATTGGCGAAGAGCTTGATCGCCTCGGCTTCGGTAGAGTCAGTGAACAGTACCGGAATATCTTTCTTGATTGCGCCTTCCTGGAGCAGTGCGGCAAAACGTTCCGCACGCTCAGAGCGCTCACCGATCACGATACGGGATGGGTGCAGGTTATCGTATAACGCCCTGCCCTCGCGCAGAAACTCTGGCGAGAAGAAGACATTATCAATACCCAACTCTTCTTTAATCGATTTGGTGAAGCCTACCGGAATGGTCGACTTGATGATCATCACCGCTTTTGGGTTGATTGCGATAACATCTTTGATCACCGCTTCCACGGTTGAGGTGTTGAAGTAGTTAGTTTTAGGGTCGTAATCCGTTGGTGTGGCGATGATGACGAAATCTGCGTCGCGGTAGGCGTCTTCTTTGTCCGTCGTGGCACGGAAATTCAGCGGTTTGTTGGCAAGGTATTCCTGGATTTCTTTATCGACAATCGGGGATTGCTTTTGATTAAGCATATCCACTTTGGACTGAACGATATCCAACGCCACCACTTCATGGTTTTGTGCGATCAGTATGCCGTTTGATAGGCCTACGTAGCCTGTTCCGGAGATAGTTATTTTCATTCGTTCAACTTCTTCAAGTTTAAGTTTCAGGAGGCGTATGCACACCACCGCAATAAACAACTGTTGAGGTTTTTACCTCTTATGTTGAGCGGCTGTCAAGGCGAATGCCTGGCTGCAGAAATGAGAAAACGCAGTGGTTTATAGGGTGTTGAAAAACACTCGCTGGACAAAGCAAGTCCAGATGGGCTTATCCGTTATAAAAAAAGCCCGGTGAGCATCACCGGGCTTTATTATCAGGCTGAGTTAAATCAGATTAATCCAGCCATTCGGTGTGGAACACACCTTCTTTATCGGTACGTTTATACGTATGCGCACCGAAGTAATCACGCTGCGCCTGAATCAGGTTCGCTGGCAGTACGGCAGCACGGTAGCTGTCGTAGTACGCCACCGCAGCGGAGAAGGTCGGAACAGGGATGCCGTTCTGCACAGCGTAAGCAACCACGTCACGCAGCGCCTGCTGGTATTCGTCCGCAATTTTCTTGAAGTACGGTGCCAGCAGCAGATTCGCAATACCGGCATTTTCAGCGTACGCATCGGTAATTTTCTGCAGGAACTGAGCGCGGATAATGCAGCCCGCACGGAAGATCTTCGCGATTTCGCCGTAGTTCAGATCCCAGTTGTTTTCGTCTGAAGCGGCACGCAGCTGAGAGAAACCTTGTGCATAAGAGACGATTTTACCCAGATACAGAGCACGACGAACTTTCTCAACGAATTCAGCTTTATCACCAGCTGGCTTGGCCTGAGGACCAGACAGCACTTTAGAAGCTGCAACGCGCTGCTCTTTCAGAGAGGAGATATAACGCGCGAACACAGATTCGGTGATCAGGGACAGCGGCTCGCCCAGATCCAGAGAGCTCTGGCTGGTCCATTTACCGGTACCTTTGTTCGCGGCTTCATCCAGAATCACATCAACCAGGTATTTACCCTCTTCATCTTTTTTAGTGAAGATATCTTTGGTGATGTCGATCAGGTAGCTGTTCAGCTCGCCTTTGTTCCACTCAGTGAAGGTCTCGGCGAGTTCTTCGTTAGAGAGGTTCAGGCCGCCTTTCAGCAGGGAGTACGCTTCTGCTATCAGCTGCATATCGCCGTACTCGATGCCGTTATGAACCATCTTCACATAGTGGCCAGCACCGTCAGGACCGATATAGGTCACGCACGGCTCGCCGTCTTCAGCAACGGCTGCAATTTTGGTCAGGATAGGCGCGACCAGTTCGTACGCTTCTTTCTGGCCGCCAGGCATGATAGATGGACCTTTCAGTGCACCTTCTTCACCACCGGAAACACCGGTACCGATGAAGTTAAAGCCTTCTGCCGACAGTTCACGGTTACGACGAATGGTATCGTGGAAGAAGGTATTGCCGCCATCAATGATGATGTCCCCTTTATCCAGATACGGCTTCAGGGAGTCGATAGCAGCATCGGTACCCGCGCCCGCTTTCACCATTAACAGGATACGACGAGGTGTTTCCAGAGACTCAACGAACTCTTTAACCGTATAGAAAGGAACCAGTTTCTTGCCTGGGTTCTCGGCGATGACTTCTTCAGTCTTATCACGGGAGCGGTTGAAAACGGAGACGGTATAACCACGGCTTTCGATGTTGAGCGCCAAGTTGCGCCCCATCACTGCCATACCGACAACGCCGATCTGTTGCTTGGACATTACATACTCCTGTCAGGTGTGGTCACCGCGGCTTGTGCGCGGCTTGAATGTTTACTAGATATTAACCTAAAGTGTTCTTATTTTGGTAGTTGCAAATTTATCATTTTGGGCTCATTTAAGGACAACTCTAGGCCACAATGCATAGTGTTTTTTAGTAACAAGCCGTAAGCTTAAAAGCTGAGAAAAGATTATTTGCGGAATACAGCGCGCCAAGCATAAAAGCCAAAACAATAAGCACTGTGTACTAAGGACAACTTTTCAATTTTTCTGTATATACTCCATTGCCTTTGACTTTTCTTAATCTTATTGCGTGATATTGAGTTTGGCAAAATACGATAGCGAGTTAATATTTCACTTAGTAAATAAGCTTTTTTGCCAGACTTCAATAACTTTAACCAAAGTGCATAATCTTGGCCAGTTCTAATTAATGGCATAGAGAAATCTGAAAAAGCTGCTCTTTTGAACATTACTGTCGAACATCCTAAAGTAGCCTTTTTTTTAAGCATATCGAAATAATCAACGCTAAAGTTGTCGCCTTGTAGATCCACCACCTTACCCAAAGGATTTCCTTGCGCATCGACAAGGTCATATGCCGTGAATGTAAAATCTAAATTATCGGCAAGCATGAAATTAAGTTGTTTTTCAAGTTTAGAAGTAAACCACAGGTCATCACTGTCAATAAAAGATATATATTCCCCTGATGCGTTTGCCAGTGAGTTATTTCTTGCAACAGCCGCACCTGAGTTTATTGCATTTTTAAACAACTTAACCCTTGAGTCTTTTTCGCATATGGCACTCATGATACTGATTGTATCATCGCTTGAACAATCATCTGTAACAAGCCATTCCCAGTTATGGTGAGTTTGTTCCGAAATAGAATTGTAAGTTTGTAGTATTGTCGAGGCTGAGTTGAAGGTTGGAGTGATAATACTGATTTTAATATCTGGAGTATTCATTAAAGTCCATAATCCTTATGAAATAATGTTTTCAGCTTGTTTTCCATACAATCACTCAGATCACCTGAAAGCTCATGAGCTTCTATTGAATAATTCACTATTTCTTCAACACTGTTGTAATATATATTCTTATTTTTCATATTGTTAGAAGTGATTTCCATTAAAGAGGAAAACCTACCAGCTTGTATAAAAATTGGTAAATTTTGAAGCAGCGCCAATGCATATCTTGTTGGATAGGTTAAATACTCTCTTAGTTTCGACATAGGGCCATATGCTACTAAAACCCCATCAAATTCCGAACAGAAATTAGATAGCTTCCCTTCAATTATTTCTTCGAAACTAAAAGGTTCAAACGTTTTGACGTTAGGATGATCAATATTTGAATTGCGACTATTTTGTATATAAACGTGAACGCCAGAGTTTGCCAACTGCAAAACGTCAGAAGATATATTATTGATAGATGATGCACCATCTAATGTCCCAAGAAATATAATTTTTCTTGGCTTAGTAATTTCTTTATATTCCTTTTTATCATAATAAGATGACTTAGGAAAAGAACAAATAAACCTTTGTAAAATCCTTTCTTTAACAGATAATTTATTTACTAAAAAACGATCCATCACATTTGAATGAGATAATACTCTGTCAAAGGAATTGAAATAAAGCGAATCAAACCATAAAAGAAAACTAGGTGTTTTTTTCATGGCGTAATCTCTAATAGGATAAGTTGCCACATCTAAAATAAATTCTGGCAACTTATTTTTTTTATTGTAGTATTTCTTTATATTGTAAAACTCTTTTCTTATAGATGTACCCCAGAAAAAGATAAAACAATCCAAATCTTTTCCTTCTAAAAAGGCTTCTATCTTTTTATTTGATGTAAATAAAGCATTAAAGAAAAGATAAAGTTCGTAAAAGTAACAAAAAAACTTATTGTCTTTTAGTTTTGATTTAGAGCGCATACTTAACTTCGAACTTTCAGCTTTGTTCAGATTTAAAACATCACAACTTTTATAATTATCATAGTTAATTTTATTCGATGTATTTATAATTACAACATTAAAACCACTTGAAATAAGAGAGCAAATATAGCTATGTGTGAAAATACTGCTAAGTGATCCAACAATGCAAATATTTTTCATTTTGAAACCTAATTAGAGAGCCACACTGGAATAAATATCTACCATTTTACGAACGCAAGAGTCCCATTCATATTTTGTTAATACATTTTCACGTCCAGCCTCTCCCATTTCGTGACGCAAAGCTGGATTTATGAGTAATTTTTCAATTGCTTCGCATAATAATTCAACATTATCAGGTTCGACAACGATTCCAGTTACCTCGTTGATTACCACTTCTGGTAACCCACCGACGTTAGTCACTATTACAGGTAAATTACATGCTGATGCTTCAACGATTGCCACCCCAAAACTTTCGCTATCTAACGTACTTGGTGCCACATAAATATCAAAAGTATTTAACAAGGCTGGTACTTCGTTATTTTCAACCCATCCCAAGAACTGAACCTTATCATCAACTCCAAGTTCTGTTGTTAAAGCTTGCAAATTCTCAAGAAGAAAACCTTTGCCTGCAATTTTTAATTCAATATTGTCATGCCCTTTATTAACCAGAATACTAAAAGCTCGAATTAGATTATCAATACCATATTTTGGTCTTAAAGTCTTTACTGTTCCAATAGTAAGAGTATCAGTTATAGATTTCCGCTCAATTTTTTTAAACTTTGATACATCAACTCCAAATGGTGTAATTTCTATCGGTATTGTTGGACTAACATTGAAATTATCTTTAACAAAACGGCCCATAACTTCACTCGTTGAACAAATCACCTTAGCTCTATTGAGATTATGGTTAACCAATTTATAATGTAGTTTAGATTTAAAAGGAAAATCATAAACATCAGAGCCCCATACTGAAAGAATAAAGTTTTTCAATCCTGAAATAGCCGCTAATGTTCCATAACCAGAGGCATAATGCACGTTAATAATATCTGGATTAATTTTTTTGATAGTTTTAATAAGTGTCCATCTGTTGAAAATATACCCTTTTAACCCTGAATATGGTAATTTATGAAAAACTACATTCTGATTATAACCGTCCATTGGTTCTTGCTGTGATACCAAGTGAACGTCTATACCTCTTTCAGCGAGACCATTACACCATTTTCTAGTGTGAATACAGCAAGCTGAAGATAGTAATAATGCTTTCATATTGAGTACCTACTATTATTCAAAAACCGTTTTTAAGAATTTGTTCAAATTTATTTTTGTCAACACTATTACATTTCAATGAATCTATAAAAATAGAATATACAAAGGAAATGAATTCAGAGAACGATACTTTGTTCAATCTTATAATATTCACCATAATTTTTAGCATTGATGGAATCATCCATAACCACCATTTAAACCCTAAAAATGTTTTCATATTAACGAGACGATTTAAATAGTGGATATATGCTTTGCGAAGAAGTCTGACACGATCACCTTTAATACTGGCACCTACCTTATGGTATATCAGAGAATTCAGGTCGCATTTTATATTTTTATTCATTCTTAATAATCGCAGTGACAATTCGATATCTTCTTCACCGAAGAAAAATCTTTCTGTAAACATACCAATATCAATAAATTCTTTAGTTCTAAAAAGAATACAACATCCAGTTGCAAAACTAATTTCTAACGAACTTTCTTTATTTTTTATATCTTGGATGTTTGAATTTGCGTAATAGTATTTTCTGTTACCATACTTAGATATTGTTCCGCCGCAGTTCCATATGATATCTTTATTATAAAAATATCTTATTTGAGGAATCACTGTTAGCAAGCTTGCATCTTTTTCAAGATCATTTATTAGTATATTTAGGAAGTTAGGCTCAACCTCTGTATCGTTATTTAAAAAAAGAACATATTTATATTCGAATAGGGAGGCTAAATACGCACCTGCATTACAGCTTTTTGAAAAACCATAGTTAGTTTCAGCGCAAATCAGATAAATATATTTGTCATCATTTTGGAATTTTTTTATGGAAGTGAAAACAACATTATTTTCCATTGTCATAGCTGGAATTTCAGCACATAAAACATAACTCTCAAAATAATTTGAAAGAAGTTCAAACTGTTCTGGTGTAGAAGCATTATCAATAACCACCAAGTCAGTTGTTGTTCCTTGCAGGTTATTCATGCTTTCTATACATGCTATAGTATCACTTGAACCATTCCAATTAAGAATAACTGTTGCGCAATTGTTTTCCACTTTGTGATCCTGAAAAAATAACTGATAAAATAAATACGTATATTGGCGCTTCATAGGAGGCCAAATGGAAATAGTAATATTCAAACCATGAAAACATACCGAAACTTGTTATAAGCCAAAAGACATTGCACAGTATATAATTGCTACGATTTAAATATAAAACAGCCTGCAAAAAAACTATAATCCCATAAAAAAAGAAAGAGAAATAATTCAAATAAATCCATAGAGTGCCAAACATAGTAAAAACATTTGACCCATTTGTAATTTCATAATTTATGACAAAGTTTAATGGGTTTATCGCTGACTCCATTGGATAGCCCGTGATGAAATTAATAATATTAACCAACGGGAGTATCAGAACATACCAATGAGACGAATCAGAACTAACATTCGAATTGAGATACTCAGAAAAAGCTCCAACACCGCTAAAAAGATAGAACAGGAAATGCTGATATATTTGACCAAGCAACTCTAAGCTATTTGCATCAGGATTAACAATTGTTGTTTTGAAGAAATATACAAGAAAGAAAAAAGTAAGTAATAAGAATGAAGCGAATGAAGCGTAAAATATAAACTTCTTTTTATTTACATTATTATAATAGAGATAGGTCAAGAATAAGAAAACTGTAGGAATCATTATCCATGATTTAACTTGTTTGAGAAACAAACAAGAAAAGATTAGAATCAAACAAATCATGAATGTCCATTTGTTAATTCTTTTATTTGCATATGATAAATAAATAAAAGGTGGTGTGATCATCAAAAATACTAAAGCATGCCCCACAAAACCTGAAGCCATTTTGGCCTCGAATTCTTCACTAATTATTCCATACTGTTTAGAATATAACGAAGCTAAAAACAATATCGTCGAACTAAGAATTATCACCAAAAAGCTAAAAATACCGGGCACTACTGGAGCCGAGCGCTGAGGCGAATAGTTGTTATAAACATTTTTCAACCCAAAAACAGTTAATATTTCAATAAGCGAACCGAAAATCACAAAAATAGACAAGTATAAATATACATCACCATTTAGTTCTTTAAATTTAAATGTCGACCCAAAGAGTTGATACAAGGAAATGATGATGAATATAGGGATATTTATAAGAGTATTGTATGTTAACCTTTTCCAAAAACGATATGTTATTGACGTCGAGAGAATAAAAGCCAAAGTATAAATGAAAAACATAGTTTACCTTACTTTGTTATTTAGCCATACTAATAACAAACAGTCGATGGTAGTTCTTATGGACCACGCGAATGCAGCTCCTATAATCCCATAGAAGTTGACTAGCATGAATAGAAGAGCAAAGTATGGTACAACTTCTGAGAGGTGTAGAAATGCCGTAGTTTTGGATTTTCCTGCAGCCTGTATATCCGCAAATGGTATCTGCGCTATGCAGTTAAAAAAATAACCAACAATAAGAATTTTCAAAATCAATGATGGTGTACCGGAAAATTCAGAACCCATCCATGTAACCATTATTTGTTCAGAAAAAATAAAACCGACCAGACAAAGAGGTAAGATGGCAGCAGCCATTAACGCATACGCCAATTTTTTTTGTTTATTTTTTTCTTTTTTTTCACGCAAACTACTTAATTTGGGAAAAACAGCTCTCGATAGTGCTCCAGGAAATATAGATAACCTTTGAACACCCTCAGATGGTGCGGTGTAGAACGCAACATGGGCAGCACCGAGAACATTAGATATGAAGAAGCGGTCTAAATAAGCCATTAAAGGACTAATAATATTACTTACAGTAATCCAGCCACCATATTTTAATAACCTTGTCGCTGTGCTACGGTCTAATTTTAGTCCTGATGTAATTATATGATGCTTGCATGCTACAAACGTAATTATTATCGACAGCAAACGAGCACTAAGTAAACCAATTACAGCATAAATTAATGAGTTATTGAAAAAAACAAAAAATGCTGGCAACCCTACAATAAATGAACTATTAAACGTCTTGATGAAGTTAATCTTCTTAAACTGTTCGTAGCCCTCCAATATCCCTAACCAAACTTGATTAAGCAAAAACAATGGCAGGGTTATGCCAAGTATTTCAATTGCATTTTTTGTTTCGACACGTAAGCCATCTTTAATATTAAGGAAGTTAACTATATTCCCTGCGCCAAAGTAAATACATCCCCCCCCCAGTAAACCAAGAACAGTAAGAATCAGAGTAGAATTGGATACTATTTTTTTTACTTCTTTCAAATTATCTCTATAAAATGAGATCTCTCTGATAACAGCCCTAGTAAGACCTGCATCGAAAATACTCGCATATCCTACCAGAGCCGTAGCCAAAGTAAAAAGTCCAAATTTCTCTGGACCCAAATGCCTAGCAAGATAACCTAACGATGGAATAGCTATCAAAGAAGGAATGATATAACCACTAAGATTCCAAAATGTGTTTTTTATTAAACTCACAAGAATTCTCTTAATTATAAATTATTTATCTTTTTTGCGTTCTTATCTTTATCTGATAAGATTGGATTTCCTTCAATTGGCCAAATTATCGAAAGCGTCTCATCATTCCATAATAATCCACGGTCACTTTCTGGATGATAATAGTTTGTTGTTTTATAAACAAACTCAGCCATATCACTGATCACCAAAAATCCATGAGCAAACCCTTCAGGGATCCACAACTGACGTTTATTCTCAGCTGAAAGATTCACACCGACCCATTTCCCAAAAGTCGGAGAGGATTTACGAATATCAACCGCAACATCAAATACTTCACCGGCGACACAGCGCACCAGTTTTCCCTGCGCATACGGCTCCAGTTGATAATGTAAACCGCGAAGCACGCCCTTGCAGGATTTAGAGTGATTATCCTGCACAAACTCAACTTTACGCCCTACTGCCTCTTCAAATACTTTCTGGCTAAAACTCTCAAAGAAAAAACCACGATCGTCACCAAAAACTTTTGGCTCAAAAATGAGTACATCTGGGATATCAGTTTTAATAACGTTCATGTCTTAGTAACCTTTAATCATCTTCAGCAGGTATTGCCCATAGGCATTTTTCTTTAACGGTTCAGCCAGCTTCTTCACCTGCTCCGCATCAATAAACCCTTTGCGATACGCAATCTCTTCCGGACAGGAGACTTTAAGCCCCTGACGCTCTTCAATTGTCGCAATAAAGTTACTCGCCTCGATCAGGCTCTGGTGTGTACCGGTATCCAGCCAGGCATAACCGCGTCCCATCATGGCCACTGACAGACGTCCCTGCTCCAGGTAAATACGGTTGATATCGGTAATTTCCAGCTCACCGCGCGCAGACGGTTTCAGGTTTTTAGCCATTTCTACAACATCGTTATCGTAGAAATAAAGGCCCGTAACGGCATAGTTACTCTTAGGCTCCAGCGGCTTTTCTTCCAGGCTGATGGCCGTGCCGTTTTTATCAAACTCCACAACGCCATAGCGTTCAGGGTCGTTAACGTGATAGGCAAATACCGTTGCACCATCATCTTTATTCAACGCAGCTTCAAGCTGTTTTGGCAGGTCATGACCATAGAAAATGTTATCGCCCAGCACCAGCGCGCAGCTATCGTCACCAATGAACTCTTCGCCAATAATAAAGGCCTGCGCCAGTCCATCAGGACTTGGCTGCACTTTATACTGAAGGTTCAATCCCCACTGGCTGCCGTCACCCAGAAGTTGTTCAAAGCGCGGGGTATCCTGCGGCGTACTGATGATAAGAATATCTTTAATCCCTGCCAACATCAGCGTTGACAGCGGATAGTAAATCATCGGTTTGTCATAAATTGGCAGCAGTTGCTTGCTCACCGCCATAGTCACCGGATAGAGACGAGTGCCGGATCCACCAGCAAGAATAATACCTTTACGCGTAGCCATTGTAATTTCTCTATAAATGCAAATTGCCCGGATCCGGGCAATTATTTAATGATTAGATTGATTCAGCTGAAAAAAGCTCGGCGAGCATTCGCTTAACACCCACATCCCATGCCGGTAATACCAGACCAAAGTTATGCTGGAATTTCTCTGTATTTAAACGCGAATTCTGCGGACGACGCGCAGGCGTAGGATACGCGGTGGTTGGAACGGCATTGAGTTTTTCAATTTCCAGTTCAATCCCCGCCTTTCTGGCTTCATCGAATACTAACGCGGCATAGTCATACCAGGTGGTCGTATCCGATGCTACCAGATGATAAAGACCAGCCACTTCCGGTTTAACCATCGCCACACGGATTGCATGGGCGGTACAGTCAGCGAGTAACTCAGCGCCTGTTGGCGCACCAACCTGATCGTTGATTACGGAAAGTTCTTTACGCGTTTTCGCCAGGCGAAGCATCGTTTTTGCAAAGTTATTACCTTTGCCGGCGTAAACCCAACTTGTACGGAAAATCAGGTGGTTAGTGCAATGTGCCTGGAGCGCTTTTTCGCCGTCGAGCTTGGTCTGACCATATACATTGAGCGGTGCGGTCGCATCCGTTTCACGCCATGGCGTTTCGCCATCGCCTGGAAAAACGTAATCAGTAGAATAGTGAACCACCCAGGCACCAATTTTCGCCGCTTCCTTTGCGATTGCCTCGACGCTGGTTGCGTTGAGCAACTGCGCGAACGCCTGCTCGGATTCAGCTTTATCCACCGCAGTATGCGCCGCTGCGTTGACGATGACGTCAGGTCTGATGGTGCGGACGGTTTCAGCGATCCCTTCCGGATTGCTAAAATCCCCACAGTGCTCTTTGGAATGCACGTCAAGTGCAATCAAGTTCCCTAACGGTGCGAGTGCGCGCTGGAGTTCCCAACCCACCTGCCCTGTTTTGCCGAACAGAAGAATGTTCATTATTGACGTTCTCCGTAATTCTGTTCGATCCATGTCTTATAGGCACCGCTTTTAACGTTGTTAACCCAGTCCTGGTTGCTCAGATACCATTCCACGGTCTTACGGATACCGCTTTCGAAGGTCTCTTCAGGCTTCCATCCCAGCTCAACGCCAATTTTATGCGCATCAATCGCGTAGCGGCGGTCATGCCCAGGGCGGTCAGCGACGTAGGTGATCTGATCGCGATAGGAGCCTTCTTTCGGCACGATTTCATCCAGCAGATCGCAAATGGTGTGCACCACGTCCAGATTTTGCTTTTCGTTATGCCCGCCGATGTTGTATGTCTCACCCGGTTTACCCTGGGTTACGACGGTGTACAGCGCACGCGCATGATCTTCAACATACAGCCAGTCGCGGATCTGGTCGCCTTTGCCGTAAATTGGCAGCGCTTTACCGTCCAGGGCATTCAAAATCACCAGCGGGATCAGCTTCTCAGGGAAGTGATACGGACCATAGTTATTGGAGCAGTTGGTCACGATTGTTGGGAAACCGTAGGTACGCAGCCATGCGCGAACCAGGTGATCGCTGGACGCTTTAGACGCAGAATACGGGCTGCTCGGCGCATAGGCTGTGGTTTCGGTAAACAGCGGCAGCTCAGCAGAGGCAGGATGTTCATCAGGATGAGGTAAATCACCGTACACTTCGTCAGTGGAGATGTGGTGGAAGCGAAACGCCGCTTTGACCGCGTCATCCAGCGTCGACCAGTAAGCCCGTGCGGCTTCCAGAAGCACATAGGTACCGACAATATTGGTCTCAATAAATGCAGCGGGGCCGGTAATAGAACGGTCTACGTGACTTTCTGCCGCAAGGTGCATCACCGCATCCGGTTTGTGCTCGGCAAAAATGCGATCCATTGCCGCTTTATCGCAAATATCCGCATGTTCAAAGACATAACGATCGCTATCATTAACGTCGGTCAGTGACTCCAGGTTACCGGCATACGTCAGTTTATCCACATTGACGACTGCATCCTGGGTATTTTTAATAATATGTCGCACCACCGCTGAGCCGATAAAACCGGCGCCGCCCGTAACAAGAATTTTCACGTTAGCTATTCCATCTATTGGGTATATCGAGATATTGATGCTCTGGAAACCGATTAATAATAACGGTTTCAGAAATTTTGCACGCTACCGCCCCTGGCTTAACAGCTACCAGTGCACTGAGCGAATGTTGAATAAAGGATTTTGTGGTCTGATTACAGACAAAAAACTGGCGTTAATTGTCGTCCTAAATGACGTGAGAAACAAGCACAAATCGTCACAAACCAGCCCACTTTTGAATCAGATAACTCCATGTTATCATTAGAATTAATAACGAAAAACGGCAGTTACCATTTTGGTTATGTTTACACATACCAAATGATAACTGCCGCTTTTTCAAACAGACAGAGACAAATCAGTCGTTAGCCAGCAATTTCTCAATCCGGCTTCTGAACTTCGCACCTTCCTTCAGGTTACGCAGCCCATAGTTCACAAATGCCTGCATATACCCCATTTTCTTTCCGCAATCATAGCTGTCGCCGGTCATCAGCATGGCGTCAACGGACTGTTTCTTCGCCAGTGCAGCAATCGCATCGGTCAGCTGGATACGGTCCCAGGCGCCTGGCTCCGTTTTTTCCAGCTCGGCCCAGATATCCGCGTTCAGAACATAGCGGCCAACGGCCATCAGATCGGAGTCCAGCGTCTGAGGCTGATCCGGCTTTTCGATGAACTCAACAATGCGGCTCACCTGCCCTTCCGTCTCCAGCGCTTCTTTAGTCTGAATGACAGAGTACTCAGAGAGATCGCCATCCATGCGTTTCGCCAGCACCTGGCTGCGCCCCGTTTCGTTGAAACGCGCCACCATTGCCGCCAGGTTGTAACGCAGCGGGTCCGCAGACGCGGTATCAATGATGATATCCGGCAGAACGACGATGAACGGGTTATCACCCACGACCGGACGCGCGCACAGAATCGAGTGGCCCAGACCCAGCGGCTGCGCCTGGCGCACGTTCATGATGGTCACGCCAGGCGGGCAGATAGATTGAACTTCTGCCAACAGCTGACGCTTAACGCGCTGCTCAAGCAGCGCTTCGAGTTCGTAAGAGGTGTCGAAGTGGTTTTCAACCGCATTCTTCGAGGAGTGCGTGACCAGAACGATTTCTTTGATCCCTGCAGCAACAATCTCGTCGACGATGTACTGAATCATCGGCTTG
>Ga0209370_1001618_pt1 | contig 19089 bp, 17 predicted proteins | sample AgamicAtPrz_FD_187164 | JGI IMG/M metagenome (GOLD analysis project Ga0209370, IMG submission 187164) | Agave microbial communities from Guanajuato, Mexico - At.P.rz (SPAdes) (version 2) | ecosystem: Host-associated > Plants > Phyllosphere > Phylloplane/Leaf | place: Guanajuato, Mexico... | reverse complement strand
ACGAGCTGCGTAAAAAACACGGCCAGCTTGCGGCCGTCGCGCCGCTGCCGTCCGCGCACTTCACGAAGCCGAGCATTGTGATTAAACCTAACGCCAACAGCCGCCCGACGGGAGATACCACCGGCTATCTGGCAAACCCGAAGGAGGTGTGAGATGGGAAGTGGATGGCATGAATGGCCGCTGGTGATCTTCACCGTTTTTGGGCAGTGCGTGGCCGGGGCGTTGCTCGTCAGCGGTCTGGCATGGATGAGGGAGAGTGACGAGGCGGTCCGAACCCGCATCGTGCGCAGCATGTTCTTTTTATGGCTGGTCATGGGCGTTGGCTTTATCGCATCGGTGATGCACCTGGGCACCCCGCTCAGGGCGTTTAACTCCCTGAACCGTGTTGGCGCGTCGGCGCTCAGCAACGAGATCGCGGCAGGCTCGGTCTTCTTTGCCGTCGGTGGCTTCTGGTGGCTGGTGTCGGTTATCGGTAAAATGCCGCCCGCGTTGGGTAAAGTATGGATGGTGGTGAGCCAGATCCTGGGGATTGTATTTGTCTGGGCCATGACTCGCGTGTATCAGATCGATACGGTTCCGACCTGGTACACCGGTTACACCACGCTGGCCTTTTTCCTGACGATGGTGCAGGGCGGCCCGCTGTTTGCCGCCCTGCTGCTTCGCGCCGCTGGCACCGCGTTCAGAGGCACGTTTGCGGCATCGGTGAGCGTACTGGCGCTGCTGCTGAGCGTGGCGGTGATTGTGCTGCAGAGTAACGAACTGGCGACGCTACACAGCTCCGTACAACAGGCCAGCGCCCTGCTGCCGGATTATGGCGCATGGCAAGTTGGCCGTATCATACTGGTCGCCGCCGGATTAGGCTGCTGGCTGTGCCCGCTCATCCGGCGCCAGGAGCCGAAAGCCCTCGCGCTCTTTGCAGGCCTGGTGCTGGTTGTCGTGGGGGAACTGATCGGCCGCGGACTGTTCTATGGTCTGCACATGACGGTAGGTATGGCAATTGCCGGTTAACACAGGCGCGCGGGTTCGCCCGCGCGAGCAAGGAAGGTTGTAATGAAAGATGTCTCACAGCGTGAAGCGTTCGCGTTCAGCGCCCGGGTACTGGGCGCATTGTTTTATTATTCACCCGACAGCGAGCACGTTGCGCCGCTGGTCAACGCCCTGACCGCTGGCGAGTGGGTTGCGGACTGGCCGCTGCCGCAGGCGGCGCTGCAGTCTATCGCCGACACCTTTACGGTTCCTGCCGATGAGCCCGTCACCGACGCCTGGCAACGGCTGTTTATTGGCCCCTATGCGCTGCCCGCACCGCCGTGGGGTTCCGTATGGCTGGATCGTGAATCCGTGCTGTTTGGGGATTCAACCCTCGCACTGCGCCAGTGGATGCGGGAAAACCAGATTGCCTTTGAGATGCAGCAGAACGAACCGGAAGATCATTTCGGTACGTTGCTGCTGCTGGCCGCGTGGCTCACTGAGAACGGACGCGAGACGGAACGCGACCAGCTTCTGGCGTGGCACCTGCTGCCGTGGAGCACCCGTTTTCTCTCCGTGTTTGTTGAAAACGCCGGGCACCCGTTCTATACCGCGCTGGGGAAACTCGCGCAGCTGACGCTTGCGGACTGGCAATCTACCTTACTGATCCCGGTCGCGGAAAAACCGCTCTACCGTTAACCGCGCTGGCTTGCTCACGGATGCTGAGCAAGCCAGGCTCGCCAGCCACCGAATCGCGTTATCTCTTGTGCTCCCTCTAATCCGGCCTCCTCGCAGATAAACCCGGTCAGCCAGCGCCCGTCCTGGAGTTCGACTTTTCCCAGCCCCAGCGGTGCGGGGATCCCGGCCAGAAACGATCCCACTTCGCCGTGCGGAAGTGCCCAAACTTCGACGGCTATCGCCGCCCCCTGTTCCGTCGCCCGCACCATGCCCGGTCGCTTGCCGTCTGCCAGGGCAAAGAGCCGATAATGCGGGGCGCTGGTGGTGGCTTCTACATACGTCGCCCCGCGCTGGCGCAGCTGATGATTCAGCGCCAGCCCGTCCAGATGCGCCCCGCACACCACCAGGTGCAGGCGGTCATCGGTGGCGGTTGAAACAGGTGCATCCTCTTGCATCTCGCGCCCGCCGGGCAGGGTTAACTTTTGGTGACGTTGTAACGCATCAGCCAGACTGAGCAGATACTGGTCGGTAAACGCGCGGCCAAACAGCGTTATGCCAGAGGGCAAGCCGTTGGTCATAAACCCTGCAGGGACCGCCACGGCAGCGTAATCAAGCAGGTTCATAAAGTTGGTGTAAAGCCCAAGCTCAGAGTTGCGTTTGACCGGTTCCTCCGCCAGCTCGGCCAGACTCACCGGGCGCGGATACGTGGGGGTTAACACGCACTCAAGCCCTGCCAGTATGGCATCGCACTCGCTTTTATAGCGCTGAAGCTGGTACTGCGCTTCAAACGCCGCTACCGCACTCATGGCAGGTGCTTTTTGCAGCACATTGCGGATCACCGGCAGCACCGCGTCCGGCTGTTGCTCAATCAACGCGCCCGCCACGTGGTAGCGCTCGGCCACCCACGGGCCGTCATAGAGCAGTTTTGCTGCCGCCAGGAACGGCGAAAAGTCGATGGTCACCGGCACGCCGCCAAGGGCGATCAGCCTCTCCTTTGCGGTGTGATACAGCGCCTCGCTCTCTGCGCAGCCGAGAAACGCCAGCGTGTCTGGCACGCCAAAGCGAAAACCGGCTGCCGGTACGCCAAATGCCTGCGCTCCGTTCCAGGACGGGTTAGTACGGCTGTAGTCATCGCGCACGTCTTTCACCGCCGTCAGCGCCAGCAGCTGGCTGGCCTCCGCTGCCGTGCTGGTGAAGAACGTTACGCAGTCCAGCGTGCGGCAGGCGGGCACCACGCCCGCTGTCGATATCAGCCCTTTTGTCGCCTTCAGCCCGACAAGATTATTGAGAGAGGCCGGTACGCGCCCGCTCCCGGCGGTATCGGTGCCCAGGGCAAAGCTCGCCAGCCCCAGCGCCACGGCCAGCGACGATCCCGCGCTTGAGCCACCGGACGGATACTCCGGATGAACGCTGTTGCGACACGCCCCATACGGTGAGCGCGTGCCGTTTAAGCCGGTCGCGAACTGATCGAGATTGGTTTTTCCCAGCGGTATCGCCCCCAGCGCAATCAGCTGCGACACTATTGTCGCATCCTGCTCTGCCCGGTACGCAAAGGCCGGACAGGCGGCGGTGGTCTCGATACCCGCCAGATCGATATTGTCCTTAATGGCAAACGGCACGCCATAGAGCGGCAACGATGCCGGATCCACGCCGTCCAGCGCGGCCAGATACGGCTCCAGCTCGTCGGGCGTGAGAAGGTAAATAAAGGCGTTAAATTCCGGGTTCAGCGCCAGCGCGCGCTCGCGCAGGGCGAGAAGCACCGCGCGCGGATTAAGCTGACCGGAACGGTATGCCTGCGCCAGAACATCAAGGCGTAAATCAAAAAGGTGCTTCATGCTGTTTTCTCCAGGACCACCACACACTGACCCGCGCGCACCGATGAACCCGGCTGCACGCGCACCTGGCTGACCACCCCATCCTGGGTTGCGACCAGCGGGATCTCCATCTTCATGGACTCCAGCACCACCAGCACATCGCCTTCGCGCACGGTGTTGCCGACTTCAACGTTCACCTGCCACAGGTTGCCTGATACCGGGCTGTCAATCCCGGCCTGTCCGGGTACCAGCGGCGCGTCTTCGCCATCTGTTACCAGCACCTCGCTGCTGTCAAAATGGGCCTGACCGTTGGCGGCCCAGCGCTCACGCTCGGCGTCAAACGCGGCCTGCTGATGCGCGCGGAACGCCTCAATTTCCGGCGCCTCGTCGGCCAGGAATTGCTGATACTCCGCCAGCTTCAGCGTGGTGTATTCGATGCGCAGCGGATAACGTCCCAGCGGAAAATCCCGGCGGATGGTGAGCAACTCTTCCGCCGAGACCGGATAAAAGCGGATCTGGTCGAAGAAGCGCAGCAGCCACGGCTTACCGTCAAAGTCCTCCACGGCGTGATAGCGATTCCACATCTGCAGCGTCCGTCCGACAAACTGATACCCGCCCGGCCCCTCCATGCCGTAGACGCAGAGGTAGGCCCCACCAATACCCACCGAGTTTTCCGCCGTCCAGGTGCGAGCCGGGTTGTATTTGGTGGTCACCAGACGATGACGCGGATCGAGCGGTGTCGCGACCGGCGCGCCCAGGTAGACATCTCCCAGCCCCATTACCAGATAGCGAGCATCGAACACCGTTTTATAGACCTCGTCGATATTCGCCAGATCGTTGATACGACGGATAAACTCAAGGTTGCTCGGACACCATGGCGCATCCCGGCGCACGGTGGTCATGTATTTGTCGATGGCCTTCTGGCACGCCGGATCGTCCCAGGAGAGCGGCAGCCAGACCACCCGCGACGGCACGTCCAGCGACGCCTGCCCGCATACGTCCTGCCACAGCCCGGCCACGGTCTCCAGCAGCGCTTCCAGACTCAGCGTTTCCGGCTGATAGTGAACCTGCAGGGAGCGGATCCCCGGCGTGAGGTCGATAATCCCCGTCAGGGCGCGGGTTTCCAGCGCCTGCATCAGCGCGTGGGCGCGAAAACGCAACACCAAATCCAGTTCGGGCTCGCCAATCTCCAGCAGCAGATGGGTATCGCCGGATAACCTCGCCACCAGCCGTTTATCGTCCTCCCCCACCTCCAGCACCACCGGCGAGCTCAGCCCGACAGGTTGCCACGGCATGACCTGCGGCGTCAGGCTGGCGATTTGCGCCGCCTGCCCCTGCGCCAGCCGTCGGGCGGTGGAAACGTCCACCGGCATAAAGCGCACCTTATCGCCCGCTTTCAGCTGGCCAACCGCGTGGAGATCCGCCTCGATGACGGTGACCGGGCAGACAAATCCCCCCAGACTTGGGCCGTCGGGGCCGAGGATCACCGGCATATCGCCGGTGAAATCCACCGCGCCAATGGCGTACGGGTTGTCGTGGATGTTCGACGGGTGCAGCCCCGCTTCGCCGCCGCTGTCGCGTACCCATTCCGGTTTCGGGCCGATCAGACGCACGCCCGTGCGGCTGGAGTTAAAATGTACCTCCCACTGGGTAGCAAAAAAGGTCGCCATATAGCCCGGCGTAAAATACTCCGGCGCACCATGCGGACCGTAAATCACCCGCAGCTCACGCACCCCATCCAGGCTGGTGCGCAAGGCCTGCGTCAGCTCGCCGTCCGCGACAGGTTCGGTCAATGGGGACAGATGCAGCACGTCACCCGTGCGCAGTGCCCGTCCGGCGTGACCGCCAAACTGGCCGAGGGTAAAGGTGCTTTTGCTGCCCAGATAGTCCGGTACCTCAAACCCGCCGCGCAGGCAGAGATAGCTGCGCACGCCGTCACCCTGAATATCGCCCATACGCAGCGTACTTCCCGCCCGGACGCGGAAAACACGGTTGTTTGCCAGCGGCTCGCCGTCCAGCGTCAGCGCAATGGTTGCGCCGGTCACCGCCAGCTGCGCGTCGCAGTTGAATTTCAGCGTCGGGCCGCTGAGGGTGATCTCCAGCGCGGCCGCCCCCTCCTCATTGCCCAGCAGGCGGTTGCCGAGACGCAGCGCCAGGCTGTCCATCGGCCCGGAGGGCGGCACCCCGACGGCCCAGTAGCCCGTCCGCCCCGGATAATCCTGCACCGTGGTTTGCGTCCCGGCGCTGAGCACCTCCAGCGTGAAAGCCTGATAGTCCAGCGTCTCTAAACAGCGGGTCCACGGCTCGCCACAGGCGAACGGCGGGAAGGTTAAAATCTGCTGCAAATAGCTGCGGTTGGTTTCCACGCCGTAGAGACGCGTCTCGCCCAGCGCGGTGTGCAGGACGCGGATCGCCGCCTCGCGTGTGGGCTGCCAGGCGATGATTTTGGCCAGCATCGGATCAAAAAACGGCGGCACGTCGCAGCCGGCTTCCACCCAGCTGTCGATGCGCAATGTGCGACGGTCGTTTTCCGGGAACACCACGTCGGTGAGTAGCCCCGGCGACGGCTGGAACTGACGGCCCGGATCTTCGGCGTAGACCCGCGCCTGGATGGCGTGTCCTTGTGGTTGCAGGCTGGCACGCAGCTCCGCCAGCGGCGGCAGCGTTCCGGCCGCCAGGTCAATCATCCAGCGAACCAGATCAACACCCCACACCTGCTCGGTGACGCCATGCTCTACCTGCAGACGGGTGTTCACTTCAAGGAAATAAAAGCGGGCCGCGTCGCTGTCGTAGACAAACTCCACGGTACCCGCGCTGCGGTAGTTAACCGCCTGGCCGAGTTTGATCGCCGCCTCGCACAGCGCGGTCTCCATGCCGTCCGGCAGGTTGGGCGCGGGCGTCTCTTCCAGCACCTTCTGGTTACGCCGCTGTACCGAGCAGTCGCGCACGCCGAGGGCAATCACCTCGCCTTTGCCGTCACCAAACAGCTGAACTTCCAGGTGACGCGCCCGCTCAATGTATTTCTCGATAAACACGCCCGCGTCGCTAAAGTTATTCTTGCCCAGGCGCACCACGGCATCGAAGGCATCGCGCAGCTCTTCCGGGTGATAACAGACCCGCATGCCGATCCCGCCGCCGCCCGCGGTGCTTTTCAGCATTACCGGGTAGCCCACTTCCGCCGCAGCGTGAACGGCCTCATCGACGTTAGCCAGCAGTCCGGTGCCTTCGAGCATCGGCACGCCGTGCGCTTTCGCCAGCGCGCGGGCGGTATGTTTCAGGCCAAACAGGCGCAGTTGTTCCGGCGTGGGGCCGACAAACGCAATGCCTGCGGCTTCGCAGGCTTCGGCAAATGCGGCGTTTTCCGACAGAAAACCGTAGCCAGGATGAATGGCCTGCGCACCGCTGGCTCTGGCGGCCGCGATGATCTTATCGCTCACCAGATAGGTGTTCGCCGCCGGGCCCTCGCCCAGGCTCAACGCCTCATCCGCTTCCCGGATATGCAGGCTGCTGAGATCGGCTTCGGAATAGACCGCCACGCCGCGGATGTTCATGGCGCGCAGGGTGCGCAGAATGCGGCAGGCAATCGCCCCGCGGTTTGCAATCAGGAGTGTCGTCAACATAGGTCAGACTCAATCGTGGCGGGTCGTCCCGCCGAAAATCGGCTCACCCATGGTCGTCCATGGGGAAAAAGCGGTTACGGCAGAATGCGTCCGGCGCGGACTTCAAACAGGCGATAAATGGCCTGGCGCAGGCGCTGCCAGCGGGTGGGCGTCAGTTCCATACCAGCACCTCCGCCGGCGTCGGGTTCCAGCCGTTGCACGGGTTGTTAAGCTGCGGACAGTTGGAGATCAGCACGATGACGTTGCACTCGGCGCGCAGCTCGACATATTTCCCCGGCGCGGAGATCCCGTCCTCAAAGGTCAGCCCGCCCTGCGGAGTCACCGGCACGTTCATGAAGAAGTTAATGTTGGCGGCAATATCGCGCTTTTGCAGGCGGCCATCGTGCAGGCAGGCGCAGAGGAAGTTATCCCGGCAGCTGTGCATATGGCGTTTATCGAGAGCATAACGCACGGTGTTGCTCTCCTGCGCGCAGGCACCGCCGAGGGTATCGTGACGCCCGCAGGTATCTGCCACGATGGTCAGCAGCGGGTTACCGAGGTTGGAGTACAGCACGCTGCCGTGGGTGAGATATGCGTTGTTCTGACGGCGCAGCGTGCGCTGTGCGTCGTAGCGCTCACGCGGGTTGTCCGCATTGTAGAACAGCGTGTCCACCGCCTGGTTGCCCTCCAGGTCGAGCAGGCGTAGCGTCTGGCCTTTTTTTACTTCAAACAGATACGGTTCTCCCGCCGGGATAACGTGGCGGAAGCTGGCGTTCTGGGGATGTTTTTCGCTGGCAACGGTCATACACGGCTCCTTACAGGGCGAAACGTTGAGTGTTAGTGATGGCGCGTTCGTTTTCCGGGCGCGTCAGGAGGGCGTTAATCGCCCCCTCTTCATCCTCCGCCTGCCGCCAGCTCAGCTGTACCGGACGCGGGGCGTACTCCCGGGAGGGATCCATCGGGTGCGGTAGCGCGGTCATGACAATCAGCGTGTCCATCGGCGCGAACAGCTCAACGTAGCTGCCCGGCTGCGAATGTCCGCTGTGGAAGCGGAACTGGCCGTTGTCCTCCACGGTGACCTTGCTGAAGAAATTGACCACCATCAGCAGATCTTCCAGGTTGAGATCCCACTTGCCCATCTCCACCAGCAGGTTGTCCGTACCGTTACGGTAGAAACCGTTGCGCAGCTCCTGATAACGCCCCTGACCGTATTTTTCCGCCACTTCGGCGGCATTCAGCACGCCGCCAAACGGATCGTGCCAGCCGCAGATGTCGGCGGTAATGCCCGCCAGCACGCGGCCCATGTCGGAGTAAAAGCAGTGTCCGGCGGTCAGGCGCGCGGTGTGCTGGCCTTTCAGCGTGTCAGGCAGGTTCAGCCGCTCGCTTTTCTCGTGCGGGTTGAGCATCAGCAGGCTGACGTTGGCTCCGCCTTCGGTATCTGTCATGCGCAGGATCTGCCCGCGCTTGAGGATAAACGAGAGGTGTCCCCCGCCGGGAAGCGTCTCTTCACGTAAAATGGTCATGGTATTCACTGTTACCCCCTTAAGGCATAAACGTTGTCGGGCGTGGTTCCGCTCAGGGCGGAGAGCCGCGTCTCGTTGAGCGGAATGTCGTAGGTGATGCGCGCGCCGTAGGCATTCGGTGCCTGCGGGTCGAGGCGCACTTTGTCGAACACCAGCAGCCGGGTGCCGAGGTTGAAGCCTTCAGACAGATCGTGGGTGACCATAAAGACGGTCATGCGGGTTTCGCCCCACAGCTGCAGCAACAGGGCGTGCATGTCTTTGCGGATCCCCGGATCCAGCGCGCCAAACGGCTCATCGAGCAGCAGCACGCGCGGCTGCATGATGAATGCCTGAGCAATGGCCAGGCGCTGCTGCATGCCGCCAGAGAGCTGGGCGGGATATTTATCCAGCGCGTGCCCGAGGCCGACTTTTTCCAGCATCTCCGCCGACCGTTCACGCACGGCGCGCTTTTTTGCCCCAAACAGCCGCCCGAACAGCGGCGATTGCGGCAGTTCAAGACCGATGGCGACGTTATCCAGCACGCTGAGGTGCGGGAAAACGGAGTAGCGCTGAAACACCACCCCGCGGCTGCTGTCCGGCTCGGCGCGCAGCGGTTTGCCATCGAGGGTGATCACTCCCCGGCTGGGCGCTTCCTGACCAAGCAGCAGACGCAGGAAGGTGGATTTTCCGCAGCCGGACGCCCCCACCATTGAGCAGAACTCGCCCTCTTTCACCTGCAGGTTCAGGCGTTCCAGCACCACATGGTCGCCGTACTCCTGCCAGATATTGTTGATGGTGATAAAGCTCATGCCTTCCCTCCTTCCGCCCAGGGAAAACAGGTTTTGTGCAACTGACGCAGAGCGAGATCCATCAGCCACGCCAGCAGGGTGATCCACAGGACGTACGGGATAATCACATCCATCGCCATGTAGCGCCGTACGAGGAAAATGCGGTATCCCAGCCCGGCGGTAGAGGAGATAGCCTCCGCCGAGATAAGAAACAGCCATGCCGATCCGAGCAGCAGGCGCAGCGAGGTCAGCAGCCTGGAGAGCAGCTGCGGAAGCACCACGCGCAGCACCAGCGTCCAGCTACTGGCCCCCAGCGTCTGGGCTTTGATGAGGATCTCCGGTGGGATTTCACAGGCGCGGTGCTCCAGATCGCGCGCCAGCATCGGGGTGATGCCGATGACAATCAGCATCACCTTCGACAGCTCATCCAGCCCGAAAACGATAAACAGCACCGGGAGGATCGCCAGCGGCGGGATCATCGACAGCACCGTCATCAGCGGCGAGAGCGACGCACGCCACAGCGGAAACACGCCTGAGGTAACGCCAATGCACAGGCCGATCAGCAAGGCGATCGCCAGCCCCGCCAGCAGACGCGCGAGGCTCACCAGGGTATCGACCCAGAACAGGTATTCACCGCTGCGTTTATCCGGGGTCAACGCCATCCGGGATAGCGCGTCCAGCATTTGCTGCAGGCCGGGCAGCAGCTTGTCCTGCGGGTTGGCCTCCAGCCTGACCGCCGAGCCAAAAAAGTAGGCGGCCAGCAGCAGGACAAAAGGCAGCATCACGAGCATCAGCCGCATGCCGGGAGTGGGATGGCGATTAATGTGTCGCATGGAGACTCCGTCGGTTATCACAGCGTGCCGGCAGCGGCCATTTTCACGAAGCTGTCGTCAAAGCGCAGTTTCACGTTGCTGGCATCGCCCACCGTGACATTGCCCGGGAAGCGCATACCGATAAAATCGGCGCTCTGCGCGCCCTCGCCCAGCAGCCCTTTGTCGAAGGAGAACGACGCCACGCGCTGCATGGTTTTCGCCAGCTCCGGTGACGTGACAAACGCCATGTTGTCCTGCGGGGTATAGAACAGATGGGTGGTTTTGAGCTGCGCCTGATACCCGGCGAGATCGGTCCCGGAGGCGGCGGCCATCGCATTCAGGGCGCTGGCATCCTGCGCTTTCATCAGCCCCATCATCTCGTACCAGGCGCCAGTGAGCGCTTTGCCCAGCGCCGGGTTATCTTTCAGGGTCCCGGTGTTGACCACCATCATGTCGATAAGCTCACCCGGTACCTGCGAGGAGCTGAACACTTCGGTGGTGTTTGGCGTGCCTTTGATGACGGAAAGCTGCGGGTTCCAGGCCACCGCAGCCTGCACGCTGGCGGTTCCAAAGGCGGAGACGATATCCGCATCAGAGGTGTTCACCACGGTGACGTCTTTCTCCGCCAGCCCGGCTTTTTCCAGACCGCGCACCAGCAGATAGTGAGAGACAGAGAGCTCAGGCAGGTAGACCTTCATCCCTTTCAAATCTTTCAGGGTTTTGCCCTTACCTTTCATCACTACTCCGTCGTTACCTTCCGAGTAGCTACCGAGGATCAGCGCTGTGGTGTCCACCCCGCCCGCGGCCGGTATGGTCAGCGCATCCATGTTGGTCATGGTGCAGCCATCAAACTGCCCTGCGGTGTACTGGTTGATGGATTCGATATAGTCGTTGAGCTGCACGACATTGATTTTGATGCCGTATTTGCTGGCCCATTTATCGATGATTTTGCTACTGCTGATGGTGCCCCAGGGCATCCACCCGGCGTAGATGGTCCAGCAGACGTTGAACTCTTTTTTCACAGCGGCGAACGTGGGGAGACTGACCAGCATTGCCAGCGACAGTACAAGAGAGCGGAGTAATGGCGTTTTTTTCATGCTTGACCTCTGAGTGGCACAAAATTAGGGGGCAGCGCGACACCGTCTGGTGCTGCTGTCTCCCGGGCTTTTGTCCCGCCGTGTAACCTCTCAGAGGTCGCCAGCTCTTGGACCAGCCATTCACCGTGGTGAACCGGAACCCTAGCCAGCTATTGTTCAAATTGTGGTGTGCTGCCCTTTCACGGTTAATTAAGCAAGGGGTGTGCCAGGATGATTTTGCTTTGTTTTTTAGTAGGTTGAGGATTGCTGTGGGTTGGGTTTCACTGTTTTGGGGAGCGGGTTTGGGGGGTGTGCACTGCGGTGGGGCGTTTTGGGGCGGCTCCCCCTCCCTCGACCGGAGTACTCGTAATCGACTGTAAAGCCTTTCTTATCCACCAATAAAATTGTCACGGATGAGATTCTCTTTGCTGGCGTCCCAGGCGATGCCGACCCTCCAGATTATTGACTTGCCCGTTAATGGTGTGACCATCAGTTCTGGTGGTGCAATATGCGTAACACTCTTGGATAAAATGGCAACTCCGATACCTGCAACCACCATCGCAACGATATATCGGTTTATCTCCTTTTACTTGTGTTGAAAAAGCAGAGATATTCCGACATGGGCGTTCTTCAGGCTATAGCCTTTCAGGAACAATAACCACCTCCTCAGGAGGTGGTTTAGGGATGATCATAAAATGCCCCTGCAAAAAAATGGCAGGGTAAACTTATAGAATTCAGCCTTAATCGTTACTGAAGTGATAGTATCCATGATCTTCTGCATAAGAAGCCATTGAATCATGATCATTAGGATCTATTAACTCGTAGTATTCTTGAGGAGTATAATGTGTTCTGTTCGTGAAATGATCTGCCACTTCAGCAGCTGCTAATTGAGCATAACCATTTAGCTTTAATCCACAGGCAGGGCATGAAAATGAAGTTGGAATTACCGACTTCCTGATAATTATTTCACTTTCTTTATTTTCGATTTGTTCTTTTCCATATTCATTTCCTTGTACCGTTGCGACACAAGAACATGCTGGACATAATACTTTATGATGTTTATTATGAGAAAGGATTTCACCTTGTTTTTCGGCAAACAGTCTCAATGTATCTTTCTCCTCCGCCGATTTATTATTAAAAACACTCCTGTAAGCTGTTATCTGACCATTAACAAACTGTTTTACTTGCTTATCAAGTTCGGAAATTATTTCTTGAGCAACTGTAGCCTCATCTTCTCCAAATAATTCCCCTAATGTTTTACCTTGCGCTAGTGACAAAATATTACAGCATTTATAAAATGGCCCAATCCATTGCTGAGGTTTATATTCAATAAAGGCAGCACTTCCCGAATGAAGTTCTTCATTTCTTCGTCCAGCTAAAGCTAAAGCTAATTTCACTTCTTCGTCATTGAAATCAGGAATGAGATCTCTGCAAAGTTTCAATACTTGCGATGTTGTGATCGATTTTGCTTGCGACACATTTGTATTGAAACCAAGCGCAGTAAGGAGATGTTTTTGATCTTTATCAGGCTCAGCGAGAAGACAAGGGCTAAAATGTGATACAGTGGACCGTGACAGTAATTCAAGGCCCATTGCACACCATAACCCAAAAACTTCTGATGTTCTTTCCTCATTGAAGGCTCTCTGAAAATATATTTTACTTTTAGTCCACAACGAATCATTATCCCAACTCATTTGTTACCTCACATAAGCTCTAAATATTTGCCTGCTTTCATTTTTGTCTTTGATATGGTTTCGGCCATGAAGCATGCTCCAATTATCAATAACCAAAGCATTTGAACCCGACCAGTTGAAATCAATCATATTTACTTTTCGTAAGATTTCTCTATAGATCCCCACGAATTCTTCACTTTGTTTATTCGCGGGATACATAATATTTGGGTCATATCTAAAACCTCTAACTCCTGAGTGAATGAATTTAATTGCAGTATATTTTGCGATTTCATATGTTTGCATTGTGAAGATAGAATCATTTAAAATTTTGATTTCTTTTTCAGAAAGGAACTCAAGAATTTTACTCCATGATAGAAGAGTCGTGGATGTAGAACTGGCGTTAGGAGACCACATTACTAGCAATCTTGACGGAATGGCCCAAAAAGCAGTATCAGTATGTAATGGAAAACTTTGGAAGCCAAAGTTTTTACTAAAAGATCCATTTCTGGCATTGGTTCCATCATTAGCAATTACCACGTCATATAACTCACCATTTGGATGTGGTATTATCTCACCTAAGGATCTGGCATGTGCTAGAAAATTTTCAAGTGAGGTACAATTTTCAACAGAATTATAGCCTTTCGTATATAAACTCATAATTACTCATTTAAAAAGTTGGACAAGCTCACAAAAGAAAAAAATGAAATATTGAACTATGATTTTTACCACCAGTAAAACATCTATCGATGCTATCATAAATCTAGAAATAATCAACATTAAAAATATATTTCATTGGAATTCAGTAGATAAAACGATTTCAATGGTTGGTAATGCCAGTTTATCGAATTTTTCATTTACATAAGTGAGCTTAGCAATAAATATCATAATTCATAAAATTTAATTCCAACAGAAAAAAACAATAAAGGGAAGGTATTACCTCCCCTTCATATCATCACCTAAAACATTCCACCTAAATCACCGCACTCAATGCGCCACAATTCGCGGCTCCTTCACAAACTCCGCCAGTAGCCAAATCATATCGTGCAGCAGTCCCGTAAGCTCTTTTGCAACATTCGTGGGCAATGTCCCCCCTTTAACGGCCTGGGTAAGTGCCAGCGCATAGTCTATCTGGGTAGCCGTGTCGTGCCAGCAGTCCGGCACGCAGGAGGTCATTTTCTCTCCCACAATCAACTGTTCAATAAGGTTCGGCGGGAGATCGGCATCGCAGAGTTCGCGCAGTCGATGAAGCGCTTGCAGCAGACGCTCGCAGAGCGCAGTGCTAATGACGTTATCATCGCTTTCGACCAGCACGGTCACCAGCGCGGCGCAGTTGTCCGCGACGTCAAAGAGATCGGCGTCAACCGGAAGGGGCCGGGTAATAAGCTGCTGAATAATGTTTTCGTCAGATTGCAGGTAAGACAGGGTTGGGATAGTAGCCATAAGGCATCCTCAGTGTATGACATTGAATTAACCACCCGATGAGTTCCTACGCTCGAGGGGGCAGCGCTGACGGAGGTAGGAATACCGCCCACAGAGAAAACGGCCAGCCTTAACGGCTGCTCCGCCAGCGCCACCGTGATTTTAACGGCATATGCACTGTTGCGACAAAATAAAGTCGCACTGTGAGATCCGGGTTCCTACACCCGATTGCGGATGTGCCGCAACGCCGTCACTTTACGACCCCGATAACCGGAATAAAAGCATTAACCCTCATTTTCACCGGGTTACTTTTAGGTTTGCGAGGCTCCTTCCAGAAAGACGGTATCACTCCCCCAATCCAGCGCACTCACCACCCAATTTTGCTCCGACCTCTTTCACAAAACTGATGTATTGTTTTTAAACCATTCATTCCAGTACAGGACATCGGACCCATGATCACCGTTCTCGGCAAGACCACCTCCATCAACGTGCGTAAAGTCCTCTGGACCTGCGAAGAAGCCGGAATTGCGTACCAGCAGGAAGATTACGGCAGCGGATTTGCCCCGACGGAAACGGACGCCTTCCGCGCCCTGAACCCCAACGCCATGGTGCCGGTGCTGATCGACGGCGATTTTGTGCTATGGGAATCGAATTCAATCTGCCGCTACCTGGTGCGCAAAGCCGGATGCGATGACCTGCTGCCATCGCAGCCGCAGGCCTGCGCTAACGTCGAGCGCTGGATGGACTGGCAGGCAACCGAATTCAACAACGCCTGGCGCTATGTCTTCCCGGCGCTGGGGCGCAATAACCCGGACTATAACGATCCCGCGCGGATTGCCGCCGGGATAAAAGAGTGGAACCACTGTATCGGCATTCTGGAGCAGCAGTTGCAGCGCACCGGCGCCTTTACTGCGGGCGAAACGTTTACGCTTGCAGATGTGGTGCTGGGGCTGTCGGTGAACCGCTGGAAGATGACGCCCTTTGACAAACCCGCTGTGCCTGCCATTGATGCCTGGTTTGAACGTCTTAATCAGCGTCCGGCATTTTTGCGACACGGAAATAACGGCATGGTCTGAATTCCCCACGGCCCTATATTCAGCAAGGATATTTTATTTAATTACAAAACCCTGCATATCGTCAGAGGGAATAATAATTAAGCCATATCCTGGACTGTCCGTTGTATCGCTTTGCTAGCCTGACGTTTCAGGCAAAGCTCACCCCGGAGGTATTCTTGCTGATTAAACTCAAAAAAGAACGAACGCATCAGGAGGATCGCCGGTTAGCCCTCTGGCTGGCGACATCCGCTGGCTTGCTCAACGCCATCGCCCTTGGGGCATTTGGCTTTTTCCCCTCTCACATGACCGGCAATACCTCACAATTATCCAGCGAGGTCTCTTCCACCGATCTGAACGATATTATTTTCTTTGGCTCCATTATTCTGGCGTTTGTCACCGGTGCCATTCTTGCGCGCATTATTGTTATCTGGGGCATTATCCATAATATCCGCCTGGTTTTTTGCCAGATCCTGTTTGTCGAGGGGTTATTACTGACCGGTATTTCGGTATACGAAATGTATTTCCATGCCCTCACCAGCAACCGCACAATTATTATCTTTCTCTGTGGTCTGATGGGGATCCACAATTCCACCTCCACCCAGCTCTCCAGCGGCCGGGTGAGATCGACGCACATCACCGGCACGCTGACGGACGCGGGGATATCGCTGGCCTCGGTAGTCGTGGCGATGCTGCGCCGGGACTACTCCAAAGACACAGCGGCGCAGAAAAGCCAGCTTAAAACCCACTTAACCACCCTGTTCTCGTTTATTACCGGCGGTATCGCGGGGTTACTCCTGTTCCGGTGGATTGGCTTTAATGCCATGCTGGCGCTGGGTGTAATACTGGCGCTGGTATCCGTTTGTTCCATGATTACCATCGCGGTGCGCGTGCGCAAAGTTCGCGCAGCCCTCGGCCGATAGTCAAAACGCAGAGGGCAGAATGTCGCGACAGTTGTGACACCGTCACTTTCATGACGTCGCTTTAGGACTATTCTGCCCTCTCACAGCCAGCCCTTACCTCATAAGGCTTAATCAAGGTTGTCACTAATTTCATAGGGTTACTGATTTCCCCCCTTCGCTGGAACCCTTCCCAAACGCTTGCTATAGGTCAACTACCCCTGCCGAAACATGGCATAACAACAGGCAACCGCTGGTTGCGATAACGCATGCGCACAGGGAGACACACCGCAATGCATCCATTACTCAAACGCTCGCTGCTGTTTGTCGGCGCCATTATCGTGGTTCTGGCCCTCCTCACCTGGGGCATTGGGCTGGAGACGATCAAGGCGCGTCAGGTTGACCTGATCTACCTCGGGCAACAGCATTTAATTCTCGTTTTTTCCTCGATGTTCTTCGCACTGCTGGTTGGCATTCCGGCGGGTATCCTGCTCAGCCGCCCGGCGGCGCGTGGGGTAGCCGAATACGTGATGCAAATCTTCAACGTCGGCAACACCCTGCCGCCGCTGGCCGTTCTGGCGCTGGCAATGGTGGTGATTGGCATTGGCGATACGCCAGCCATCATCGCCCTGTTTCTTGCCTCGCTGCTGCCGATTGTGCGCAATACCTACGCCGGGCTGTGCTCGGTGCCGTCGTCGTTACTGGAAGCGGCAAACGGGATTGGAATGACCAAATGGCAGCGTCTGCGCCAGGTGGAGTTACCTAACGCCTGGCCGGTGATGCTCTCGGGCATCCGCATTGCCACCGCCATTAATGTGGGTACAGCTCCGCTGGCCTTCCTGATTGGCGCCAGCAGCTACGGCGAGCTGATTTTCCCCGGCATCTACCTGAACGACTTCCCGACGCTGATCCTGGGCGCGGCGGCCACCGCGCTGTTTGCCCTGATCCTCGACACCCTGCTGGCTGCGCTGGGTCGCGTGATGAGTCCCCATCTCGCTCGATAACAATAACAAGGAGCTTTCATGAGACTGATATCCAGCCTGACGGCGCTGTGTGCCGCAGCGCTCTTCACCAGCCAGGCGATAGCCGCCCCGCTGATTCTGGCGACCAAGAGCTTTACCGAGCAGCATATTCTCTCGGCCATGACCGTGCAGTACCTGCAAAAGAAAGGGTTCCAGGTGCAGCCGCAAACCAATATTGCGACCGTTATCTCCCGTAACGCGATGATCAACAAACAGATTGATATGACCTGGGAGTACACCGGTACGTCGTTAATCATCTTTAACCACATCAACAAGCGCATGTCGCCGCAGGAATCTTACGACACGGTAAAACGTCTGGACGCGAAGCACGGTCTGGTCTGGCTCAAACCGGCCGATATGAACAACACCTATGCCTTCGCCATGCAGCGTAAACGCGCTGAAGCGGAACATATCAACACCATGTCTGAGATGGTGGCGAAGATTGAGCAGATCCGTAAAACCAACCCGGACAAAAACTGGCTGCTGGGACTGGATCTTGAGTTTGCCGGGCGCAGCGATGGGATGAAGCCGCTACAGAAGGCCTACAACATGGCGCTGGACCGTCCGCAGATCCGCCAGATGGATCCCGGTCTGGTGTATAACGCGGTGCGCGACGGTTTTGTTGATGCCGGGCTGATCTACACCACCGACGGCCGCGTGAAAGGTTTCGACCTCAAAGTGCTGGAAGATGATAAAGGTTTCTTCCCTAGCTATGCCGTCACCCCGGTGGTGCGTAAAGACACGCTGGAGGCGAACCCGGGGCTGGAAGAGGCGCTAAACACCCTCTCCGCCCAGCTCAACAACGACGTTATCACCGAGTTGAACAAGAAGGTGGATATCGATCATCAGTCACCGCAGCAGGTCGCCCGTAATTTCCTGCGTAGCAAAAAGCTGTTGTAGGAGGCGCTATGGAGACGATTCACTACATTCTGGATAACTGGGATTACCTGTTAACCCTGACGCTGCAGCATCTGTGGCTGGTGGCGCTGGCGGTGGGCCTGGCCATTATTATCGGCGTTCCGCTCGGCATTTTAATTGTCCGTCACAAATGGCTGGCGACACCGGTGCTGGGGATTGCGACCATCGTGCTGACCATTCCGTCCATCGCTCTGTTTGGCCTGATGATCCCGCTGTTTTCGCTGATCGGTCAGGGCATTGGCGCCCTGCCCGCCATTACCGCGGTGTTTCTCTACTCGCTGCTGCCGATTGTACGCAACACCCATACCGCGCTGGACAGCCTGCCGCCCGGTCTGCGTGAGGCCGGACGCGGCATCGGCATGACCTTCTGGCAGCGGCTGCGCTGGGTTGAAATTCCCATGGCGCTGCCGGTGATTTTCGGTGGCATCCGTACCGCCGTGGTAATGAATATCGGCGTAATGGCGATTGCCGCCGTGATTGGCGCGGGCGGCCTGGGCCTGCTGCTGCTTAACGGCATCGGCGGGAGCGATATCCGCATGCTGATTGCGGGGGCGCTGATGATTTGTCTTTTAGCGATTGTGCTCGACTGGCTGCTGCACCGTCTGCAGGTGGTACTGACTCCGAAGGGGATTCGATAATGATAAAACTGGAAAACCTCAGCAAACACTTTTCACAGAAGCACGGCCAGACCGTTAAGGCCGTCGACAACGTCAACCTGAACGTGCCCGAAGGGGAAATGTGCGTCCTGCTCGGCCCGTCCGGCTGTGGGAAAACCACCACGCTGAAGATGATTAACCGCCTCATTACCCCGAGCAGCGGGACAATCCTGATCAACGGTGAAGACACCAGCGGGATGGACACCGTCACCCTG
>Ga0209370_1001616_pt1 | contig 19109 bp, 17 predicted proteins | sample AgamicAtPrz_FD_187164 | JGI IMG/M metagenome (GOLD analysis project Ga0209370, IMG submission 187164) | Agave microbial communities from Guanajuato, Mexico - At.P.rz (SPAdes) (version 2) | ecosystem: Host-associated > Plants > Phyllosphere > Phylloplane/Leaf | place: Guanajuato, Mexico... | reverse complement strand
ACTTCCCAGCTTTTGGCCAGCCAAGGAATGATCTGCCCGCTATCGGGGTCTTGATCGGTGAGGGATTCAGCCACGTTGCGCAGCAGCACACGGTGCTCCAACCAGTAGACCTGGAAAGGATCGAGGCTGACCAGGGTGGTGTTGTCGCCCCAGAAGGCGATGTTGAGTGTTTTGTCAGCACTGGCTTCATCGCCGGGGGAGCAGGCAGTGAGGGCCAGGGTCAGGGCGCCAAAGGCGAACAGGTGGTGCAGTGGGGGCATTGCGTGCTCCTTCAAGGAGAAAAAGTGCGTCGGCATCCGGCCACGCGCAAAGCGAGCCGGTCGCCACTGACAGCATGTCGAGCGTCGGAACAGGGATGCCCCTGAGCGGGCGAGCCTGGGCTCAGCGCAGGCACAGCAAGGCGCCTTCAGTTCTGGTAGTCGCGGCCCTCGCGATCCAGTTGCCGAATCAACGCGTCCCAATGCCGCTGGATGCCGTCACCCTTGCCATCGGAAAAGCGCTTGGACTGCTCATGCACCTTGGCAATGGCCGCCTGCGAGGCATGCAGCAATTGATCGTTGCCCCCAGCCTGGGCTGCCACCTGAATATTGCAGGCACGCTCTAGCCCATGCAGTTCGCGAAATGCATGCTCCACGCTGATGCCCCCGGTCAGCAGCCCGTGGTTGCGAAGGATCAGGATGTTGCTGTCGCCCAGGTTAGCCACCAGTCGCTGCTGCTCGTCCAGGTCCAGGGCCACGCCCTCGTAATCGTGGTAAACCACCCGGCTGTAGTACGCCAGGGCATGCTGAGAAATCGGCAGCAAGCCGTCGCGCTGGGCTGACACCGCTGCGCCGTCGCGGGTGTGGGTGTGCAGCACAGCCTTGAGGTCGGGCCGGGCGCGGTGAATGGCGCTGTGAATCACATAGCCGGCCTGGTTGATGCCCAGGCCTAGCGGGTCGTCGATAATGGAGCCGTCGACGTCCACCTTGACCAGGTTCGAGGCGCTGATTTCGTCGAACAGCAAGCCAAAGGCATTGATCAGGAAATGTTCTTCGGGGCCCGGTACACGGGCCGAAAAATGCGTGTAGATATGGTCAGTCCAGCGGAACAGGGCCGCCAGGCGGTAGGCGGCGGCCAGCTTGACACGCACCTCCCATTCTTCGGCGCTGACCCGCTCGCGCACATTGCTGGGGGTTTGCTTGACGGCAGACAGTGAGCTCATTGAGGTGTTCTCCGGTGATCAGTAGCCACGGGCGGTGTCGACCAGGTTGGTCAAGGGCGCTCGCTCGCGGTAGCGGTGGAAATTGGCGATGAAGGCTTCGAGAAACGCCGGGTAACCTTCATCGGAAATGGCCGAGGTATGTGGCGACAGAAACACGCGTGGGTGGTCATACAGCGGGTGGCCAGTGGGCAGCGGCTCGGGGTCGGTCACATCCAGGCTGGCGCGGGCGATTACTCCGCTGTCCAGCGCCGCTAGCAGCGCCTGCTGATCGATCAGCCCGCCACGGGCGACGTTGATCAGGTGCAAGCCCGGGCGGGCCGCGCTCAGCACGTGTCGATCAATCAGCCCGCGGGTGTCACGGGTCAGTGGGGCGGCCAGCACCAGGTGGTCGCTCTGTGCGAACAACTGGCGTAGATCATCGACGCGCGCCACGCCGCGCACGTCGGCGATAGGCTGTCCCGGCCGGCTCAGGGCCACCACCCGCATGCCGAGCGCCGCGGCCTTGCGAGCAAGGCTCTGGCCGATATTGCCGAAGCCCAGAATGCCCAAGGTGCGCCCGCGCAAGGGCGCCAGTGCGGTGAGGCGCCAGTCGGCGTCCTTGACCCACAGGCTTGGCAATTGCTTTGCCGCGGCGAACATCAGTGCCAGCGCGAACTCGGCGACCTGCTCGGCATTGGCGCCTTTGCCGCTGGTGACAGGGGGGCCGTCGAAGATCCATTGGGGGTAGAGATCGATACCCGAAGACACCAATTGCACCCACTTCAACCCCCAGGGCCACTGCGTCGGCGGGCTGTCGACACGCTGCCCACGCACATTGATCGGGCGCAGGATGAACACGTCGGCGGCCACCTCAAGGCTCAGCTGACCGGGTGGGACATCGATGACTTCATGACCCGGCAACTGCTTGCGCAGGTAGTGATTGGCCTGGGCGTCGAGGTGGCTGGCAATCGTTGAATGGCTCATGCCTGCACCTGCGCCAGTGCAGCTCGGCCGGCCTGGCTGAAGACGACGTCGTCCTGGGGGGTGTGGATACGGCTGCAGAGCACATCGCGGTAGTGCCGTTCCAGGGCATTGTGCCGCGACAGCCCAGGGTTGCCCGCCGCCTCGACCGCCAGCGTCACGGCCTCGATGGCATTGGCGCTGACCAAATGCTTGAGCTGCCCGGCATGGTGCGCGGCGGTCTGCCCGGCGACGGCGCCATCGAGCAGGCTCTGGTTGGCAAAGAGCAGGGTATCGATGCGCCCGACCGTCTGCTGAAAACGCGGCAGACTCGCCAAGGGTGCACCCAGGTTCGACGGTGTGCGCTGCGTGAGAAATGCCACCAACCAATCGCGTGCTGCCTGTGCCACCGCGTCGTAGACGGCTGGCAGCAATACGCTCATCCACAGCAAACTGTCTTCGTCGAGTTCGGCTTTCGGGGCATTGGTCGGGCTGAGGCTGACGGCGTGGTCAAGCGGGATCAGCACGTCCTCGAAATGCACTTGATGGCTGCAGGTCGCACGCATGCCCAAGTGGTCCCAGTCCTCGACGATGGTGATACCGGGCGTGTCGCGGTGTACCAGAAAGGCGCCTACCAAAGGCACGGCGTCGTCGCTGCGGCCCCAGACCAGGAACCAGGTCAGACCATGGCTGCCCGTGGAATAGATCTTGCGCCCGCTCAGGCGCCAGCCCTGCGCCGTGCGGCGCGCCAAGGTGGCGGGCAAGCCGCCGCGGGTCGGGGTGCCGAGTTCAGGCTCGACGCGCAGCGCATTGATCAGCGCACCGTGTTCCACGGCGTCGCGGGCGATGCGGTGACGCAGGTGTTCAGGCCAGTCTGCTGCCCGATGCGCACGCATATGCTGCAAGTACTGCATCACCAAGATAAGCCCGGTGGCGGGGTCGCCTTTGGAGACCGCGTTGATCACTCGGCGAGCGCTCGCCAAGTCCGCACCGCCGCCGCCGAGGTGGCGCGGCACCGTGTAGGCGAGCAGCCCGTGGTGGTGCAGCAGCTCGAAATTGTCCCGAGGGAACCGAGCGCTGCGGTCATAGCGCTCGGCATTGGCCGCAAGAGCCTGCGTCAGCTCGGCGAGGGCGCTGCCTGAGGGGTGACTCATGGGTTTCATCCCTGAATGACGGTGTATTTCTTAAGACCGTATTCGTATGGATAAACCCTGTAAAAGTCTTTTTGGTTCTATGCTAATTATCAGTTAAGGGAATTTCATAAAAACACTGTTATGCGATTAATGCATATAATGTGCTGGGATTCACTACCCGAGTGATCCGGACTTTCGATCAGCCGGGCATATCAGCCCTGCAAGCGGTGCCCGGCCACCTCGCCGAACAGCTCCACTGGCTCCTGGAGATTACCCAGGTAGCGTGGATGAAAAAGCCACAGGTCCACTTGTGGCTTGAAATCACTGACGGTGAGGACGTCGAGCAAGTCGCGGTGGCGGCTGGCTTGCAGCAAGGGCTCCGGCACCAGTCCCAGCCCCTGGCCATTGGCGACCAATCCCAACTGCAGCTCAGTACCGAATGTCTCCAGGTTGATCGACAGGCTCAGCCCTTGCTCGCTCAGCGCGCGTTGCAGCCCAGCGCGAAAGCCGCAGCCGTCGGGGTTCAGTACCCAGCCGCGGGTGTAGCAATCCTTGAGCTTGTAACTGCGTTTGCTCGCGCTACCCTTGGCCGCTACCACCTTCAGCGGCATACGTGCGATGGACTGGCTGGCGATTCCTTCGGGAAAAATCTTGCCAGGCGGAAACAGCGCGGCGGCGGCGTCCAGTTCACCGTTTTCCATACGCCCGATCAAGCTGCTACCCCAGCCGCTGGTGACCTGGGTGCGCAGTTGCGGGTAGGCCTGGCGGATCTGCGCCAGGGCGTCGAGCAGCACCACGTCCCCCAGGGTCTGCGCAACGCCCAGGCGTAGCGTTCCGGACGGCGCGCCGTCGTTGGCCACCAGTTCGCGCAACGAGTCGATCTCGCGCAGGATCGCTTTGCATTGTTCATAGACCCGCAGCCCCATGGGGGTAGGTTTGAGGGGCTTGGTGTTGCGGTCGAGCAGGGTAGCGCCAAGGTCTTGCTCGAAGTTCTGCACACGCCGGGTGATGGCCGGTTGCGTGACTTGCAGCGCCTCGGCGGCAAGGTTGGTCGACTGGCAACGCATGACGGCAACGAACGCGTCCATGTCATCGATTTTCATGATCGGCCCTTACCTGAACGTTAAAAAAATAAGGCATTAGCATAATCCCGATCTTCGGAAATGCTATGGCCGGTATTCAACAATCTAAAAATGCATATTAGGGTATTCCTAAAATCAATTTAGGTTATTAAAAAATAATCGCTAGAGTCGTCCGCTCCGGCTGCACGACGCGGCCCCACAGGCCGATGAGGCGTTCCATGTCTATTCGAATGAAAGTACTGACCCTGGCTGCGGCCATCCTGTTGATAGGCCAGGCTAGCGCCTCGGAGCGCCTGACCCTGCGCATCGGTGACCAAAAGGGCAACATGCGCGCCCAACTGGAGGCGGCTGACGCACTGCGCGATCTACCCTACGACATCCAGTGGGCGGAATTCCCCGCAGCGGCGCCCCTCGCCGAAGCGCTCAATGCCGGTGCAATCGATGCCGGCATCATCGGTGATGCGCCACTGTTGTTCGTGCTCGCCTCAGGGGCGCCGGTCAAGGCCGTGGCGGTAGACAAGTCTGATCCCTACGGTACGGCACTGCTGGTGAGGCCCGATTCGCCGGTGCGCACAGCGGCTGAACTCAAGGGCAAGCGCATTGCAACCGGGCGAGGCTCCATCGGGCATCACCTGGCGCTCAAGGCCCTGGCGCAGGTAGGGCTGAGCGAAAAGGACGTGCAATTGCGGTTTCTCGGGCCGGTAGATGCCAAGATCGCTTTGGCCAATGGGTCGGTAGACGCCTGGGCCACCTGGGAGCCTTACACCGCGCTGGCTGAACTCAGCGGGCAGGGAAGGGTGCTGGTCAACGGGCGGGGGCTTTCCAGTGGGAACAGTTTCCTCGCCGCGACCGACAAGGCGTTGAGCGAACCTGCACGGCAGGCTGCACTGCAGGACTACCTCAACCGCCTGGCCGAGGCGCAGGTCTGGGCCAACCAGCACCTGGACAGTTACTCGAAAACCCTGGCCGCCATCATCGGCTTCCCCCAGGACGCAGCCCGCCTGCAATTTGAGCGTCGTCAGTTGCGCTGGCAGGTGATCGACCCTCAGACCATCGCTACTCAGCAGGAGACGGCTGATTTCTACCATGCGCACGGGCTGATGACTGAGCGCCTTGACGTGGCACCCACCTTCGCCAGCGGCTTTACCGTCCCCGAAAGCACCAAGCTGGCTGCGCAACCTTGACCCGGAGATACCTTGATGAGCGTGATCATTCTACGCAGGCTTTGCCTGGCGCTATTGGCCAGTACGGTGCTACCAAGCTTGGCTACCGCCGACCAAACACTGCGCATCGGCTACCAGAAATCCTCGACCCTGCTAACGCTGCTCAAGGCCCGCGGCGGCCTGGAGCAGCGCCTGCGGGCCGAGGGCATTCGTGTCACGTGGCATGAATTCCCAAGCGGGCTGCCGCTGTTGGAGGCACTGAACCTGGGCAATGTCGATATCTCGGCGGATGTGGCCGATACCGTGCCCGTGTTCACCCAGGCAGCAGGTGCAAAGCTTACGTATTTTGCCCGCGAGGCACCGTCGCCGACCGCTCAGGCGATCCTGGTACCCGCGGATTCGACCCTCAAGACCCTGGCCGACCTCAAGGGCAAGCGCGTGGCCGTGACCAAGGCAGCGGGCAGCCATTACCTGCTGATCCAGGCGCTGGCGCAGGCGGGACTGACGTTCAAGGACATCAGCCCCGCCTACCTGATACCGGCCGATGGCCGCGCCGCGTTCGAAAACCGCAAGGTCGATGCCTGGGTGACGTGGGACCCGTATGTGGCCAGCGCCCAACGCCAGCAGCATGCGCGCATTCTGGCCGATGGGAGCGAGTTGGCCAGCTATCAGCGCTATTACCTGGCGGGCAGCGATTATGCCAAAGCGCATCCTGAGGTGCTGGAACAGTTCTACCTCGCCTTGCGTGAGGCCGGCACGTGGACCAAAGCGCACCCGGCCCAGGCCGCGCGCATTCTTGGCCCGCTGTGGGGCAACCTGGACAGTGCCACGGTGCAGCAGGCCAACGCCCGGCGCAGTTACGACGTACAGCCGGTCAAGCCAGAGAACCTGGGCGAGCAGCAGCGTATCGCCGATGCGTTCTACCGCGAAGGGCTGTTGCCGAAAAGGGTGGATGCGAGTGCCGTGAGCCTTTATGAGCCGGTTCAGAAGTAGTGCAGGAAAACTCACTCGCCCCAGCACTGAATAAGCCTGCAGGGCATGCAGGGTAGAGGTCCCGCTACCAAACACTTGTAAACAAAACGGGCGGGAAATGTCGAACACTTCCCGCCCGCGAGACAACCTGAATTGGATCAGCCTTCTTCACCCATGACCTTCTCAAGCTTCTCCTGATCGCGCGCAAACTGGCGGATGCCCTCGGCCAGCTTCTCGGTAGCCATGGCGTCTTCGTTCATGTCCCAGCGGAACTCGCTCTCACTCAGTTGACGCTTGGGCTCACCCGCATTGCCTGGCTTCAATACCTGCGGCAGGTCGCCTTGGTCTTCGCTCAACTGCTGCAGCAATTCCGGGCTGATGGTCAGGCGATCACAACCGGCGAGCTGTTCGATCTGGTTGGTATTGCGGAAGCTGGCGCCCATGACCACGGTGTCGTAGCCATTAGCCTTGTAGTAGTTGTAGATCCGCGTGACGGACTGTACGCCTGGATCATCGGCACCGGTGTACTCCTTGCCCGTGCTTTTCTTGTGCCAATCGTAAATCCGGCCCACGAACGGCGAAATCAGGAACACACCAGCGTCGGCGCAGGCCTGGGCTTGGGCGAAGGAGAACAGCAAGGTCAGGTTGGTCTGGATGCCTTCCTTCTCCAGCTTCTCGGCGGCGCGGATACCTTCCCAGGTGGACGCCAGCTTGATCAGCACACGGTCCCGGCCAACACCGGCCTTTTCGTATAGCTCGATCAGCGAGCGAGCCTTGGCCAGCAGGGCAGGTTCATCGAACGACAGCCGCGCATCCACTTCGGTCGAGATACGCCCGGGGATGGCTTTGAGAATGCCGGAACCCACCGCCACCGCGAACATGTCGCAGGCCTGGTCCAGATCACCGTTGGCCTCGCCCTTCACGCGCGTGAGCAACTCGGCATAGGCCGGGATGGCGGCAGCCTTGAGCAGCAGCGACGGGTTGGTGGTGGCGTCTACCGGTTTCAGGCGCGTGATGGCGTCCAGGTCACCGGTGTCGGCGACCACGGTAGTGAACTGCTTGAGTTGTTCCAGCTTGGAAGTCATGGGCGTGCTCTGTCCTGTGCAATGACTCGACATTACCCCAGCCCCCACGGTCGCTCAAGGGCCCGGCTGTACGAGAGGTGAATGTTCGAGTACCCACCGCCCCCCAGGTTCCCTTCACACCGGCCTTGCATCGTGCCGCTCAACCGGCAGGCGCCTGCGTGACACGCCAGCGCCTTCAACGCCCCTGCAACAACTCAACGGCCTGGTCGAACACGACCAGCGGCTCGGCTGCCTTGTGAATGTCTGCCGAAAGCAGCTGACGGAAGCGACGAGCGCCCTTGAAGCCCTGGGCCAGGCCGAGAATATGCCGGGTCACGTGATGCATCGCACCCCCTGCCTGCATATGGGCCATGATGTAAGGCCGTAACTGCGCCAGCACTTCGGTGCGGGTGACCACCGGTGCCGTGCGGCCGAACAGCTGTTGATCCACCTCGGCCAGCAGGTAAGGGTTGTGATAGGCCTCGCGGCCCAGCATCACGCCGTCGAAGGTCTGAAGGTGGGCATGGCAGTCGGCCAAGGTTTTGATGCCGCCGTTGAGCACGATCTCAAGGTCCGGGAAATCAGCTTTCAGTTGCGCGGCCACGTCATAGCGCAGCGGCGGCACTTCGCGGTTTTCCTTGGGCGACAACCCTTCGAGGATGGCGATGCGTGCGTGCACGGTGAAACTGCGGCAACCCGCCTCGCGCACTTGCCCGACGAAGTCACACAGCTCTGCATAGCTGTCGCGGCCATTGATGCCAATGCGGTGCTTGACTGTCACCGGTGTCGAGACAGCGTCGCGCATCGCCTTCACGCAATCGGCCACCAACGCCGGGTGCGCCATCAGGCAGGCGCCGATCATGTTGTTCTGCACCCGGTCACTGGGGCAGCCGACATTGAGGTTGACCTCATCATAGCCATCGGCCTCGGCCAGCCGCGCACACGCCGCCAGGTCCGCCGGTACACTGCCGCCCAGTTGCAGGGCCAACGGGTGCTCGGAGGCATCGTGGCGCAGGAAACGCTGGGCGTCATTGTGCAGCAGGGCACCGGTGGTGACCATTTCGGTGTAGAGCAGGGTGTGTTTGGAGAGCAGGCGCAGGAAGAACCGGCAGTGGCGGTCGGTCCAATCCATCATGGGGGCAACAGAAAACCGTCTCACTACCGTATCCATGGGGCTGGCCGCGTTTTCTGGCGTTTCGGGGGGCATTCGGAAATCTCTCGGTTACTACTGATGTAGAGCGCTTTTTGCTGACCGGTCACCGCCATCGTCCTCAGAGAGGAGGTCTATTAGCCGTGTCTTGTGCTCAGTCCACGATCAAGCGCAAAAGCGGGAATTCTATCAGGTCTGCTGATCAAGAAGTCCCCGTTGACTGCACCTCTCGGCCAGTAAGCCTCTCGATCTGTTACGCCCAACTCCCTCTAGCCACGCCGCAATGACCTCGACTGAACGCCGTCCCCCACAGCCAGCTCTGACTCTAAACACCCCACATGCTCAACAAGGTCAGACCATGACGATCACCATCAACAGCTACACCACGGTTAAAAGACGCGAGCGCGTCCCACACGCCATCTTCGCCCACTACTGGCGCGACGTGCACGGGCCGTTGTGCTCCCGGTTGCCAGGCCTGGGCTTGTACATCCAGCATCACTTCTCGCGCAATCAAGACGCACACCTTTGGCCAATGGCCGAGGGCGTGGGAGAGATCGCAGACTACGAACTCGATGGCGGTGTGGAGATCGGCTTCAAGTCCGCCGACCAGCAGGAGCGCTTCAAGCAAGCCAGCCCTCTATTGTTTTCGGACGAGCAGAACATGTTCGAGGAAACGCTGGCGTACGACCTGCCGCACGGATCAATGAGGTTGGTGAACCGGCTAGCGGACGAGCGCCTCAATGGGCTCGATCATGCCGATCGGATCCATGTGCACATGAGCCCACGCCAAAGCCTTGAAGATCTGCAAGCGTATGTGCGCGACAAACTCGCGCCGACCCTGGCGCAGGATGCATCGGTATTGAAAGTGCAACTGCACCTGTGCGCCCCTTTCCAGAACGATGGGAACCATCCACCGGCGCCAGACGTGGCACACACGGCCACGCCGGCGCGCGCCGAACTGGTGATCATGGAAGTCGCCTTCGGAAACCCTGTGGCACGGCGCCGGTTTTTCGAGGGGCAGGCGTTCAAGAAGACGCTGGCGGATCAGGCGCGGCATATCGGAAGTTTGAAGGCGTTTGCGGTAAGTGGTGTGTACAGCTATGTGGTCGATGGAGAAATGACCACGGCCGGGCTGCGTGGTAGCCGGGCGGCGGAGTTGATCGAGTATCTCGGCGCGATCAATCAACTGGAACCTGAAGTAGAGGCGGTGTTCAAGCGCGTCGATGCAGCGGGTTAAGCTGCCCCGGCCTACAACACGCGCGGGGCATGCTCGCGGTGGATGCGCGGCTCGGCCCTACCGTCGACAGCAAGAGCAGGTTGTCGCTCAGGTGCCTGTTAGTGGTTCAGTTGGCGCCCAAGGGGCACCCCCTGCTCAATGCAACACCTGACTCAAGAACAACCGCCCCCGCTCACTGTCAGGTCGCTCGAAGAACACCGCTGGCGCAGCCTGCTCGACCACCTCGCCCTGGTCCATGAACACCACCCGGTGCGCCACGGTCCGGGCGAAGCCCATTTCATGGGTCACGCACACCATGGTCATGCCGTCCTCGGCCAGGCTGACCATGGTGTCGAGCACCTCCTTGACCATTTCCGGGTCCAGCGCCGAGGTGGGTTCGTCAAACAGCATGATCTTGGGTTTCATGCACAACGCCCGGGCAATCGCCACGCGCTGCTGCTGGCCGCCGGACAATTGGCCAGGGTACTTGTGCGCCTGTTCGGGAATACGCACCCGCTCCAGGTAATGCATCGCCAGGGCTTGCGCCTCGTGGCGCGGCAGCTTGCGGGCCCATATGGGCGCGAGGGTGCAGTTCTGCAGGATGGTCAGGTGGGGGAACAGGTTGAAGTGCTGGAACACCATGCCGACTTCGCGGCGGATGGTTTCGACCTGCCGGGCGTCGTCGGTTAGTTCGACACCCTCGACGACAATGCGGCCCTGCTGGTGTTCTTCAAGGCGGTTCAGGCAGCGAATGGTGGTCGACTTGCCTGAGCCGGATGGGCCGCACAGCACGATGCGCTCACCTGGCTGCACGCTGAGGTTGATGTTCTTGAGCACCTGGAAGCTGCCGTACCACTTGCTGACGTTCTCCATCTGGATCATGGGGCGCAGGCCCGGTGAGTCCAGCGATTGGGTCGCTTGGTTCATCTGGAATACTCCTGGGTGGCGCGCAGCCACGCTTGGCCGGTGCAAGCGGGCGCACCGGCATTGGGAAGAGGATGTTCGCTCAGCGCAGGACGCTTTGCAGAAACTGCCGGGTGCGGGCCTGTTCAGGGGCGCTGAAGAGCTGCGACGGCGGCCCGGTCTCGATGACCTTGCCGGCATCGAAGAACACCACGCGGTCGGCCACTTCGCGGGCGAACCCCATTTCGTGGGTGACGACGATCATGGTCATGCCCTCGGCCGCCAGGCCCTTCATGACGTTGAGCACGTCGCCGACGGTTTCCGGGTCGAGCGCAGAGGTGGGCTCGTCGAACAGCATCAGCTTGGGTTTCATCGCCAAGGCGCGAACGATCGCCACCCGCTGCTGCTGGCCGCCTGACAGCTCGGCCGGGTAATGCCCGGCCTTGTGCTGCAGGCCGACGCGCTCGAGCAAGGCCAGGGCATGGGCCTGGGCTTGCGCCTTGGTTGCGCGCTTGAGCTTGACTGGGGCAAGCATCATGTTGGCCAGCACCGTCATGTGCGGAAACAACGTGTAGTCCTGAAACACCATGCCCACGTCCTCGCGCAGCCGGGCCAGGGCTTTACGGTTTCCCGCCTGGGTCTGATCGCCATCGCCCACCACCACGGTGCCCTTGGAGGGCGGTTCCAGGCTGTTCAGACAGCGGATGAAGGTGGACTTGCCCGAGCCGCTGGGGCCGATGATGACCACCACCTCGCCTTGGCGCACGTCCATGTCGACGCCCTTGACCACTTCATGGGTGCCAAAGCTTTTATGCAGGTCGCGCACCGTCAGGATCGTGCTCATAGGCCCGCCTGTGCCCGGGTCAGGGCTTGCAGGTTGAGGTCGGCCTCGCTCATGCGCGCGCGGCGTTGCTGGTTGGCCGTACGCTCTGCGCTCAGGCGCTCGCTGGCGCGGGCGAGGCTTGGCATCAGCGACCCAAGCGACGGGCCGCCGGCGGAGCTGCGGCCCTGCACGTTGCTGACCGGGTCCAGGCAATCACGCACTTTCTGCTCGGGTAGGTGCAGGGCATGACCCAGCTGCTCGAGGGCGCAGGCATCGACCATCTGGGTGGTGATCTGATGGGCCGGCAGGCCCTGGTCCATGGCCATGCGCACCACGCCCCCGACCACATGGTGGGCTTCGCGGAACGACAGGTCGACCTCGCGCACCATCAGGTCGGCCAAACCGGTGGCGGTGGAAAAATCCTCACCGGCGCGGCGTGCCGCCAGGTCGATGTTGGGGGTGGCGGTGCGCAGCACCAGGTCCAGCAGTTTCAGGCAGCGCAGGCTTTCTTCGGCGGCCTCCCAGAAGCCCCGCGTCCCTTCGCGGTTGCCGTCGCCGGTGTGGGAAAAATTGGTGCCCTTGATGGTCACGCTCGCACCCATCAGCAGGCCGACGATATGGCCACTGCGGCCCTTGAGGTACTCCAGCACGGTGGGGTTCTTCTTTTGCGGCATGATGCTGGACGTGGCGGCGACGCTGTCGGGGAAGTCGATGAGGTTGAACTCATGGGTACTCCACACGAAATAGTCCTGCGCGACGCGGCTCCAGAACACCGCCAGGTTGCTCAGGTGCGACAGGCTTTCGAGCAGAAAGTCCCGCGAGCCGATGGCATCCAGGGCATTGTCCAGGTAGCCGTCGAAGCCCAGCAGCTCGGCGGTGCGCGCGCGGTCGATGTCGAACGGCGTGCCGGCGAAGGCAGCGGCACCCAGCGGGCACTGGTTCATCGACTCCAGGGTCTGGGTCAGGCGCTTGCTGTCGCGCTCCAGGGCCTGTTCCACTGCGCTCAGGTAATAGCCGTAGGTGATTGGCTGGGCCGGTTGAAGATGCGTGTAGCCGGGCATCACCACTTCGGCGTAGCGCTCGGCGCAGCACAGGGCCGTGGCCCGTACCGTTGCCAATTCGTCGATCAGGTCCATCAGCAGGTCGCGGCAGCGCAGGCGGTCGAGGGTGGCCAGGATGTCGTTGCGGCTGCGACCGGTGTGCAGGCGCCCGCCGATGTCAGCGCCGATATGCTCGATCAGGTGCGCCTCGTAGTTGAAGTAGGCGTCCTCGCGCGAAGGGTCCAGCTCGACCGCCTCTGGTCCTGCCTGCTCCATGTCCAGCACACCCTTGGCCAGCACGCTGGCATGTTCGCCGCGGATAAGGCCCTGTTCGGCCAGCATCAGGATGTGCGCCTTGTTGACGTTACCCAGGTTCGCGAAGCCGCTGGCAAAGCCTTCCAGGCGCGGGCGGTAGATGTACTCGTTCACTTGCGGCGCAGTGCTTTCCTTCAGGCGCCGACTGACTTTGGATGCTTGCATGCTGGAACCTCTTCAATGGAAGTACGTGCCGCCGGACGACCCAGACGACGTTCGAGATAACGGCTGAGCCAGGTCAGCGCCGAACAGATGACGAAGTACACCAGCAACACCACGCCGTAGACCGCGAAGGCAGGGCTGACGCCGGTCATGACGGTTTCACGCTCGATGATGATCTGGCCGACCTTGAGAAACTCCCCCACACCCACCAAAGCGCCCAGGGACGTGGCCTGCACCAGGATCGTCAGCAGCCCGGTGTAGGCTGGCAGAATGGCTTTCATCGACTGCGGCACAACCACGTGCAGGTAGATCTGCCAGGGGCGCAGGCCCAGGGCCCAGGCGCTTTTCCACTGGTGCCTGGACACCGACTCCAGCCCGCCACGCACGATCTCGATGCCGTTGGCGCTGCCCCACAGGGTCAGGCCCACGGTGACGGCGGCGAACGGGCTCAGGTCCACACCGAACATCGGCGCACCGAAGAAGATGAAGAACACGTTGACGATCAGCGGAATGGAGCGAAACAGCTCCACGTAGGCATGGATCGTCCACCCCAACAGGCGGTTCTTGACCGTGGCCAGCACGCCGAGCACGGCCGAGATCAGCGTGGTGAACAGCAACACCACCAAAGCCAGGTACAGGGTCATCAACAACCCTTTGCACACGAAGCTCCAGTTTTCGAGTAGGAAATTCATGGTCGCCTCACTGCCGGAAAGGGCGTTGCAGGTGGGCAGACAGCCGCGCAGTCATCAACGCGAGCACCCCCACCAGCACCAGGTACATGACGCAGATGGCCGTGAACATCTCGATGGCGCGAAAGTCCGTGGCGATGCGGTCCACCGCGACGAAGGTCAATTCCGCAAGGCCGATGGCCTGTAGATAGGAAGAGTTCTTCAGCAGTGAAATCGCGGTGTTGAGCATCGCCGGCAGGCTGGTGCGAAACGCGATGGGCATGGCGATCAGCGCGAAGTACTGCACGGGCTTGAGGCTCAGTGCCAGGCTCGCCTCGCGCATGCCGCGCTCCACCGTGGCCAGCCCGCCGCGGATGTTCTCGATCTGGTATGCACCGGCCCACAGCGACAGGCACACCACCCCCGACCAGAACAGCGACAGCCCAAGCCCAATGGCCGGCAGGCCATAGAAGATGAAGAACAGCTGCACCAGGATCGGCGTATTGCGGATCAACTCCACGTACAGCGCCACTGCCTGGGACAGCACCGGGGCCTTCATGACGCGCACCGCCCCGCCCAGCACCCCGATCAGCAGGGAACACAGGATGGCCAGGGCCGTGATGCGCAGCGTCATCAGCACACCGTCGAGCAGGGCAGGCCATTGCTCGATCAGATAATGGACGTCGAACTCCATGATGGCGGCCGATCAAAGTGCTTCGGCAGGCTTGGCCTGCTCGAAGACGCTGATGTAGTAGCTCTGGATGTTTTCGGGTACGAACTGCTGCACCCAGCCTCGGAACAGGTGTTCTTCGCGCATGCGCAATACCGCCGCGCTCAGGAAGTCGCGCCATTGCGCTTCGTTCTTGCGCACGCCGATGGCCGCGTCGGAGATCTGGAACGGTTGGCCTATCAGGCGAGCATCCTGGTCGTTGTCGGCGACCACCACCAGGGTCGCGGCATCGTGGGTGTAGGCGTCGGCGCGACCTTGGCGGAAGGCTTGCAGGGCATCGGCTGCGCTGTTCATGCGCAGGGTCTTGACGTCGGGCATGTGGTCTTCGAACCACTTGGCCTGCACCGACCCCTTGAGCGTGGCAAGGGTCTTGCCCTTGAGGTCGGCGATGGTCCGGGCCGGGCTGACCTTCTTCACGACCACGTCACTGGCACCCCACCGGTAGGGCGTGGTGAAGTCGATCACCCGTTGGCGTTCCGGGGTGACGCCCAGCGTGGCGATCAGCAAGTCCACCTTGCGGCCCAGCAGCTGCGGCACTCGGTTTTCGGCGGTGACGCAGGTGAAGCTCACCTTGTCCTTCGAGCCCAGGGCCCATAGCGAAATCTGCTTGGCCATTTCGACCTCGACGCCGGCGAATTCACCCTTGTTGTCCTGATAGCCATACGGTGGCTGGTCGCAGCGCACACCCGCGCGCAGGTGGTCCGCCTCTTTGATGGCTGCTGGAACTGCTGGCAGGTCGGCGGCCTGAACGGTGGATACCGCCGCCAACGACACGCACGTCAGGGCCAGTGCAGCGCTTAGTTTTTTATACGAGAACGACATGATGCCTCCTGATTACCGGGCTGCATCGCGCCAATGTGCTGGAGCGATGCGTGAGTACAAGGGCAGAGCTGAAGTGACGCTGGAGCACCGGTTTTATGTGTGTTGTTGCCGGTATGCGCTCGGGGGTATCGCGCTGCATCGGGGCAGACGTCGATGTGGTTGTAGTTATAAAATCTGCGCGTCATGCAATCAAATGACAATACATCAACCCGTCATGCAGAAATGATATGGCTATCAATTTCAAGCAGATCGAAACCTTCCGCGCGGTCATGCTCAGCGGCTCCATGACAGCAGCGGCGCAGGCGCTGCATACCTCCCAGCCCAATGTCAGCCGGCTGATCGCGCAACTGGAACGGGCCAATGGGTTCAAGTTGTTCGAGCGGGTAGGGGGGCGCTTGCTGCCGACCGATGAGGGCGCGCAGTTCTTCGCTGACGTGGAGCGCGCGTTCATCGGGCTGCACAGCCTGGAAACCTCCGCCGAGCACCTCAAGCGCGGAGGCACTGGGCAATTGCGCATCGGTGCGGTGCCTTCCCTGACCCATGGTTTGCTGCCCAAGATTATCCAGCGCTTTCGCCAGCAGAACCCGCACGTTCATATCTCCATCCACACCAACGACTCGCCGAACGTGGCGCACTGGGCCGCGACCCGGTTTTGCGACGTGTGCCTGGTGTCTTATGTGGCCGAGGACATGGCGGGCGTGCAGTCCCAGATCATCTGTGATGTACCGGGTGTGTGCATCTTCCCCAAGGAGCACCGGCTCGGTGCCTTGCAGGCCGTGACGCCCGCGGACCTCAAGGGCGAAGAATTCATATCGCTGTCGCACACTGACGGCTCGCGCACTCGGCTCGACCGGCTGTTTGCCGATGACGACCCGCGGGTGCTCAACCTGGACGCTACCCATGCCGCCACCGTGTGCTCACTGGTCGGGCTTGGGCTGGGGGTGAGCGTGGTCAGTCCACTGGTCGCGGCAGAGTATTTGCACACCGGCATCGACATACGGCCGTTTGCCCCGCAGTTGCGGTTCTACACGTATCTGCTGCGCTCATCCGACCGGCCGGAGAACGTGCTGACTCGACGATTTCGGGTGTTGGCGGGGGAAATGCTGGGGCAGGCGGCGCAGGTGTGTACGGCTGGCCTTGGGTAATAGGCTCGGTACCGCGCCTCATTGCCTCGGCAGCACCAGCGCTGCCTCTAGCCCGCCCGCCGCTCGGTTTTTCAGGACCACCCGGCCACCCAGGTGCTCCATGATGGTTGCCACGATCGACAGCCCAAGGCCAGCGCCGTTGGGGCTATTGCGGCTGTAGAAACGTTCGAACACCCGTGAGAGGCTCGCCTCGTCGATGCCTGGCCCTTCGTCTTCCACCACCAACTCGACACGCTCATCGTGGCCCCGCAGCGAGACCGTGATGCGCCCCCCGAGAGGCGAGTGCTCGACCGCGTTGGACATCAGGTTCTGCAATGCAATACCCAACGCGCTGGCGTCGACGGCTACACGGTGCTCGCCGCCCTCTATTTCCAGCGAGGGCTCCAGCCCTTTGTCCAGTATCCAAGGGGTAAGCTCGGCCAGGATGTCGGTGACCACCTCGGCAAGGTCGACAGGCTCACGGGGGCGATGGCCAATCCGAGGCTCCACGCGGGCCAGTGTCAGCAGTTGGTTGACCACTCGCGTCAACCGATCCACACCGCCCATCAGGAACGTCAAGGCCTTGTTGCGTTCGACGTCGTTGCTGGCAGCCAGTGCGTTCTGCGCATGCAGGCGCAACACCGCCAAGGGTGTTCGCATTTCGTGGGCCGCGTCGGCAATGAAGCGATGTTCACGGCGCAGCAGGTCCTTGATCTGCGCCAGCAGGCGATTGAGGGCAGCCTGCATGGGCTCGAGCTCCGATGGCAGCGGCACCAGCTGCAGCGGTTCGAGTGATTCGGCATGCCGCGCGCGAATGACGTCGGCCATGTTCTTCAACGGCTTGAGCCCCCAGCCAATGGCGGCCCATACCAGCACGGCAAGCGCCAGGGCCCCCAGCAGAAATGGCATCAAGGTGTGACGAACGATTCGGTCGATCAAGTCATAGCGCACGTCATCGCGTTCACCCACCCAGATCACCCAGCCTTTCTCGGGCACAGGTAGCACGAAGCCGCGCCATTGCTTGTCGTCGCTGGTGAAATCGTAAAACCCAGGCCGCATGGGCCGCGGATCCAGGCGAGGTGCGCTGGGCGTCTGCACCATCAGGGTGGCGTTTTCGTCCCAGACCTGGAAGGCCAGCTTGCTCTCGTAGGGATGCCCCACCCGGTGTCGGCCCGCCTGGGCTAGCGCGACGTTGAAGGCACGGTACAGGTCATCACGCGCGCCGCCTTGCACTGGCATGCTCATTACTCCCTGCAGCAGGCGTGCGTTCTGGGCAAGGTGCGCGTCGTACACTTCGTTAATTTCATGGCGGCTGTCGTGGTAGTTGTACAACGCAAGCAAGCCGGTGCCGATCAGCAGCAAGAGCATGACGCGCCACAGCGTGCGCTGGCGTAGCGACCTCATACCTTGGCCTCGACCAGGTAGCCGATACCACGCACGGTGCGTATCAGGCCATTGAACAGTTTCTTGCGCAGCTGATAGATGTTCACTTCCAGGGTATTGCTCTCCGGCTCCTCGTCCCAGCCATAGAGCAACTGCGTCAGGCGTTCGCGGGTAAAGACTTTGCCGGGCTGGGCGAGTAGCTCGTGCAGCAGCCGGTACTCCTTGGGCGTGAGCACCACTTCGGCCCCCTTGAAATGCACCTGCTGGGTTGCCGGGTCCAAGCTGACACCGCCGTGCTCGATCAGCACCGTGGCGCGGCCAGCGCTGCGGCGCAGCAGTGCACGCAGGCGTGCCTTGAGTTCATTGAGGTCGAAGGGTTTGACCAGGTAGTCATCCGCCCCGGCGTCAAGCCCTGCGATGCGATCGTCCAAGGCATCGCGTGCGGTGAGAATCAGCACCGGCAGGCTGTTGCCTCCCGCGCGAAGCCGCCGCAACAATTCAATGCCGTCCAGGCGTGGGAGGCCCAGGTCCAGTATCAACACGTCGAATGCTTCATGCTGCAAGGCGTGCAAGCCACTGACGCCGTCCTGCAACCAGTCCAGGGTATAGCCCTCCTGGCGCAAACCATCGCAGATGCCTTCACCCAACGCGCTATCGTCCTCAACCAGCAGCAGGCGCATGTCTAGTCCTGTTTGTCCTTGATGGTGTCGAGTAAAGCATTGATATCGGCACGCCGGCCCTCATCGGCCAATTCCCGGCCCGGCCTGGGCGGTGCCTGCAACGCCTTGTGCAGCGCAGCCCTGGCCTCACTGTAACGCTTCTGACGCACCAGATGATCGCCCCAGAAATAGTTGCTGTCGATGCCCGCGGGATTGATTTTCAAGGCCTGCCTGAGCAGCGTGTCGGCTTTGTCGTCATCCCCGAAGCCGATGGGCCAGCCTGGAACCTGGTCATACAAGGTGCCCAGGCTGGTGTAGGCCGAGCCTTGCAGGGCTTGAGGGTCGAGGGCGATGGCCTTTTCCAGGCTGGCCTTTGCGGCCTTGACCTTGCCTAGCGCACTCAGCCCACCGGTTGCGCCAGCCCAGCTGCTGTTGATGATGCCGTCCCAGATCAGAGGCTCGGGGGTATTGGGGTTCTGGCGGACGAAAACGGCCGCCTCGTTTGCCAGCTTCTCGAACGCGCCTGCGCGTTGATCCTTGGGCAACTGATATTGGATATG
>Ga0209370_1001615_pt1 | contig 19153 bp, 18 predicted proteins | sample AgamicAtPrz_FD_187164 | JGI IMG/M metagenome (GOLD analysis project Ga0209370, IMG submission 187164) | Agave microbial communities from Guanajuato, Mexico - At.P.rz (SPAdes) (version 2) | ecosystem: Host-associated > Plants > Phyllosphere > Phylloplane/Leaf | place: Guanajuato, Mexico... | reverse complement strand
CCTTGAAACCGGGGCCGTCGAAGTGCCCGCTGGTGATCGGAATGATCCGCCGCTGGCCTTGCGGGCCAACGGCGCCGAGCTCCCAGACCGGCGCTTCGAGGTTGACGGTGAAGCGCGCCAGGGGTTCGAGCTTGAGCGGCGGAGGCGTGTTCACATCGGCATTGGCCAGGCTGCTTGCCAGGCACAGCAACAGGGCCATCAGTTGCGTCAGTCTGCTCATCGGTCAGCTCCTTTAGTGCGATGTCGTCGATGCGCCTGACGCTTCGCCAGCACGCCGCCGACTCATGCCGAGCACCACCAGGGCAGCGATCACCAATCCAGGTGAGGCTGCCAGCAGCACACCGGTGGTGCCGGCGCCCGCCGCGAGAATCTGCCCGGCCGCCAGCGGGCCGGAGACAGAACCCAGGCGCCCCACCGCCACCGCAGCGCCCACGCCAGTGGCGCGCACCGAAGTCGGATAGGCCGGCGGCGCCAGCGCGTAGAGCACCAGCTGCGCAGCGATGATGAACAAGCCAGCCGCGAACCCGGCAATCGCCATGGCCAGCATGCCCGATGCCAGGCCCAAACCCGCCAGGGACGCCAGCACACCGCCGTAGGCGAACAGCACCACGCCGGTGCGACCGCGACGATCGAGCAGCACGCCGCCGAGCAGCGAACCGATGGCGCCGCCAATGTTGAACAGCATCTGGATGGTGCCGGCCTGGGGCTTGGTGAAGCCCTGCTCGAGCAGCAGCGACGGCAGCCAGTTGAGCAGCATGTACATCACCGTCAGGGTGAAGAAGTAGCTGACCCACAGCGCCAGCGTGGCGCCGCCACGGCCTTCGCCGAACAATGCCTGCACGGTGGACTCGCGCGCTGGCGCGGTGCCCTGGTGCTGCTCGCGGAAATCCCGCGACTCGGGCAGCGCGAAGATCAGCAGCGGGGCGATCAGCAACGGCGCCACGCCACCGACGATGAACACCGTCTGCCAGCTTTCGCCGCCAAGCATGCCCACCACCGCGGCGATGGCGCCACCCAGCGGCACCCCGCAATACATGATGCTGATGGCCGTGCCGCGCCGACGCTCGTCGACCGCCTCGGCGCACAGGGCGATCAGGTTCGGCAGCGCGGCGCCGAGACCCAGGCCGGTCATGAAGCGCGCCAGCAGCAGGCCGTTGACGCTGGCCACATAGGCCGTCCACAGGGAAAAGATGCCGAACAGGATGACCGCGCCGACCAGCACGCGCTTGCGCCCGATACGGTCGGCCAGCCAGCCGCCGAAGAACGCCCCCGGCAACAGACCGATGATGCTGGCACTGAACATCCAGCCCATCATTTTCTGATCCAGCTCGAACGCCTGGCGGATGCCCGCGGCGGCGATGCCTGCCGATTGCAGGTCCAGCCCTTCGATGAGCGCGACGATAAAACACAGCGTGACGGTCAGCGTCGAGCGACGCGATGACGTATCCATGGGAAACCTCGCTTTTATTGTTGTTGTAGTCGCTCGCGATGAACGGTCGGCGAGCCCTGAAAAAGATTAACAAAGATAATAAATAACGAAAGTAATTCAGCCGTACAGGGCGATTGGGAGATAACCGAAATGGATCAAGCACTTAGCTAAAAATATTTATTAACAACCAAAACAATTAATAATTTTAACGTTCGATTATCGAACAATGCTCATTGACCGTCCGTCATTGCCTTTCCATTCTCGCCGCACTGCAGCGCGAACGGCACTGCATCCACCGCCCGCATCGGCGGGGCCAAGAACAACAATAAAAGGACAATGACATGCACGACCACCGGGCACTCGACTCCCTCTCCCTGTTTCGCCGCGGATCGCTGCTGGGCCTGTTGCTGGCACCCGGCATGCTCGCCGGCCATGCCCTGGCCGACGGTTTCGTCGAAGACAGCAGCGCCAAGCTGACCACCCGCAACTACTACATGGATCGCGACTACAAGGACGATGGCGCCAAGTCGGCGGCCCGCGAATGGGCCCAGGGTTTCATCCTCAGGATGGAATCCGGCTACACGCCGGGCGATGTCGGCCTCGGCCTCGACGTCACCGGCCTGCTGGGCGTCAAGCTGGACTCCTCGCCCGGGCGCAGCGGCACCGAGCTGCTGCCGGTTTCCGCCAGCAGCGGGCGAGCCGCCGACGAATATTCACGCCTGGCACCGACGGCCAAGATCCGCGCCGGCAAGAGCGTGCTGAAGGTCGGCGACGTCTCGCCCTTCCTGCCCTCCATCGTCGCCAGCCCGGCGCGGCTGCTGCCTCAGAGCTTTCGCGGCGCCTATCTGCAATCCGCGGACATCGACGACCTGACCCTGCATGCCGGCTACCTTGACCGCATCAACCGCCGGGATTCCAGCAACTACCAGGCGATGACGGTCGCTTCGCCCAATCGGCGCTTCAACCCGACGGCGGAAAGCTCCCACGCAGCGTTTTTCGGCGGTGACTACCAGCTCGGCAAAGGCTTGAAGCTGCGCGCCTATCACACGGTCGTCGCCGACCTCTATCGCCAGGAATACCTTGGCCTGCTGCATGACCTACCGATGGGGCCCGGCGTGCTGAGCAGCGACTTGCGCGCCTTCATCAGCAACGAGGACGGCAGCGCCCGGGCCGGCAAGGTGGACAACCGCAACCTCGCCGCGCAGTTCGCCTACGCCCTCGATGGCCATCGCTTCACCCTGGGCTACATGCACCAGAGCGGCGACACCGCCAAACCGTACATTTCCGGCACCGAATCCATGGTGATCAGCGAAATGGCGATGAGCTCGGACTTCCTCAACCCCAAGGAACGCACCTGGCAGGCGATCTATGATTACGACTTCGCCGCTGCCGGCGTGCCCGGACTGAAGACGCGCCTGCGCTACCTGCGCGGCGACAACATCGAACTGCCGACCCTGGGTGGCGCGGGGCTCAAGGAGCGTGAACTGCAGATGGAGATCGGCTACGTGATCCAGAGTGGCACCTTCAAGGGCGTCGGGCTGAAGGCACGGCACTCGATCTATCGCAACGACTTCGCCGCGGGCGCGGCGTTCCGCGACGAGAACCAGACCCGCCTGCACATCGACTACACCCTGGCGCTCTGGTGAGGGAGCGGGCGCGAGGCTCAACCTCGCGCCCGTTGCGGCTTAGGCCTGAGCCGGCGTCATCTGCTGCGGCTTCTGCGCCGGCAGCAGGGTCAACAACAGCACCGCAGCAGCCACGAACACCAGGGCGAACCAGGTATACAGCTGCAGCGGCTGCCAGCCGTCATCGAGCATGAAGCCGGCTACGGTCGGCGACAGAATCGCCCCGCCACGGCCGATACCGATCGCCCAGCCCACCCCGGTCGCCCGCACCGACGCGCCGTAGATCAGCGGCGACAGCGCATACAGCCCGGCGACGCAGCCGTTGGAGAACAGCCCGATCAGCAAGCCCATGCCCAGCGCCGCGCTGAACGACGAACCGATGCCGGTGAACACTACCAGCAGCACGGCGGTGATCAGCATGAAACCGGCCAGCACCCGCGCCAGGGAAAAACGCGCCGACAAGAGCCCCAACAAGGTCGCGCCGAAGATGCCACCGATGCTCAGCAGCACCCCGCCAGTGACGCCCTGCTGAACCGACAGGCCGGACTGGGTGAGCAGCTTGGGCGTCCAACTCATGATGAAGTAGAAGCCGAACATCACCAGGAAGAACAGCACCCAGATCAGCAGCGTGCTGCGCCGTTGCTCGGGGTCGAACAGGCGGGCGAAGGCCCCGCTGTTGGCATGTCCGCCAACCGGCAACGCCGGCAGGGCACTCAGACTCGGCCGGCCCAGTTTCGCGGCCAGGCGGTTGACCCGCTCCAGCGCCTTGGCCGGCTGCCGGGAGAGCAGGAAGTCCAGGGATTCGGGCAACCACAGGAGTACCGGCACGATGGCCGCGAAGGTCATCAGGCCGCCGGCGAAGAACACCGAGCGCCAGCCCCAGTGCGACAACAGCCACACCGCCAGCAGGCCGCCAAAGGTGGCGCCCAGGGCATAACCGGTGGATTGCAGGCTGACCGCCAGGCCGCGCCAGCGCTTGCTGGCGTACTCACTGGCGATCACGTTACTGCTGGCCAGAATGCCGCCAATGCCCAGCCCGGTCAGCCCGCGCAGCAGCGCCAGCTGGGTGGGCGTCTGGCTGAGTGCCGAGAGCAGCATGCCGGTACCGGAAATCACCAGACACAGCAGGATCAGCGGGCGACGGCCGATGCGATCGGCCCAGGGCGCGATGAACAGCGAGCCGGCCGCCATGCCGAGCAGCCCGGCGCTGAGCAGCATGCCCAGCTGCGCGCCGCTCAGCGACCAGTCGGCGGCCACCGACGAGGCCGTAAACGCCATCACCAGCACATCGAAGCCATCGATCATGTTGAGCACGACGCAAACGGCGATGGCGACCCACTGAAAGCCGCGCATCGGCCCCTGGTCGACGACTTGCCTGAGGTCGCTCATCGCGCACCTCCTGCAACCACTGCTGGATAAACGAAGAACGGCCTGCCGCAGACGGCAGACGAGGGGAATGGACGAATGATCATCGGCGCAGGTCCTGAATTGTTTTTATGGAACAGCCGTCGTAACCGTTGCAGAAATGGATCCAATGTTCAATCCATGGCAGCAGCGTCGCGGCGCCGGATCCGATCCGTGATCTCGTCGAGCCCGCACCGCTCAAGGCCTTACATAATCGGGAGGCAGTGAAGAATGCGTTCGCTGATCGGACAGTTTGTTTTATTAACTATTTTTCCGAACCGTACTTGACAGTAGGCTGATTAAAAACCAACCATTGGATCCAATAACTCCAACAATAACCGAGGTCGTCATGTACCCGAAAAATGCCTGGTATGTAGCCTGCACCCCCGACGAGATCGCCGAGAAACCCCTGGGCCGGCAGATCTGCGGGGAAAAGATCGTCTTCTACCGCGGCGCCGAAGGCCAGGTAGTGGCCCTAGAGGATTTCTGCCCGCACCGCGGCGCGCCCTTGTCACTCGGCTATGTCGAAAACGGCAACCTGATCTGCGGCTACCACGGCCTGGAGATGGGCTGCGAAGGCAAGACCGTGTCGATGCCCGGCCAGCGCGTCCGCGGCTTTCCCAGCATTCGCGCCTTCGCCGCGGTGGAGCGCTATGGCTTCATCTGGGTATGGACCGGCGTTCAGGCCCTGGCCGATCCGGCCACCATCCACCATCTGGAATGGGCGGAAAACCCCGACTGGGCCTACGGCGGCGGACTGTTTCACATCAATTGCGATTACCGCCTGATGATTGACAACCTGATGGACCTGACCCACGAAACCTATGTGCACGCCTCCAGCATCGGCCAGAAGGAGATCGACGAGGCGCCGCCGGTCACCAAGGTCGAAGGCGATGAGGTGATCACCAGCCGCCATATGGAAAACATCATGGCCCCGCCCTTCTGGCGCATGGCGCTGCGCGGCAACGGCCTGGCCGACGACGTGCCGGTGGACCGCTGGCAGATCTGCCGCTTCAACCCGCCCAGCCACGTGATGATCGAAGTCGGTGTGGCCCACGCCGGTCATGGCGGTTACGAGGCGCCGGCCGAGGTCAAGGCATCGAGCATCGTGGTCGATTTCATCACCCCGGAAAGCGAAACCTCGATCTGGTACTTCTGGGGCATGGCGCGCAGCTTCAAGCCCGAGGACCAGGCACTGACCGACAGCATTCGCGAAGGCCAGGGAAAGATTTTCAGCGAGGACCTGGAGATGCTCGAACGCCAGCAGCGCAACCTGCTGTGGCAGCCCGAGCGCCAGCTGCTCAAGCTCAACATCGACGCCGGTGGCGTGCAGTCGCGGCGCATCATCGACCGCCTGCTGGCTGAAGAGCAGGCCCTAGCCGCCCAGAAAATCGACGTCCGCCAGGTCGGCTGACCCCTGCCCGTCGCGCGCCGCCCGGTTGGCGCGCGCCAGCCTTTATGAGAGCGCCACCATGATCGACGTCATCGTCACCGCCATCGAGCAGCAAGCCCAGGACATTCTCAGTTTCGACCTGGCCCGTGCAGACGGAGAACCGCTGCCCGCCTTCAGTGCCGGCGCGCATATCGACGTGCACCTGCCGGACGGGCTGATCCGCCAGTATTCGCTGTGCAACCACCCCGAAGAACGGCACCGTTACCAGATCGCCGTGTTGCGCAGCGCCGATTCGCGCGGCGGCTCCATCGCCATGCACGGCCTCGAGCAGGGCGTGCGGCTGCGCATCAGCGAGCCGCGCAACCTGTTCCCGTTGCAGCACGATGCCAAGCGCCATCTGCTGATGGCCGGCGGCATCGGCATCACGCCGATCCTGTGCATGGCCGAACGCCTGAGCCACACCGGCGGCGATTTCACCCTGCACTATTTCGCCCGCTCGGCGCAGCAGGCCGCGTTCGTCGAACGCCTGCGCCAGTCGCCCTTCGCCGACCGCGTGCACCTGCACTTCGATGATGGCGAGCCGAGCAAGCGCCCGGACACCGCTGCGCTGATCGGCCCGGCAGATCCGCACGCCCATCTGTACGTATGCGGCCCAGGCGGCTTTATGGAGCATGTGCTGGGCAGCGCCCGCGATCTGGGCTGGGCGAACGACAACCTGCACCGCGAGTACTTCAGCGCCGAGCCGGACGATCAGCCCCAGGCGGGCTTCGAAGTGCAACTGGCCAGCAGCGGCGAAGTGCTGCAGGTGCCGGAAGGCGTCAGCGTGGTGGAGGTGCTGCGCAGCATCGGCGTGGAGATTCCGGTGTCCTGCGAGCAAGGCATCTGCGGCACCTGCCTGACCCGCGTGCTCGACGGCGAGCCGGATCATCGCGACCTGTTTCTCACCGAAGACGAGCAGGCCGCCAACGACCAGTTCACGCCCTGCTGTTCACGGGCGAAAAGCGCGCGGTTGGTGTTGGATATCTGAGCTATTCGGGAAGCTCGAAGATTGTGGGAGCGCGCCATGCGCGCGATTCGCGGGCATGGCCCGCTCCCACAGACCTTGCCTAGTCGGTATAAGCCTGCGCTTGAAAGATCGGCTCCACCTTACAGCTCACGCGCCATCACCTGGGTTCGCTCATCACCTTCGACAACTTCGCGAATCACGGTGTAGCCAAGAGCGGCATAGAACGGCACCGCCGTCAGTGAGGCAGGCACCCGCAATAGCTGAACGCCAGCCGCACGAGCAACACCTTCGATATACCTCATCAGCGCCTTGCCCACGCCACGCCCCTGCATCTCGGGCAGCACGAACACCGACCGCACCACATCGTCCGCCAGACTGGCGGTGGCGACCACCCGCTCATCATCGAGCGCCACGAACACCTGCCGTGATTCCAGCAGCCCACGCACACCGGCTGCATCGAAATTGGCTGCAACCCGCTCGATCACCTGCGGCGGATAATCCGCGGCATTGCTGAGCCTTAAGGTCTGCACGATGACCCTGCTGATGGCTTCGGCATCCGCCTCCCGGGCCGGTCGGATCGGCCTGCGCGACTCAGCCATCGCGCAGGATCGTCATCGTGGCTTCACCCGTTTCATCGCCCTGCATCGCCCGGGCGTAGCGCAGGGTAGCGTTGGCGTGCTCGCGCATGATGCCTTCGGCGCGCGCGCCCTGGCCGTTGATCAGAGCGTCGTAGACGGCGTGGTGCTGCATGTGGGCGAAACTGAAGCGCCGGTATTCGCGCGCCATGTCGTTGCCATCCACGGCCAGGGAACTGACCGAGGCGAACGGCAGGTGATCATTGCGCGACAGCGCCACGGCGATGGCGCTGTTGCCGCTCGCCTCGATGATCGCCTGATGGAAGCGCTTGTTGAGATCGTGGTAGATCTCCAGCTCCTCCATCACCACATGGCCCTTGTCGAACAGCTGATCGCCTTCCACCAAGCAGGCATGCAGGCGACTGCGAATAGCATCGGAAAGCCCACGTTCGGCGGCCTGGCGTGCGGCCAGGCCTTCCAGCACGCCGCGCACTTCCACGGCGCCGGCGATGTCGTCGTCGGTCACCGCCCGCACCGTATAGCCCCGGCCCGGCGCCTTGCACAGCAGGCCTTCCTGCTCGAGGGTGCGAAAGGCTATACGAATCGGCGTACGCGAGACCTGCAGCCGCTCGGCGGTGGGAATTTCGGCGATACGTTCGCCCGCCGCCAGCTCACCCGAGGCGATCATCTGCCGTAGTGCCGCCAGCACCCGTTGTCCGGATTTGTACATCACGCCCTCGCCCACCTGTCGATAGGCGCCATCATAGCGCTCGCGGGCGTTGCAGTGCCCAGCCAGCCAGGCCAGCAGACACCACTTCGAACAAAATCGCCCACAGGTTGAAGGTCTGCTGCGCGCCGCCATCGAGCCACAGGCCGGCGATGCGCCCCAGCGCCAGACTGGCATAGAGCACCAGCAACAGAACCAGGGCCGGGCGGGTCAGCTCGGGCCGCCACAGGGCCAGGGCGAGAAACACCGCCAGGCCGACCGGCAAGGCGCCGTACTGGGCGCGCACGTCGGTGACCGCGGACGACTCCATCAGCAGCATGCCGCTGACCGCGCCCATTTCCTGGGGCCACAGAAAGTAGGCGCCGCCGAAGCCGGCGAGCAGCAGCAATTGCACAACGAGAAATAGACGAGCAACGGGCATGGCTTGGTCCTCCGGGCACGTGGGCGCAGCATAGGCCACTCAGCGCTGTTGCCGGAAGGCGCTGGGCGTCAGCCCGGTAAGGCGCTTGAAGAACCGCGAGAAATACGCCGGCTCGGAAAACTGCAGGGCATCGGCGATCTGGCTGAGGGTCATCGACGAGTACACCAGCAGGCGCTTGGCCTCCAGCAACTGGCGCTGATGCACCAGAGCCTGGGCGCTCTGCCCGGCGTAGCGACGAGTCATGCTGTTCAGGTGCGCGGTAGTGATGCCCAGGCGTCGGGCGTACTCCTCGACCGACAACTGCTCGCGAAAATGCTGCTCCACCAGACGGTTGAACGCCGCCAGATGCTGCTCACCGCGGGCCGGTCGCTCAGCGGCCTGACGCCCCAGCACCTGGCGGCCGAGCCACACGGTGATCATGCCGATCAGCGACTGCAGCAGCAGATTACGCGCCGGCGCGCTCTGCCCGTATTCTCGGTCGACGGCATCGAACAGGCCATCCAGATAGGCGCGGTCGCCGCCGACCGGGTACAGCGCCGAGGTGCTGAACACCGGGTGCTGGGCGCCGAGCTGCGCTTCCAGCTGCGCCACCAACGGCGCCGCCAGGGTCAGCACGTAGCCGTCGACGTCATCGGAAAACTGGAAGCCGTGCACGCACAGGGGCGGCAACACCTGCAGCGCCACGTCGTCGATGCGCGATTGCACACCTTCCACCTCGATCAGCGCCGAGCCCTGGCGCAGGTACAACAGCTGCAGCAGATCGGGATGGCGGTGCGGCTCGATCACCCAATCGTGCAGACGGCTGCGCTTGGGAATCGACTCGCAGTGCAGCAGGTCCGGCGTCGGCCACTCCAGGGCATCGCCATACAGCTTGAATGCCGGAACGGCGATCTGCGGCTGGCTCATGGGTCGCTCCCCAAAAATGGCCGATAGGCGAACGGAGTTTATGAAAGTCCAAGTAAACGACGTGAATTTGCCTTATCCACAGGCCAAGGCCAATCAAAAATACAAGCACAACGGTCCAAACAACAATATCGAGGACGCCATGAGAACCTCCGTCGCCATCATCGGGGCCGGCCCTTCCGGCCTGCTGCTCGGCCAACTGCTGCACAATGCAGGCATCGACACCGTCATTCTCGAACGCCAGAGCCCGGACTACGTGCTCGGTCGCATCCGCGCCGGGGTGCTCGAACAGGGCATGACCGACCTGCTGCGCGAAGCCGGCGTCGGCGCACGCATGGACCGTGAAGGCCTGGTGCACGACGGCTTCGAGCTGGCCTTCGACGGCCGCCGCGAGCGCATCGACCTCAAGGGTCTGACCGGCGGCAAGACGGTGATGATCTACGGCCAGACCGAGGTCACCCGCGACCTGATGGAAGCGCGCGAAGCGAGCGGCGCAGTGACCCACTACGAGGTCAGCGACGTGCAGCTGCACGATCTCAAGGGCGGCGCGCCCTATGTCACCTACCAACAGGATGGCGCGGCCCATCGCCTGGACTGCGACTACATCGCGGGTTGCGACGGTTTCCATGGCGTATCGCGGCAATCGATCCCTGCCGATACCCTGAAAATCTTCGAGCGGGTCTATCCGTTCGGCTGGCTCGGCGTGCTGGCCGACACCCCGCCGGTGGCCGAAGAGCTGATCTACGCCAGCCACCCGCGTGGCTTCGCCCTGTGCAGCATGCGCTCGCCGACACGTACCCGCTATTACGTACAGGTCGATGCCGACGAGAAGGTCGAAGACTGGTCCGACGAGCGTTTCTGGGCTGAGCTGAAATCGCGCCTGCCAGCCGACACGGCAGCCAATCTGGTGACCGGCCCGTCCATCGAGAAGAGCATCGCGCCGCTGCGCAGCTTCGTGGTCGAGCCCATGCAGTATGGCAGGCTGTTCCTGCTTGGCGACGCCGCCCATATCGTGCCGCCGACCGGTGCCAAAGGCCTCAACCTGGCCGCCAGCGACGTCAGCACCCTGTACCGCATCCTGCTCAAGGTCTACCGCGAAGACCGCACCGACCTGCTGGAGCGCTACTCGGCGATCTGCCTGCGGCGCATCTGGAAGGCCGAGCGTTTTTCCTGGTGGATGACCAGCCTGCTACACAACTTCCCGGATACCGATGCCTTCACCGCGCGCATGCGCCAGACCGAGCTGGACTACTTCGTCGGCTCGGAAGCCGGGCGCACCAGCATCGCGGAAAACTACGTGGGCCTGCCCTACGAGCCTGTCGAATAGACAGACAACCGCCCGAGGCGCGCTATGCTCGCGAAATCTTTTCCGGAGGATTTACAGCATGCGCCCACTGTTTCTCATCGCCGGCCTGTGCGCCGGCCTCGCCCAGGCCGCCGAGCCGCTGACCATCGATGTGCACCGAGATGCCAACTGCGGCTGCTGCAAGGGCTGGATCAGCCATCTGCAAGCCAATGGCTTTAGCGTGAATGACCATATCGAGACCGACATGCACGCGGTCAAGGAGCGCCTCGGCGTGCCCGAGCGCCTGGGTTCCTGTCACACCGGGGTGATCGACGGAAAATTCGTCGAAGGCCATGTGCCAGCGGCCGACATCCTCAAACTGCGCGAGCGCCGCGACCTGATCGGCATCGCCGCGCCCGGCATGCCCACCGGCTCGCCGGGCATGGAGCGCGGCAATATTCGCGATGCCTACCAAGTGATTGGATTGGACGCACAAGGCGGCGAAAGCGTGGTCAGTAGTTATCCGGGTAACTGACTCGCTCTCTTGAAAGGATATCGCCATGCGCTGGAAACGAGCTCGCCGCAGTGACAACGTCGTGGACGCCCGCGGAGGCGGTGGTGGCATGCGCTTTGGCGGCGGCCGCGGGCTGAGCCTGGGCGGCATCGCCATCGTCGTGGTGGTCGGTTTGCTGATGGGCCAGGACCCGTTGCAGATCCTCGGCCAGCTCGCCGGCCAGGGCGGCTACAGCACGACCCAGGCCGACCGCCCGGCGGGCAACGACGAGCAATCGGATTTCGTCCGCGCGGTACTCGGCGATACCGAAGACACCTGGCGCACCATCTTCCAGGCCAACAGCCGCCAGTATCAGGACCCGAAACTGGTACTGTTCGATGGCGGCGTGAATTCGGCCTGCGGCTTCGCCAGCTCGGCGGTCGGCCCCTTCTATTGCCCGGGCGATCGGCAAGTGTATCTGGACCTGAGTTTCTTCCGTGATCTGGAACAACGCTACGGCGCAGCCGGCGATTTCGCCCAGGCCTACGTGATCGCCCACGAGGTCGGTCACCATGTGCAGACGCTGCTGGGCGTATCCGCCAAGGTCGATGCAGCGCGCCAGCGTGGCGAGAACCTGGAGGGCGCCAACGGCTTGCTGGTACGCCAGGAGCTGCAGGCCGACTGCCTGGCCGGCATCTGGGCGCACCATGCCCAGCGCCGCCTGGACTGGCTGGAGCCCGGCGACTTGGAAGAGGCCCTGAACGCCGCCAACGCCATCGGCGATGACCGCCTGCAGCAACAGGCCCAGGGCCGGGTGGTGCCGGACTCCTTCACCCACGGCACCTCGGCGCAGCGCGTGCAGTGGTTCACCACCGGCTTCGAGAGCGGCAAGGTCGCCGCCTGCGATACCTTTTCCAGCGCTCGTCTATGATTCGTGGTGCAGGCATACTCCACCTTTTTCATGGCCGGGCAGTTCTTACATGCGCATTCTCGTCACCGGTGGCGCGGGCTTTATCGGCTCCGCGCTGATCCGTCACCTGATCAAAAACACCGACCATGAGGTGCTCAACCTCGACAAGCTGACCTATGCCGGCAACCTGGAATCGCTGCGCGAGGTCGAGAGCGACCCGCGCTACCGTTTCCTGCAGGCGGATATCGGCGATCAGGCTGCAGTCAGTGAGGCACTGGCGAGCTTCCAGCCCGATGCCATCATGCACCTGGCGGCCGAGTCCCACGTCGACCGCTCGATCGATGGCCCGGCGGCGTTCATCCAGACCAATATCGTCGGCACCTATGCACTGCTCGAAGCTACCCGCGCCTACTGGGCCAAGCTGGACGAGCCGCGACGCCAGGCGTTTCGCTTCCACCATATCTCCACCGACGAGGTGTACGGCGACCTGCACGGCGTCGACGACCTGTTCACCGAAACCACGCCCTACGCGCCCAGCTCGCCCTACTCGGCCAGCAAGGCGGCGTCCGACCACCTGGTGCGCGCCTGGCAGCGCACCTATGGCCTGCCGGTGCTGCTGACCAATTGCTCGAACAACTACGGCCCGTATCACTTCCCCGAGAAGCTGATCCCGCTGGTGATTCTCAACGCCCTGGATGGCAAGCCGCTGCCGGTGTACGGCAACGGCCAGCAGGTGCGCGACTGGCTGTTCGTCGAGGACCATGCCCGCGCGCTGCTGCAGGTGGTCACCCGCGGCGTGGTCGGCGAGACCTACAACATCGGCGGCCACAACGAGCAGAAGAACCTAGACGTGGTGCACGCCATCTGCGACCTGCTCGACGAGCTGCAGCCCCGCGCGGCGGGCTCCTACCGCGAGCAGGTCACCTTCGTCACCGACCGCCCCGGCCACGACCTGCGCTACGCAATCGACGCCAGCAAGATCGAGCGCGAGCTGGGCTGGACCCCCGAAGAAACCTTCCCCAGCGGCCTGCGCAAGACCGTGCGCTGGTACCTGGACAATCTCGACTGGTGCCGCCGCGTACAGGACGGCAGCTACCAGCGCGAACGGCTCGGCGCCCCCAAGGAGCAGTAATCGATGAAAGGCATCATCCTCGCCGGCGGTTCCGGCACCCGGCTGCACCCGATCACTTTGGGCCTGTCCAAGCAGCTGCTACCGATCTACGACAAGCCGATGATCTACTACCCGCTGTCGGTGCTGATGCTCGCCGGCATCCGCGAGATCCTGGTGATTTCCACGCCCCACGATCTGCCGCAGTTCCAGAAGCTGCTCGGCGACGGCAGCCAGTTCGGCCTTGAGCTGAGTTATGCCGAACAGCCGGAGCCGGACGGCCTGGCCTGCGCCTTCATCATTGGTGAAGAATTCATAGGCGATGATTCGGTGTGCCTGATCCTTGGCGACAACATCTTTCACGGCCAGCACTTCACCGAGAAGCTCCTGCGCGCCGCAGCAGCGGATCAGGGCGCCACGGTGTTCGGCTACTGGGTCAAGGATCCCGAGCGCTTTGGCGTGGTCGAGTTCGATGCCCACGGCCAGGCGATTTCCATCGAGGAAAAGCCGGCCCAGCCACGCTCCAGCTACGCCGTGACGGGTTTGTATTTCTACGACAACGACGTGATCGAAATCGCCAAGGCGGTCAAGCCTTCGCCGCGCGGCGAGCTGGAAATCACCGACGTCAACAATGCCTACCTGCAGCGCGGCGATTTGCGCGTCGAGCGCTTCGGCCGCGGCTTCGCCTGGCTCGACACCGGCACCCATGAAAGCCTGCTGGAAGCCGCACAATATGTGCAGACCATCGAAAATCGTCAGGGTCTGAAGGTCGCCTGCCTGGAGGAGATCGCCTACGGGCAGGGCTGGATCGACCGCGACTGCCTGCTGCGCCAGGCCAAGGCATTCGGCAAGACCGGTTATGGCCGGTACCTGTTCAGCCTCGCCGAGGACAACTGATGCACATCATTCAAACCGCCATCCCCGATGTTCTGATACTCGAACCCAAGGTGTTCGGTGATGAACGCGGCTTTTTCTATGAAAGTTTCAACGCCCGCGCCTTCAGCGAAGCCACCGGCCTGAACCCCAATTTCGTGCAGGACAACCACTCGCGCTCGCAACAGGGCGTGCTGCGCGGCCTGCACTATCAGGTCGAACAGGCCCAGGGCAAGCTGGTGCGGGTCACCGCCGGCAAGGTGTATGACGTGGCCGTGGATCTGCGCCGTCAGTCGCCGACCTTCGGCCAGTGGGTAGGCACCCACCTGTCCGCCGACAACAAACGGCAGATGTGGGTGCCGGAAGGCTTCGCCCATGGTTTTCTGGTGCTCAGCGAATTCGCCGACTTCCTCTACAAGACCACCGACTATTACGCGCCAGCCCATGAACGCTGCATCCGCTGGGACGATCCCAAGTTGGCCATCGCCTGGCCGCTGCAGGGCGAGCCCAAGCTGTCGGCCAAGGATCAGCAGGGCCTGAGCTTCGACGCAGCGGACATGTTCGCATGAAGATCCTTCTGCTCGGCCAGCACGGCCAGGTCAGTCGTGAGTTGCAGTTGTTGCTCAGTCAGGGTCACGAATTGATTGTGCTGGGCCGCGAACAACTCGACCTCGCCGAGACCGATAACCTGCGTGACGCGGTGCGTCGCCTGCAGCCGCAGCTGATCATCAATGCCGCTGCGCACACGGCAGTCGATGCTGCGGAGAGCGAGCCGGAAGCTGCCTTCGCGATCAACGCCACCGCGCCCGGCGTACTCGCCGAGGAAGCCGCAGCGTTGGACGTACCGCTGATCCACTATTCCACCGATTACGTGTTCGACGGCAGCAAAGCCAGCGCCTACGACGAGAGCGATGCGCCCAACCCGCTGGGCGTCTATGGCCGCAGCAAGCTGGCCGGTGAGCAGGCCGTCGCCGCGGTGGGCGGCAAGCACCTGATCCTGCGCACCAGTTGGGTATATTCGCTGCACGGGCGCAACTTCCTGCTGACCATGCAGCGCCTGCTGCAGGAACGCGAGCAACTGAGCGTGGTGGCCGACCAGATCGGCGCGCCGACCTGGGCTGGCAGCATCGCCGCGGCCACCGTGCAGCTCATCGAGCGCTGGCAGAGCGCGCAAACCGCTACTTGGGGCGTCTACCACTTCACCGCCCGCGGCGAGACCGCCTGGTTTAGCTTTGCCGAGGCCATCGCCGCGCAGCTGCAGGCCCAGGGCAAGACCGTTGCCCAGCTCACGCCCATCGCCACCACGCAGTACCCGACGCCTGCAAGGCGCCCACTCAACTCGCGGCTCGATTGCTCGCGCCTGGAGCGCGACTGGGGCGTGCGCCTGCCGGACTGGCACGATGGGCTGCTCGAGTGCCTGAACGCTCCGCGTTGATGCCAGCCTGTAGCCCGAGTTGAGCGCAGCGATACCCGGGGCACCACCCTCCATCGCTGCACTCGGGCCGGGCTACCTGGCGCCCGGCGTATGCGGTCATAATGGCCCGGTCTTCCCGGCGCCCACACGATGAACACGATTCCCAGCACCATTCCCAAACGCCCCCGCTGGCGCAGCCTGGCAATCCTGGCCCTGCTGCTGGCGCCGCTGCTGTGGCCGCTGCATTACGTGGCCGACCGCTACTACCGCACCCAGCTGACCGAGCAGAACCGCCAGACCCTCGACCTGTACGTGGCCAACCTGCTGGGCACCCTGCGCCGCTACGAAGTGCTGCCGCCGATTCTCGGTGACCTGCCAGGCCTGCGCACCGTGCTGGCCACGCCGGCCGACGAGGCGGCGCAGGCCGCCGCCAACCAGCTGCTCAAGCGGGTCCGTCAGCAAACGGGCGCCGACGTTATCTACCTGATGAACACCAAGGGCGAAACCCTGGCCGCGTCCAACTGGGACCAGCAGGACACCTTCGTGCGTGGCAACTTCGCCTTTCGCCCCTACTTCCAGGAAGCACTGGCCGGCCGTCTGGGCCGCTTCTTCGGCCTTGGCACCACTTCTGGCAAGCGCGGCTACTACTTCGCCTCGGCGGTCTACGACGGCAACCAGAAGATCGGCGTGATGGTCATCAAGGTCGACCTCGATCACACCGAAAGCCTGTGGGGCAACACGCCCGAACAGTTGCTGGTGACCGACGGCAACGGCGTGGTGATCCTGACGTCACGCCCGGACTGGCGCTTTCACGCCAGCCGCCCGCTGGACAAGGCCGAGCGCGCCTCCATCGCCGCCATCCAGCCGTATCCAACACAGTCCCCACCACCTCTGCACCTGGACGCCGACGTGTGGCTGACCCAGAGCCGGGTGCTCGATGAAACCGGCTGGAGCGTGAGCATTCTCGCCCCGCGGCTGGTGCTCGACCGCTCGGTGCGCACGGTGATGGCCATCGGCGGCGGCGCCCTGCTGGTGCTGATCCTGCTGGTCGGCCTGATGATGCAGCGCCGCCGTCACTACCTGGACCGCATCGCCCTCAACACCCGCGCCCGTCAGGAGCTGGAGCAGCGCGTGCAGGAGCGTACCCAGGACCTGGAACGCCTCAACAGCCGCCTCAAGCAGGAAGTGCTGGAACGCGAGCAGGCCCAGCAGGAACTGGTGCAGGCCCAGGACGAACTGGTCCAGGCCAGCAAGCTGACCGCTCTGGGCACCATGAGCGCCAGCATCAGCCACGAACTCAACCAGCCCCTGGCCGCGATCCGCAGTTACGCGGAAAACGCCGGGGTGCTGCTCGACCACGAACGCACCGAGGACGCCCGCGGCAACCTCAAGCTGATCAGCCAGCTCACCGAGCGCATGGCCTCGATCATCGCCCACCTGCGCGCCTTCGCCCGTCGCGACCGCCATGCGCCGGAGAGCGTGGCCCTGCAGCCGGCCATCGACGATGCCCTGGCTTTGCTTGCCAAACGCCGGCGGGCCATGGACGTCGAACTGATCCGCGACCTGCCCGACGCCACCCTGTGGGTGCAGGCCGGCGAAACGCGCCTGCGCCAGGTGCTCAGCAACCTGCTGGCCAATGCCCTGGACGCCCTGGCCGAGCGCCCGCAGCCGCGACGCATCTGGATCAGCGCCGAGCTGCAGGGCGATCTGCTCGAACTGCACCTGCGCGACAACGGCCCCGGCTTCTCGGAAAACGCCCTGGCCCACGCCCGCGAACCTTTTTTCACCACCAAGACCAGTGCCCAGGGCCTCGGCCTCGGCCTGGCGATCTGTGACACCCTGATGCGCGCCTTGGGCGGCGAACTGCTGTTCGCCAACCACCCCAAAGGCGGCGCGCACCTGATCCTGCGCCTGCGCACCGCCGAAAACGGCGTGAACATCCAGCCGCCAGAGGACATCACCGTATGAGCACCATCGACGCCAACACTCAGGTTCTGCTGATCGACGACGACCCGCACCTGCGCCAGGCCCTCAGCCAGACCCTGGACCTGGCCGGCCTCAAGGTCGCCACCCTGGCCGATGCCAAGGGTCTGGCCGAACGCATCGAGCGCGACTGGCCGGGCGTGGTGGTCAGCGATATCCGCATGCCCGGCGTCGACGGCCTGGAGCTGCTCAAGCAGCTGCACGAACAGGATCCAGACCTGCCGGTGCTGCTGATCACCGGCCACGGCGACGTGCCCCTGGCCGTGCAGGCCATGCGCGCCGGTGCCTACGACTTCCTTGAGAAACCCTTCGCCAGCGAAGACCTGCTGGAAAGCGTACGCCGCGCCCTGGCCCTGCGCCGCCTGGTGCTGGACAACCGCAGCCTGCGCCTGGCCCTGGCCGACCGCCAGCAACTGTCCGGCCGGCTCGTCGGCAATTCGCCGGCCATCCAGCGCCTGCGCGAGCAGATCGGCTCCCTGGCCGGGATCAGCACCGACGTGCTGATCCTCGGTGAGACCGGCGCCGGCAAGGAAGTCGTCGCCCGCGCCCTGCACGACCTGTCCAGCCGCCGCGACGGCCCCTTCGTGGCGATCAACGCCGGCGCCCTGGCCGAGTCTGTGGTGGAAAGCGAGCTGTTCGGCCACGAGCCCGGCGCCTTCACCGGTGCCCAGAAGCGCCGTATCGGCAAGTTCGAATTCGCCAACGGCGGCACGCTGTTTCTCGACGAAATCGAGAGCATGAGCCTGGACGTGCAGGTCAAGCTGCTGCGCCTGCTGCAGGAGCGGGTGGTCGAACGCCTCGGTGGCAACCAGCTGATTCCCCTGGATATCCGGGTGATCGCCGCCACCAAGGAAGACCTGCGTACCGCTGCCGACCAGGGGCGCTTCCGCGCCGACCTGTATTACCGCCTCAACGTCGCGCCGCTGCGCATCCCGCCCCTGCGCGAACGCGGCGAGGACATCCTGGTGCTGTTCCAGCATTTCGCCAACACCGCCAGCGCCCGCCACGGCCTGCCGCAACGGGAGCTGCAGCCCGGTCAGCGCGCCATGCTGCTGCGCCACCCGTGGCCAGGCAACGTGCGCGAACTGCAGAACGCCGGCGAGCGCTTCGCCCTCGGACTGGATCTGGGCCTGGAGCTGGGCGTCGACAGCCAACTGCACAGTGCGCCGCTGTCCGGCAGCCTCAGCGAACAGGTGGAAGCCTTCGAACGGGCACTGATCGCTGCCGAGCTGACCCGCAACCATAATTCCCTGCGCAGCCTGGCCGAAGCGCTTGGCGTACCGCGCAAAACCCTGCACGACAAGTTGCGCAAGCACGGCCTGAACTTCGCCGACTCTGGCGGAAGCTCGCCAGACGAGATCGAGTAAATAAGCGGATTTCTGCCGACTCTCGCAGCCGTTTTCGCAGCCCCTCTGCAAACCGCCAGTCCTCAAGGGCTGGCGGTGTTTCTTTACAAAATCCAGCGGCCCATGCGCCATGGGGCTTTGCGCCCGACGCAAAGCTGCCATGCCGATCTTTCACACCGCCTGGCACAACGCTTGCTCTGCTGCTCATCAGCGAAAAACAAGTACAAGTCCAGGCCCAATCGCTGCCAACCGATCCTG
>Ga0209370_1001614_pt1 | contig 19194 bp, 18 predicted proteins | sample AgamicAtPrz_FD_187164 | JGI IMG/M metagenome (GOLD analysis project Ga0209370, IMG submission 187164) | Agave microbial communities from Guanajuato, Mexico - At.P.rz (SPAdes) (version 2) | ecosystem: Host-associated > Plants > Phyllosphere > Phylloplane/Leaf | place: Guanajuato, Mexico... | reverse complement strand
CCTTGAAACCGGGGCCGTCGAAGTGCCCGCTGGTGATCGGAATGATCCGCCGCTGGCCTTGCGGGCCAACGGCGCCGAGCTCCCAGACCGGCGCTTCGAGGTTGACGGTGAAGCGCGCCAGGGGTTCAAGCTTGAGCGGCGGAGGCGTGTTCACATCGGCATTGGCCAGGCTGCTTGCCAGGCACAGCAACAGGGCCATCAGTTGCGTCAGTCTGCTCATCGGTCAGGTCCTTCAGTGCGATGGCGTCGATGCGCTTGGCGCTTCGGCAGCACGCCGCCGGCTCATGCCGAGTACCACCAGGGCAGCGATCACCAGGCCGGGCGACGCTGCCAGCAATACGCCGGCGGTGCCGGCACCTGCAGCAAGAATCTGCCCGGCAGCCAGTGGCCCGGAAACCGAACCCAGGCGACCGACCGCCACCGCGGCGCCCACGCCGGTGGCGCGTACCGAGGTCGGATAGGCCGGCGGCGCCAGCGCATAAAGCACCAGTTGTGAAGCGATGATGAACAGGCCAGCAGCAAAACCGGCGATGGCCATGGCCAGCATGCCCGAGGCCAGACCCAGGCCGGCCAGGGACGCCAGCACGCCGCCATAGGCGAACAGCACCACGCCGGTGCGACCACGACGATCCAGTAGCACGCCGCCGAGCAGCGAACCGATGGCGCCGCCAATGTTGAACAGCATCTGGATGGTGCCGGCCTGGGGCTTGCTGAAGCCCTGCTCGAGCAGCAGCGACGGCAGCCAGTTGAGCAGCATGTACATCACCGTCAGGGTGAAGAAGTAGCTGACCCACAGCGCCAGCGTGGCACCGCCACGGCCCTCGCCGAACAGCGCCTGCACGGTGGATTCGCGCGCTGGCGCAACGCCCTGGTGCTGCTCACGGAAGTCCCGCGACTCAGGGAGCGCGAACACCAGCAGCGGGGCGATCAGCAGCGGCGCCACGCCGCCGACGATGAACACCGTCTGCCAGCTTTCGCCACCGAGCATGCCCACCACCGCGGCGATGGCACCACCCAGCGGCACGCCGCAATACATGATGCTGATGGCCGTGCCGCGCCGGCGCTCATCGACCGCCTCGGCGCACAGAGCGATCAGGTTCGGCAGCGCGGCGCCAAGACCCAGGCCGGTCATGAAGCGCGCCAGCAGCAGGCCGTTGACGCTGGCGACATAGGCCGTCCACAGCGAGAAGATGCCGAACAGGATGACCGCGCCGACCAGCACGCGCTTGCGGCCGATACGGTCGGCCAGCCAGCCGCCGAAGAATGCCCCGGGCAGCAGACCGATGATGCTGGCGCTGAACATCCAGCCCATCATCTTCTGATCCAGCTCGAACGCCTGGCGAATGCCCGCAGCGGCGATGCCCGCCGACTGCAGGTCCAGCCCTTCGATGAGCGCGACGATAAAACACAGCATGACGGTCAGCGTCGAACGACGCGATGACGTATCCATGGGTAACCCTCGATTTTATTGTTGTTGTGATCGCTCGCGGGGCACCTACCGGGGCAGCCTGCGAAGCCTGAAAAAAGATTAACAAAGATAATGGATAACGAAAGTAATCCTTCCTGACCGCCTAATTCGGTGATAACCGAGACGGATCAATCACTTAGCCAATAATTTTTATTAACTTACAAAATAATTAAATTATTTAACGTTCGATTATCGAGCAAAGCGAATTGACCACCCGCCATTGCCTTTCCATTCTCGCCCCACGCAACGCGACCAGCGCTGCCTCCACCGCCCGCATCGGCGGGGCGAAAAACAACAATAAAAGGACAATGACATGCACAACCTCTGGGCGCTCGACTCCCGTTCACTGTTTCGCCGTGGCTCACTGACCGGTCTGCTGCTGGCCCCCGCCCTGTTCGCCGGCCACGCCCTGGCCGACGGCTTCGTCGAAGACAGCAGCGCCAAGCTGACCACCCGCAACTACTACATGGATCGCGACTACAAGGACGACGGCGCCAAGTCGGCGGCCCGCGAATGGGCCCAGGGTTTCATCCTCAAGATGGAGTCCGGCTACACGCCGGGCGATGTCGGCTTCGGCCTGGACGTCACCGGCCTGCTGGGCGTCAAGCTGGACTCCTCGCCCGGGCGCAGCGGCACCGAGCTGCTGCCGGTTTCCGCCAGCAGCGGGCGCGCGGCCGATGAATATTCGCGCCTGGCGCCGACCGCCAAGATCCGCGCCGGCAAGAGCGTGTTGAAGGTCGGCGACGTGTCGCCCTTCCTGCCGTCCATCGTCGCCAGCCCGGCACGCCTGCTGCCGCAGAGCTTCCGCGGCGCTTACCTGCAGTCCATGGATATCGAGAATCTGACCCTCAATGCCGGCTACCTCGACCGCATCAATCGCCGCGACTCCACCAACTACCAGGCCATGACGGTGGCCTCACCGAACCGGCGCTTCAACCCGGCGGCGGAAAGCTCCCACGCGGAGTTCTTCGGCGGTGACTACCAGCTCGGCAATGGCCTGAAGCTGCGCGCCTACCACACCACGGTCGCCGACCTGTATCGCCAGGAATACTTCGGTCTGCTCCACGAGCTGCCGGTCGGCACCGGAATGTTTAGCACCGACCTGCGCGCCTTTATCAGCAACGAGGATGGCAGCGCCAAAGCCGGCAAGGTGGATAACCGCAACCTCGCCGCACAGTTCGCCTATGCGCTGGACGGCCATCGCTTCACTCTGGGCTACATGCACCAGAGCGGCGATACGGCCAAGCCGTATATCTCGGGCACCGAGTCGATGGTGATCAGCGAGATGGCCATGAGCTCGGACTTCCTCAACCCCAAGGAGCGCACCTGGCAGGCGATCTACGACTATGACTTCGCGGCTGCCGGCGTGCCCGGCCTGAAGACGCGCCTGCGCTACCTGCGCGGTGACAACATCGAGCTGCCGACCCTGGGCGGCGCAGGCCTCAAGGAGCGTGAGCTGCAGATGGAGATCGGATACGTGATCCAGAGTGGCACATTCAAGGGCGTCGGCCTGAAGGCGCGGCACTCGATCTATCGCAACGACTTCGCTGCCGGCGCAGCTTTTCGCGACGAGAACCAGACCCGCCTGCACATCGACTACACCCTGGCGCTCTGGTGAGGGAGCGGGCGCGAGGACCAACCTCGCGCCCGTTGCGGCTCAGGCCTGAGCCGGCGTCATCTGCTGCGGCTTCTGCGCCGGCAGCAGGGTCAACAACAGCACCGCGGCGGCAACGAACACCAGGGCGAACCAGGTGTACAGCTGCAGCGGCTGCCAGCCGTCATCGAGCATGAAGCCGGCTACGGTCGGCGACAGGATCGCCCCGCCACGCCCGATACCGATCGCCCAGCCCACCCCGGTCGCTCGTACCGATGCGCCGTAGATCAGCGGCGACAGCGCATACAGCCCGGCGACGCAGCCGTTGGAGAACAGCCCGATCAGCAAGCCCATGCCCAGCGCCGCGGTGAACGACGAACCAATGCCGGTGAACACTACCAGCAGCACGGCGGTGATCAGCATGAAGCCGGCCAGCACCCGCGCCAGGGAAAAACGCGCCGACAAGAGCCCCAGCAAGGTCGCGCCGAAGATGCCACCGATGCTCAGCAGCACCCCGCCAGTGACGCCCTGCTGCACCGACAGGCCGGACTGGGTGAGTAGCTTGGGCGTCCAGCTCATGATGAAGTAGAAGCCGAACATCACCAGGAAGAACAGCACCCAGATCAGCAGCGTGCTGCGCCGTTGCTCAGGGTCGAACAGCCGGGCGAAAGCGCCACTGCTGGCATGCCCGCCGACTGTCAACGCCGGCAGAGCGCTCAGATTCGGCCGGCCCAGTTTCGCGGCCAGGCGATTGACCCGCTCCAGCGCCTTGGCCGGCTGCCGAGAGAGCAGGAAGTCCAGGGATTCGGGCAACCACAGGAGTACCGGCACGATGGCCGCGAAGGTCATCAGGCCGCCGGCGAAGAACACCGAGCGCCAGCCCCAGTGCGACAGTAGCCACACCGCCAGCAGGCCGCCGAAGGTGGCGCCCAGGGCATAACCGGTGGATTGCAGGCTGACCGCCAGGCCGCGCCAGCGCTTGCTGGCGTACTCACTGGCGATCACGTTGCTGCTGGCCAGAATGCCGCCAATGCCCAGCCCGGTCAGACCGCGCAGCAGTGCCAGCTGGGTGGGCGTCTGGCTGAGTGACGAGAGCAGCATGCCGGTACCGGAAATCACCAGGCACAGCAGGATCAATGGGCGACGGCCGATGCGATCGGCCCAGGGGGCGATGAACAAAGAGCCGGCCGCCATGCCGAGCAGCCCGGCGCTGAGCAGCATGCCCAGTTGCGCGCCGCTCAGCGACCAGTCGGCGGCGACCGACGAGGCCGTGAAGGCCATTACCAGCACATCGAAGCCGTCGATCATGTTGAGCACGACGCAGACAGCGATGGCGACCCACTGAAAGCCGCGCATCGGCCCCTGGTCGACGACTTGCCTGAGGTCGCTCATCGCGCACCTCCGGCAACCACTGCTGAATAAACAACGAAAGGCCTGCCGCAGGCGGCAGCCGAGGGGAATGGACGAATAATCATCGGCGCAGGTCCTGAATTGTTTTTATGGAACAGCCGTCGTAACCGTTGCAGAAATGGATCCAATGTTCAATCCATGCCAGCAGCGTCGCGGCGCCGGATCCGATCCGTGATCTCGTCGAGCCCGCACCGCTCAAGGCCTAACATAATCGGAAGGCAGTGAAGAATGCGTTCGCTGATCGGACAGTTTATTTTATTAACTATTTTTCCGAACCGCCCTTGACAGTAGGCTGATTAAAAACCAACCATTGGATCCAATAACTCCAACAATAACCGAGGTCGTCATGTACCCGAAAAATGCCTGGTATGTAGCCTGCACCCCCGACGAGATCGCCGAGAAGCCACTGGGCCGGCAGATCTGCGGGGAAAAGATCGTCTTCTACCGCGGCGCCGAAGGCCAGGTAGTGGCCCTAGAGGATTTCTGCCCGCACCGCGGCGCGCCCTTGTCACTCGGCTATGTCGAAAACGGCAACCTGATCTGCGGCTACCACGGCCTGGAGATGGGCTGCGAAGGCAAGACCGTGTCGATGCCCGGCCAGCGCGTCCGCGGCTTTCCCAGCATTCGCGCCTTCGCCGCGGTGGAGCGCTATGGCTTCATCTGGGTATGGACCGGCGTTCAGGCCCTGGCCGATCCGGCCACCATCCACCATCTGGAATGGGCGGAAAACCCCGACTGGGCCTACGGCGGCGGACTGTTTCACATCAATTGCGATTACCGCCTGATGATTGACAACCTGATGGACCTGACCCACGAAACCTATGTGCACGCCTCCAGCATCGGCCAGAAGGAGATCGACGAGGCGCCGCCGGTCACCAAGGTCGAAGGCGATGAGGTGATCACCAGCCGCCATATGGAAAACATCATGGCCCCGCCCTTCTGGCGCATGGCGCTGCGCGGCAACGGCCTGGCCGACGACGTGCCGGTGGACCGCTGGCAGATCTGCCGCTTCAACCCGCCCAGCCACGTGATGATCGAAGTCGGTGTGGCCCACGCCGGTCATGGCGGTTACGAGGCGCCGGCCGAGGTCAAGGCATCGAGCATCGTGGTCGATTTCATCACCCCGGAAAGCGAAACCTCGATCTGGTACTTCTGGGGCATGGCGCGCAGCTTCAAGCCCGAGGACCAGGCACTGACCGACAGCATTCGCGAAGGCCAGGGAAAGATTTTCAGCGAGGACCTGGAGATGCTCGAACGCCAGCAGCGCAACCTGCTGTGGCAGCCCGAGCGCCAGCTGCTCAAGCTCAACATCGACGCCGGTGGCGTGCAGTCGCGGCGCATCATCGACCGCCTGCTGGCTGAAGAGCAGGCCCTAGCCGCCCAGAAAATCGACGTCCGCCAGGTCGGCTGACCCCTGCCCGTCGCGCGCCGCCCGGTTGGCGCGCGCCAGCCTTTATGAGAGCGCCACCATGATCGACGTCATCGTCACCGCCATCGAGCAGCAAGCCCAGGACATTCTCAGTTTCGACCTGGCCCGTGCAGACGGAGAACCGCTGCCCGCCTTCAGTGCCGGCGCGCATATCGACGTGCACCTGCCGGACGGGCTGATCCGCCAGTATTCGCTGTGCAACCACCCCGAAGAACGGCACCGTTACCAGATCGCCGTGTTGCGCAGCGCCGATTCGCGCGGCGGCTCCATCGCCATGCACGGCCTCGAGCAGGGCGTGCGGCTGCGCATCAGCGAGCCGCGCAACCTGTTCCCGTTGCAGCACGATGCCAAGCGCCATCTGCTGATGGCCGGCGGCATCGGCATCACGCCGATCCTGTGCATGGCCGAACGCCTGAGCCACACCGGCGGCGATTTCACCCTGCACTATTTCGCCCGCTCGGCGCAGCAGGCCGCGTTCGTCGAACGCCTGCGCCAATCGCCCTTCGCCGACCGCGTGCACCTGCACTTCGATGATGGCGAGCCGAGCAAGCGACCGGACACCGCCGCACTGATCGGCCCGGCAGATCCGCACGCCCATCTGTACGTATGCGGCCCGGGCGGCTTTATGGAGCATGTGCTGGGCAGCGCCCGCGATCTGGGTTGGGCGAACGACAACCTGCACCGCGAGTACTTCAGCGCCGAGCCGGACGATCAGCCGAAAAGCGGTTTCGAGATTCAGCTGGCCAGCAGCGGCGAGATACTGCAGGTGCCGGAAGGCATCAGCGTGGTGGAGGTGCTGCGCGGCATCGGCGTGGAGATTCCGGTGTCCTGCGAGCAAGGCATCTGCGGCACCTGCCTGACCCGCGTGCTCGACGGCGAGCCGGACCATCGCGACCTGTTTCTCACCGAAGATGAGCAGGCCGCCAACGACCAGTTCACGCCCTGCTGTTCGAGGGCGAAAAGCGCGCGGTTGGTGTTGGATATCTGATCCCTGCCGGCAGCGATGGTGGGCTGAAGCCCACCCTACTGGGATGCACCTGATGAATGTGGGAGCGCGCCATGCGCGCGAAAAAATCGCGGGCATGACCTGCTCCCACAGGCTGCCACGAATAGATCAGTTTTCACTCAAGATCAATCTAGCCGCGGAGCTCACGCGCCATGACAAAGGTCCGCTCATCGCCTTCGACGACTTCACGCACCACGGCATAGCAAGCGCCTTATAGAACGGCACCGCCGTCAGCGAGGCAGGCACCCGCAAGGACTGCACACCTGCGGCCAGGGCAACACATTCGATATGCCTCATCAGCGCCTTGCCCACCCCACGCCCCTGCATCTCGGGCAACACGAACACCGACCGCACTACATCGCCCGCCAGGCTGGCGGTGGCGACCACCCGCTCATCATCGAGCGCCACGAATACCTGCCGCGACGCCATCAACCCACGCACACCGGCCGCATCGAAATTGGCCGCCACCCGCTCGATCACCGGCGGCGGATAATCCGCGGCATTGCTTAGCCGCAAGGTCTGCACGATGACCCTGCTGATGGCTTCGGCATCCGCCTCCCGGGCCGGGCGGATCGCCAACTGTATGTCAGCCATCGCGCAGGATCGTCATCGCGGCATCACCCGTTTCATCGCCATGCATGGCCCGGGCGTAGCGCAGGGTGGCGTTGGCGTGCTCGCGCATGATGCCTTCGGCACGCGCGCCCTGGCCGTTGACCAGGGCGTCGTAGACGGCGTGGTGCTGCATGTGGGCGAAACTGAAGCGCCGGTACTCGCGCGCCATGTCGTTGCCATCCACGGCCAGGGAGCTGACCGAGGCGAACGGCAGGTGATCGTTGCGCGACAGCGCCACAGCGATGGCGCTGTTGCCGCTGGCCTCGATGATCGCCTGATGGAAGCGTTTATTGAGGTCGTGGTAGATCTCCAGTTCCTCCATCACCACATGGCCCTTGTCGAACAGCTGATCGCCTTCCACCAGGCAGGCATGCAGGCGACTGCGAATAGCATCGGAAAGCCCACGTTCGGCGGCCTGCCGTGCAGCCAGGCCCTCCAGCACACCACGCACCTCCACGGCGCCGGCGATATCGTCGTCGGTCACCGCCCGCACGGTGTAGCCACGACCCGCGGCCTTGCACAGCAGGCCTTCCTGCTCGAGGGTGCGAAAGGCGATGCGAATCGGCGTACGCGAGACCTGCAGCCGCTCGGCGGTGGGAATTTCGGCGATACGTTCGCCCGCCGCCAGCTCACCCGAGGCGATCATCTGCCGCAAGGCAGCCAGTACCCGCTGTCCGGATTTGTACATCACGCCCTCGCCCACCTGTCGATAGGCGCCATCATAGCGCTCGCGGGCGTTGCAGTGCCCAGCCGGCCAGGCCGGCGGACACCACTTCGAACAAAATCGCCCACAGGTTGAAGGTCTGCTGCGCGCCGCCATCGAGCCACAGGCCGGCGATGCGCCCCAGCGCCAGGCTGGCATAGAGCACCAGCAGCAGGACCAGAGCCGGGCGGGTCAGCTCGGGCCGCCACAGGGCCAGGGCGAGAAACACCGCCAGGCCGAGCGGCAGGGCGCCGTACTGGGCGCGCACGTCGGTGACCGCGGACGACTCCATCAGCAGCATGCCGCTGACCGCACCCATTTCCTGGGGCCACAGAAAGTAGGCGCCGCCGAAGCCGGCGAGCAGCAGCAATTGCACAACGAGAAATAGACGAGCAACGGGCATGGCTTGGTCCTCCGGGCACGTGGGCGCAGCATAGGCCACTCAGCGCTGTTGCCGGAAGGCGCTGGGCGTCAGCCCGGTAAGGCGCTTGAAGAACCGCGAGAAATACGCCGGCTCGGAAAACTGCAGGGCATAGGCGATCTGACTCAGGGTCATCGACGAGTACACCAGCAGGCGCTTGGCCTCCAGCAACTGGCGCTGATGCACCAGGGCCTGGGCGCTCTGCCCGGCATAACGGCGGGTCATGCTGTTGAGGTGCGCAGTGGTGATGCCCAGGCGCCGGGCGTACTCCTCGACCGACAGCTGCTCGCGAAAATGCTGCTCCACCAGACGGTTGAACGCCGCCAGATGCTGCTCGCCGCGGGCCGGTCGCTCAGCGGCCTGACGCCCCAGTACCTGGCGGCCGAGCCATACGGCGATCATGCCGATCAGCGACTGCAGCAGCAGGTTGCGCGCCGGCGCGCTCTGCCCGTATTCGCGGTCGATGGCATCGAACAGGCCATCCAGATAGGTGCGGTCGCCGCCGACCGGGTACAGCGCCGAGGTGCTGAACACCGGGTGCTGGGCGCCGAGCTGCGCTTCCAGCTGCGCCACCAACGGCGCCGCCAGGGTCAGCACGTAGCCATCGACGTCATCGGAAAACTGGAAGCCGTGCACGCATAACGGCGGCAAGACCTGCAGCGCCACGTCGTCGATGCGCGATTGCACACCTTCCACCTCGATCAGCGCCGAGCCCTGGCGCAGGTACAACAGCTGCAGCAGATCGGGATGACGGTGCGGCTCGATCACCCAGTCGTGCAAACGGCTGCGCTTGGGGATCGACTCGCAGTGCAGCAGGTCCGGCGTCGGCCACTCCAAGGCATCGCCATACAGCTTGAATGCCGGAACGGCGATCTGCGGCTGGCTCATGGGTCACTCCCGAAAAATGGCCGATAGGCGAACGGAGTTTATGAAAGTCCAAGTAAACGACGTGAATTTGCCTTATCCACAGGTCAAGGCCAATCAAAAATACAAGCACAACGGTCCAAACAACAATATCGAGGACGCCATGAAAACCTCCGTCGCCATCATCGGGGCCGGCCCTTCCGGCCTGCTGCTCGGCCAACTGCTGCACAACGCAGGCATCGACACCGTCATTCTCGAACGCCAGAGCCCGGACTACGTGCTCGGTCGCATCCGCGCCGGGGTGCTCGAACAGGGCATGACCGACCTGCTGCGCGAAGCCGGCGTCGGCGCCCGCATGGACCGCGAAGGCCTGGTGCACGATGGCTTCGAGCTGGCCTTCGACGGCCGCCGCGAGCGCATCGACCTCAAGGGCCTGACCGGCGGCAAGACGGTGATGATCTACGGCCAGACCGAAGTCACCCGCGACCTGATGCAGGCCCGCGAGGCGAGCGGCGCGGTGACCCACTACGAGGTCAGCGACGTGCAGCTGCATGACCTCAAGGAGGGCGCGCCATACGTCACCTACATGAAGGACGGCAAGGCCCATCGCCTGGAATGCGACTACATCGCCGGTTGCGACGGCTACCACGGCGTGTCCCGGCAATCGATCCCCGCCGACACCCTCAAGGTGTTCGAGCGAGTCTATCCGTTCGGCTGGCTCGGCGTGCTGGCCGACACCCCGCCGGTGGCCGAAGAATTGATCTACGCCAGCCACCCGCGTGGCTTCGCCCTGTGCAGCATGCGCTCGCCGACGCGTACCCGCTATTACGTGCAGGTCGACGCCGACGAGAAGGTCGAAGACTGGTCCGACGAGCGTTTCTGGGCTGAGCTGAAATCGCGTCTGCCGGCCGACACGGCAGCCAATCTGGTGACCGGCCCGTCCATCGAGAAGAGCATCGCGCCGCTGCGCAGCTTCGTGGTCGAGCCCATGCAGTACGGCAGGCTGTTCCTGCTTGGCGACGCCGCCCATATCGTGCCGCCGACCGGTGCCAAAGGCCTCAACCTGGCCGCCAGCGACGTCAGCACCCTGTACCGCATCCTGCTCAAGGTCTACCGCGAAGGCCGCACCGACCTGCTGGAGCGCTACTCGGCGATCTGCCTGCGGCGCATCTGGAAGGCAGAGCGTTTTTCCTGGTGGATGACCAGCCTGCTACACAACTTCCCGGATACCGATGCCTTCACCGCGCGCATGCGCCAGACCGAGCTGGACTACTTCGTCGGCTCCGAAGCCGGGCGCACCAGCATTGCGGAAAACTACGTAGGCCTGCCCTACGAGCCTATCGAATAGGCAGACAACCGCCAGAGGCGCGCTATGCTCGCGAAATCTTCCAGGAGGATTTCCAGCATGCGCCCACTGCTTCTTGTCGCCGGCCTGTACGCCGGCCTCGCCCAGGCTGCCGAGCCGCTGACCATCGACGTGCACCGTGACGCCAACTGCGGCTGCTGCAAGGGCTGGATCAGCCATCTGCAAGCCAATGGCTTTAGCGTGAATGACCATATCGAGACCGACATGCACGCGGTCAAGGAGCGCCTCGGCGTGCCCGAGCGCCTGGGTTCCTGTCACACCGGGGTGATCGACGGCAAATTCGTCGAAGGCCACGTGCCGGCGGCCGACATCCTCAAACTGCGCGAGCGCCGCGACCTGATCGGCATCGCCGCGCCCGGCATGCCCACCGGCTCGCCGGGCATGGAGCGCGGCAACATTCGCGATGCATACCAGGTGATTGGATTGGACGCACAAGGCGGCGAAAGCGTGGTCAGTAGTTATCCGGGTAACTGACTCGCTGTCTTGAAAGGATATCGCCATGCGCTGGAAACGAGCTCGCCGCAGTGACAACGTCGTGGACGCCCGCGGTGGCGGTGGCATGCGCTTTGGTGGCGGCCGTGGGCTGAGCCTGGGCGGCATCGCCATCGTCGTGGTGGTCGGCTTGCTGATGGGCCAAGACCCACTGCAGATCCTCGGCCAGCTCGCCGGCCAAGGCGGCTACAGCACGACCCAGGCCGACCGCCCGGCGGGCAACGACGAGCAATCGGAATTCGTGCGCGCGGTACTCGGCGATACCGAAGACACCTGGCGCACCATCTTCCAGGCCAACAGCCGTCAGTATCAGGACCCGAAGCTGGTGCTGTTCGATGGCGGCGTGAATTCGGCCTGCGGCTTCGCCAGCTCGGCGGTCGGCCCCTTCTACTGCCCGGGCGATCGCCAGGTCTATCTGGACCTGAGCTTCTTCCGCGATCTGGAACAGCGCTACGGCGCAGCCGGCGATTTCGCCCAGGCCTACGTGATCGCCCACGAGGTCGGTCACCATGTGCAGACGCTGCTGGGCGTATCCGCCAAGGTCGATGCAGCGCGCCAGCGCGGCGAGAATCTGGAAGGTGCCAACGGTCTGCTGGTGCGCCAGGAACTGCAGGCCGACTGCCTGGCCGGCATCTGGGCGCACCACGCCCAGCGCCGCCTGGATTGGCTGGAGCCGGGCGACCTGGAAGAGGCACTGAACGCCGCCAACGCCATCGGCGACGACCGCCTGCAGCAACAGGCCCGCGGCCGCGTAGTGCCGGACTCCTTCACCCACGGCACCTCGGCGCAGCGCGTGCAGTGGTTCACCACCGGCTTCGAGAGCGGCAAGGTCGCCGCCTGCGATACCTTTTCCAGCGCTCGTCTATGATTCGTGGTGCAGGCATACTCCACCTTTTTCATGGCCGGGCAGTTCTTACATGCGCATTCTCGTCACCGGTGGCGCGGGCTTTATCGGCTCCGCGCTGATCCGTCACCTGATCAAAAACACCGACCATGAGGTGCTCAACCTCGACAAGCTGACCTATGCCGGCAACCTGGAATCGCTGCGCGAGGTCGAGAGCGACCCGCGCTACCGTTTCCTGCAGGCGGATATCGGCGATCAGGCTGCAGTCAGTGAGGCACTGGCGAGCTTCCAGCCCGATGCCATCATGCACCTGGCGGCCGAGTCCCACGTCGACCGCTCGATCGATGGCCCGGCGGCGTTCATCCAGACCAATATCGTCGGCACCTATGCACTGCTCGAAGCTACCCGCGCCTACTGGGCCAAGCTGGACGAGCCGCGACGCCAGGCGTTTCGCTTCCACCATATCTCCACCGACGAGGTGTACGGCGACCTGCACGGCGTCGACGACCTGTTCACCGAAACCACGCCCTACGCGCCCAGCTCGCCCTACTCGGCCAGCAAGGCGGCGTCCGACCACCTGGTGCGCGCCTGGCAGCGCACCTATGGCCTGCCGGTGCTGCTGACCAATTGCTCGAACAACTACGGCCCGTATCACTTCCCCGAGAAGCTGATCCCGCTGGTGATTCTCAACGCCCTGGATGGCAAGCCGCTGCCGGTGTACGGCAACGGCCAGCAGGTGCGCGACTGGCTGTTCGTCGAGGACCATGCCCGCGCGCTGCTGCAGGTGGTCACCCGCGGCGTGGTCGGCGAGACCTACAACATCGGCGGCCACAACGAGCAGAAGAACCTAGACGTGGTGCACGCCATCTGCGACCTGCTCGACGAGCTGCAGCCCCGCGCGGCGGGCTCCTACCGCGAGCAGGTCACCTTCGTCACCGACCGCCCCGGCCACGACCTGCGCTACGCAATCGACGCCAGCAAGATCGAGCGCGAGCTGGGCTGGACCCCCGAAGAAACCTTCCCCAGCGGCCTGCGCAAGACCGTGCGCTGGTACCTGGACAATCTCGACTGGTGCCGCCGCGTACAGGACGGCAGCTACCAGCGCGAACGGCTCGGCGCCCCCAAGGAGCAGTAATCGATGAAAGGCATCATCCTCGCCGGCGGTTCCGGCACCCGGCTGCACCCGATCACTTTGGGCCTGTCCAAGCAGCTGCTGCCGATCTACGACAAGCCGATGATCTACTACCCGCTGTCGGTGCTGATGCTCGCCGGCATCCGTGAAATCCTGGTGATTTCCACGCCCCACGATCTGCCGCAGTTCAAGAAGCTGCTCGGTGACGGCAGCCAGTTCGGCCTTGAGCTGAGCTATGCCGAACAGCCGGAGCCGGACGGCCTGGCCCGCGCCTTCATCATTGGCGAAGAATTCATCGGCGACGATTCGGTGTGCCTGATCCTCGGCGACAACATCTTCCACGGACAGCACTTCACCGAAAAACTGCTGCGCGCCGCCGCTGCCGACAAAGGCGCCACGGTATTCGGCTACTGGGTCAAGGATCCTGAGCGCTTTGGCGTGGTGGAATTCGATGCCCAAGGCCAGGCGATTTCCATCGAGGAAAAGCCGGCCCAGCCGCGCTCCAGCTACGCCGTAACGGGCCTGTACTTCTACGACAACGACGTGATCGAGATCGCCAAGGCGGTCAAGCCTTCGCCGCGCGGCGAGCTGGAGATCACCGACGTCAACAATGCCTACCTGCAGCGCGGCGATCTGCGCGTGGAGCGCTTCGGCCGCGGCTTCGCCTGGCTCGATACCGGCACCCATGACAGCCTGCTGGAAGCCTCGCAATACGTGCAAACCATCGAGCACCGCCAGGGTCTGAAGGTCGCCTGCCTGGAGGAGATCGCCTTCGGGCAGGGCTGGATCGACCGCGAATGCCTGCTGCGCCAAGCCAAGGCGTTCGGAAAGACCGGTTATGGGCAGTACCTGTTCAGCCTGGCTGAGGACAACTGATGCAGATCATCCAAACCGCCATCCCCGATGTTCTGATACTCGAACCCAAGGTGTTCGGTGATGAGCGCGGCTTCTTCTACGAGAGTTTCAACGCCCGCGCCTTCAGCGAGGCCACCGGCCTGAACCCGAACTTCGTGCAGGACAACCACTCGCGCTCGCAACAGGGCGTGCTGCGCGGCCTGCACTATCAGGTCGAGCAGGCCCAGGGCAAGCTGGTGCGTGTCACCGCCGGCGAGGTGTATGACGTGGCCGTGGATCTGCGCCGCCAGTCGCCGACCTTCGGCCAGTGGGTCGGCACCCACCTGTCCGCCGAGAACAAACGGCAGATGTGGGTTCCGGAAGGCTTTGCCCATGGTTTTCTGGTGCTCAGCGAATTCGCCGAGTTCCTCTACAAGACCACCGACTACTACGCCCCAGCCCACGAGCGCTGCATCCGCTGGGACGATCCCAAGCTGGCAATCGCCTGGCCGCTGCAGGGCGAGCCCAAGTTGTCAGCGAAAGATCAGCAGGGCCTGAGCTTCGACGAAGCGGACGTATTTCCATGAAGATCCTTCTGCTCGGCCAGCACGGCCAGGTCAGCCGTGAGCTGCAATTGCTGCTCGAAAGCCGCCACGAACTGATCGTGCTGGGCCGCGAACAACTCGACCTCGCCGACACCGATAACCTGCGTGACGCGGTGCGTCGCCTGCAGCCGCAGCTGATCATCAACGCCGCTGCGCACACGGCAGTCGATGCCGCGGAGAGCGAGCCGGAAGCTGCCTTCGCGATCAACGCCACCGCGCCCGGCGTACTCGCCGAGGAAGCCGCAGCGCTGAACGTACCGCTGATCCACTACTCCACGGACTACGTGTTCGACGGCAGCAAAGCCAGCGCCTACGACGAGGACGATGCGCCCAACCCATTGGGTGTCTATGGCCGTAGCAAGCTGGCCGGTGAGCAGGCCATCGCCGCGGTGGGCGGCAAGCACCTGATCCTGCGCACCAGCTGGGTGTATTCACTGCACGGGCGCAACTTCCTTTTGACCATGCAGCGCCTGCTGCAGGAACGCGAGCAGCTGAGCGTGGTGGCCGACCAGATCGGCGCGCCGACCTGGGCTGGCAGCATCGCCGCCGCGACCGTACAACTGGTCGAGCGCTGGCAACAGCGGCAAACCGCGGCCTGGGGCGTCTACCACTTCAGCGCACGCGGTGAAACGTCCTGGTTTGGCTTCGCCGAGGCCATCGCCGCGCAGCTACAGGCCCAGGGCAAGACCGTTGCCCAACTCACGCCCATCGCCACCACGCAGTACCCGACGCCTGCCAGGCGCCCGCTCAACTCGCGGCTCGATTGCTCGCGCCTGGAACGCGACTGGGGCGTACGCCTGCCGGACTGGCACGCTGGCCTGCTCGAGTGCCTGAACGCTCCGCGTTGATGCCAGCCTGTAGCCCGGGTTGAGCGCAGCGATACCCGGGGCACCACCCTCCATCGCCGCGCTCGGGCTGGGCTACCTGGCGCCCGGCGTATACGGTCATAATGGCTCGGTCTTTCCGGCGCCCACACGATGAACACGATTCCCAGCACCATTCCCAAACGCCCCCGCTGGCGCAGCCTGGCAATCCTGGCCCTGCTGCTGGCGCCGCTGCTGTGGCCGCTGCATTACGTGGCCGACCGCTACTACCGCACCCAGCTGACCGAGCAGAACCGCCAGACCCTCGACCTGTACGTGGCCAACCTGCTGGGCACCCTGCGCCGCTACGAAGTGCTGCCGCCGATTCTCGGTGACCTGCCAGGCCTGCGCACCGTGCTGGCCACGCCGGCCGACGAGGCGGCGCAGGCCGCCGCCAACCAGCTGCTCAAGCGGGTCCGTCAGCAAACGGGCGCCGACGTTATCTACCTGATGAACACCAAGGGCGAAACCCTGGCCGCGTCCAACTGGGACCAGCAGGACACCTTCGTGCGTGGCAACTTCGCCTTTCGCCCCTACTTCCAGGAAGCACTGGCCGGCCGTCTGGGCCGCTTCTTCGGCCTTGGCACCACTTCTGGCAAGCGCGGCTACTACTTCGCCTCGGCGGTCTACGACGGCAACCAGAAGATCGGCGTGATGGTCATCAAGGTCGACCTCGATCACACCGAAAGCCTGTGGGGCAACACGCCCGAACAGTTGCTGGTGACCGACGGCAACGGCGTGGTGATCCTGACGTCACGCCCGGACTGGCGCTTTCACGCCAGCCGCCCGCTGGACAAGGCCGAGCGCGCCTCCATCGCCGCCATCCAGCCGTATCCAACACAGTCCCCACCACCTCTGCACCTGGACGCCGACGTGTGGCTGACCCAGAGCCGGGTGCTCGATGAAACCGGCTGGAGCGTGAGCATTCTCGCCCCGCGGCTGGTGCTCGACCGCTCGGTGCGCACGGTGATGGCCATCGGCGGCGGCGCTCTGCTGGTGCTGATCCTGCTGGTCGGCCTGATGATGCAGCGCCGCCGTCACTACCTGGACCGCATCGCCCTCAACACCCGCGCCCGCCAGGAGCTGGAGCAGCGCGTACAGGAACGTACCCAGGATCTCGAACGCCTCAACAGCCGCCTCAAGCAGGAAGTACTGGAGCGCGAGCAGGCCCAGCAGGAACTGGTGCAGGCCCAGGACGAACTGGTCCAGGCCAGCAAGCTGACCGCCCTGGGCACCATGAGCGCCAGCATCAGCCACGAACTCAACCAGCCCCTGGCCGCCATCCGCAGCTATGCGGAAAACGCTGGCGTGCTGCTCGACCACGAACGCACCGAGGACGCCCGCGGCAACCTCAAGCTGATCAGCCAGCTCACCGAACGCATGGCCTCGATCATCGCCCACCTGCGCGCCTTCGCCCGTCGCGACCGCCATGCGCCGGAGAGCGTGGCCCTGCAGCCGGCAATCGACGACGCCCTGGCGCTGCTGGCCAAACGCCGGCGGGCCATGGACGTCGAACTGATCCGCGACCTGCCCGACGCCACCCTGTGGGTGCAGGCCGGCGAAACGCGCCTGCGCCAGGTGCTAAGCAATCTGCTGGCCAATGCCCTGGACGCCCTGGCCGAACGCCCGCAGCCGCGGCGCATCTGGATCAGCGCCGAACTGCGGGACGACATACTCGAACTGCACCTGCGCGACAACGGCCCCGGCTTTTCGGAAAGCGCCCTGGCCCACGCCCGCGAGCCCTTCTTCACCACCAAGACCAGCGCCCAGGGCCTCGGCCTCGGCCTGGCGATCTGTGACACCCTGATGCGCGCCCTGGGCGGCGAACTGCTGTTCGCCAACCACCCCAAAGGCGGCGCGCACCTGATCCTGCGCCTGCGCACCGCCGAAAACGGCGTGAACATCCAGCCGCCCGAGGACATCACCGTATGAGCACCATCGACGCCAACACTCAGGTTCTGCTGATCGACGACGACCCGCACCTGCGCCAGGCCCTCAGCCAGACCCTGGACCTGGCCGGCCTCAAGGTCGCTACCCTGGCCGATGCCAAGGGCCTGGCCGAACGCATCGAGCGCGACTGGCCAGGCGTGGTGGTCAGCGATATCCGCATGCCCGGCGTCGATGGCCTGGAATTGCTCAAGCAGCTGCACGAACAGGATCCGGACCTGCCGGTGCTGCTGATCACCGGCCACGGCGACGTGCCCCTGGCCGTGCAAGCGATGCGCGCCGGTGCCTACGACTTTCTGGAGAAACCCTTCGCCAGCGAAGACCTGCTGGAAAGCGTGCGCCGCGCCCTGGCCCTGCGCCGCCTGGTGCTGGACAACCGCAGCCTGCGCCTGGCCCTGGCCGATCGCCAGCAACTGTCCGGCCGGCTGGTCGGCAATTCGCCGGCCATTCAGCGCCTGCGCGAGCAGATCGGCTCCCTGGCCGGCATCAGCACCGACGTGCTGATCCTCGGCGAAACCGGCGCCGGCAAGGAAGTCGTTGCCCGCGCCCTGCACGACCTGTCCAGCCGCCGCGACGGCCCCTTCGTAGCGATCAACGCCGGCGCCTTGGCCGAGTCCGTGGTGGAAAGCGAGCTGTTCGGCCACGAGCCTGGCGCCTTCACCGGCGCGCAGAAGCGCCGTATCGGCAAGTTCGAATTTGCCAACGGCGGCACGCTGTTTCTCGACGAAATCGAGAGCATGAGCCTGGACGTGCAGGTCAAGCTGCTGCGCCTGCTGCAGGAGCGGGTGGTCGAACGCCTCGGTGGCAACCAGCTGATTCCCCTGGATATCCGGGTGATCGCCGCCACCAAGGAAGACCTGCGTACCGCTGCCGACCAGGGGCGCTTCCGCGCCGACCTCTATTACCGCCTTAACGTCGCGCCGCTGCGCATCCCGCCCCTGCGCGAACGCGGCGAGGACATCCTGGTGCTGTTCCAGCATTTCGCCAACACCGCCAGCGCCCGCCACGGCCTGCCGCAGCGGGAGCTGCAGCCCGGTCAGCGTGCCATGCTGCTGCGCCACCCGTGGCCGGGCAACGTGCGCGAGCTGCAGAACGCCGGCGAGCGCTTCGCCCTCGGGCTGGACCTGGGCCTGGAGCTGAGCGTCGACAGCCAACTGCACAGTGCGCCACTGTCCGGCAGCCTCAGCGAACAGGTGGAAGCCTTCGAACGGGCACTGATCGCTGCCGAGCTGACCCGCAACCATAATTCCCTGCGCAGCCTGGCCGAAGCGCTTGGCGTACCGCGCAAGACCCTGCACGACAAGTTGCGCAAGCACGGCCTGAACTTCGCCGACTCTGGCGGAAGCTCGCCAGACGACATCGAGTAAATAAGCGGATTTTTGCCGACTCTCGCAGCCGCTTTCGCCGTCCCCCTGCAAACCGCCAGTCGTCAAGGGCTGGCGGTGTTTCTTTACAAAATCCAGCGGCCCATGCGCCGTGGGGCTTTGCGCCCGACGCAAAGCTGCCATGCCGATCTTTCACACCGCCTGGCACAACGCTTGCTCTGCTGCTCATCAGCGAAAAACAAGTACAAGTCCAGGCCCAATCGCTGCCAACCGATCCTG